>Ga0315281_10005982_pt1 | contig 17357 bp, 2 predicted proteins | sample YL17G07_0_MG_FD_204540 | JGI IMG/M metagenome (GOLD analysis project Ga0315281, IMG submission 204540) | Sediment microbial communities from Yellowstone Lake, YNP, Wyoming, USA - YL17G07_0 | ecosystem: Environmental > Aquatic > Freshwater > Lake > Sediment | place: USA: Wyoming | collected...
TTTTGGCTATAGTGCACAAACAACGACAGTGACAGATGCCTTGAGTCATGTCACGACCTATGTGCGGGATGCTAACAACCGGGTATCGCGTGTTTACGCCAATGGCAGTGCTGGCACACGCCTGACAACTGCCTACCTCTATGATGCGCAAGACAATATCACGCAAGTTATCTCAGGTCGCGAGGATGAGGTGAGTACCTATCTGGACAATCCGGTTTCTGCAACGGCCACAGGTCTGCGCACATTACAAATTACCTATAACCAATACGACAGCCGCAGCAATCGCACACAGTCACAAGATTTGCTAGGCAATACGGTCAGTGCAGCTTACGACACAACGAATCCGGATATCAGCTTGTTGCTTGGCGAAACCCGTACGGCGAATGGCACTGCACTCACCACGCACTACGTCTACACAAATGACAGTGAACATCACCTGCGCTTTAGCATTGCACCAGAAGGCCGTGTCAGCGAATACCGTTACAATACTAACGGCACACTCGCCTCAACGATTGCGTATGCCGGTGGGTTGTACACTAACACCACCTACACTGAGCAAGCGCTCAACACCTGGGTTAGCACGCAAGACAAAACCAAAACTCAACGCACCGACACCGCCTATGATTTCCGTGGCCAAGTCCAAACGGTTAGCATCTACGGCAATGTCGACGCCAGCGGTAATGGCGTGGCGGATAGTCAGCGCAGCATTAATTATTTTGTGTATGACCAACGCGGTCGACTATTACAAACCATCGATGCGCGTGCAACGGGTATTACCTTATCCAACACCAATCCACGGCCGCTTGCTAATACCACCACCTACGCCACGACCTATACCTATGATGGCATGGGACGGCTGCTCACCAGTGTGCAATACATTGGTACTGGCCAGACCCGCACGACCAGTACCACGCAATACGATGACGTGGGCAATCGCATCATCACCACGGCGGCGAATGGCCTCACCTCGACAAGTGTGTATGACAAACGCGGCTTATTGCAATCCGTCACCAACAGCGCGCCCGATGCCACGCTGCTGGGCACCACTACGTATAAATACGATGCCGATGGCAAACTGCGCTACACGATTGACCCCATTGGTCGTCGCACATATATGGTGTATGACGCGCAAGATAGAGTTGTCGCGGCGATTAACGCCGCCGGCGAATTGACCGAGACGATTTACAACGACGCCGGTGAAGTCAGTCAGGTCAAAGCCTATGCAAATCGTTTAACTACGGCGCAATTAACGTTACACAACACCGACGTCACGATAAACGGCCAGGTCTTTGCCGCGAATGTGGACATTTCACAAGTGAGGCCTGTTGCTGATGCGAATAACGACCGTGTCACACGGACATTTTACGACAAGGCCGGTCGTGTCGTTATGCTTATTGTGCCGACCGACACCGATGCCACGCGGGGCTATGTCACGCAGAAGTTTTACGATGGGGCAGGGCGTGTCACCGACGTGGCGCAGTATGTAACTCCGGTGAATCTAGCAACGCTGCCAGCCAATGCGATTGCGGATGATGTCGTGGTCACCGCCAACACGGATGACCGGCATACTCGCATATTTTACAGCAACGATGGTCTCAACCAGGGCACCCTCGATGGCGAAGGCTATCTCACTGAAAATACCTATGATGCGGCGGGTCGACTCACCAAGAGCACGGTGTTTTACAACGTCACGGCCAGCAGTCTGCGGAATAACGGCACCTTTGCCCAGCTCAAGGCCAGCATAACCACCAATGCACAGGACAAATCAGCCTATACTTTTTACAACGCCAAAGGTCAGGTTATTGGCCAGCTCAGTAGCGCGGGCTATCTGACGACGACGGGGTATACGCTAACCGGACAAGTTAATGAGCAACGCAGTTACGATGCCGTCATCAATTACAACGGCACCGGCACGCTGGCGAGCATCACGCCTAACAGCGCGAGCTCGCTTTCACACTGGGCTGTGAATGCTTACGATGACCAGAAGCGTTTGCAATCTACAACTAGTTACCAAGGTAACAGCAGCGCCAACACCAGCACTAAAACAGAATTTGAATATGATAACGTGGGCTATGTCATTCGCGCTACACGTGGTATCAATACCAGTGATGTGCGCACTCTGCGTACACAATATGATGCTGCTGGTCGTATCATTGCCGAACTCAGTGCTGAAGGTAGCGAGCAACTGAACAATCTCAATGGTCGTACAGTGCAAGATATTTGGAATACCTGCGCGATCCATCATACTTATAATGCGGCGGGTCAGCGCATCAAGAGTATCGCCAAAAACGGCCAGACCACATGGTATTTCTACGATGACGCCGGACGTGTCAAAGTCAGCATCCAATCCGCAGATGGTGGACTAAATTCCAGTGGCGCAACGATTACTAACCAAGGCGAAGTCTCATTACTAACCTACAATAGCTTTGGTCAGGTCGTTGATACCACCAACCTTAATCAACGCATCACCACCACGGGTTTAACTGGCGGGGCATACAGCAGTATCGAAGCCACCGTTAATACATTAATTGACACCAACGCCAGCATCACCCATGTGAATTACACCTTGCGTGGCGCCGTGCGTGAGGCGATTGATGCGATGGGCTATCGCAGCCAGGCCACCTACAACGCCTTTGGTGAGGTGCAAACCACCCAGCGTGAAATCACCACCAATGTCTTTGGATTGAATCAAACCTACACACACGACCATCGTGGTTTAACCACACAGGTCACGGAAACCGGTCGCACCAGTAGTACAAGCTATGATGCCTTTGGTCGAGTGACCGATGTGTATCTCAATGGCGTGCGTCAGCAGCATATCGATTACAGCAAAGATGGTACCGGCCGACAAATCGTCACCACCACGGATGTCTTAAACTTTACCAACGCCACGACCTATGATGCCTTTGGTCGTACGCTCTCAATACGTGACAAGAACGGTCAGACTTACAGTTATAACTATAACGACACTACCCGTAGTATCACCATCACTACCCCCGAAGGCATTACCACCACCACGACCCGAAGTGCCCACGGCGAAACCGTGCAAGTGAAAGATGGTAATGGGAATAACACTACCTACACCTATAACAAAGACGGCCAGCTCACCGACACCTATGTCGATCCAACCAGTCTCAATCCGTCCGGCTTAAATCTCTATACCCGCACGACCTACGACAACAGTGGCCGGGTGTATGAAACCACCGATGCCAATGGTGTCATCACACGCTTTAGTTATGACGCGGCCAATCGTGTCATCACCCGCACCCTGGATCCGTCCGGATTAAACATCACCACTCAATCCCGTTACGACGCCAAAGGTAACCAATGGCAGATGACTGATGCCAATGGTGTTGTCACGACGAACACCTTTGATAAAAACGGCCGGGTTACCGATGTCGCCATCGATCCGACCGGACTCAATTTGCGTACACACTACACGTATGATGGTGTTGGCAATACCTTGACCGTCACACAAGGGGTTGGTACAGATGATGTCCGCACCACCGAATATCGTTATGACGCGCTAAATCGTCGTATCGCCGATATCAAAGATCCTGACGTGGGACGCCTAAATATCACGACCAGTTATGTTTATGATGCCAAAAATAATTTGGTTGCCAAAACAGAAGGGGACGGGACCTCCGAGGCACGTACCACCCGTTTTGTCTATAATCTCAATGATCAAGTTGTTTACACCATCGATGCATTAGGCGGTATCACAAAGCAGAGTTACGATAACAACGGTAATGTGGTGTTAACCACCGAGTATACCAACGCCATTGACTTGGTCGGACTCGGCTACAATGCAACTATTACCATTATCGCTGCCAGAATTGTAGTTAACGATACCGCCGATCGGGTAACACGTTATGCCTATGACAAAAATAATCGACTCATATATACCTGTGATGCCTTAAATCAACTTACCCAACGTGTTTACGACAAAAATAATAACGTCATTCAAGTCATTGCTTTTGCGACGGCGGTGAGCAACGCGACTGCCAATTCCAATAGTAAATCAATTTATGATACAGCCGTTGTAAGCCTCGCCAACAGCAGTCTCGATCGCACCACTAGTACTGTTTACGATGCCGCCAATCGCGCCGTATTCAGTGTTGATGCGCTGAATTATGTGGGCGAAGTGCAATACGACAAGGTCGGCAATATGATCAAGACCACCCAGTATGCCAAGGCCATCACGCCTCCGGCTGCATTAACAGTTGCATCAATACGCGCTGCTATTGTGGTGGATACGAATAACGATCGCAGTACGCTCGCTGTGTATGATGCAGCAGGTCGTGCACGGTTTGCGATCGATGCGTTGGGGTATGTGAAGGAAACGCGTTACGATAATATTGGCCATATTACGGACAGTATGGGTTACTACGATGCCATCAACACTGCAAACCTGCCGGCAAGCCCAAGTCTCACTGATATAGAATCTGCCCTAGGCACCCGCAGCAATACACATCCTGCGCAGGATCAGATTACTCACTATGACTATGATGCAGCTGGACGGCTCCGCAGCACTACCGATGCCGAAGGTTTTACCGAATATTATGGCTATGACGCAGTGGGCAATAAGATTAACTTCACGAATAAAAAGGGACTCGACCAAGGAGACCCAGCCTACACGTGGACGTACCAGTATGACAAATTAGGAAGGCTCACTCGGGAAACGACTCCGTCTGTAGACGTGTATCGCATGCAGACTGACGCCCAGGGCAATCCGGTACTCGATGTCAATGGTCAACCGGTAATTCTCAAATCGACCGAGCCTGTCATCACCAATATTACCTATGACGCCCTGGGTAACGTCAAGACAAGAGTTGAGGCCTACGGTGCTCCAGAACAACGTACAACGACATATGTCTATGACAACCTGGGCAGACAAACTCAAACCATCTTCCCACCGGTTGGGGTATACGATGTAAGCAGGGATAACGTTAGCAATACCGGACTCATCCAGTCTCAGACTTCCAATGTATTTAATAATGCCTGGTCGTTGAATGCAGGCACGAATACCCTGCTAGCTACCACTGGGATGTCGATCGATATCAGCCAGATGAAAGACGGCAGCGGTAGCCCGCTGTACCATGCAGACAGCACGCCGACGGTTGTGACTGCTACTGTCTACCGTAGTGACGGTACGTTAGTCGCGACGGTAGCGACAGAGGTTGGTAGCTATTACGATGACGGTTATGGAAATTACATATGGTCAGCAGTCAGTGGATGGAACGGTAAGGTCAATTTATCCTTTTCTACTTTGCCGACAGATACCTACCATGTTGATCTCCTGATCAAAGATGAAGCGGATGTTTTGGCGACTGCGTCGAATATTTATTATGACGGTGTGGATGGTGTTTGGACTCGTGTGGGATCAGTATCCGTCAGTGTTGGCACTACCAATAATTCAGCTTTGCGTGTCGAAACCACACAAACCTTAAGCACGACGACTACCTATGACCGCTTTAATAATGGAACAGTCAACAAGGACGTATCCGGTAGCTACAGCTATAAGGTGTATGATCAGTTTAGTCGAGTGAAGTACGAGATTGATGTCGAGCATTATGTCACTGAATACAAGTATGATCCCTTTGGGAATCAAGTATCACTGACACGATATGCCACGGGAATCAGTTTTGCTAACCATAGCGATCTCAATGCCGCCTTCACTCAGACAGAAGTGGCAGGACTGCTGGCGCAGCAGACAGGAAATCAGCACGCGCTGGATCGCAGCATTACCAATATCTACGACAAATTAAATCGTGCAACCGAAACACGGCAACCTGCGGTATATAATTACGACTCGAGTTCAACGGTAAACCCATATTTTACTGCCAGCCCTACCACCCGCAATGAGTACAATGCCTTCGGACAGATGATTCGGCAACGTACCCTTGTTAACTCAGGCGATAATACCTGGGCTGACGTATACATTTATTTTGATCGCCTCGGGCATCAGGTGGCGCAGATAAATGCGCTGGGTTATATCACGACCTTTACATACGATGCCAAAGGCAACCTCACACAGCAGACGGAATACGCCAAGGCTCTGGCTGCAGGAACATGGAATGACCAGGGTTATGCAAATCCGTTAGCTACCACTGCGACTGATGCGAATAGTACAAGTGATATTGGTTTCGATCGTGTCACTAAGTATGCTTACGACAATCTGAATCGTAAGGTGAGCGATACCAAGGTTAACGTACAATATACTGACGCAAACTACAGTGGCATGGCTACGCTCACCGCGCAACTGGGGAATCTCACAACATCCTACGGTTACGATCCGCTGGATAATGTGGTGAGCATGACGGATCCAGAAAGTAACATGCGTTTCACCTATTATGATGCGCTGGGCCGGACCGTGGCGGTGACGGAACCAACGCGCCTGACAACAACTGGCGGCATTCCTGCTCTGCCTACACTGACTATTGAACAAACAGCGCTTACCACCAGCTTTGCCTCAACCCTTGTTTTTGGTAGCTGGCAACAAAGTATTACCGTGGGCTGGGAGTCACTCGAACAGTGGGGCGATGGCGATGTCACGGTTGAAGTAACCTACACCGAGGCAACGGCCTTTAATTCCACCCGAAAACGCTCGGTCAAGCTGGATAGCAAACATGGTCTCTACGGGACTACGTTTAGCTGGGTAGAAAGTTCACTTCTGAGTAACAGGATAACCGGGGTGACACGCATCAAGGTTACTAAAGTTGTTGATGGTAAAAATATTACGGTAACCGATGACACGGCCAACAGTCATCCAAATGTTGCGATATTTGAGAAGCCATCGCTGTCGAGCACTATTGTAGAACTACGTGTACGCCCGGTTGGTAGCACAACTGATTGGACAACCATCAATCCATCCATACTTCTGGAACGTGGTGATGCATGGGGTCTGGATCTTTCCAATTTATCCAAGTTCACACCGGGCAATGGCTATGAATATCAGTTGAGTTATAAGCAAACCGCAAGCGCCAACGCCTATTTCATTGGTACTGGTAGTTTCACTATACCGGATACTGTAAAGAGTTTTGTCGATGCCCGCTCGCTCACCGCCACCGTCGCCAGCAACAAGGCCACATTGCGCTGGAACGGACTGGCGGATTGGGGATCAGGAAATGTGAAGGTCACATTGGGTTACAGCTATGTTGCTTCAGGCAAGACCTATTCTACTACGGCATTACCCCAAGTAGTAGGCGATGTCTTTGGATTTAATGGGACCGTATTTGCACTTGTGGGTAATAGTCAGGTGGTCACGTCGATCCTGGTGCAGAAACAGGTGAATGGTGAGTGGGTATCAATCTATAACCAGTATGGTACCGGGATTCCGCCAAACCGTCTGATTCTGCAAGGTGACACCAGCAATGTTACAGGCATCGCCATTGATGGAGTGGCCGGCACTTTCGCTGCAATTGCAATCGGTGGCGGCTATCTCGCTGTGGATGTGAGCTCTCTGGCGCGCGGGAATTATTCTTATCACATAATCCGCAACGCGGTAACCGAGACGATAGCACGGAGCTTGGAGATTAAAAGTGGATCAGTAGCAGGTCCGACCGTGGTTCAAGAGATCTACGGTTATGACGACACAAGTGGGAACTTCGTCAGCCGTCTGGAAGTGGCGAATATGCCAAGCACTATTTTTAACTTCGTCTTCAAGTTCAGTACCAGTGACTCGGGTCCATTTATCAGTAAAACAGTCACTGCCACCAGCCTTGCGGGGATATTCACAATATTCGATCAAGATATGCCAAATGGCACCTACCGCTATCGGTTGGAAGATGGCTATGGCAATTTACTCAATGTCACCGGTAGTACAGGGGTATTCACGGTCAAGCGTGGCGCCCAATCAGTCGCTGTACCGAATGGCACCTTCCAGACACCGGTTACACCGCTTACGACCATGAGTCGTGACATTTTCGGCAACATCGTGCGCCAGAAACGATTTGCCAATGGGGCATTGAGTGCCGGTGTGGCAGGGTTTGATGAATCGGCAAGTCATACCGATGATCAGCTATCGTACATGCAATATGATAATTTCGGTCATGTGTTGCGTAGTATTGATGCCGAAGGCAAGAGCTCCCACTACTCCTACAACGCTGCCGGCCAGGTTGTCAAGGAATGGCAATTAGCCACCAACGCCGATGGATTTGGTCACTACGTCATCAAACAATATAACTACGATAAGCTCGGTCAACAGATTAATACCATCCAAGGACTGCAAGATGGTGGCCTGTTGCGTAACGAAGCGCAGTACGATGCGTTTGGTAGCATCGTGAAAAAAGGGACGGATGGTGGCTGGCAGGAATATTTTGAATATGATGTCGCGGGGCGCCTGTGGCGCACTAATCAGGAAGATGGAATTACCAAAGTATATCTCTACAATCTGCAGGGTCAGGCCACTGCCGTAATTAAGAGTCAGGGTCGTGACTTGGCAAACAGTGCGATATACCACAACGCCACTGATGTTGCAGTATTAACAACCGATATTGAAAGAACCAACACACTCTATGATCGACTGGGGCGTCCCGTACGGCAAGTACAACCCTCCTTTAATCCGTATATCGATGAAATGGCTACAACATTGGTGTTGGCGAATAGCTTTTTGAATGTTGGTCAGCCTATTGATGATGGATCAGGTGGTTTTACGCTGCAGCTCGACTGGAGCTCCTTGAACCTCTGGGGTGCGGGAGATATCACGGTGCAATTGGAGTACGCCGGTACTGACGCAAGCGGTGTCACGACGCCGTTTACCGCCCAACAAAGCTTTAATGCGTACGATGCCATGCAGGGCGTCAGCTTCACCTTTACGGTTGATACCGCATATACGTTCAGCGGCATCACTGCGGTCACTGTCAGTAAGCAGGTGAATGATCAGGATGTAGTACTGCTGACCAGCAGTGGCAGTGACGCAATGGCTTCGACACTGTATTGGCTGGCGCCGGGAGTGGATGGTCTACGTGCTGCACTGCAATATCGTCCGGTAGGTAGCTCCGGTGCATGGACACAAGTCAGCAGTGATGACGCGATCCTCAGCAATGGTGGATTTTATAGTTTGGATGTCTCATTACTGCTGAACGATCAATATGAATATCAACTGAGCTATACCCGACCAGGTGAAAGCACGCCATATATTACCGGTACTGGTAATTTAACGATCACTGGACACGGTTCGGTCGGCAGTCTACACGGCGCAAGTTGGGTGGAAGAACCGGTACTGAACGTGGTTTCAACCACGCTCAATGGTGGCAAAACCTTGTATAGCACGGTGCTCGATTGGAGCTCGCTGGAGAGCTGGGGTGGTGGTGATGTGACGGTTACCATGAACTATACCCTGAGAAACTCCAGCAATGTGCAGTACACCACATCGGTGACGAAGACCTTCAATGGTTTCGACGCCATGCGTGGTGCGACAGCTACCTTTCCATACAATGCCAGTTATCCAACCTTTGTATCGCTTAACAGCATAAGCGTAGTCAAGAGTGTCAGTGGTCAAAATGTTACGGTATTGCAAAGCCCCAATGGTACGGATGCTGTTATGCCAGAGCGGTTGATCTTGCAAGGCAACCTCAGCGGGTTGACGGGTGTTAATCTCTATAATGCGCAAGGCGGACTGCTCGACGCCCGTACGCTGGCCAATGGCAAGATGGTGAATTTAGGCAATAGCTGTTTCGCGGTGGATATCAGCAATCTCCCGCGTGGCAGTTACAGCTATGCGACACTCGGTACAGCAAGCATCGATCGCGGTATTTTCGAGTCACGCGGCACGGGTGGGGCTAACAGTATCGTACTGCAGGAAAGCAGTTCATATATCAATTTCACTACAGTGGGTTCGACAACCAATATAGAGTGGACACCGCTAACCGGCCTTGGTAACGGCGATATCACCGTGAACATTGAGTATGGTACGAATTTCTTCAGCAAGACATACAGTGCCAGCGATGCGCTGCATGGTGTGAGCATCGCTCAACTTTTTGCCGGCATCTCGCGTGTCACCGTCACCAAGAAAATCGATGGGCAGGATGTTATCGTTCGAATAACAAATCCCGGTACCGGCACCGATAGTTTTACCAGTAACATCGAAATCTCCGGATTACCCACTGACACGGGGAGCGTGAACGTGGAATATCGTCCACTGGGAAGTATCGAGCCCTATCAGGTGAAAACCGCAACACCCATGTTGTCACTATGGCAAGTAAGCAATCCACTTGGTAATACGCTCAACGGTCAGAACACCTATAACTCCAGTTACCAATTTGTTGGCGATTTTAATGGTGATAAAAAAGCAGATTATATGTGGTATGCCAATGGCTGGTGGGTGGCGATTTCCAATGGCAATGGTTTTGATACATCCTCACAATGGTTAGGCACCACGCTCGCCGATGGTTCGGCCACCACAAATTCTGCAAATCAATTTGTGGCTGACATGAATGGTGATGGCAAGTGTGATTATATTTGGCGTAATGCAAAAGGATGGCAAGTTGCATTGGCCAACAGTACGAGCAACGGTTTTATTACGCCCACGGCAGCCTGGCTTGCAAACACCGCAATCGTGACCGGTAATGGGGCAGCGGCGATCGCCACCTACAACAACAGTTATCAATTCATCGCTGATGTGAATGGCGACAAGAATGCCGATTACCTCTGGTACAACAACGGCTGGAACGTGGCCATTTCCACGGGTTCCGGTTTTCAGGCTCCAGTTAAGTGGATGGGCACGGCATTAGCCGATGCCTCGGCCACGACTGATCCTAACTATCAGTTCATGTCCGACATGAATGGCGACGGTAAGGCCGATTACGTCTGGAAGAACGCTAAAGGCTGGCAAGTAGCGATTTCAAACGGAACTGGCTTCACGGTTAATAAATGGCTGGCCAACACACTAGCCGATGGTTCACTGAGTTACAACAGCACCTATCAAGCCTTTGCCGACATTAACGGTGACGGCAAGACTGATTATATCTGGAAGAATGCCAACGGTTGGCAGGTGGCGCTTTCTACAGGAACGGGTTTCCAAAACCCTGCGCAGTGGTTAGGTCTTACCCTGGCCGACGGTTCAACCACTTATAATCCTTCGACTACGAGCATTGTTGTTAACGATTTCACCGGTGATGGTAAGGCCGATTACCTTTGGTACGACGGTAATTCTTTTCATCTGGCCCGGTCCACTGGTACGGGTTTTGAGTTGGTAAATGATACGCCGCTCTTCAATACACTAGGTGACGGTAGCGCCACAATAAACAGCAGCTACCATTTCTTCGCCGATTTCAACGGTGATGGTAAGGCGGATTACTTATGGATGAATGCCAACGGTTGGCAATTGGCGAAGGCCAACCTGCGCACCTGGTTCGCGCTGGATACCTCCGATATGCAAAACGGTCAGTATGAATACCGTCTGACTATCAAGGATATCAACGGAAAACTCCTGGATCTCACTACACTGGGTGGTACCAGTAATGGTATTTTCACTGGTACCACCAATCTCGGTCACGGGGGTATCAGTCAACCGTTTAGCAGTGTCAGCAACGCTATCGTCACACCGGTGGTAACACAAACCCTCGATCGCTGGGGCAATGTGCTTGCCTCCACCGACCCGCGCAACAGCACTTGGGTGACACGCAACCGCTATAATTATCTTAACCAAGCCATCGATCAAGTCCAGCCCCAGGTCACGTCCGTGGACGAACACGGCGTGGCGACACCGCTCGCGCCCGAAACCAGTTATTACTACGATTCGCTGGGCCGCCAGATTGCGGTCAAGGATGCGCTCGGCCACGTCAACGCCTATCAGTATGACAATGTCGGCCAACGCATAACAGAAGTTCATGCTGATGGGGCGCAAGTCCAGTATATTTATGATGTCCTGGGACGCCAAATCGCCGTCGTGGATGGTAACGGCAATCGCACGGACAACACGTATGATCGAAATAATCGGCTGACAAAACGCCGCAACATGTTAGGAGAAACCGAAAGCTACACCTATGATGAGCAAGGTCACCGCATCACCGTCACCGATGCAACGCTCTATACGACCCGTTATTATTACGATGATCGCGGTACTGTGGTTCGCAGCCAATTGCCTGGTGGACAAGATGCCTTCAGTGCTTACGACCAATGGGGACACAAGGTCCGTGAATCCCATTCCGGTACAACTGACTATACCAGTTGGTCATACGATTACTTTGGTAAGCTGATTGGGCACACTGATCTCGGTGCTGCAAGTTACCAATATCGATACGATTATGCCAACCACCTTTTGCAACAGACCAACTCGCGTGGCCAGAACTTAAATTATTATTATTATGCCAACGGCCAATTAAAGCGCAGCGTCGATCGCGGTGTAGCACAGGGCAATCTTAGTGCGGTATACAGTGAATCCGTGTATAGCTACGATGCGGCCGGGCACCGTACCCGTGAGGTTTATCGCGAGTATGGTACGCCTTCCACGGGCTTTAAGTATTATCAAAATGCTGCCACGGCTTATGATGCATTGGGTCGTATGGCAACATACAGTGATCTCAATACCCAAGTTAGCTATTCCTACGATGCCCTGGGTAACCGCCGTCATACCCAAGCGACCTATTTCGACCCGAGTAATGCGGATGCGGATGTGCAAACCGCCGATTATTGGTATTTATACGATGCCATGAACCGTATCACGCTGAGCCAGGGTACGTTATTAAACGGGCAGATTACGTTGGCAGAAACCAGCATTGCCGATGGATTTAACGATAAGGCCACGTGGGCGAGCGCCACCACCTTAGGTGGTGATCCGAATCGTCAACAATTTGTCGACATCAACGGGGATGGTAAGGCCGATTGGGTTACCTTCCCTACCACCGGTGGTGTACAGGTCTTTCTCTACCAGTTTGATCCGGTGTCGGCCACTAGCGGGTTTGCCAGCATACCGGCCTTTACCGGCTTGACGAGTGTGATCACCGATCCGGCGCGCGTGAAATTGATCGACATGACCGGCGATGGCAAGAAAGACATCGTGTATTTCCCCAGCACGGGGGGCATGCAGGTATACCTCAATCAATCCAACGTGCAAACCGGCGCGGTCAGCTTTGCTTCGACGGCGGTATTCACTGGTTTATCGTCTATCGGCAGTGATGTTTCACGGGTGCAACTGGTGGATGTGAACGGCGATGGCATGATGGACGTGGTGTATAACCCACCCAGTACCAATACGGCGCAACCCGGCGGACTCCAAGTCTTTTTAAATAAAGGGGTGAAGTCCAACAATACAGTGAGTTTTGTTAACACACCGGATTGGAGTGGTCTGACTGGCTTGGGTAGTACCACCAGTTTCTTCAGGTTAGTAGATGTCAACGGCGATGGCAGGATCGATCTGGTCTACACACCGCCGAATCTGCAAGCGCAAGTATATTTGAATAATAACAATAACGGTTTTAATCTGGTGACCAACTGGAATGGGCCGATGAAAGTGAGTGATCCCAACCGGTTGCATTTTGCCGATACCAACGGGGATGGCAAGCTCGATTGGGTGTATATCTCTGGTGGTACACGTGTTGCGGTCTATCTGAACACCGGGTCAGGCCGCTTTACTGTCAATCCCGTAGTTTCACTGTTAAAAACCAGCAGCGGTACCTCCGCAGGTCACTATCGAGTGGAAGATACCAATGCCGACGGCATTGCCGATCTTGTGCACATTAAAGGCAGTGGCGGTGCCGAACTGTTTGTGGGTAACGGTAAAGGTGGTTTTAGTGTCAAGAGTCGTTGGGGTATTTACTATGCGGGTAAACCGGCCTGGAGCGGGCTCAAAGGCATCGGTGTATTACCGGGACAGCAAAAACTGGTCGATGTTAACGGCGATGGTTATCTGGATTGGATTTATATCAATGCCGTGACCGGCGGTACCAGTCTGTATATGCACGGCGAGGCACAAGGCGCGCAATTGAGTTACGACGGGGCCAGCAATCGTCGCGTGGCCAGTTCGTTTGACGATCAAGGCAAGCGGTTTACTGAGTATTACGCCTATGACTACGCCAATCGCATAACGAGTACTTATCGATTGTCACAAGTTGTCGATAGCAAGACCGGTCAGTTTATTACCCGGCAGGATTATACCAGTGAACGTTTATATGATGCGGCGGGACGAGTTGTCATATACAAAACCTACAGTGCACCGGGCGTGCTGGCGACTCGGCAGGAAAATACCTATAACGAAAACGGTTGGGTAAAGAAACAGAAAAATCTCGACAAAAATAACAAGGAAGTCTATTTCATTGACCGCTCTATGGCCGGCGCCTATGCCGACGATGGACGGGCGTTAACCTATAAGGTTAAAACACCAAGCTTTACCAACACTTTCGATACTACTTACATCGCGTTTGAGTCTTATAAAGAGCTCAAGGTCAATGGCAGCAGTAACTATTTCTCCTCCGGTCGGACCAACCTCAGCTACGACGTGAACGGCAATCTCGTCAAAGTGACTGACGCGACGGACAAAACCAAGTTCCGTAGCTTCGTCAATAATGCACAAGGCCAGATCCTACTGAAGAAGGATTACAAAGGCAAACAGCAATATTATTACTACGCCAACGGCATGCCGATCGGTTCCAGCGGTGCACTTACTGGTGCAGACTTCGACTTTAACTACACCCCGGTGTCAGACAGTTATCCATCCACGGTGCCGAGCCAATACACCGTGAATGTCGGTGATACCATGCAGATGGTGGCCATGGCTGTATATGGTGACGCTAAACTCTGGTATTTGATCGCTGATGCCAATGGGTTGGATGCCAGCAGCACACTCACCGCCGGCATGACGCTGACGATTCCAAATCAGATCAGCAATATTCATAACGACTCCACCACGTTCAAGACCTACAACCCCGGCGAGATCATCGGCGACACCACACCGAACTTGCCCGAGCCACCACCACCGCCTGGAGGTGGGTGTGGGGTGATCGGTGCAATCATTATGGTGATTGTAGCTATAGTGGTGACGATCTTTACGGCGGGGGCTGGTGCAATGCTGATGGGTGCCGCAATGCAAGGAGGCATTATGGCTACAGGTCTTGCTGCCATGTCGGGTGGCTTGGCAGCAGCCACTGTAACTGCAGGTACTTTGGCTGCTGCGATTGGTACCACTGCAGTAGGTATTGCAGCATCGATGGTTGGCGCGGCCGTTGGCAGTATTGCCAGTCAACTAACAGGAAAGGCAACCGGAAATGTAACAGAATTTTCGTGGGCCGCTGTTGCAACAAGCGCTTTAACAGCTGGTATTACATCAGGCGTGGGGGCAGCATTTGGATCTACTGGCGGCATTGCAAAAAATGTTTTTAATGTAAGCGATAAATATATAGGCGCTGGTATTAATAATATGGTTAATAATACGATTAACCAAGGTATTAATATTGCAACAGGCCAACAGAAGCAGTTCAATTGGGCAAGTTGGGCGATGGCGGGAGTGTCTGCTGCGGGAATGTCTTACTTGAAAGACACCGGTTTAGGAAAAGAGTTTGGTCAAACAACAGTTGGCAAGTTTGTCGGATTTGGTCCATCCACAGATACTGGGAAATTCAGTGTAAGCAAGGTTGCAACTGATACATTGAAAACTTTCGCCACAAGTTATATTACCCAAGCTGTTAGCTCAAAAGGAAAAGTAGAATGGCAACCTATTCTTGCAAATGCGTTTGGTAATGCTTTAGGGAACTCGATTGTAGAACACACTATTTATCAAAGCAAAGTGGAAATTCCGGCGCAACAATTGAAAGATAAATACGATGAATTCAATAAATATCGGGAATTAAAAGATAGCACAGATCCTGAAGACCAAAAGAGATACGCGGAGTGGAGAATTAAGTTACAGGCTCATGATAGTGAATTATTCGACAAAGAGGCAGTCAAAACACAAACAAAGATACAGATGTCAGATACTATGGTTGCAGAAGCGGACACTGAGCAAGATAATTTCAAGATTCAGAAGAAAAATGACGAGACTACCAAAGTCGCTTGGGTCTCAGGCAAGTATGAGTCGCCAAATGTACATGGTGCATCTATTGATCGCTTAGACATACCTGATAATGAAAAGGTAATTTTAAAATTAGCAACGGATGTTGTTGACAAATTGCAAGGTGCAGAGGAGTCTCTTATGCATGCAATGTCCACCACTAAACTTCAACTCACATCATCTGAACAGCGTGATCTTGCAAATGATTGGGTCCGTTTCAACATGATGCAGGCATATGAATATAAGGCAGCTGGTGATACTAATTTGGCTTTGTTCCATGTGGGAGTAGCAATGCATGATGTTCAAGACTACACATCGCCCGCGCATGGGTTTGATAAGAACTGGGATGGATTTAATTTTAGTTTTAAATCTATCTCAGAAGGTTTTAAGCATGTCTTTAGTGAATGGCGTGATCCTGGTCCAGGGAGTAATTTGGATCGTACATCCCAGGACATTTATCGCATGTATCAAGAAAATAGAGTGCGTATGGGAGACATTTTTGCGCCGTATGGTAAAGACAATATAGAGCGCAAAGAGGGCATATCCGCACCAAATGGGGGGTATGCGCAAGCTTAAAAAGTACAGTGCGGGAAGATCGTGGACATCCATAAACTTATCCATATAAAACATACAGTTATGAGCATGATGGGTTATGGAAAGTTAGCGGGTCGGTTTGAAGTGAGTGTTGGTAACTTTTATTTCAACCGGCAATGTGTATAATATATAGTTATTATACACACCGGAGTACCCCATGCGTACCAACATCGTTATCGACAATGAGCTGATGTCGCAAGCACTGAAGCTCACAGGTTTTAAGACAAAACGTGAGGTGGTTGAGGCGGGGCTTGAAATGCTGGTGAAAATCGCCCGACAAGGGAAAATTCGTGCGGCGCGGGGTAAACTCCGCTGGGAAGGCGATCTGGGTGCGATGCGGCGCGATGCATGATTGTTGTTGATACCAGTGTCTGGGTGGATTACTTCAACGGCGTTTCTGCTGCCCATGTGGAAACTCTGGATCGTCTGTTAGTGGAGGAGCGTATCCTGATCGGAGACATTATTCTGACGGAGGTGCTGCAGGGGTTCCGTAACGATGCAGCCTTCCGCAAGGCGCGAACCTTGCTCGACGCGTTGGAGTATTCCTCGATGCTGGGTAAGGAAATCGCGCTACAAAGCGCGATGAATTACCGGAAGCTTCGCAAAGCCGGTGTGACGGTCCGCAAAACCATTGACGTGATGATTGCCACGTTTTGTATCGTCAACCGGCATCGGCTGCTGCACGCCGATCGGGATTTCGATTTCATCGAGAAGCATCTCGGCCTCAAGGTAGTCAGGTCGTGACGGATCGTAACTGGATCGTCATGGATCGTGGACA
>Ga0315281_10005983_pt1 | contig 17356 bp, 17 predicted proteins | sample YL17G07_0_MG_FD_204540 | JGI IMG/M metagenome (GOLD analysis project Ga0315281, IMG submission 204540) | Sediment microbial communities from Yellowstone Lake, YNP, Wyoming, USA - YL17G07_0 | ecosystem: Environmental > Aquatic > Freshwater > Lake > Sediment | place: USA: Wyoming | collected...
CGGTGACGGCCGGAACCGTCGGCGGTAAACCTGCCATCAGCGTGGCGAAGCGCGCCACGTTGCGGCAGTCCTCGCCGGCCTGCGTGACGCAGCCGAGGATCACGTCGCTGATGTCCTCGGGCTTGATGGCGTTGCGCTTGACCACTTCGGCGATCACCTCGCCGGCCAGGTCGTCCGGGCGCAGGACCGCGAGTTTGCCGGCGTGCCGGCCGATGGGGGAACGGATACCGTCGTAAATGTATGCGTCAAGCATTTTGAGCCTCTTCTTTCAGGATTCCTTCGTAAGCAAAGACGCGCCCAATTGAGCTCGCCGCTTGAGCCACGGGCTGGGGCGATAACGGGATTCCCCGTAGAACGATTGCATGGCTTCGAGGATCGCGAGGATCTTCGGCGCGCCGACCGCGTCGCCCATGGCGAGAGGGCCGTGCGGATAACCGAGACCGAGCACCACGGCGGAGTCCAGGTCTTCGGGCGAGGCGATGCGCTGCTGCACGATGTCGCAGCCGACGTTGACGATGTGCGCCACCACGCGCTGCGCGACGAAACCCGCCGAATCGCGGATCACGGACACCGGCACGCCATCCGAGGCCAGCAGTGCATGCGCTGCATCGCGGACCTCCGGCCTGGTGACCGGCGTAGTCATCAGCGTGCGGCGCTTCGTGAAGCCGAACAATGGATCGATCGCCACTGTGTTTTTTGCTTCTATTTGCAATTGCATTGCCGTTGTCGTCGCGTCGTGGCCAAGCGGGGCGACGAAGCAGATGGAATCGGGGGTAGGATTGGGTTCCATTTTTATGAATTTCGAAAGAAATTCTTTTAATTCTGGAACGCACCAAACGGCTACCGGTTTTGCGGTCGGCACGGCGATTTCAGGAATTTTTTCCGCAACCCCATCCTTGCCGTACTTGTACCAACCCCTTCCGGTTTTCCTTCCAAGCAATCCCGCCGCGACGCGCGGGTCGGAGAGGAAGGAGGGCTGGTACTTCGCTTCGCCGTAGTACTGCGCATGCATGGACTTCATCACGCCGTGCGCCACGTCCAAGCCGACCAGGTCGAGCAATCCGAAGGGTCCCAGCCGGAAACCTGCCGCGTCCACGAGGATCCGGTCGATGGTGGCGACGTCCGCCACGCCTTCCTGCAGTACGCGCAGGCTCTCCGGCACGTAGCCGCGCCCCGCATGATTGACGATGAAGCCGGGCGTGTCCTTGCAGCGCACGGGCTTGTGGCCGTAGCGTTTCGCCAGCGCGATGAGTGCATCGCCAACCCAGGATTCGGTGCGTTCGCCCTCCACCACTTCGACGATCTTCATCACCGGCACCGGATTGAAGAAGTGATAGCCGGCGACACGCCCGGGTCTGGCGCAGGCCGAAGCCATCGCGGTGACTGAAAGAGAAGAGGTATTGGAGGCCAAAATGCAGCTCTCGGAGACCACGGCCTCGAGCGCCTTGAACAGTTCCTGCTTCGGCGCCAGCAACTCGACGATCGCTTCGACGACCACGTGGCAGGGCTTGAGCGCGGCGAGCGAATCGACGATGTCGATGCGGGCCAGTGTCTGGTCCGCGTCGGCTTGGGAAATCCGTCCCTTCTGCACCAGTCCGGCCAGCGCCTTGCCGATGGCGTCCTTCGCGGCTTGCGCCGCGCCGGCCTTGGCATCGAACACCAGGGTGCGCACGCCGCACTGGGCCAGCACCTGCGCGATCCCGCGCCCCATGGTGCCGCTGCCGGCCACCCCGGCAACCAGATCGCTGCGGTGAATATCGAGCATGGAGGAGCGATTCTAGAGGATATAATTCCCCACACCAACGCGAAAAGGAGAGTTCGCGCTGGTAGCGTAAAACGTGCATGACCTGAGGGAGGCGCGCATGAAGTATCGCAAGATTCTTCTCGCATACAACGGCTCGGTCGAGGGCAAGCGGGCGCTGTTCGAGGCCGCCGACCTGGCGAGTTTTCTCGGCGCCGAGTCGCACCTGCTGGCGGTGGCGAGCATGCCGCCGAGCCTTTTTCTCACCGAGGGCTTCGTGCCCGAGGAACTGCTCGAGGAAGAGAAAAAGCGCACCCGGACGGTGCTCGACGAAGGCATCAAGAGCCTGACCGACAAGGGCTTCAAGGCCGCCGGCCACCTCGCGGTCGGCGAGCCGGTCGAGGAAATCTGCCGCTCGGCGAAAGAGGTCGGCGCCGACCTGATCGTGGTCGGCCACAACCAGAGCACCTCCTGGGCGGCGCGCTGGTGGAAGGGCTCGGTCGGGGCGTCGCTGCTCGACTACGCTCCCTGCAGCATCCTGATCGCGCTGTCCAAGGGGTGATGCCTGCCCTTGTTGTTTGACGCCTGAAATCGATCGTAGGCGGAGGCGACGCCGAGGTAGCCTTGCCGTACCGGGCCGTGATAGCTATCATTGATAACTACCATCCTCCGGAAGCGAGCACCGCAATGGACACCGCCAAGCTTTTCAGCACCGGCCGCAGCCAGGCCGTGCGGCTGCCGAAGCAATACCGTTTCGAAGGCGACTCTGTACTGATCAAGCGCGTCGGGCGCGCGGTGGTGCTGCTGCCGCGCACTGCGTCCTGGGACAGCTTGCACGAGGCGCTGGAGCTGTTCGAGCCCGGAGTGCGGCTCGTGCGCGAGCAGCCGGCGCGCGCCGAGCGCCGCCGCGCGCTGCGTCGATGAAGTACCTGCTCGACACGGACATCTGCATCTACCTGATCAACGAGCGGCCGCGCAGAGTGCTCGCGCGCTTTCGCCGGCACGCGGTGGGGGACATCGGCGTCTCCACCGTCACGGTGTCCGAACTCGCCTGGGGCGTGGCGAAAACGGGTTCGGCGCGCAACCGCGCGGCGCTGGACGCCTTCCTGTTGCCGATCGAGATTGCGGCCTATGACCTAGCCGCCGCGTTGCGCTACGGCGAGGTACGGGCGGCGTTGGCCAAGCGCGGCCGGCCGATCGGGCCGCTCGACACGATGATCGCGGCGCACGCGCTCAGCCTCGGCGCGACGCTCGTCACCAACAATCTGCGCGAGTTCGGGCGGGTGCCGGACTTGGCGGTCGAGAACTGGGCGTAGGGAGACAGGGCTCCCTTCTCCGTTGGCGCAGGGGCCTGATCGAGCATTCGCACCTCATTTCGCAATTCGAATACCCGCTTCGGCATTTTTCTGTTTTGTGGCATTAGAATCTTTGCATGAAATTCAGCTACAGGGGGCGCCTCGAAGACGCCCGGATGTTGACGGGGCAGGGGCGCTATGTCTCCGACTGGAACCTTCCGGGCCAGGCCTGCGGCCACTTCCTGAGATCCGACCGGCCACACGCGAAGATTTTGTCGATCGACGCGTCCGCCGCGCTCGCCATGCCTGGCGTCGTCGCCGTGATCACGGGCAAGGAATTGGCGGCCGCGGGCCTGAAGCCGATTCCGGCTGCGGCGCCGTTCAAGTGGCGCGACGGCTCCGAGCAGCGGCCGGCGTTGCGCCTCTCGCTGGCGCACGAAGTGGTGCGGCACGTGGGAGAGCCCGTCGCGCTGATCATTGCTGAAACGGCGGCGCAGGCGCAGGACGCGGCCGAAGTGGTAGCGCTGGACTACGAAGAGCTGCCGTCGGTGACCACCGCCGAGGAGGCGATGGCGAAAGGCGCGCCACAGCTGCACGCGGGCGCACCCGACAACCTGGTGCTCGACTTCGAGGGCGGAGATGCAGCGGCGGCCACGGCTGCCTTCGCGAAGGCGGCGAAAGTCGTAAAGCTACGCGCCTACCACACGCGCGTGGTCGGCAATCCCATGGAGCCGCGCGCGGCCATGGGGTCCTACGATCCCGCGAAGGATATGTACTTCCTGCACGGCACCACGCAGGGCGTCGGGCCGATGCGCGGCCAGTTGTCGGCCGTGCTCGGCGTGGCGCCCGAAAAGGTGCGCGTGGTGGCCGAGGAGGTGGGCGGCGGCTTCGGCGTGCGCTTCAATGCCTACCCGGAGTACGGCGCGCTACTTTACGCGGCGAAGAAGCTCGGGCGCCCGGTGAAGTGGGTTGGCACGCGCTCGGAAGTGTTCCTCGGCGACGAGCAGGCGCGCGACATCGTGCATTCGGGCGAGTTGGCGCTTGACGCCAGCGGCCGCATCCTCGGCATGCGCTTCGACTACCTCTCCAACCTCGGCGCCTACGTCGTCTTCACCGGGACTGTGGTGAATACCATCGGACTGGTGAACGTGATCTGCGGCGTCTACGACGTGCAGGCGGTGCACGTGCGGGGACGCCTGGTGCTCACCAATACTGTGCCGACGGCCGCCTATAGAGGTGCCGGTCGGCCGGTGGCTTCCTACGCGCTCGAGCGCCTGATCGACGAGGCGGCGCACGGGATCGGCATGGACCCGGCCGAATTCCGCCGCCGCAACATGATCCCGAAGGCGAAGATGCCCTACAAGCTGGTTGGCGGCTTTGAATACGATAGCGGAGATTTTGCAGGGGTCATGGATAAAGCGCTTGCCGAATCCCAGTGGAAAACCTTCGAAGAGCGAAAAAGAAAATCTCGTGCAAACGGCAAACTGCGGGGACGCGGGATCGCTACGTACATCGAGATGACAGCGCCCGGCGGCTTCGCACCCTACGATCAGGCGCACGTCACCTGGAACGAGGACGGCGGCGTTACCTTACGCACGGCATCGCATAACCACGGGCAGGGTCACGAAACCACCTTCGCGCAGATCGTCTCCGGCGTGCTCGGCATCCCGATGGAGAAGATCCGCCTGCGCACTGCCGAGCCCGAGTTCGACCTGACGGCGAATCCGACCGGCGGCTCGCGCACGCTGCATGGCTTGGGCAGCGCGATGTTCTTCGCGGCGCAGGAGATCGTGAAGAACGGCTTGAATCTCGCTGCCGAAGAGCTCGAGAGCGCGGCGGCAGACATCGAGTTCGTTTCCGGGCGCTACAGAATCAAGGGGACGGATCGGGAAGTCAGGATCGAAGCGCTCGCGAGAAAATTCAAGGGCAAGCTCGACCTCGACTACAAGGAGCGTCCGAAAGTGCCCGGCACCTTCCCTAACGGCTGCCATATCGCCGAGGTGGAGATCGATCCCGAGACGGGCGAGACGGAAATTGTTTCTTATCTTGCCTGTGACGACGCCGGCAACATCATCAACCACCAGATCGTCGAAGGCCAGATGCAAGGTGGCATCACGCAGGGCGCGGGCCACATCTTTTCCGAGCAGGCGATCTACGACGCTTCGGGCCAGCTGCTCACCGGCAGTTTCATGGACTACGCCATGCCGAGGGCGGGGCTCGTCGGCAGACTCATCGTGACCGACCACGCGGTTCCCACCGCGACCAATCCGCTGGGCGCCAAGGGCGTCGGCGAAGGCGGCGTGACCGGGTCCATGCCCTGCCTGATGAACGCGGTGATGGACGCGCTGCGCGAGGCCGGCGTGAAGCGCTTCGACATGCCGGCGTCTCCGCAGCGTGTCTGGGCGGCGTTGCAGGCGGCAAAGGAGGGCAAGCCCGAAGCGCTTGCCATCGCGGGATGAAACGAGCTTCTCTCTACAGCAGTTCGCGGCCCGGCCGGGGAGTTCAGGATCTTGTTTCGAAAGAAAAGATTGCAATAAAAAAGACCCCCTTTGCGTGGAAAGAATCGCTGCGCAGGCACCGCGTTCCGCTGTACGCCGCTGCGCCCGGACTGGTCGCGCTTTTCTTTGTCCTCTTCCAATGGACATCTGCGCCGGCGCCGCAGCAGCTTACGCAGGAGGATATCGACGTGGCGGTCACCCGCGCGCTCGAGACTGTGCCCCTGCCGTCAGTCGCGGCGAAGGCTTATGAAGCGGTGCACGGCTCCATCGTTCGCGTCCGGGCCTTCACGGACGGTCCTGACGGCGGGGAGGTGGAGGGCAGCGTGGGCACCGGCGTGGTGATCCTCGATTCCGGTGTGATCCTCACTAACATTCACGTGGTGGCCGGCGCAAAGCGCATCAGCGTGACTTTTTCCGAGGGTTTGGAGTCGGAGGCGGTCGTCACCGGCACGCGGCCCGAAGACGACCTGGCGGTGCTGCAGGCGCAGACCCTCCCGGACGATCTCCAGGCGGCCACCTTGCAATCCACAAGCGGTCTCGCGCCCGGCGATCATGTCACCGCGATCGGCTTTCCTTTTGGCATTGGTCCATCGGTCTCCTCGGGCGTGGTCTCCGGCCTGGGACGCGAGTACCGCTCGCCCGAGGGCAAGCGCGTCCTCACCAACCTGATCCAGTTCGACGCGGCGGCGAATCCCGGCAATTCCGGCGGCCCGCTGGTGAATGCGTCGGGCGAAGTGGTCGGGATCGTCACCGGCATCCTGAATCCGACACAGCAGCGCGTGTTTGTCGGCATCGGTTTCGCCGTTCCCATCGAGAACGCGGCCATGGCCGTGGGTGTGCCGCCGTTCTAACCGAGGGCAAGCAATGGAAAAAATCCTCTACGAGGTCAAGAAAATCGTCGTCGGCCAGGACCACTTCCTGGAGCGTGTCATGGTGGCGATCCTGGCGCAGGGCCATCTGCTGGTCGAAGGCGTGCCGGGGCTCGCCAAGACGCTCACGGTGAAAACGCTGGCGCGCACGATTCACGGCACCTTCCGCCGCATCCAGTTCACGCCGGACCTGGTGCCCGCGGACCTGGTGGGAACGCGAATTTACAACCAGAAGAGCGGCGAATTCTCGACCTCGCTCGGGCCCGTGTTCACCAACCTGCTGCTGGCGGACGAAATCAACCGCGCGCCGGCCAAGGTGCAGAGCGCGCTGCTCGAAGTGATGCAGGAGCGCCAGGTGACCATCGCCGGCGAAACGCACAAGGTGCCCGAACCCTTCCTCGTGATGGCGACGCAGAACCCGATCGAGACCGAGGGTACCTATCCGCTGCCCGAAGCGCAGGTGGACCGCTTCATGATGAAGGTGCTGGTCGGCTATCCGACCGAGGACGAGGAATTCGTCATCGTCGAGCGCGTCACGGGCATTGAGAACGCGGTCGCGGCGGTGAGCAGCACCGAGGAACTCGCCGCGCTGCAGCGCGACTGCCGGAAAGTCTATGTTGATCCGTCGCTGATCAAGTACGCGGTGAAACTGGCCGCCGCGACGCGCGATCCGGTGCAGCACGGTTTGCCTGATCTCGCGAAGTTCCTGTCGTTCGGCGTCAGTCCGCGCGGCCCGATCAATCTTATCGAGGGCGGTCGCGCGCTCGCCTATCTGCGCGGCCGCAGCTACGTCGTGCCGCAGGACGTGATCGACCTGGTGCCCGACGTGTTCCGCCATCGCCTGGTGCTGACCTATGAAGCGCTGGCCGAGGCGATCACGGCGGATGAGCTGGTGCACCGCTTTTTGCGCAAAATTCCGGCACCGGAAAAGCCGCTGGAATCCCATGTCAGTGTCGCTGAAAAATCCTGAGCACCTCCTGCGGCGCCTGGAGTGGACGGTAATCCGCCGTCTGGACGGAATGCTGCACGGCGATTACCGCACCCTTTTCCGCGGCACGGGCCTGGACCTCGCCGACCTGCGGGAGTACCAGTACCACGACGATGTGCGCCACATCGACTGGAACGTCACCGCGCGCCTGCAGACGCCGTACGTGCGCGAATTCCACGAGGACCGGGAAGTCACCGCCTGGTTCCTGCTCGACCTTAGTCCGTCGGTGGACTTCGGCTCGGCGACCAAGAAGCGCTCGGTATCCACCGAGTTCATCACCGTGCTTGCGCGGTTGCTGACGCGCCAGGGCAACCGCGTAGGGGCGCTGTTTTACGGCGACCATGTGGATACCATGATCCCGGCACGCGGCGGCCGGCGCCACGTGCTTAGCGTGCTGCACACGCTGCTGTCGCGCCCCGAGATGCCGCGCTCCGCGGGCACCGATTTAAGGGATTTCCTGCGCACCGCCTTCCAGGTTCTGCGGCGGCGCTCGATCGTGTTCATCGTGTCGGACTTCTTCAGCGCACCCGGCTGGGCCGAGCCGCTGGCGCACCTTTCGCGGCGCCACGAGGTGGTGGCGGTGCGGCTCTACGACCCGCTGGAGCGCGAACTGCCCGACATGGGGATGCTCGTGATGCAGGATTCCGAAACCGGCGAGCAGCTGTTCGTCGACACGCACGACAAGGGTTTCCGCAAGCGCTTCGCCTCGGTCGCCGAGCGGCGCGAGCGGGAATTGCGAAATGCGCTTGCGCGCGCCGGCATCGATTGCCTGGAGCTGGCCACCGACGGCGACCTGCTCGATGCGCTGATGCGCTTCGCCGACCTGCGCAAGCGTCGCAGCAGACTCGCTGCGGGCGGCAGCCTGCCCAGACATCTGGAGAAGGTGGCATGAAGCTCGTCACCTTTGCCTGGCCGGAATTGCTCTGGCTGCTCCTGCTGCTGCCGGCGCTGGTCGGCCTCTACCTCTGGCTGCTGCGGCGCAAGAGGAAGTCCGCAGTGCGCTACGCCAACCTGGGCATGATCAAGGAGGCGATGGGCGCGGGCTCGAGCATCCGCCGCCACGTGCCGCCGGTGCTGTTCCTGCTCGCCATCGGACTGCTGATCGTCGCGATGGCGCGGCCTTCGGCGACCGTCACTCTGCCGACCCAGAAGCAGACCATCATCCTCGCGTTGGACGCCTCCGGCAGCATGCGCGCGAAGGATGTCGAGCCCAGCCGCCTGGTGGCGGCGCAGAACGCGGCCAAGCAGTTCGTCGCCGACGCCTCGCCCCGGACCAAGATCGGCGTGGTGGTGTTTGCTGGAACCGCGCAGCTGGTTCAACCGCCGACGGACGATCGCGAGGCCATCAACGCGGCCATTGACCGGATGCAGTTGCAGCGTGCCACCGCCACCGGCAGTGGCCTGATCGTGTCGCTCGCGACCCTCTTTCCGGATGCCGGATTCGATGTCAGCACCGCGCTCTTCGGGCGCGATGCGCCGCGCAACGCGCCCATCGGCGACGCGAAGAAAGACCCCAAGAAGGATTTCAAGCCGGTGCCGCCGGGCTCCTACAACTCTGCCGTGATCATCCTGCTGACCGACGGCCAGAGGACCACCGGCCCGGACCCGATCGAGATCGCGAAGATGGCCGCCGACCGCGGCGTGCGCGTCTTCACCGTGGGTTTCGGCACCACCTCGGGCGAAATCATCGGCTTCGAAGGCTGGTCCTTCCGCGTGCGGCTCGACGAGGAAACCCTCAAGACCATCGCCACCATGACCCAGGGCGAATATTTCCATGCCGGCACCGCCGCCGACCTGAAAAAGGTCTACCAGACCCTCAATTCCAGGCTCAGCCTGGAGAAAAAGGAAACCGAAGTCACCGCGCTTCTCTCCGCCGCAGCGGCGCTCCTTACGCTGCTCGCTGGCCTGCTCTCGATACTCTGGTTCAATCGAATCCTGTAGCAGCGGCTCGCCACGGGAAGGAATTTTTTCCGCGCATACAATTGGGCATGTCCGAGAAAGACAAGCTGGGCGACACAGGCCAGTTCATCCAGAAAATGGATGGGCAGCTGCTCGGCTGGGAGCATCCGGCCGCGCGCCTGCGCGAGGCGCTCGAGTACGATCATTTCCGGCTCTATGCCCAGCCAATAGTTGCTCTGGCGCCGCCGGAGGGTATCGCGATCGCCGAAGTGCTGGTGCGGCTGCGGGAGGAGGAGACGCGGATGCTGCCGCCCGGTGATTTCCTGCCGGCCTTCGAGCACTACGGGATGATGGGCGAGCTCGACCGCTGGGTAGTGCGCAACGCGCTCAGGCGGCTGGAGGAGGGTGGCGCCGTCAAGCGCTTGAGCGTCAACGTGTCGTCCCAGACAATCGAGGAGCCGGGCTTCGCGCCTTTCGTCGCGGTGCAGTTGCGCCTGGCTTCGCTCGATCCCTCCTCGCTGGTAATCGAGATCGACGAGAACGACGCGCTCGACCGGCGCCCGGCCGCCGAGCGGTTCGCCGCCGAAATGAAGGGCATCGGCTGCCAGCTGCTGCTCGACGGCTTCGCGCGCCGCTCGGTGTCCTTCGAACCGCTGAAAGCGTTGCTGGTGGACTACGTCAAGGTCGACGGCACCGTGACCCGCAATATCCTGCGCTCGGGCAGCGCTGCGGCGAAGCTGAGGGCGATCCTGCGCGTCGGCCAGGTGACCGGGGTGAAGGTGATCGCCGAGTGCGTCGAGGAGGCCGAGGTGCTGGCGAGTCTGAAGCTGCTGAAGGTCGATTATGCGCAGGGTTTCGGCGTGCGCAAGCCCGAACCGATCGATGAGTTGTTCAAATCCTGAGCGCATCGATAACATCAAAGTTGCACGGATTGTCGTAATGGAGTATTAATCGTATCCGTGATCACTACCAAAACTCGCAGCGTTGCCTAGTTCAAGGCCAATTGTTGCGTTCAGGTTTTCTTCTTCTGTAGTTTCCCGCTTTCTGAATTCAAAGCGCCGGGGCTTGCTCCGGTGCTTGAATCGCTCGTCCTTTCGATCTGGAAAGTTCGGGCGTGATTGTTTCTCCAACCCTTAAAGGAGCACCCCATGGCGAAGAAAAAAGCCAAGAAAAAAGGCAAAAAAAAGAAGTAGTTAGTGAATATCCCGGCAACGGGATAGATCATGCTGCGGACAGCCCGGGAAGCCGGGCTGTTCCGCAGGCATCTGAAACGCGCGCAACGCGCCGTCAATTGACGCGGCGCGCCTTGCCTTTCCAGTAAAGCTCCCGCAGCACGCGTTTAAGAATCTTGCCGGTAGGGTTGCGCGGGATCGCCTCCATGAAGTCCACCGTGCGCGGGCACTTGAAATGCGCGATGCGGCTGCGCATGAACTCGATGATCTCGCCCTGCGACGCCTTGGCGCCGGGTTTGAGCACCACGCAGGCCTTGACCGCCTCGCCCCACTGCTCGTCCGGCACGCCGACCACCGCGCCGTCGGCCACCGCAGGATGCTGCATCAGCGCGTTCTCCACTTCAGCCGGGTAGATGTTCTCGCCGCCGGAGACGATCATGTCCTTGATGCGGTCGTGCAGGTAGAGGTAGCCCTCGCGCAGGTAGCCGGCGTCGCCCGAGCGGAACCAGCCTAGGCCGTCCGGCCGCCGGTCCACGAAGGCCTCGCCGGTGGCCTTCGGATCGGCCCAGTAGCTCTTCATGTTCTGGGCGCTGCGGATCCACACCTCGCCGACCTCGCCTTCAGCGCAGTCTCGTCCGCTGGCGTCCGCGATCCGCAGTTCGACCCCGTCGATCGGCTTGCCCGCCGAGCGTAGCAGGTGCCTGTTCGGTCCCTCCGGGTCGTGGTCCTCGGGCGCCAGGCGGGTGATCGCGCCGGTGGTTTCGGTGAGGCCGTAGACCTGCATGAAGAGGCACTTGAAAGTGCGCATGGCATCCAGCAGCACCTTTTCCGAAATCGGCGAGGCGCCGTAGGAAATGCCCTTCAGCGTGGAGTAGTCGGCCTTGTCGGCGCCGGGCACCTGCAGCATGAACTGGATCATCGCCGGCACCAGGAATGAATGCGTGATGCGGTGCTCGGCGATCGCCGCGACCACTTTCACGGGGTCGAAATCCGGGTAGAGCACGCTCATGCCGCCCTTCGACGCGGTCAGCAGCGCGACGCCGATGCCGGCGATGTGATAGGTAGGCAGTACGTTCAGCATCACGTCGGGTGCGCCGTGGTAACCGATTGCCGCCGGCACCGCGTCCACCAACCCGGCCATCAGGTTGCGATGCGTCAGCTCGACACCCTTCGGCAGCCCGGTCGTACCCGAGGAATAGAGTTGCAGCGCAGTTTCATCCTGCCGTGGTTTTTTCTCGTTCCCAAGCGGCTTGAAATCCATATACCAGGAAGAAAACCTCTCCGTAATGACCGTGCCCTTGATCGCGTCCGCCTTTACTTCCTTGAAATTCGATGCAAAAACTGCGTCCAGCATCATGAACTTCGCTTTCCCGTTGTTCACGATGTACTCGATCTCTGGCGGCGCGAGGCGCCAGCTGACCGGCATGCACACCGCGCCGATCTTGTTCGCCGCCAGCACCAGCGCGACGCAATCGGCCGTTTGCTTGGTCAGGCAGGCGACGCGGTCGCCCGCGCGGATGCCGAGGCTCTGCAGGCCCTGCGCGATCCGGCCCGAGGCCTCGTCAAGCTGTGCGAAGCTCCAGGTGCGCGCCGGCGTCCAGTAGGCAGGGTCGCCGCCGTGCTCGCGAGCGTGGCGCCGGATCGTCTCGAGGACCGTCTCGGCGCCGGTCATCTGAGTCATCCGGCGATCCCGTCCAGCAAGGCCGCAAGCGCCTCCGGTGCGGTGATGTGCGGGTTGTGGCTGGCGTCGATTTTCCAGGCCCAACCCGCCGACCAGGCGCCGTGCGCCACCAGGAATGTCGCCATTGCTTTCTTCTCCTAAAGGTTATTCGCTGGCGCGTGGAACGATACCCAGTTTTTCGTACACCGGCCGGATCGCGCGGCGGATGCGGCCAAGGTTGATCCAGTAGGCGAACGCCGCGCACAGGGCGAGCGCGCCGCCCAGCGCCAGCGTGGCCGGCGGACCGATGCGCTCGGCGAGCACGCCGGCAAACAGGGCGCCGAGCGGCGTCACGCCGAGGAAAGACATCATATAGATCGAAACTACGCGCGCACGCATCCGGTCTTCCACAATGGTCTGCAGCACCGTGTTGGTCGAGGCTGCGGTGACCATTGCGCCCATGCCGACGAAATACAGCATCGGCAGCGCGACCCACAGGGAGGTTGAAAACGAGAACGCGATCAGCGCGGCGCCTGCCGCCGCGGCGGTGAACGGAATCTGGCTGAGCAGCCCGCGCACCGAGGGCCGTATCGCCAGGTGCACCATGCCCGAGACTGCACCGAATCCGCCGGCGCCGATCAAGTAGCCGAGGGTCTCCGAGCCGCCGTGAAACACGTCGCGCGCGAAATACGGGGCGAGCGACTGGTAGGGCTGGATTGAAAAGCTCACCGCGGAGAGCAGCAGCAGGGCGCTGCGCGTCGGCAGGAAGCCGTAGGCGTAGCGGAATCCCGCCGCAAGCTGCTCCGCCCAGCCGGTGGCGGCTTTCTCGGTCGGCCGCGCCGTGGCGCGGATCAGCCACAGGGCGAGGATTACGGCGCCGCGCATCATACTGTTCAGCGCGAAACCCCAGACCTCGCCGAAGCCGGCGATCACCGCGCCGCCGATCATCGGGCCGATGAAGCGCGCGCCGTTCATGAGGATCGAACTGAAGGCGATCGCGTTCGGCAGATCGTCCTTGCCGCCGACCAGCTCCACCAGCTGCGCCTGGCGCGCGGGCGAGTCGAACGCATTCACGATGCCGAGCACCAGGTTGGCCGCGATCAGGTGCCCGGGCTGCACGTGTCCCGAGGCGACCAGCGCCAGCATCGCGAGCGACTGCGCGAGCGCGACGTTCTGCGTGATCATCAGTACCTTGCGCTTGCGCTGGCGGTCCACCCAGACGCCGGCGAAGGGCCCCAGCACCAGCATCGGGATGAACTGCGCGAATGCCGCCAGGCCGAGCAGGAACGCGGAGCCCGACAGGTGATAAATCAGCCAGCTGGTGGCGATGGTCTGCAGCCAGGTGCCGGTCTGCGAGATGCCCTGCCCGGCGAAGTACAGCCGGAAATCCCGATGGCGGAAAGCCCGCAGGCTATGGGGCAGCGGCATCGGGGCGGTGGTTACAATGCACGGAGAGGGAGATTATGAGGATATTGCCCGGCTTGCTGGCACTTACGTTCGCTGCGGCAGCGGCGGCGCAGGACTATCCGTCCAAGCCGATACAGACCCCGGATGTGCGCGCCAAGCTGGAGGGCATAGGTGCCGATGGCACCGTGTCCCGCTCACCGGCCGAATTTGCGGCGCTGGTGCGCGCCGACACCGCGCGCTACGCGAAGATCGTGAAAGACATCGGCCTGAAGCCGGATTGAACATGAAGCTGACGCCAACCGGCCAGACATTGGGTGCGACGATTGATGATTTGAAATTGTCGGAAAAACTGGATGAAGAAGAAATTGAGGCGGTAATGCAGGCGCTCGGCAGGTATGGCGTGCTGCGCTTCCCGCGCCAGGAGCTCGGCGCGGCCGAGTTGAAGCGCTTCAGCGCGCAGCTGGGCGACCTGGAGATCAACGTCGCGAACGCTTTTCAGGAGCCCGGCATCCCGGAGGTGATGATCCTCTCCAACATCGTCGAGGACGGCAAGCCGATCGGCCTCTCGGATGCCGGTCAGGACTGGCACACCGACATGTCCTACAGCCGGCAGATCGCGTTCGCCAACGTGCTCTACGGCATCAGGATCCCGCGCCGCAACGGCACGCCGCTGGGTTCGACCGATTTCTGCAACATGCACGCGGCCTGCGACGGCCTGCCGGCGAAGCTGAAGCAGGACCTCGTAGGCAAGACGGTGCTGCACGACTTCAATAAATTCTGGGAAAAGATGCGCAGCCGTGAAGGCAGCCGTCGCGCGCCGCTCACCGAGGCGCAACGGCGCACCAAGCCGCCGGTCTCGCACCCGATCTTCCTCACCCATCCGATCACCGGCCGCAAGGTCCTCTACGCCAATCCCGGCTACTCGATCCGGATCAACGAACTGCCGCAGAAGGAAAGCGACGAAATCCTCGCGTTCCTGTTCGAGCACCAGACCAAACCCGAATACCGCTATTCCTTCCATTGGACGGAGGGCGACGTCCTCGTCTGGGAGGATTTCGGCACCATCCACAATGCGATCGCGGACTACGGCCCGCACGAGCATCGGTTGATCAAGCGCTGCCAGGTGATGGCGACGCGATTTTTTCGGAATGGAGAACCGTGATGCGACGACTGGTTTCTTTTGCGTTTATTTTTGTTTTCTTTACTGCAGTAAATGCACAAACCTATCCTGCGAAACCCGTGAAGCTGGTGGTCGGCTTTTCCGCGGGCGGACCGACCGACGTGATTGCGCGAATCCTCGCGCAGGACATGACCGCGACTCTCGGTCAGACTGTGCTGGTGGAGAACAAGGCCGGCGCCGCCTCCATGATCGCCACCCAGGAGGTGAAGCGCTCCGCCCCGGACGGCTATACGCTGTACATGACGACGCTCACCCACAGCGTGAACGCGATCCTGCATGCCGAGAAGAAGCCCTACGACCCGATAGCGGACTTCACCCCGGTGAGCCTGGTCTGCTATCTGCCCCTGGTCATGGTGAGCAAGGGCGATTCGCCGTTCAACACCGCGACCGACTTGGTGAACGCGGCCAAGGCTAAGCCGGGCGAAGTGACCTACGCGTCCTCCGGCACCGGTGGCTCGGCGCACCTGGCGGGCGCGCTTGTGCAGGCGTTGACCAACACCAAGATGACGCACGTGCCGTTCAAGGGCAATGCACCGGCACTCACCGAGGTGATCGCTGGCCGGGTCACCTTCATGTTCTATCCGATGATCGGCATCGCCGATCAGGTGGCGCAGAAGCGCCTCAAGGTGCTTGCGGTTAGCACCGAGAAGCGCCACCCGGACTATCCGAGCGTACCGACCATGCATGAGAGCGGTTTTCCAGGTTTCGAGGAGTACACCCAGGGTCTCGGCGTGGTGGGGCCCGCCGGCGTTCCTGCGTCCGTCGTGAGCCGCCTGAATGAGGCGATTCGTGCTTCGCTCCTCAAGCCGGAGACGAAGGACAAGCTCAAGGGTCTGGGGGCGATCACCGAAGGCGGCAGCACGCCCGCAGAATTCCGCGGCTGGCTGGCGAAGGACCTCGAGCGCTGGGCGCGTGTCATCAAGGCCGCGGGGGTGACGGCGGAATGACGCGCACCGTGGTGGACCGCAAGGTCCTCGCCGCAATCCGCAATTTCTACGCCGCGGGGCTGAATTTCCGCGCCCACATCGAGTGGGCAAACAGCAGGGGCGCGAGCCACAAGATCCCCGCGCAGGCCGACATCGGCTACCGCTCGAACAACGCCCTCATCTGCACGGGCGAAGACATCGTCATCCCGAAAGACTCGACCGGGCCGGTAGAGTACGAGGGCGAACTGGTTGCCGTCATTGGAAAAAATACCAAGAATGTAACGGAGAAAAATGCACTCGACTGTGTCGCGGGCTACACGCTGGGCGACGACGTCAGCGAGCGCGGTTGGCAGAAGAGCGATCGCACGCTGTGGCGCGCGAAGAACAGCGATACCTTCAAGCCCATGGGGCCGCTCATCGTGAGCGGCATCGACCCCATGGCGCAGAGAATCGACGTGCGCGTCAACGGCAAGACGGTTTCCAGCTACAGCACCGCCGGCATGATCTTCGGCGTGGCGCATTTCATTTCCAGGATGTCGCGCTATCTCACTCTGCATCCGGGCGATGTCATCTGGTTCGGCTGCGACGCTGCGACCACGCCCGCCCTGCAGCCCGGCGACCTGGTCGAGGTGGCGAACGACGCCATCGGCGTGCTCTCCAACCGGGTCGTCCGGGAGAGATGAAAGCGTGAAGGCTTTCAACATCGAGGAACTGCGCCTGGTGGCGCGGCGGCGGCTGCCGCGCGCGGTGTTCAACTTCATCGACGGCGGCGCCGAGGACGAGCGCACGCTGCGCGACAACTGTGCGGCCTTCGGGCGCGTGCGCCTCGCGCCGAAGATGTTGATTGATGTTTCGAATATTCAGACTAAGACTTTAATATTAGGAAAAGAATCAAACCTTCCTCTTGCCATTGCGCCCACCGGCGCGGTCGGCTTCGGCTGGCCCGGAGGTGACCTGGCCATCGCCCGCGCCGCGGCCAGGTTCGGCATTCCCTATTCGCTTTCGATGTCGGCGACCACCTCGATCGAGCGCATTGCCGAAGCGGCACCGGGCCGGCTCTGGTTCCAGGCCTACTTCCTCAAGCAGCGCGACTACACCTTCGGACTGATCGAGCGCGCGCGCGCGGCGGGCTACGAGGCGCTCATCGTCACTGCGGACGTCCCGGTCGGCGGCAAGCGCGAGCGCGACTACCGCACCGACTTCACCGTCCCGTTTCGCTACACGCCGAAGAACCTGCTCGACTTCGCTACGCATCCCGCGTGGGTGCTGTCGCAGCTGCGCCACGGCATGCCGAAGCTGGTGAACCTCGCCGGCGTAGCGCCCGAGGCGAGGAGCACCTCCGCCCTCGCGTCCTCGGTCGCGCGCAGCAACGATCCCTCGCTCGACTGGGAGGTCCTCAAATTGGTGCGCGAGCGCTGGCCGGGCAAGCTGATGGTCAAGGGCATCCTGCGCGCCGACGATGCCGAGCGCGCGGTGGCGCTGGGCTGCGACGGCGTGATCGTCTCCAACCACGGCGGCCGCCAGCTGGAGTCGGCCGTCGCCACCCTCGACGCGCTGCCTGGCATCGTTCGCGCGATTGGCAGCAAGGCGAGCGTGCTGCTCGACGGCGGCGTGCGGCGCGGCGGCGACGCCTTCAAGGCATTGGCGCTCGGCGCCCAGGCGGTGATGACCGGCCGCGCGACGCTCTACGGCGCCTGCGCGGCGGGTGACGAAGGCGCGGT
>Ga0315281_10005984_pt1 | contig 17356 bp, 14 predicted proteins | sample YL17G07_0_MG_FD_204540 | JGI IMG/M metagenome (GOLD analysis project Ga0315281, IMG submission 204540) | Sediment microbial communities from Yellowstone Lake, YNP, Wyoming, USA - YL17G07_0 | ecosystem: Environmental > Aquatic > Freshwater > Lake > Sediment | place: USA: Wyoming | collected...
GTCGGCGTCGGCGTGTCCGTCGGCGTGTCAGTCGGCGTCGGCGTATCCGTCGGCGTGTCCGTCGGCGTCGGCGTATCCGTCGGCGTGTCCGTCGGCGTCGGCGTATCCGTAGGTGTGTCCGTCGGCGTCGGCGTATCCGTCGGCGTGTTGGTGGGCGTAGCCGTGGGCTGGACGTTGTAGACCAGGCCATCGAGGCAGCCGGCGCCGGGCTCGACGTCCACGGGGTTGCAGCTGGCAAGGTTAATGCTCAGCACGTCGGAGATCGATGACGAGAAGAAGCGCAACTGCGACGAGCCGTTGCCGTTGATCGTGAACGGGATGCTCGCGATGACGAGCGTACCGCTGGGCCCGATCAACGCCACGTTGAAGCAGTTGATGAATGCGTCGCCCGTCGCCGGATTGCCGTCGGCGAACTGGTCGCCCTCCGGCAGGCGCCCGTTCGCGTTCAGGCAGTTGAAGTTGTTCGTCACGGGCAGCGTGCTCGTCGGCGTGCCGGCCGTCAGGAACGCCGGGTCGTACAGCACCGTGGCATTGAAGAAGCCGAGCCCGCCGTTCGTCGCCGGCACGTTGCGCGCGACGATATCGACGGTGAAGCTGCCGCTGGCGGGCAGCGTCTTCACGTTCTGCTCGCCGGGCGTCGCCGGATCGGCATCGATGACGAGGCAGGTGTTGCCCGTGCCCAGCGGCTGCGTCACGCAGGCGGTCTGGTTCGATGGCGTGGGCGTCGGACCGACCGTCGGTGTGTTCGTCGGCGTGGCTGACGGCGTCGACAGCGCGTTGAGGATGATGATCTCGTTGAGCGGATCGGTAATCGTGATCGGGATCGTGAACGCGGCGGGATCGGTGAGGTCGACGCGCTGCAACTGCAGGTCGACCAGCGACTGGCTCAGCGTGTGGAAGCGGACGCGCGCAAGCGTGCCGGAGCCGCTCGGTCCGGGCGGCGAGCCGCCGGTACTGACACATCCGAAGACGATCACACCCGACTGCGTTCTGCCCGGCGGACAGAAGATGACCCGGCCCGTGGACTCGATGAACCCCCCGTTCAACACGCTGATGAAGCTCAGCGCAAACGGGTCGTACTTCAGCTGGAACTCGAACGACCCCAGGTTCCGCACGTTCGCGACGACGATCGTCACCTCGACGTCCTGGTTGACGCCGACCTGCTGCTGCGCCGGGCTGATGGTGATGTTGGCGATCGAACCGGGCACGATCGTCGCCGTCGGTGTCAGGGTCGGCTGGGGCGTGTTCGTCGGGCAGACGCCGGGGCACGGCGTCGACGTAGCCGCGACCAGGATCGTTACGCTGCCATCGATGCGCGCGCCCACCGGCAATGACTCAGCATTCGTGGTGAGGAACTGGGCGTCCTGCACGTGCAGCGGCGTGCCCGCAACCGGCGCGAGCGCCGTCAGCTGTACCGTCGCGAGCAGGCCGCTCCCCGTCGATCCCGGCACGCTCGCGGGATCGAGCGTGACGCAGTTGAGGCCGAACACGCCCGGGTCGGGGGTCGCGCCCTGGAGGAAGCAGGTGACGTTGCGCCCGGAGGCCAGCAGGAAGGGGCTGGGCTGGCAGCCGCCCGGCTGCGTCAGGCAGCCCTGCATGTCGAGCCTCTGCAGCAGCGCGGGGTCGAACTTGACCTGGACCGCGAACGCGCCCAGGTTGACGGTGTTCTCGATGTAGATGCCGAACGTCGCCACCTGGCCGACCTGGATGGTCTGCGTCAGCGGCGTAATGCGCAGCGTCGAAGGTCCTGCCGTCGCGGTCGGCGTGGGCGTGCTCACCGGTACCAGCGTGGGGCACGGGCCGGCGCAAGGCGTAGGAGTGTTCGTCGCCGTAAGCGTCGGCGTCGGCGTGTCCGTCGCCGTTGCCGTCGGAACGGGCGATGGCGTAGCCGTCGGCGTGGCCGTCGGACACACTCCGGGGCACGGCGTCGGTGTCAGCAGCGGGCCGACGTCGATCTGCGTGACGTCGCTGTGCCCGGCCGGTACCGCCGCCGCGAAGACATCGAGGATCTGCGCGTCCGGGATCGTAACGACCGTGGCGCCCTGGAACTGGGGTACGAATCGGAACGTGCCGATCGTGCCACTGCCCGCCGCCCCGGAGACGCCGCTGGGCGGTGGCGGACCGAGCGACACGCAGTTCACCCTGATCTGGCTCGTGTCGACGCTGCTCCCCGGCCCGACGGTGGGGCCGATGCACGTCACGATCCGCCCCGTCGTGCCGAGGAAGGGGCCTAGCGCGAACGTCGGCGACGCCGGGAACACGCTGTTGGCGTACTCGAGCGTGACGGAGAAGGCGCCGAAGTTCGCGACGTCCTCGACTCGAACATCCACGTCCAGCGGGGAGCCCACGTTGCCCGCCGCGGCGGGCGGCTGCGGGCACATCGCCACCGCGATCTGCGGGCCGCACGCGCCAGGAGGCGCCACGCCCGTCGGCGTGGCCGTCGCCGGTACGGTCTGCGTGGGTGTGGGGGTAATGGTAGGCGTCAGTGTCTGCGTCGCCGTCGGGAGCGGCGTACCGTTGTTCACGACGACGTCGACTGAGCCGTTGGCGAACGTGGCGCCAGGCAGCGAGTTTCCGGTTTCGTCGGAGTACGGTTCGATGGACGGGTTGAAGGTGAGGAGCGACGTGCCGACGTTTGCCGGAATGAACGCCAGCGTTGCGAGCCGGCCGCTGCCCGTGGGCCCGGACGGCGTCAGGCCGACCGTCGCACAGGCAAACCGCACGGTGCCAACGAGATTGTCGACCGTGGCCGGGAAACAGGAGACGGTCCGCCCTGTGCTCGACAGGAACGGGCCGACCGCGGCGCCGAAGTACGTGATGACCGCCGGGTTGTACTGGATCTGGAAGTCGAACGTGCCGATCGGGATGACGACGTTTGACGCCAGGATGTCGATGCCGAACGGGGCCGCGCTTTGCTGCACCTGTTGCGTCGCCGGGAAGACGGCGATGCCGCCCGGGCCCGCAGCCGACGCGCGATCGCCACGCGACGAGAAGCCGACCGCAGCGCTGAGCGCCACCGCCCCCAGGAGCAAGATCGCCGCGAATGCCGACGCCAGCCGTCTAAGGCCGGACGCCCGTCGCGGCGCGCGGTTCAGCGAGGTTTCGTCCACGCAACGTACCCTTCGTTCCTTGACAACGTCGCGCGCCCGCCCCGCATATCGATGTCTCCGTAGATACGGCGGACAAAAACAAAGGAGCACACGCCCGGATCCCGGGCTGAGCGCTCCCCCTCTGGCACGCCAACAGGCGCACACTCGTGTGTTCCGCTATCCGTGCGGCGGTTTCAGCCTCCTGCCTTGAATGTGAGGGGCGAGGTGTAGCGCAGCGTGCGTGCTGCCGGCCGGCCGTTCTGGCGAGCCCGCAGGAGTGACCCCGAATCTGCGGTTCTGCTCGGTGGAACGAAGACGATCATACGGTTGATTCGAACATTCTGTCAATGAAAACCGGGTCAAGCGGAGGTTAAAGAACTGCTCCGAACTTGACGCCCTGAAGCCGAATCAAGCCTCCCGCCGCCGCCGCGGCCGGCCACAAGCCGCCGGTGGCGGGGCGCGCGCGTCCTGGCGGCGGTGACCGCGATGCGCTTGACTTGGCAATCGCCTGCTCATCAGCTCCTGTGCTATCGTGGCGACCGGCGCGGCCTGCGGCCACGTGCCGGGCCGCCGGCGGCTCGCCCAGCCGCCGTCACGGAGGTGTCATGGACGACGAGCTGCTCGCCGCCCGCGCGCGCGGGGGCGATCTTGACAGCTTCGGCCAGCTGTACGACCGCTACTTCCACCGCGTGTACGACTTCGCGTGGCGCGTGCTGCGCGATGCGGATGCCGCCGCGGCGGTGTCGCAGGATGTCTTCACGCACGCCGCATCCGGGCTCACCTCCATGCCCAGGTCGATGAGCTTCAGGTCGTGGCTGTTCGCGATCGCTCACCGCGCCGCCCTCACGCGCTCCGGAGGCGCGTCGAAAACGCCGCCGGCGATGCACGAGGAAGCCTTCGGCTCGTTCGACGTGCCCGACCCCTGCCGCATCGATCAACCCGGACTGATCGGGCAGGACCACGAGCTGGCGGCGCTGGTGTGGGAGGCAGCGACAGCGCTGAGCGCGCGCGACTACGCGCTGCTGGACCTGCACCTGCGCCAGGGGCTCGACAGCGCCGAGCTGGCGCCGATCCTCGGCGCGTCGAAAGGGAACGCCGCCACCATGGTCAGCCGCATTCGGGCCGCGGCCAGCGACGTGATGAAGAGCTACGTCGTGGCGCGCCGCGGCACCCGCGACTGCCCCGGCTTGCAGCAGGTGCTGGCGTCGTTCGACTTCCCTCCTTATACCGACGCCATCCGTACCGCCGTTGACGCGCACAGTAAGGAGTGCGGCACGTGCCAGCAGACGCGCAAGCGGATCGCCCCGCCGCTCGACGTACTCGGCGCGTTCGCGGCGGTGCCTGCGCCCATGGCGCTGAAGGGCGACCTGTGGCGCACGCTGTCGGGCGAGTGGAGCGCCGCCGCCGCATTGCTCCCCGGCGCGGCTGTGGAGCCAGGCGGGCTGCGCATGATGCCCTCTCCGTACGAGACGGGCGCCGCGGCCGCGGGTGCCGGCGGCATCGGGCTGATCGGTGGCGGCGGGTTCGGCGGCGATCGGTGGGGCGGGGGCGGTGCCAGCGAATGGGACCGCAACAAGCTCCTGCTCTTCGTCGGGGCCGCGGCCGGGTTGCTTGCCGTCGCATTCATCGCCGCCGCGCTCGTATACGGAGCCCTGGGCGGCAGCGACGGGGGCGGATCCGGCCTCGGGGTGGGCTCCACGCGTACCGCCTCCGCATCGCGGACCGCCACTACATCGGGGACGCCGCCGGCGCCCGTCATCGCGACCGCGACGGAGGACCTGACGCCCTCGGCCACGCCTCGCCCCTCCGCGACGTCCACGAGCGAGCCGGCCACCCCAACGCCGGTCCCGGCGACGGCGACCCCGGCGGTCAAACGCACGCCCACAGCAACGGCGAAACCAGGCTCGGCGACCGCGACGCCCAAACCCGGCACACCGGCGGCCACGGCCACCAAGTGCCCCGGCGCCGGCTGTCCTACGCCTACGCACTAGTCTCCAATCTTCCCCCGATGTCTGCCACATCAGGCGCGCACCCGGCCGCCGATGATTACGGGAGAGGGGCGCCGCATGGCCATGTGCGGCGAGTGGGTCAATGCGCCTGGACCAGAAGGCCCAGCACGTCAGCACGAGCCGCCTGGGGTGGCTCTTAGACATGCCCCCGCACAACGAGCGCACGATGCGCATGGAGTCGCTCATCGCGCGCCTGCGGCTGGTGATCATCGTGCTGAATACGGTGCTGCTGGCGTGGCTCCTCGACACCAGCCACATGCACATGCAGGCGACCTGGTGGATCACGGGGCTCTCGTACCTGTACGCCATCCCGTGGGTGTTCCTGCAGCCCTACCGGCGCTGGCCGCTGCTGGGTACCAGCATGTTCTCGACGATCCTCGACTCGCTGTCGATCGCCGCGTTCATCGCCGTGACCGGCGCGTCGCAGAGCCCGTTCTTCCCGCTGTACTACCTGTCCGTGGCGGCCGTAGCGATGCGGTTCGAGATGCGCCAGGCGATCATCGCGTGCTTCCTCTACGCGTTCACCTATGCGGTGGTGTACTTCAGCACGTGGGGGTCGAGCACAGATGAACTGGGCGTCTTGATCATGCGCGCGTCGTACATGATCCTCGTGTCGGTCGGTGTGGGACATCTGGCGCGCGAGGAGAACAGCCGCGCGCGCGAGGTCGAAGTGATCGAGCGTCTCAACGCGGAGAACGCGAAGCTGGTCAGCAAGAACGAACGCGCAGCCCGCTTCGACAAGCTCACCGGGCTGCTTAACCGCGCCTACCTGGAGAAAGACGCACAGCGTGAAGTGCGCAAGGCGCGCACGGCGGACGGCTACCTCAGCGTGCTGTTCTGCGACATGGACAAGCTCAAACGCATCAACGACGACCTCGGCCACGACGCCGGCGACAAGGTGCTGCGACAGGTGGGTGCCGCGCTCCGCTCGAAGTTGCGCCAGCAGGACCTCATCGGCCGCTACGGCGGCGATGAGTTCGTCGTCGTGCTGCCGAACCTCACACGCGAGACGGCGTACGACCGCGCCGAGCAGCTGATCGAGGCGGTGCGCCAGGTGAACAACGGCCTGCCGGAGAGCATGCACGTCGGCCTCAGCGTCGGCGTAACGACGTACCCCTTCGACGCCCAGGACTATCCGACGCTGGTGAAGGTCGCCGACCAGGCGATGTACCTCGCCAAGCGCGAGGGCGGCAACCGCGTGCGGACCGCGAACGACCTGCGGCTGTTCTGGGAAGAGATGCCGCGGCTGGCCTGACGCGCCGGCGCATCCATCTGCCGCCACCGTAAGCCACGGCGCCGCACGCTCGACCAGGGTCTCCTGCCCGCTGGCGCCGACGACCAGAGACCGATCGTCCCATCTCAGAACGATCTCAACGAGAACGCAGGGTGGTCGGGCCTCTTGACACGCCCAGGGCGGGCCGATCATCAGAAAAGCCGTTCGACAGAGCTGCCGCGGCGCACACACGGGATCGGCGAAGTCCGCAGCTCAACACCCGCGAGAGGTGAGCATGCCGCACTCTGGACGCCCATTTGCGGGCCGATTGTCGGTCCGCCTGACCACGGCGCTGCTCGTGGCCAGCGTCCTCCTGGCGTACAGCGCGATCGCCTTCGTCGGCTACCGCTCCGCCATGCACGCGACGCGGACCGACGCTGTGGTGGCGCGCGAGTTGGAGCACATGTCGCTCTACCAGGAGGCGCGGTCAGCCGCCCTGGACGAATCGCGCGCCGTCGCCGTGTACGAAGCGCGACCCGGCGCGTCCAACCTGCACGACTTCGAGGGGGCGCAGGCCGCCGTCGACTCGCACCTGGCCGCGCTCGAAGCGATCATGCGCGCGCGGCCCACAGCGCCGCACGACCTGGCGGCCGTGCAGCTGCTGCAGGCGCAGCACGCGCAGCTCGCCGACTCGAATCTGCGCGTCGTGATGGCGATCGAGGGCAACGATCAGGCGGCAGCGTACGCCATCACCAACGACGGTGATCTGGCGTCGGCCTCCCGGGCATTTCTCGACGCGCTGACCGCACACTCCGACGACGAATCGGGCCAGATGCTGGAAGCACAGCGCGTCGACGCGACCGCACGCGCGCGCGCCAAGTGGCTGCTGATCGGCATCGCCGGTGCGTGCGCCCTGGTGATGCTCGCCGCCGGCCTGGGCGTCTTCTGGTGGGTCGCGCGCCCGGTCGAACACATCGGACTGGCCACGCGTCGCATCGCCGCGGGCGAACTATCCGTCACCGCGCCGGAGAGTGGACCGAAGGAGATCCACCGTCTTGGAGCCGACGTCAATGTGATGGCGACGGCGCTGATCGCTCGCACCGAGGAACTGACCGCGCATCTCTCGAGCAACCTTGCGTCCAGGACCGCCGAGCTCGAGTACCTCGCCAGCCACGATCCGCTCACCGGTCTCTTCAACAGCCAGCAACTGCGGATGCTGCTGGCGCGTCAGCTGAGTGATGCCGCCGCCAGCGCCGGCCGCGGCGCGGTCGTGTTTCTCGACCTTGATCAGTTCAAGGACGTGAATGACAGCCTGGGCCACAAGACCGGCGACGAGCTGCTGATCCAGGTCGCCGGCGTGCTGCGGTCCCAAGTGCGAGAGGTCGACGTTCTCGGCCGGATCGGGGGCGACGAGTTCGCCGTGGTCATGCCGGACCTCAACGCGGAGGAGGCCTGGCGCGCCGGTTGGCGCCTCGTGCGCGCCGTAGACGGTCACCAGTTCGCCGTGGGCCAGCACATGCTGACCATCACGACCAGTGTGGGCATCGCACTGTTCCCCGAGCACGGCAATGCCGCCGGCGAGCTGCTCTCACGCGCCGACATGGCCATGTACCAATCGAAGAAGGACGGGCGCAACCGCGCCCACGGGTATACGCAGGAGCTGGAATCGGCGGTCACGTCTCGCCGGTCGTGGCACGATCGCGTGCGGCATGCGCTCGCAGCGGATTCGCTCGTGCTGTACGCCCAGCCGATCGTTGACCTCGCCAGCGGTGAGATCACGCAGTACGAACTGCTCCTCCGCATGGAGGGCGAGGGCGGCGAGGTCATCCTGCCCGGCGCGTTCCTCGACCTGGTCGAAGGCACAGCACTGATGCAGGAGATCGACCGCTGGGTGATCCGGCGGGCCATCCGCACCATCGCCGAGAGCAGCGAGCACGGCCGCCCGCTTCGCGTCGAGGCGAACCTCTCCGGCCGCGCGTTCACCGACCCCGAGCTGCTGCCGATGATCCGCGCCGAGCTGGCGGCGACGCACGTCGACCCGGCGTACCTCATCCTCGAGGTCACCGAGAGCGCCGCCATCCTCGACTTCGAGCGCGCACGGGCCTTCATCGCCGCACTGAAAGACGTCGGCTGCCAGTTCGCGCTCGACGACTTCGGCGTGGGCTTCTCGTCGCTCAATCGCCTGAAGCAGCTGCCGGTGGACTATCTCAAGATCGACGGCAGCTTCATCAGCAACCTGAGCCGGAGCGCCGTCGACCAGCAACTGGTACAGGCGATCGTCGGGATGGCGAGGGCCCTCGGCAAGAAGACGATCGCGGAATTCGTCGAGGACCGAGCGACGCTCGACCTGCTGCGCGACTACGGCGTCGACTACGGCCAGGGCTTCTTCATCGCCAGGCCCGCCCCGATGGCCACCTTCGCCGCCGAAGAGCGGAGCGCGGCCTGAGCCGCCGCCGCGGACGCACACGACAGTACCGCGACCTACCGCGACCTATCCCCCGGCCCCTTCCCTGGGAGGGAAGGGGAGCGCCATCACGAACATCGCGGCGCACGACGCGCGATGCGTTCACTCTCATCGCCGGGTGTGTCGCCAGCGGCCCGATAACTCCGCGGTGAGATGCTCCGGCTACTCCGCGTCCTTCAGCAGGTCCAGGAACTGCTTCAGGATCCGCGCCGTCGCGCCCCAGATCAGGTGGTCGCCCCAGTGGTAGCTCCAAGCCATGATCTCGCGCCCCTGGTAGACGCGCGGCTCCGCCTCCACGTTGGCGTCGTCGCGCAGGTGCCGCAGCGGCACCTCCAGGATCTCCGCCACCTCCGCCTCCGCCGGCACGAAGGGGTACGGGCCGGCCTGCGTGATGCGCCCCACGAACGGCCGCACCAGGAAGTTCGAGATCGTGATCATCTCGTCGAGCTGCCCCATGATCTCGACGTGGTCCGCCGCGACGCCGATCTCCTCCCACGTCTCGCGCACCGCCGTGAAGGCGAGGTCCGGGTCCTCCGGATCGTAGGCGCCGCCGGGGAACGAGATCTGTCCCTTGTGATGCTCCACCAGCTCCGATCGGCGCGTGAACAGCACGTGCGTCTCGCCGTCGGCCTCGTACAGCGGCAGCAGCACGGCGGCGCGCGCCAGCGGCACGTCTTCGATCAGCTGCGGCCTGTACGCCGCGATGCGCGTGCGGATGTGTTCGATCATCCCGTCATTGTAGTGCGATGGCGCGGGCGGGCCAGCGTCAGCCGGCCGTGAGTATCGGCACCATCCGCTTGCGGGCGTCCGCCGACAGGTGCGCGAAGATCGCCGCGCGCGACGGCCGCAGCGCCGCCAGCGCCGGCTCGTCGTCCGCCGCCTCGATCAGCGGCGCGATCTGCGACACGAGCGTGCGCAGCGCCTCGTTCTCCACGCGCAGCGCCGAGAGGCGCAGGCTCGCCGCCGGCGCCGGCAGCGCCGCGAGCGCATCGCGCGCCGCAGCGGCGTCGTCGCGCGCGATGCCGGCGAGCGCGGCCGATGCATCGGCCAGCAGCGCGCGCAGCGTCGTGTTCGCGTCGACCAGGTCGGGCACGGCGCTGTCGTAGTCGCGCGTCGCCACGCCGAACAGGATCATCGCGAACGCGAACTGCGCCTTGCTGTAGTTCGATGTCAGCTCCGGCGCGAAGTGCGTGACCACGCCGGTCTGGATCGCGCGCAGGACCTCTTCCGGGTACGGCCTCATGACATCAGCTCCAGCAACTCGACTTCCAGGCCGGGGTTCACGAACGCCGTCAGCGCCAGCAGCAGGTCCGGCGTCTTGCCCTGCACGATCGACTTCGTGCCGGTGATGAAGATGATGGCGAACTTCACGTTGCTCAAGATCTCCCAGAACTTCAGCGTCGCCGGCTCCACCTTCGCCCCGCCCGCCGCCTCGTACATGCGGATGAACTCGTCGCGCGTGCAAACGCCGCCGACGCGATCGTCGCCGGCCCAGCGCCACGACTTGATCGCCAGCCAGCCGATGTCCTCGATCGGGTCGCCGGCGTGCGCCATCTCCCAGTCGAGCACGCCGGTGATGCCGCTCTGGTCGTAGAGGAAGTTGCCGGTGCGATAGTCGCCGTGCACCAGCGCCAGGCGCGCGGGCGGCGGCGGCAGGTGCCGCTTCAGCCACGCGAAGGCGATCTCCAGCGTCGGCTGCGGCTCCAGCGTGTCCGCGCGCATCGTGCGCTCCCAGCGCTCCACCTCGTGCAGCGCGCTGGCCGCGGCCGACGGCGGGCGCGCGAGCGACGGCAGCCGTGCGATGTCGAACCCGTGGATCTTCGCCAGGATCGATGCCTTCTGCTGCGCGACCAGCGGCAGCACCCCGGCGAACTCCGGCGACGTCACCAGCGTGCGCGCGTCCGTCGCGCCGGGGAGCCGCTCCATGATGAAGAAGGGCCGCTCCAGCCACGTGCCGTCGCGCTCGATCCAGTGGACGGGCGGCACGGGGATGCCGCTGCCCGCGAGCGCGGTGTAGAGGTCGAACTCCAGGTCGTTGTTGCTGTCCAGCAGGCTGGCCGTCGGGTCGCGGCGCGCGATGAAGGCGCGCTCCACCAGCCCGGCGCTATCCTCGGACCAGCGCGCGTCGAACGACCACGTCTCCCGCGACGCCCCGCCGGGGATGCGCGCGACGTTCGTCACGGCGATGCCCTGCACGTTCGGCATGCGGTGCCGCAGGTAGGCGACCAGCTGCTCTTCGTTCATCCGCCTCAGGGTGTCGCGCCCGCCGCGATGGGTCAAGGCCCGTTGGCACTGATTCGCACCGGGCCATCGGGACTGATGCGGGCATCGCCGCATGGTAGAATTTCGTGTCGCGCGGAGGGGTCGCATAGTGGCCTAGTGCGGGCGCCTGCTAAGCGCTTATTCTGGGAAACCGGAATCGAGGGTTCGAATCCCTCCCCCTCCGCCACGCACCGCCCCGGCCCGTCAGGCACCCCGCCCGTCACGATGCACGAGGCCACATGAGCATCATCTCCCGGCTCGTCGATCGGATCACTGGGCGCGACCCCGACGCGCCGCCGCGCCTCCCCTCGCCCGACGCGCTGGTGCTGCTCACGCGCCCGCAGGGCGAGCCCGAGGCCGAGCTGCTGAAGGGCATCCTCGAGCAGGAGGGCATCCGCTCGATGGTGAAGAACCGCGACGCCCAGAGCGCCCGCGCCGGCGGCATGGGCCCGCCCTGGGCGTACGAGCTGTGGGTGCTCCGCAAGGACCTCGCCCGCGCCAGAGAGATCATCGACGCCGGCCCCGACCAGAGCTGACGGCGCCGCGCAGAGAGCAGAAGGCAGAGAGCAGAAGGACGCACCCCGTACCCGTAGTGGAGGAGCTTCAGCTCCGGTCCCACCACCGTAACCTATCCCCCGGCCCCTTCCCTGCGAGGGAAGGGGAGCGGCGTCACGAAGATGGACGCGCGCAACGGAAGGCTGGCCAGCGAACACAGAGGCAACATCAACCCGTAGGGACAGGTCTTCAGACCTGTCCGCCCACACCAAGAAGGAGACACACACCATGAACATCCGACGCGTCGTCACCGGCCAGCGCGCCGACGGCAAGTCCGTCTTCGTCAGCGATGAGCAGGTCGCGCCGATCACCGTCAGCCTGCTGCCCGGCGCCGCATTCCACCAGCTCTGGGCCTCCGACACGATGGTCCAGCTCCCCACCGACGGCGCCGCGCCCGTGGCCCCCGGCTACTTCCCGCCCGACGCCGGCTTCCGCTTCGGCGTCTTCACCCTCGGCCCCGACACCGTCGCCACGCCCGAGGGCATGGACTTCGGCGCCGCCCTCGCCGAGGTCGCGCAGAAGCTCCCCGGCCTGGCCGAGGCGATGGACCCCGCCGCCCCCGGCATGCACACGACCGATACCGTCGACTACGACTTCGTGCTCTCCGGCGAAGTGTGGCTCGAGCTCGATGACGGCGCCCAGGTGCAACTCCGCGCCGGCGACTGCGTCATCCAGAACGGCACCCGCCACGCCTGGCGCAACAAGTCCTCCGCCCCCTGCGTGCTCGCCGTAGCCATCGTGGGTGCGCAGCGGGCGGGGTAGGCGGAGCGCCTAGGAGCGGCAGCTCGGCGCGTGGCGTCCTGTTCCCTTTAGGTCGTGGTGTATCTCATGCCGGTCGCAGTCTCGACGTAAGCTGAGACTCGCTCGATTGCGCGCCGGAGCGTGGCGAGCACGACGTCGAGGGTGAACTCCTCCGCGGATTGGCCATCGCGCACGAACCAGAGCGTGACGCTCACCGATCCCTCCGTTGCCTCAGGTTCCTGGTAGAGCCCGTGGAAGCCCTTGCTACCCTGCACGCCCTGGCTACCATGCACGCCAGCATGACGCAGCGAGTTGATCAGAGCGAGGTCGTTCTTGAACCAGGCGGTGGTGGCGTGCTCTTTGAGCTCCAGCTGCACTTGGCAGATGTTGACGGCGGAATATAAGGCGCTCGCCACGATGTACAGCGACCAGCGCGTCGAGACGGTTTGGTCGTGGCTCGCTGAGTCTTCGAGCCGTCGTATGAAGGCCTCGGCGAGCGCGACGCGATCCCAAGCGGAGTAGCTTGCCCAGGCAGCGCGCTTCATCTTCTCGTCGTGGGCCGTACTCATTTCGACCGTCGGCTCCTCTTCGATTGCAAATCGATCAGCCGAAGGTGATCGTTGCGGAGGGCTCCCTCCTCAGCCGTGTCGCCTGTCTCAAGAGCGCGGACCTTGTACTCGATCATGGTCTACCGCCTCCCTGCGTAACGCCGTTCGTTCGCGCGCTGTTGTCCTCTGTGAGCGCGTTCTCTGCGCTCGCCGATGCCCTCTCTCATTCGCCCCGCGCGTCGTGCTGTCTACGCCTGCTTCCGCCCCGTCTATCACCCAGCCGCGGCGACGACAGTTCGTCGCCGTAGGCGACTAAGGGTGCAGAGGCCAAGCCACGCTGTTTGGTTTCTGGGGGACACGGAAAAGCCATAGTAGAATCGCAACCCATGCCCAAGGGAAGAAGATGTGCGGGAACATTGTGTCCCAGAAGCCTCGCCTGAAGTACCCGCTGCTCGTGATCGACAAGGGCTTCAAGCTAAGTCCGTCAACCCCCTCAATGAAGTTGAACTCCGCGCAATGCGGACATTCGTCTGTATCGCAGGTATGCCGGGATATGAGGGCGTTGACGGCGCCTTGGCTCTCGGCATCCACCACCGCGATTCGTTCGTCGCCCCAATACACCGAATAGATCATCTGAATGCTCCCAACAGGTATGCGGCTCGTACGTGTACTAGAGTCGTGTAGACGTTAGTCGGGTTGTCTTAGGCACGTCGATCTTTCCGATGATGTTCTCTTCGGACAGGAAGTCGCACAGTTGTGAGGGCACGCAGCTGGTGCCCCATGCGTGCGAGTCGAAGCTGGTGCTTCGGTTATCGCCTAGCACCCAGTAGGAGTTCGGCGGCACCGTTTTGGGCGCGTAGGTGTAATCCATCGGACTACTTACGTAGGGCTCGTCTAGCGGGTTCCCATCGACGAATACCTTTCCATTCTTCACTTCGATGGTCTCTCCGGCTAGGCCGATGACGCGGTGTATGAAGTGGCGGCTAGTGTCGCCGGGGTAGCGATAGGAGATGATGTCACCACGGCTGGGCGCCGTTCCGTTGTAGGGTTTCACGGTGTAGGTCTGACCAGTGACGAGCGTCGGATTCATCGCCCCGCCGTAGCCCGTGGCAGTCAATCGGCCACCGCCTCCACCGCATGACCCAGACACCAAGGTGATGATGATGCCCCCGACGATCGAAGCGATGATGACTCTGCGCATGTTGGCTCCCCTCTCTGGAAGGTCATCATCATACGCCGTTTTTCAACTGGTGTCACCACGCCGACGAGCAAGAGCGCCCTTGTTTGACGGGCGTCACCTCACTGTCGCTCGCTGTTCACCACCGGCCCCCTACGCCGGCAGCAGCGCCGCTGCGTCCGCGTCGGCGATCGCCGTGCCGGTGCGCTCGAGCCAGGCGTCGAACAGCGCCACGCCGCGCTCGTTGCCGAAGTCCAGCGTGCCAATGCCGATGACGTCGCGACGCCCGGCTTCGGCGGCCAGTGCCGCTGCTATTTGCCCTGCAGGTACGAGTAGACGACAGGCTTGAGCGCGGCTGCGGCTTCGACCAGCGCCGGAGAAGGACTCCCGAAGACCTCGGGCTGCATGCCACCCCCGAGTTCGATCAATCGTCCCAGCAGCGCGCCCAGGCCGCCCATGTGAGCCAGGACGGCGTCAGAACTCGTGTAGGCCTCGCGCACCACGCACACCGTCTGGTCGGCGCTGAGGAAGAAATCGTACTGGAGGGTGCCCGACTCGCCCCTGGCGATCTCCAGCGCCTCAGCCGCGACCTTCTTGAACTCGTCCAGGTTCTCCGGTCGGATGTTCGGGAACGTCGCAGAAACCTGCAGCTTGTCCATCGCTTCACCTCTTTCTTGATCGCTGTGTCGAGCTGACCCGGCGTGGCCGCTCCACACCATACCTCACCTCGCGCGCCTTCCCGACGTTAGCGGTATGTCCCCGCAACCGCCACCTACGCCGGCAGCATCGCCGCCGCGTCGGCGTCCGCGATCGCCGTGCCGGTGCGCTCGAGCCACGCGTCGAACAGCGCCACGCCGCGCTCGTTGCCGAAGTCCAGCGTGCCGATGCCGATGACGTTGTACACCAGGCAGAACAGCGTCGAGAGACGGTAGTCGCGCATGAAGTCGTCGTACCCGTAATCGCGCACGCCGCCCGCGACCAGCGTGTCGTGGTACGTCCGCAGCAGCCCCTTCTCCGACGCGCGCCGGGTCGCCGTCGTCACGTTGCCGGAGAGGAAGTACGCCACGTCGAACGCGCCCGGCCCGCGGTTGGCGATCTGCCAGTCGATGACCGCCAGCGGCGGCCCCCCCTGCGGCGACGCGAAGAACAGGTTGTCCAGCCGGTAGTCGCCGTGGATGAGCGTCCGCGGCCGCTCCGCCAGGCCCCTCATGATCTGCGTGATCCGCGTGCCCAGCAGTTCGCCCGTGCGACGCAGGTGCTCCGGCAGCGCCGCGCCGACGTGCTCCAGGAAGACCGGCCAGGCCTGCTGGTACGAGTCCTCGGCCGAAAGGTTGACCGGGTCGTCGATGTCCGGGATCCAGCCCAGCTCGTCCAGCGCTGGCTTCTCCCACCACTCGGCATGGAACGCCGCGATGTCGTGCACCGCCAGCAGCGCCTGCTCCGGGCTGCACGACTCCAGCTGGTCGCCCACGCGCGCCGGCGCCAGGTCCTCCAGCAGCAGCACGAAGTCGCCGGTCGCCGTGTCGATGTCGGCGTAGTACGGCTTCGGGATGCGCAACGACACGCGGTCGGCGATCTGCTCGTAGAAGCGCACCTCGCGCTCGTAGAAGCGGAAGAGCATCGCCACCTCGCGCGCCGCGGCCTCCTGCGTCGGGAGCTTGGCGATGAGGCTGCGGGGCGCGCCGGGCGGCGGCGTGCCGGCGTAGCGCGGCGTGATCTTCGCCAGCTTCCCCAGGAACCCCACGCCCACGCCGATGATCTCGCTGTCGAACGAGGCCACCGTCGCATCGATGCGCGCGCCGCCGGAGCGCAGCGCCGCGCTCAGCCAATCGGCCGTCACCTCCTCGGGGCTCGCCGGGATCTTCAGCGCCACCATGCATGCCCTCCTGTGTCTCGAATCGGCCGGATTGTTCGCGTACGATCTCATCTCCCGCAGCAGATGTCAATCCGCGACGGCGGACGGGGGCGGGACGGTTTAACCACAGATTTCACAGATTTCACAGACGGGTTCGCCGACACATGACGCGCTCCCCTTCCCTCCCAGGGAAGGGGCCGGGGGATAGGTTCGGCCGGCGGCGGACGGTCTAACCACAGATTTCACAGACGGGTTCGCCGACACATGACGCGCTCCCCTTCCCTTCCAGGGAAGGGGCCGGGGGATAGGTCCGCGCGAGGCGCGGCAAGCGGCAGCGTGCACGTCCGTTCAGCACAACAGCGATGAACGCGACGCCATAGCAGCCGGTCGAGCCCCTCTCCACTGCGTGGAGAGGGGTGGCCGAAGGCCGGGGTGAGGTGCTCGCTCTGCGTCCTCTGCGCCTCTGCGGTGCAATTTCTCCGCGGTGTGGGCGCTGGCTGTCCCTCGCGCGCTACCGCGACGGCGCTCGGTCGCGGGGGCGGAATCCCTTCAGACACGCCGGTTCCTTAGGGTTTTAGGGGTAATCCCCTACGGTTTCTCAGGGGAAACCCTTATGGGCAGGCCGACCCCCACGGCAGCATACTCCCCACGTTCGGAGGAGATGAACTGATGGCGGACACACGAACTCAGAACTGCGTGCACCACTGGGTGCTGGGCCACCCGGAAGCTGACGTCATCCGGGGCCGCTGCAAGCGCTGCAACGCCACGCGGGACTACCCCGCGAGCGTCGAAGGCGTCAGCCGCCAGGGCGTGTACGACGAGGCCGCCTCGCTCAACCAGACGGTCTCGCTGCTGCCCGACGGCGGACGCGACAGATTGCCGGGCAAGGATCACGCATGGTAACGTAGAAACCCTTAGGGGTTTCCCCTAAGGGTTTGCGCCCGACCGGGCAAGGAACGCAATCAGAAGCCCCCCACGGGGCCGAGTATTCAGGGAGGAAGACCACCATGACCAACCAGCCCGTACCCCGACAGCACGCAGGCCGCATCAAGGTGCTGATCGTCGACGACCACTCCGTCCTGCGACAGGCGCTCCGGATGCTGCTCGAGAGCCAGGCCGAAGTCGAAGTCGTCGGCGACGCCAGCAACGGCCGCGAGGCGCTGGACGCCACCGAGAAGCTCCACCCTGACGTCGTGCTCATGGACATGGTGATGCCCGGCCTCAACGGCCTCGAGGCGACGCGCCAGATCCGCAAGCGCTCCCCCAAGGCGAAGATCCTCATCCTCACCGGCTACATGGAGGACGAGCAGATCCTGGCGGCGCTGCGTGCCGGCGCCAGCGGCTACGTCGTCAAGAAGTCCGACGTGCAGGAGCTGCTGCTGGGCATCCAGACGGTGCACCGCGGCAACACCTACTTCAGCTCCGCCATCAGCGAGGGCGACG
>Ga0315281_10005985_pt1 | contig 17354 bp, 15 predicted proteins | sample YL17G07_0_MG_FD_204540 | JGI IMG/M metagenome (GOLD analysis project Ga0315281, IMG submission 204540) | Sediment microbial communities from Yellowstone Lake, YNP, Wyoming, USA - YL17G07_0 | ecosystem: Environmental > Aquatic > Freshwater > Lake > Sediment | place: USA: Wyoming | collected...
CCATCGAGGCCCTGAAGGGCGCCGGCCTGCGCGACTCGGTCAAGGTGATGATCGGCGGCGCCCCGACGACGCGCGCCTGGGCCGACGAGATCGGCGCCGACGGCTACGCCGAGGACGCGATCGAGGCCGTGGCCACGGCCAAGGGCCTGCTCGGAGTGGGGTGAGTTCGTCCGCAGGTTTCGCCACGACGGGGCGGCCCCACGGGCCGCCCCGTCGTCGTTCCGGCCCTTCGCCGACCATCGTCATCGCCGTCCCGGAGTGCGCCGGCGTTCTCGCCGACAGTGGCGGGCGCTCGTGCGTGGTCGCGCTCGGCGAGACCCCGACCGGTGCGGTACAGTGAGCGCGGATGAGCGGTGACCTGAAGGCATACTTCGACGAGGTCGAGGCGCGCTTCGACGCCGCCGAGGACTTCACGGTGGGGATCGAGGAGGAGTTCCAGATCCTCGCGCCGGACACCCTGGAGCTCGCCCCGGGGTTCGAGACGCTGCGCGACGCGGTGGGCCCAAGGCTGACGGAACGGATCTCAGGGGAGTTGATCCGCTCCGAGATCGAGGTCCGTACGCCGCGCTCCGCGCACTTCGCCGAGGTCGCGCGCGAACTGCTCCTCAACCGGGACGAGCTCTTCCGTCTCGCCGACGCGCAAGGGTATGCCCTCGGGGCGACCGGCACGCACCCGTTCTCGAGCTGGCGCGACCAGCAGATCATCGACACGCCCCACTACCGGCTGGTCGAGGAGCGGCTCAAGTACGTGGCCTGGCGCAACAACACGTGGAGCGTCCACGTCCACATCGGCGTGCGCGACAAGGACAGGGCGGTCGCGGTCTGCGACGGCCTGCGCGGCCACCTGCCGCACCTTCTCGCGCTGTCGGCGAACTCGCCCTTCATCGAGAGCGTCTGGACGCACCTGCACTCCGCGCGCACCCAGACGTTCGTGCGCATGTTCCCGCGCTGCGGCGTGCCGGACGTTTTCGGAGACTGGAGCGCGCACCGGCGGTTCTACGAGACGCTGGTCGAGACCGACTGCATCCGGGAGTTCACCGAGGTCTGGTGGTCGGTGCGGCCCCATCACCGCTTCGGCACCGTCGAGGTGCGGATCTGCGACGCGCAGACCGAGCCTTGGCAGGCCCTCGCCGTGATGGCGCTCGCCGTGGGGCTTGCCGGCGACCTGGCCCGCGCCTACGACGAGGGCAGACTGCCGGCCCCTGAGGGCTCGCGGTACATCGAGGAGAACCTGTGGCGCGCGATCCGCTTCGGCCTCGACGGCAAGCTGGTCGATTTCGTCGCGCGGCGCGAGTCGCCGGCCGCCGACGCCGTACGGCGACTCGTGGAGCGCGCCGCGCCGTTCGCCGACGAGCTTGGTATCGCACCGCACCTCGCCGACGTGGAGCGCCTGCTGCGCGAGGGGAACGGCGCTCAGCGCCAGGCGCTAGCCCACGCCGCGGGCGCCTCGCTCGCCGAGGTCTTCGCCGAGACGGTCGCCCGCGCACACACTTCGTCGCTCGGCGCCGGAGCGGCCAGAGGGGAGAAGGGGGTCAGATGAGCGACGAGCAAGACACTGCGGGAAGTGCTCAGGAGAACGTCGACGAAGAGCGCGTCCGCGCGGTGGTCGACGAGTTGCGCCGTCTGCGCGTCGAGGACCTGGCGCTCGACATGGCGGTCAGCCTCGTCACGGTCGGGTATCAGAAGCTCGGTCTGACCGAGCAGACGCGCGAGCTGCGCGATCTCGACGGCGCCCGGCTGTCGATCGAACTGCTGCGCGCCTGTCTGGACGTGCTCGAGCGCGAGCGCGGCGTCGCCGGCTTGGACGACCTGCGCGGCACCCTGTCGACGATGCAGCTCAACTTCGCGCGCGTGGTGGCCGACGAGCAGGCGACGGAGCAGGCTCGGCAGGAGTCTGACGCCGAGTCCGGGTGCGAGGACGCCCACCAGCCGGGCGCGGATCCCGCGGCGACGTCCGGGAGCGACTCGCCCGCGGCCACCGGGATCCCGGCGGACGAGTAGCCGGCGGGCGCGTCGCGAGGCGTCGTCTGCTCAGGCTTCGGCGAGCGCCCAGAATCGGCGCTCGTCGAGCTCGTCGCCGGCCTCGACGACGAGGAACTCGTCGTCGTGAGGTCCGTGGACGAGCTTCTCGAGGTACCGCAAAGACCCCGGCAGGTACTCGATCGGCAGGCCGTAGAAGGCGGCCGCCGTCTCCAGGTAGTCCCTGAGGCTCTCGAGGTCGTACGTGCCGGTGTCGATCACCGCCACGCGCGTGTAGTTGGCGAGGATCATGCGCTCGAGCTCCCCCGCCCTCTCCTCGCCGTACTTGGGGATCATCTGGAGGTACTCCTGATAGGGGTCCTCGATGTAGTCGATCCAGCCCCGTGTGTAGTAGTAGGTACCGGGGTGCCGGCCGTGTTCCTCGAGGTAGCGCTGCCGAGAGCCGAGCAGGATCGCGATGCAGTCGTCGGCGGCGGGCACGACGAGGCGATGGTCGCCGCCGCGCAGGCCGACGGTGCCGTTGCTGCAGCGCGCGCAGCTCAGGAGGATGGGGCAGTCTCCGGGCGTCGCGTCGATGCGCTCCTGCAGGCGCGCGCGCAGCTTGTCCGGGTAGTCGTGCAGGGCGCCCTCGACGAAGTCGATCTCGTACCCGGGGTTCACGCGCTCGATCTCGTCGCGCAGCACCTCGCAGCTGATGATCTTGGGGCGTTCGTCCATAACGACATGGTAGCAGTCGGATGGGGCCTCGTCGTCTGTGGCGAGGCCGCGCGTGGACCGGGTGCCGCCGGAGGCCGCGCTCAGTCGCGCTGGCGGGCGCGCTTCATGGCGTACATGCGCCGGTCCGCCTCCTGAAGGAGGGTCCCGGCGCCGACGTCGTCGGCGGTGTGTACGCCGAGGCTCGCCGACAAGCGGGGCTCATGGGGCAGTCGCTCGTTGCGCCGCTTCATGCCCTCGATCACCTTGTCGCCGACGCGATTCGCCCCCTCTTCATCGGTGGCGGGCATCAGCACCACGAACTCGTCGCCGCCGTAGCGTGCCACGATGTCGCTTTCGCGGCAGGTCTCGAGGAGCACCGCCGCCATGTCGCGCAGCAGGAGATCACCGGCGGCGTGCCCGCTGCCGTCGTTGGTCTTCTTGAGATCGTCGACGTCGAGGAAGAGGACGCTGGCGCGTCCGCCGTAGCGGCGCAGGTCCTTGCTTGTGCGCTCGAGCGCCATCTCGAGGTAGCTGCGGTTGAAGACCCCCGTGAGGCCGTCGTGGACGGCGAGCTGGTCCTTCTCGCGCATGAGGCGCTGGTTGTCGAGCGCCACCGCGGCCTGGGTGGCGAACGTACGCAGGAGTGTCTTCTCATCCTCGCTCAGGGTCCGCGGCCGGTCGAAGTAGACGCTGATGGCACCGTCGGTACCCCGGTAGCTCCGCAGCGGGGCAGTCATGAAGGCCCTGAACCCTCCGGCGCGCACCAGCGCCGCGTCGGTCAGGGGCTCGCGGTCGACGTCCTCGACGGCGACGGTCTCTCCGTCGGAGACGGCGCGCCCCGAGAGTGAGTCGCGGACCGGGGCGGCGAAGAGACGCTGATACTCGTCCGAGAGGCGGTAGACGGTCTCGGCCACGAGATGGTCGCCGCGCACCCTCAGCAGGGCCGACTTGTCGGCCTCGACCAGGCGCGCCGCCTCGCTCAGGATGACCATGCGCAGGGAAGAGGAATCGAGGCTGCGGTTGACGGTCTCCGACGCCTCGAGCAGGAGGTGCTCGCGGTCGATCCGCACGGCCTGCTCACGGAACAGCAGGGCGCGCTCGATCGCCGCCGCGAGCTGCGCGCCGGCCGCGGTGGCGAAGTAGATGTCGTCGGCCGAGTAGCTTCGCGGCGTGCGCGTGCCGACGGCGAGCACGGCGAGCATCTCGCCTTGCGCCTTGAGCGGTACGCCGACGAGCGTCTCGAGGCCGTCGCGGCGGAGATCGGGCAGCTCCGTGGTGTCTTCGACCACGGTCGTCTCCTGCTGCTGCGCGACGGCGCCGACGAACCCCTCGCCGAGGCGGCGCGTCTGGTTGGCCTGCGCGAAAGCCAGCGACAGCCCGCGCGAGCCCGCGAGCTCGTAGGCTTCGTCCGCGGCGAGCGACACCCAGCCGGCGTCCACCTGGAGGATCTCCATGACCTTGTCGAGCCCCATTCTGAGCACCGTGTCGAGGTCGAGTGAGGCGTTGACGGCGGTGACGATCGAGTTGAGCGCGACCAGCTCCTGGTTGCGGCGCTCGACCTCCGCGGCGAGCTCGGCCGGCGGTCGCGTGAAGTCGCCCAGCCGGCACGAGGCGCAGGTCGCGAGTGCCATCTCCTTGCTGTTGCCGAGGACGAAGGGGTCGCGCTTGAGGCAGTGCCAGATGCGCAGCGTCACGCCGTCCATGTCGGCCTCGTAGCTGTCGAGGAACTTGCACTCCATGGGCGGCGCTACAGTAGCATTGCTGTCTGCGGTTGCGGGCATCGGCATTCCCCAGGGAGTATCGACCTGGGGTCTGCGAAACATGAGCAGGGTCGCCCCCGACCAAACGAGACGACTCAGGCGCCCGGCCGCGCGCGGCGGGAGGCCGCACGAGCCAGCGACGCGCGGCCGCGGGCCGTGCCATCGAAGGAGGAGCACGTGAGTGTCAGGAAGCTGCTCGTGGCCGGCGCCGGCCAGATGGGCGCCGGCATCGTCCAGGTCTCGGCTCAGGCCGGCCTCGAGGTCGTCATGATCGACGTGGCGGAGGAGTTCGTCGCCAAGGGCATGGCCGGTATCGAGAAGGGCTACGCCAAGCTCGTCGAGAAGGGCCGCATGGAAGGCGCCGACCGCGACGCCGCCCTGGGGCGCATCTCCACCGGGCTGTCGGTCGACGCCGGCGCCGACGCCGACCTTTTCATCGAGGCGGCGCCCGAATCGCTCGAGCTCAAGAGCGACCTTCTCGGACGCGTCGCCGCCGCGCTGCGCAAGGACGCGATCATCGCCACCAATACCTCGAGCCTCTCGGTGAGCGCGTTGTCCGCGCTCGTGGACGTGCCCGAGCGCTTCGTCGGCATCCATTTCTTCAACCCCGTGCCGATGATGGCGCTGGTCGAAGTGGTGCGCGGCACCGCGACGTCCGACAAGACGGTGGCGACGGCGCGGGCCTTCGCCGAGGCCGTCGGCAAGACGCCCATCACCGTCAAGGACTCGCCGGGATTCGTCGTCAACCGCATCCTTTTCCCGATGATCAACGAGGCGGTCCAGGCCCTCGCCGAAGGCGTGGCCAGCGCCGAGGACATCGACACCGGCATGAAGCTCGGGGCCAACTTCCCGATGGGGCCGCTCGCCTTGGCCGACCTGGTCGGCCTGGATACGACGCAGGCGATCCTCGCCACGCTTTATCGCGATCTTGGGGACGCGAAGTACGCGCCCTGCGCGCTGTTCGACGAGTACATCGCCGCCGGCAAGCTCGGGCGCAAGAGTGGAGCGGGATTCTACGCGTATGGCTGATCCCCGCGAGCAGCGCGAGGGCTTCGTCCAGGTCTACACCGGGGACGGGAAAGGCAAGACGACCGCCGCACTCGGCTTGGTGCTGCGCGCCCTCGGACACGACCTGCGCGTGGCCGTCCTGCAGTTCATGAAGGCCGACCCCACCTGGGGCGAGGTCGTCATGCTGCACCGACTTGGGGTCGAGGTCCAGCAGTGCGGGCTCGACCACTGGGTGATCAAGGGCGAGGCGGCGGAAGAGGATCTCGCCGCGGCCGCGGAAGGGTTCGCGCGCGGCCGCGTCCTGGCGATGAGCGGCGCGTTCGACGTCGTCGTGCTGGACGAGATCGTCACGGCGCTGTTCTTCGAGCTCGTCTCCCTCGACGACGTCCTCGCCTTGCTGCGCGAGAAGCCGGCTCATGTGGAGCTCGTGCTCACCGGGCGGCGGGCCCCCGACGAGCTGCTTGCCGCCGCCGACCTGGTGACCGAGATGGTCCCGCGCAAGCACTACTACGACGCCGGCGTCGAGGCGCGCGAGGGCATCGAGTACTGAGACGCGATGGGCGCGGCCGCAAAGCGGTCGCGCCCATCGCGCGTCCGTGTGCCGGAGCGGAGCGGCCTAGACGGCGAGCAGCCCGCCGTCGACGACCAGCGTGGTCCCCGTGATGCCCGAGGCGTCGTCGCCGGCGAGGAAGAGCACGGCCGCGGCGATCTCCTCCGGGCGAGCGAAGCGGCCGAAGGGGATGCGACTCACCCAGGTGGCGCGCAGATCGTCGGACGTGTCCGCCGTCATGTCGGTCTCGACCCAGCCCGGCGCCACGGCGTTCACGCGGATGCCGTGCGGCGCGAGCTCGATCGCGCAAGCCCGCGTGAGCGCGTGCACGGCCGCCTTGCTCGCCTCGTAGACCGACTCGCCGCCCTCGGGGCCCGTGACCACGCCGCTCACGGAGCCAAGGTGGACCACGCTACCGCCTGCAGAACGCATGAGACGGGCCGCCGCCTGGGTCGTGAGGAGCAGGCCGCGGACGTTGACCGCGAAGACGCCGTCGACGAACGCGGCGTCCAGGTCGTCGAGCATCGCCTCCGGGCACACGCCGGCGTCGGCGACGCAGACGTCGAGGCGGCCGAAGAGGCGCTCGGTCTCGGCGAAGAGCATGTCGATCTGAGCCGGGTCGGTGACGTCGCAGGCGAAGCCTGCGACAGTCGCGCCCCGGCTCTCGAGTTCCGCCGCCGCCGCCTCCACGCGCTCCGCTTCGCGGCCGCAGACCACCAGGCCGGCGCCCTCGCGGACCAGCGCCTCCGCCACGGCGAAGCCGATTCCCCGCGTCCCGCCGGTGACGACCGCGACCTTCCCGTCGAACGATGCCGCAGTCGAGCGGCTGTCGAGTGGCCGACCCTCGCCGCCGCGCTCCTCTCGGGCGCTCATCGCACGGCCTCCAGGCCGCAGTCGACCACGAGGGTGGACCCGCTCACGTACGCGGCGCGGTCCCCGGCGAGAAAGGCGACCGCCGCGGCGACCTCCCCGGGCCGCGCCGGGCGGCCCAGCGGGAACGGCGGGAGCGGTTCGTGCGCCGCGCCGGTCTGACAACGCACGAGATTGACGCGTATGCCGTGAGGTCCAAGCTCCTGAGCCATGGCCCTCGTCATGCGCTCGAGGGCCCCGCCGCAGGCGTCGCCGGCCAAGCTGCGCACGCCGTCGGCGTCGACCAGCGAATCGGCGACCAGGACGATGCTGCCGCCGTGACCGCGGGCGACCATCAGTCGGGCGGCGCGCTGGGCGACGCCGAACGCGGCCCGCAGGTCGGCGCTGAGGGCGGCGTCGAAGGTCGCGTCGTCGAGGTGGAGAAGAGTGCCGGCCGGACGCGCCGTCAGGTCGGCGACGGCGATATCGAGGTCGCCGAACACCCTGAGCAGCTCGCCGAGCGCGGCCTCGACTTCGCGCGGCCGGACGGGGTCGGCGGCGATGCAGTAGGCGGCGGCGCCGGCGGCGCCGAGCTCGGCCTCCGCCTGCCGAGCCTGCTGCTCGTCGGGGGTGCACACGACCACGCCGGCGCCACCGTCGGCGAGCCGCCGGGCGATCGCCGGCCAAACGCCGTCGCCGCCGCCGGCGACGAACGCCGCCTTGTCCTTCAGGTCCATCGCGACCCCGCATGCTCCGTCGTAACCCGGTCCATCGTGACCCCCTTCCGGCGCGTGAGGAGAACGACGCCGGGGTGATACTATCGCGAGCGTGACGCACACGCTGATCCACCCTCAGACCGCCCGCCGCGACGACATCGGCCACCTCGGGGCAGGGGGGTGCAACAGGGTATCGTGCCCGGCTGCGCTGTCCGTCCGCGACGGCCGGGCCCGAGAGATCATCGCGCGAAGCTCGGGAGGATGTGCTGCGCCTGCAGCGCTCTCCGTACCAGTGACCACGCCACGTACGTGGAGGGCACCGTGGAGAAGATAGGCATAGGGCTGCTGGGCTACGGCACCGTCGGCTCCGGCGTCGGCAAGCTGCTGAAGGCGAACGCCGAGGACATCAGTCTCGCGACGGGCCGCCCCGTCGAGCTCCGGCGCGTGCTCGAGCTGCCGGGCTTCAGCAGCCCGGACCTCGACCCGGCGCTCGTCACCCACGACTTCGAGGACATCGTCGGCGACCCGGAGATCGACGTCGTCATCGAGCTTATCGGCGGGACGGGCGCGGCGCGCGACTTCCAGCTCCGCGCCCTGCGCGCCGGCAAGCACGTCGTCACGGCCAACAAGCAGCTCCTCGGCCAGCACGGCGCCGAGTTGCTCGAAACGGCGGAGCAGAACGGGGTCCACCTGCGCTTCGAAGCGAGTTCCGTCGGCGCCGTGCCGATCATCAAGGTGCTCCGCGAGTCGTTGGTCGCCGCCGAGGTGAAGACGATCTTCGGCATCGTCAACGGCACGACCAACTACATGCTGAGTGCGATGACCGAGACCGGCGCCGACTACGCCGACGTCCTCGCCGAGGCGCAGCGTCTGGGCTACGCGGAAACCGACCCGACCGACGACGTCACCGGCAAGGACGCTGCGGCCAAGATGGCGATCATGTCGTCGATCGCCTTCCACAGCCGCGTCAACCTCGCCGACGTCGCGCACGAGGGCATCACCAAGGTCACCGCGGTCGACATCGCCCACGGCCGACGCCTCGGCTTGGTCTGCAAGCTGCTCGGCGTCGCTCGCCTCGTCGACGGCGCCATGAACGTGCGCGTCTACCCCGCGTTCATCCCGGTATCGCACCCGCTCGCCGGCGTGTCCGGCGCCTACAACGCCGTCTTTCTCGAGAGCGCGGCCTTCGACAAGATCATGCTCTACGGGCCCGGCGCCGGCAGCGTGCCCACCGCCTCGGCGGTGATCGGCGACGTGATCTCGGTTGTCAACACGGCCAAGGGCAGCTTCACGCACAACTGCCTGTGCTACAAGGACAGGCCGTTCTACCCGAGCGACGACGTGGTCTCGCGCTTCTTCCTGCGTATCCGCGTCGCCGACCGGCCCGGCGTGCTCGCCCGGGTGGCAGCGGTCTTCGGCGAGGAGGGTGTGAATATCCAGTCGATGGTCCAGGACGGCGGCGGCGACGCGGCCGATCTCGTCTTCCTGCTTCATCCGGCGCGTGAGGCACGGTTCTTCGCCGCCCTGGAGAGACTGCTGGCCTTGGACGAGGTCCAGGGGGAGCCGGGCGTGATCCGGGTCGAGGAGTAAGGGGGCAGTATGCGCAAGGGCAAGAACGGACGCATCGGGATCCTCACCGGCGGCGGTGACGTCCCCGGCCTGAACCCCGCCATCCGCGCCGTGACGGTGCGCGCCGTCCGCGAGGGCTACGACGTCGTCGGCATCCGTCGCGGCTGGGCCGGACTCGTCGACATCGTGCGCGACGAGAAGGCCGACAACGCGGCCTGCGTCGTGGAGCTCAGCAAGGAAATCGTCAACCACTACGCGCGCACCGGCGGCACCTTCCTGCACTCGTCGCGCACACGACCCAGCGCGGTACCGCTCAAGGATGTGCCCGCACACCTTCAGGGCAAGTACGCCGCCGAGAAGAACGACCTGACGGACGAGGTGATCGCCAACCTCGACTTCCTCGGCATCGACTGCTTGGTCCCGATCGGCGGCGACGACACCCTCAGCTACGGCGTCGAGTTGGGCCACCGGGGCGTGCCGCTGGTGGCCGTCCCCAAGACGATGGACAACGACGTGCCCGGCACCGACTACTGCGTCGGGTTCAGCACCTGCGTGACGCGCACAGTGAACATCACCAACCAGCTGCGCACCTCGGCGGCGTCCCACGAACGCATCATGATCGTCGAGGTGTTCGGCCGCTACGCCGGTTTCACCGCTCTGCTGCCGACGATCGCCGGCGCCGCGCATCGCTGCGTCATCCCCGAGTGGCAGTTCGACATCGACAAGCTCGCCGAGATCCTCGTCGAGGACCGCAACGAGCATCCCGACAAGTACGCCGTCTGCCTCGTCAGCGAGGGGGCGATGATGAAGGGCGGTGACATGCTCTTCAAGGGCGCCGAGAAGGACCAATACGGCCACGCCAAGCTGGGCGGCATCGGCGACCAGGTGAGCGCCCTCGTCAAGGAGCGGGCGCCGGCGCACAACCAGGGCCGCAAGATCGACATGATCAGCATGGACCTTGGCTACATGGTCCGCAGCGGCGATCCCGACGCGATCGACTCGATCGTGCCGATGGCGTACGGCAACCTCGCCGTCGACCTGCTCCTGCGCGGCGAGCACGCGCGCATGGTCGCGCTGCGCAACGGCCGCTACGACTCGGTGCCGATCGACACGGTGGTCGCCTCCAAGAAGACCGTCGACGTGGAGAGGTTCTACGACACCGAGCGCTACCGGCCCACGTACGCGAGCTTCGAGCTGACGCCGATGCTCGTCCTCGGCGCGGCGAGCTGAGGGGCGGGGGCGTGCCCGAGCCGGCGGTGAAGCGCGTCCTGCTCGTCCCCGACGGCATGGCCGACGAGCCTCTCGACGAGCTCGGGGGCCGGACGCCGCTGGCGGTGGCCAACACTCCGGCGATGGACGCGCTGGCGCGGACGGGCACGGTCGGCTTGGTGCGGACCGTGCCGGCCGGCATGCCGCCGGGCAGCGACGTCGGCAACCTCTCGGTGCTGGGCTATGACCCGGCCGCCGTCTACAGCGGGCGCAGCCCGCTCGAGGCGGTCAACATCGTCGATCTCGGCCCCGACGATGTCTCCTACCGCTGCAACCTGGTGACGGTGGCCGGCGGCCTGCTGAAGGACAACACCGCCGGCCACATCAGCAACGACGATGCGCACGCGTGTTTCGCTGCGCTCAGCGCGGCGCTCGACGGCGACGGCTTCGAGTTCTACGCCGGCGTGACCTACCGCGGGCTTCTCGTCTGGCGTGACGGCGAGCTCGTGCCCTGCACGCCGCCGCACGACATCCTCGACCAGCCGGTCGCCGGTCACCTGCCCGGCGAGGAGGCCGGCGAGGGCGGCTCGCCGGCGGCGCGGCGGCTCAGCGAGCTGCAACGCCGCGCCGGGGAGATCCTCGCCGGCATCCGGCCGGCGACCAACGTGTGGTTCTGGGGCGAGGGCCGGGCGCCGAGCATGCCGCGCTTCGTCGACCTCTACGGCCTGCGCGGCGCGGTCGTCGGCGCCGTCGACCTGGTGCGCGGCATCGGTCGCTACGCCGGCTTCGACGTCATCGACGTGCCCGGCGCGACCGGTGACCTCGACACCGACTACGGCGCCAAGGCGCGCGCCGCTCTGGAGGCGCTCCGCACCCATGACCTCGTGTGGGTGCACGTCGAGGCGCCGGACGAGGCGGCCCACATGGGCAGTCTCTCCGAGAAGATCAAGGCAATCGAACGCATCGACCATGAGGTCCTCGCGCCGCTGGCGGCCAGTAGGCCGGCTCCCGCGATACTCCTGCTGCCTGACCACCTCACGCCGCTGCGCACGCGGACCCACGACGGCGCGCCGGTCCCCTTCGTGTTCGCGCGCGCCGATGCCGGACTGCTCGCCGCTTCGTCGCCTGCTCAAGCGTTCAGTGAGCTCGACGCCGAGCGCACCGACATCCTCGTTGACGACGGCCCGGCCCTGATGCGGATGTTCCTCGCCGCCACCGGGCAAGGAACACGCGCCCTCCCCTTCGACCCGAAGGCCGCCCCGTGACCGACCCGCCCAAGGGCAGTCAGCGCGACGCTCCGGTCACCACGACTGCCGAGCGCTACGTGATGAGCGACAGCCGCGCCGCGCGGCTGGTCGCCATGGAGGGTGAGCTCCTCCTCTACACCGACCCCATGGGGCACGCGCCGGGGCACGACGACTCCGTCCTCGGCCTGTACTATCGCGACACCCGGCACGTGAGCCGGATCGAACTGCTGCTCGGCGGGCGTCAGCCGGTCGTGCTCACCTCGTCGGCGGATCGCGGCTACAGCGAGACGGTCGAGCTCACCAATCTCGAGCTGCGCGCTGCCGACGGGCGCGTGGTGCCGCAGGCGGTCGTGCACGTGCGCCGCACGCGGGTCCTCGCCGACAAGTTGTACGAGCTCCTGCGCGTGCGCAACTACGACCGCCTGCCGGTCGACATCAACCTCGACCTGCACTTCGACGCCGATTTCGCCGACCTGTTCGAGGTCCGCGGCGTGCGCCGCCGCCGCCGCGGCCGACTCCGGCCGCCGGAAGCGGCGGGCACGACGCTGACGTTCGCCTACGAGGGGCTCGACGGCGTGGTCCGCACGACGGTCGTGACGTTCACCGACCCGCCGACGTCGCTGCGCGGAGGACGGGCGCGCTATCGGCTGCGGCTGGCGCCCGGCGAGCGCGTGCTGCTGCGCTACGACGTCGCCGTCGCCCCGGACCCGCCGCCGCCGCTCGCCACCGCGCGCCCGGCGTCCGACGCCGAACTGAACCAGGCGCTCGGAGCGGTGCGTCACGACCACGAGCGATGGGCTGCCGAGTCGACCGACATCTTCACCGACAACGAACAGCTGACCACGGTGTTGCGGCGCGCCCAGGAGGACCTTCGCGTGCTCACGATGGCGGCCGAGGACGGGCGCGTGACGCTGGCCGGAGTACCTTGGTTCGCGGCGCCGTTCGGCCGCGCGATGCTCACGGTCGGCCTCGAGACGCTGCTCCTCGACCTGCGCTTCGCGCGTTCCGGCGTGCGCTACCTCGCGCGGCGCCAGGGGCGCGTCAACTCGGCCTTCCGCGACGAGCAGCCGGGCAAGATCATGCACGAGCTGCGGCGTGGCGAGCTCGCCAACCTGCGGGCGATCCCGCACACGCCGTACTTCGGGGCCATCGACACCACGCCGCTCTGGCTGCTCACCCTCTGCGAGCTGACGATGTGGACCGGCGACCTCGAAGGGTTCGACCTGCTTCATCAGGCGGTGGAAGCCGCGGTCAAGTGGCTGGGGATCGACGGCGACGCCGACGGCGACGGCTTCGTGGAGTACGAGCGGCGCTCGCGCGCCGGCCTTCTGAACCAGGGGTGGCGTGACGCCGGCGACTCGGTCGTCCACGCCGACGGGTCGCTCGCCCGGGGTCCTATCGCGCTGGCCGAGGTGCAGGGCTACGTGTACTACGCCAAGCGGCGGCTGGCGGCAATCTACGGGCAGCTCGGCGACGTCGAGCGGGCCGAGCGCATGGCCCAGGACGCCCGCGAGCTCAAACGGCGCTTCAACGAGCACTTCTGGATGGAGGACGAGCAGTTCTTCGCGATGGCCCTCGACGGCAGGAAGCGGCAGGTCAAGACGGTGTGCTCGACGATCGGCCACTGCCTGTGGTCGCGCATCGTCGCCGACGAGCACGTCGATGCGGTCGCGAAGCGCTTGCTCGCCCCGGACATGTTCAGCGGGTGGGGCGTGCGCACGGTGAGCAAGTCGAGCGTCGCCTACAACCCGATGAGCTTCTACAACGGCGGCGTCTGGCCGTTCGACACGGCGATAGCGGCCAACGGCCTCAAGAAGCACGGCTACGCGCAGGAGTCCAACCGCATCGCCCTGGGGTTGTTCGAGGCGGCCCTGGCCTACGAGCGCACGCGGCTGCCCGAGCTGTTCTGTGGGTTCAGCCGGCAGTTCAGTCCGCGGCCGGTGTCGTTCCCCATGGCCTGCTGGCCGCACGCCTCGGCCAGCGGAGCGCTGTTCCTCGTGCTGCAGTCGATGCTCGGCATCTACGCCCAAGCCGACGAGAACGTCGTCTACGTGCACGCCCCGGTGCTGCCGAAGTGGATCGGCGAGGTCGGCCTGCGGAACCTGCACATAGGCCGCACCACCATGGATCTGGTCTTCCGGCGCAGCGGCAGCCAGACGGGCTTCTCAGTGCGTGACAAGAAGGGGCCGGGGCGGATCGTCGTCGTCGAGTGAGGGCGGCGCGGCGCACGCCGCGCCGCCCTCACTCGACGCGAGCTTGGCCCCGGCCTACCCTACGGGGGTACCATTGCCGACGCCGGCGCCTCGCGGCCGGCGAAGGGGGGAGACGTGACAGGCACGCCTGAAGCAGTCGGCTCGCCAGCGCCGGCGCTGCCGCGCTTGACGATCGCCCACATCTCCGACCTGCACGCGGGCTCGCCGTACTTCGTGCCGAGCCTCATGGACCGTACCGTGATCGAGCTCAACGAGCTGCGACCCGATCTCGTCCTCTGCACGGGCGATCTGACCGAGATGGGCTTTCGCCAGGACTACCTGCTCGCCAAGGAGTACCTGGAACGCGTCGAGTGCCCGCAGCTCGTCGTGGTCCCGGGCAACCACGATGCCCGCAATGTGGGCTACGTGCACTTCGAGGAGCTCTTCGGACCGCGGTCCCGTTCCCTGCGCCATCAGGACGTCGCCATCGTCGCGGTCGACTCCAGCGAGCCGGACCTCGACGTGGGACAGATCGGGCGGGCGCGGTACGACTGGCTCCTCGACGAGTTCGCCGCGCCGGCGCGCTTTCGCCTGCTCATGCTGCACCACCATCTCCTGCCGATACCGGGAACGGGTCGCGAGCGCAACATGGTGTACGACGCCGGCGACGTCCTCGAGGTGCTGCAGGAGTGCGGGGTGAACCTCGTCCTCTCGGGCCACAAGCACGTGCCGTACGCGTGGCGCCTCGAGTCCCTCTTCGTGGTCAACGCCGGTACGTGCTGTTCGCTGCGCCTGCGCGGCACCACGCGCCCCTGCTACAACGTGATCACGCTCGACGGCGACGACGTGACCGTGGAGCGCAAGTACCCCTTCCACGGCAGCGAGACGCTCATCGAGTTCGTGCCCTCGACGGCGTCGTTCGAGAAGTACATCTGCCTGCGGCCGGCGGAGCCGGCATGAGCCGCACGCACCGGCCGCGCGCCCTCGTCGTCGTCGACGGGGAGCACTACCCGCCCGTCGTGCGGGCCGCCCTGGACGGGCTTCGTGACCGCTACGAGGTCGCCGGTGGCCTGTTCGCCGGCGGCCGCGAGAAGCTGCGCGCCGGCGACGCCGGCACGCCGGGTCTCGAGGCCGCGGCCGGGTCTCCGATGGAGGCGGCGCTGGGGACCGAGTTCGGTCTGCCCGCCGTCACCTTGGTCGACCCGCGGGCGGGCGATCCGGCCGCCGTGGCGGTCGCCGTCGCCGCCGCCATCCGTTCGGCCGGGGCGGAGGTCGTCGTCGACCTCTCCGACGAGCCCGTTCTCGGCTATCGCGAGCGGCTTCTGCTGGTGAGCGCCGTTCTGGCGGCCGGGGCTGCGTACCGCGGCGCCGACTTCGCCTTCGATCCACCGCCGCGCCTGCCGCTGCGCGCGATGCCTTCGCTCAACGTGATCGGGACGGGCAAGCGCGTCGGCAAGACGGCTGTCGCCGGCCACATTGCGCGGCTCCTCGACCAGCGCCTTCGCGACGAGGGCGGGGTGGTGGTCGTCGCCATGGGCCGCGGTGGGCCACCCGAGCCTGAGGTCGTCGCCGGGCGCGACGAGCTCGACGTCGGCGACCTGCTCGCGGCCTCGCGAGCCGGACGGCACGCGGCGTCGGACTGCTACGAGGACGCGGTCTTCGCCCGCGTGCCCACCATCGGCTGCCGCCGCTGCGGCGGCGGCATGGCCGGCGCCGCGTTCGACACCAACGTGACCGCCGCGCTGCCGCTCGTCGAGAGCTCCGACGCGGCCCTGGCGATCTTCGAGGGCAGCGGCGCGGTGGCGCCTCCGGTGGCCGCCGGCGCGACGCTCTGCGTCGCCGGGGCGGCCCAGCCGCCCGGGTACGTGACCGGCTACCTCGGCACGTTCCGCCTGCTGATGTCCGACCTCGTCGTCCTGACGATGTGCGAGCCGCCGTTCGCGACCGCCGACGAGGTCCGCGCCCTCATCGACGGCGTGCGCGCGATCAAGCCGGGCCTCGAGATCGTGCCCACGGTGTTTCGGCCGCGGCCGACCCGGCCGGTCCGCGGCCGGCGCGTCGCCTATTTCAGCACCGCGCCGGCCGCGGCCCTGCCGGCGCTCGCCGCGGCGCTCGCCGACGAGCACGGCGCCGAGGTCGTCCTCGCCTCGCCGGACCTTGCCGACCGGGCGGCGCTCGCCGGCGCCGTCTCGCGCGCCGCCGCCGACGCCGAGGTCTTTCTCACCGAGATCAAGGCGGCGGCGATCGACGTCGTGGCGGAAGCCGCCGCCGCGGCTGGTCGCGAGCTCGTCTTCTGCGACAACGAGCCGCGCGCTGTCGACGCGAGCGACCTGGACGGGCGCCTGTCCGCTCTGGCCGACACGGCGCGAGCGCGCTTCGAGGAGTGGTCCGATGGCTGACGCCGGCGGCATCTCAAGAAAGGGGCGTCCCGATGACTGATGACCGCGACCTCTTCGTCGGCGACGGGTGGGTAGGAGGCGGACCCTACTCGAAGGGCCTCATGGCGCAGACCCTCATGGCGACGGGTCTCTCGCCGGGACGGGCGTACAGCATGGCGGCGGCGATCGCTCGCGAGCTCGACAGCGCCGAGGAGAAGGCGCTGAGTCTCGGCCGCCTCCGGGCCATCGCTCGGGCGACGCTCGGCCAGGACGAGGGTGACGAGGTGATCGCCAGGTATCGCCAGCGGCAGTCGCTGCGCCGCATCGAGGTCCCGCTCGTCATCCTGATCGGCGGCGCCACCGGCGTGGGCAAGAGCACGCTCGCCACCGAGGTGGCGCACCGTCTGGTGATCACCCGCGTCGCCTCCACCGACATGGTCCGTCAGGTCATGCGCGCCTTCTTCTCGATCGACCTCATGCCCGCGATCCACTTCTCGTCGTTCGAGGCCGGAGGATCGGTGCGCGTGCCGCTGCCGCGAGAGACCGACCTGAGCCGTGCGGGCTTCGTCGAACAGACCAAGGCGGTCGCGGTCGGCATCTCGTCGCTCATCGAGCGCGCCATCACCGAGTCGCAGAGCATGATCGTCGAGGGCGTGCACCTGGTGCCGGGCTTCCTCGACCGCAGCCGCTGGAAGGACGCGCTGGTGCTGGAGTTCGTGCTCGCCGTGAGCGACCGGGACCAGCACCGGGGGCACTTCGCCGTGCGCGACTGGGAGACGGGCGGCATCCGCCCGCTGCGGCGCTACAAGGAGGGCTTCCCTCACATCCGCCGCATTCAGAAGTTCATCCTCGCCCAGGCGACGGCTCACGACGTGCCGGTGATCGACAACGTCGCCATCGACGACACGGTCAAGCGGGTGATCTGCATGACGCTCGACGCCGTCGGCCGCCACATGCACCTCGATGAGGCGGACAAGCGGGGCTGACGGAGCCGCGGCGCTCAAGTCCGGCGTCCCGATACCGATAGAGTGAGCGTCCCCTCCGCAGCCCCCCGATGGGCGACCTCCAGAAAACCTGTCTCCAGACGAGATTCCGCTTGACTAGTGGGAATTTGAGGCCCGGTGTGTAATACTGCAACAACGGAGCCCATCCGGACTCCGCCACCATGTGCCCGCGCGACAGCGTCGTGCGTTCCGCCGA
>Ga0315281_10005986_pt1 | contig 17352 bp, 14 predicted proteins | sample YL17G07_0_MG_FD_204540 | JGI IMG/M metagenome (GOLD analysis project Ga0315281, IMG submission 204540) | Sediment microbial communities from Yellowstone Lake, YNP, Wyoming, USA - YL17G07_0 | ecosystem: Environmental > Aquatic > Freshwater > Lake > Sediment | place: USA: Wyoming | collected...
ATGTGCCTGCCGTGCTCGGTCGCGGCCGCTTCGGCATGGCCGAAGAAACCGGCCGCTTCATTAACGAAGCCATCGCCGAGGGCGACCAGGACGAACTTGGCATAGGCGAAGCCGTAGGGCGATTTCTGGGCAAGTATCGCGGGGCACGCTTTCGGCGCTGGAGCTTGCTGGCCACCGCCTACCGCCGCCGCGTCCCAGTCACCGTGCACGTGGCCATTGGCACGGACATCATCCACAACCACCCGGCAATTGACCCGCGCGCCCTGGGCGCTGGCACGCACCGCGACTTTCGGCTGCTGGCGGCGCTGGTACGCACCATGGACCACGGGGGCGTCTACCTGAATGTCGGCTCCGCCGTGGTCTTGCCGGAGGTCTTCCTCAAATGCTTCAGCCTGGCCGCGAATCTCGGCCACGCGCCGCGCGGCATCACCACTGTGAACCTGGATTTCATTCAGCACTACCGGCCTTTGCAGAATGTGGTGCGGCGCCCGACCGCGATGACCGGAAAAGCCGGGGGCGAGGCCAGCCACGGCTACGCACTGACGGGCCATCACGAATTGATGATTCCCCTGCTCGCCGCGGCGCTGGCGGAAAGGGGGCCCGCCCGCTAGTGCCCGGCGAAGTCCCCGAAGGCGATTCCTCCCGTCGAACCCCATCGCCAGCTTTGGCTGCTGCCGCCCCCAAGGCGTGGGGCGGGCGCGACCTTCTCCTTTTCATTGGCGCGCTGGCGCTGGCGCTGGTAGTCGCCAACGTGGCGGTTCTGGCCGGCTACACGGCGCTGCAATCCGTGGCGGGCTGGCCGACACGCCCGGCAGCGCTGCGCGACAACGCGTTTCTCCTTCTGGCTCTTCAGCTGGCGTTTCACGGCCTGGTTCTGGGCTGCATTTATCTCCTCGTTGTCGTGAATTACCGCCAGCCCTTCTGGGCTGCCCTTCGATGGGGCAAGCCCACCGCGGATGGCGTTTTGCGGTTCCTCCTGGGAGGGGTGCTGCTCAGTCTCTTCGTGCAACTGGCTCCGCCCGTTCTTCCCGACCGGGAAGACTTCCCGCTGCTACGCCTATTCAGCTCCCCTGAGGCTGCATACGCACTGACGGCCTTTGCGGTCCTCATCGCCCCCTTCATGGAGGAACTCATCTTCCGCGGCGTCTTATTCCGCTTCTTCGAAAACCTGGTGGGGGTGCGGTTCGCCGTAGCGGGCACCGCCATACTGTTTGCGGGCCTGCACGTGCCGGAATACTGGGGAGCCTGGAATCACGTGTTGCTCATCCTGCTGGTGGGCGTGGCGTTTTCCCTGGGGCGCGGCCTGACGGGGTCGCTCGCGCCCAGCGTCGTCCTGCATGTTGCCTACAATGCAGGCTTGATGGTCGCCTTCTTCTTCGAAACCAACCAGTTTCGGGCCCTCGGGGGCTGCTTCGCCTCTTGAGCGCTCAGCCCGCTGCTTCCGGTCGGCGAGGGGTCAAGGGCTTGACATAGATGTGCGTCGCCTGATATGCTTTTATGCGTGCGCACCACCATTGATTTGGACGAACAACTCTTCCGCGAACTCAAGGAAGAGGCGGCGCGCCGCGGAACCACCCTGCGGCAACTGCTCCACGAATACCTCCGCAAGGCGAAGGCCGCACCGGGGCGGCGGACCAAATATTGCTTCCGCTGGAAGACCGATCCACGCGGACAGATTCAGCCGGGTGTGCGGTTAAATGACCGGGAGTCCCTGTTTGATCTGATGGAAGGCCGCTAGTGCAAGCCATCGATACGAACGTCTTGGTTTATGCTCGTCGTGTGGAGCCGCAGCAGCATGAAGCCGCCCTGCGGCTGCTGCGCGCTCTCGCCACCGGGTCGGAACCGTGGGTGCTTCCCTGGCCTTGCATCTACGAGTTTCTCCGCGTGGTCACGCACCCGCGGGTCTTCTTCCCGCCCACGCCCATTCAGGAGGCGTGGGCAGGCATAGAGATGCTCCTCGACTCCCCCTCGGTTGTCCTCATCTCCGAGGGCAAGCGTCATCGGCAGATCGTAAATGAGCTCCTCCGCACTTCTTCCCTCTCCGGCAACTTGCTGCACGATGCGCATATCGCTGCCTTGTTACGCGAGCACGGGGTGGCCGAGATCCTTACCGCGGATGACGATTTTCGCCGCTTCCCCGGCCTGAAAGTCACCAATCCCTTCCCCGGCTAGGGGAAAAGGCCGCCCGTCTCGTTCCCCGGCCGTGTTAGAATGCGCCGCCTATGTCCACTGTCAGGAGCTTTGTCCCATTTGTTTCCCCTGCGGCTGCGGCGCCGGGAGAAACGCCCGCCGGCGCACGCTACGTGGCCCTGGACGCCTACCGCGGTTTCATCATGGTTATGCTCGCCTCCGGCGCCTTCGGCTTCGGAGCGTTGCAGAATCACCCTACCTACGGAAGAATCGCCGCCTGGTTTGACCACGTGGAGTGGACCGGCGCAGTGTTCTGGGATTTGATTCAACCCGCCTTCATGTTCATGGTGGGCGTGGCGATGCCGTTCGCCCTGGCCCGGCGCGCGGCGCGCGGCGCGACCGCGCGGCAGGACCTCGGGCACGTCGCCAGCCGGGCCCTGAAGCTGATTCTGCTCAGCCAATTCCTCATCATCGTTGCCGATCAGAAGGTCCGTTTTCAGCTCATCAACGTGCTCTCCCAGATCGCTTTCACCTATTTCTTCACCTACCTCATCATCCAGATGAGATTCCGCTGGCAGGCATTGACCGCCGCTCTGCTGCTGGTGTTTCACTCGGCGCTCTTCTTCATCTTTCCCGGGCCGGAGGGAGCTTTTTCGCGCGAGGGGAATATCGGCGCGGTCATCGATAAAGCTCTCCTGGGATACAACTACGAGGATTCCTACGTCACCATAAACTTCATCAGCAGCACGGTGACAACGCTCTTCGGCGCCTGGACCGGGGCTCTGCTCCTGAGCCAGCGGCCGCGTGCCGCAAAGCTGAAGATCCTGGCGACGGCCACCGTCGCAGCGTTCGCGAGTGGATTAGCGTTGTCAGTGGTTATCCCCAATGTGAAAAAGCTCTGGACCGCCTCCTGGACTCTCTACAGCACGGGATGGGTGCTGCTGATGATGCTCATCTTCGTTCTCCTGGTCGATGTCCTGGGATTTCGAAAACCCTTCTTCCCACTGGTCGTGGTGGGAATGAACTCCATTTTCATCTACTCCCTCGGCTTCCTGCTAAGAGGTCCCGTGAACCACTGGCTCCAGCCATTTACCGGGGGCTTCCAGTTCATCGGCGCCCTCGCCCCGGTGGCCCAGTCCTGCGCCGTGCTGGCGGTGTTCTGGTGTCTCTGCTACTGGCTCTACAGGCACAAAATCTTCATCAAGGTGTGACCGCCTGGCAGGGTTCCTGCCCAGAACTGGGTTCGCTGGTTGATGACCCCACAGCCAAGGGTGTTTTGCAGGGCGGGAGTTCCCAGGGGGCCACGAATGCGGCCACGCGATTCAGTGGAATCAGTTGTAACTCTATGGAAATAAATCCGCAATCTGCGCTTGGCAATTACAAATCTTGTGATACTATCAATCTGCTATGAGACAGGAGGGTTTGAGAGCTGGACGTTTCAAGAAGGGTTGGAGCCAGAAACAGGCGGCCGAGCGCCTCGGCCTGTCCCAGCCCTACCTCGCGATGTTGGAGAACGGACAGCGGCGGCTTTCTCTGCGCCTGGCTCGAAGGGCTCGAACAGTCTATGGGCTGCCGCCGACCGTCCTGCCTCCCTCGGCCCGGCTACAAACGGAACTCGGAGCAGATGCCTCCCAAGTCCTGGCGGAAGAACTCTCGGCCCTGGGGTACACGGGGTTTGCCTATCTACGCCCTCGGCGCTGGAAGAAGAACCCCGCGGAAGTTCTGCTGACGGCCTTAGCACAGCAAGATTTGGAGGCCCGAGTGGTGGAGGCGCTCCCGTGGCTGCTCGTCAACTATGCAGATATGAACAAGGATTGGCTTGTGCAACAGGCCAAGGTGCTGGACCTTCAGAATCGCCTGGGATTTGTGGTGACCCTGGCCAGGGAGGCCGCCGCAAGGATGCGCCCTCGAGATGAGTCCCGCGTGCGAGCGCTTCTGGATCTGGAGGCAACGCTGGAGCAAAGTCGCTTAGCTCGTGAGGATACACTCTGTCAGGCATCCCTTCAGCCGGTCGAGCGCCAGTGGCTCAGCGAGAACCGACCAGAGGAGGCCCGGCACTGGGGGCTCTTAACCGACTGGCGAGTCCAGAGTCTTCCGTATGCCAACTAGTTCCTCAGCGACTCCGCGTGTGACACCGCCGTGGCGACAGTTCCTGGCAGAAGTTGATCAGCTTCTCGCTGCCCCGGTCGAACTCCATTGTCTCGGGGGATTCGCCATCACGGAGTGTTACGGATTGCCTCGACCCACGTCTGACGTGGATTACATCTCAGTTCGGCCTTTGGATGCGCAACGTTACCTAGAGGAGATTGCCGGTCGTGGATCCGCACTGGCAAAGAAGTACAGGGTCTATCTCCAGTATGTCGGAGTCGTCGATCTCCCCGAAGACCACGAGCAGCGATTGCTGGAAGTCTATCCCCGAGCGTTTCGTTGTCTTCGCATCTTCGCATTGGAGGCGTATGACCTCGTCTTGTCAAAACTGGAGAGAAACAGCCCCAAGGATCGCGAGGACGTGGAGTTCCTTGTCCAGAGAATCCCACTGGATCCGAAGGTGCTGTCCTATCGCTACGAAAAGGAATTGCGACCTTACCTGGCAAACGCGGAGCGGCACGACCTTACACTCAAGTTGTGGCTGGATGCTTATTTCCCTCCTCAGCAATCCTGACCCACGCTATGCGCGCGACCCTTCCTGCGAGGCAGGAGCGCGGCATCCAGCCGCGAGGACCTAGTTCTCTTTGCGGCGTTTGATATCGATTTGCAGGCGCTTGATTTTCTGGTTGAGGGTGGAAAGGGGGATCTTGAAGCGCTCGGCGGCTTCCGTCTGGCTCCATTTGGTGCGCGAGAGCATATCGAGGATGACGCGCCGCTCATACGATTCCATAATCTCAAACAGCGAGCGGCCCGCCAAGTCTTCCACCGGCAGGGCGCGCGCGCCGTGGGTGCCGTCGGGAAAGACCTGCTCGGGCAGGAGTTCGGGAGTGAGATTAGGTCCGGAGGAGAGGACGACGGCGCGTTCGACGGCATTTTCCAGCTCCCGCACGTTGCCCGGCCAATCGTAGTCCATCATCATCTTCATGGCCTCGGGAGAGAAGCGCAGCCCCTCCCGGCTGTTCTCCTGCATGAACTTCTTCAGGAAATGCTCCACCAGGGGCGGGATGTCTTCCTTGCGCTCGCGCAGGGGAGGCAAAGGAATGGTGATGACGTTCAACCGATAGTAAAGGTCTTCGCGGAACTTGTTCTCCTGCACCAGACGGCGCAAGTCCGCGTTCGTGGCCGCGAGGATGCGGACGTCCACCTTGATGGTTTCCGTGCCGCCCAGGCGCATGAACTCGCGCTCCTGGATGACGCGCAGCAGCTTGGCCTGGGTCTCGACGCCGATGGTGCCGATCTCGTCAAAGAAGATGGTACCCTGGTCAGCCACCTCGAAGAGGCCGCGTTTGGTGGCGATGGCGGAAGTGAAGGCGCCCTTGACGTGGCCAAAGAGCGTGCTTTCCAGCAGGTCCACGGGCATGGAACCCGTATTGACCGGCACAAACGGCCGGTCGGCGCGCGGGCTGGTGGCGTGAATGGTTTTGGCCACCAGCTCTTTGCCCGTGCCACTCTCGCCGGCGATGAGGATGGTGGCACGGCTGGGCGCGACCTGGGTAATGAGGTCCAGCACCCGCTGGATGCGCTCGCCCTTGCCGATGATGTTGGGCAGGCCATAACGCTTCAGGGCCCGACGGAGCTGGACGTTCTCCACCTGCAAGCGCGACTTGTCCAGGGCGTTGCGGATTTCCAGCAGCAGCTTATCGTTGTCCCAGGGCTTCGTGATGTAGCTCTCCGCCCCCTCTTTCGAAGCCTGAAAAGCCATCTGGCTCGAATCGTAGGCGGTGATCATGATCACGCCGGCGTCCGGGCTGTCGCGGCGAAGGATTTTCAGCAGCTCCAGGCCATTGCGGTCTGGCAAGTTGATATCGAGCAGGACGAGATCGAAAACCCCCTCGTCCATTTTCTTCAGCCCCTCTTCCGCGGTGGCGGCACTGGCCAGCCGATAGCCCTCCACGCCCAGGATCTGCTCGAGGCTCTCGCGGATTTCCTGTTCGTCGTCAATGATGAGGATGGAGCCCTTAGCTGACATTGACCGCTTTCCTTGCCGTGGGGAATTCCAGCCGGAAGGTGGTGCCCTGTCCCGGCGCGCTTTCCACCGCGATCTTACCGGAATGCTCTTGGATGATCCCGTAGGTCACGGCGAGGCCCAAGCCGGTGCCGCGGCTCTTGGCCTTGGTGGTGAAGAAGGGGTCGAAGATCTTGCTCAGGTGGTCAGCCGGGATGCCCTCGCCATTGTCGGAAACCTCCACATAGATGGTGGAGTTCTCGCACTCGGTGGCGAGGGTGAGTTCGCCCCCGCGCGGCATGGCGTCCCGAGCGTTCATGATGAGATTCATGAACACCTGCTGCAGCCGGCCGGGGTTGCCGTAGAGAGGAGGCACGGAGGGAGAGAACTGCGCATTGAGGGAGATGCTGGAAGCCCGCAACATGGGCTCCACCAGCGAGAGGGTTTCGCGGATGATCCGGTTCAGATCGAGTTCCAGGTACTCGCTGCCGCTGACGCGCGAGAACTTCAGGAGGTTGTTCACAATCTCCGAGGCGCGGAAGGACTGCTTGATGATCTTGTCCACGGTGCGCGCCTGGGGGTCGTCCGCAGGCATCTGCTTCTGCAGGATCTGCGCCTGGGAGGAGATCACCGCCAGGGGAGTATTGACCTCGTGGGCGACGCCGGCGGCAAGCAGGCCGATCGAGGAGAGCTTCTCGGCCTGAATCAATTGGTCCTCCAGGTTCACGCGCTCGGTGATGTCGTTGAAAATCAGCAGACGTCCGATGACTTGCTCGTCCTTGCCCACCAGCGGCGTCAGGGAGACGTTCACAATCAGCCGGCGCTCGTCCGGGGTCCGCAGCGCGAACTTGTAAAGGCCGAGGGTGCGCCGCGGCTCGGAGGGCGGAGGAAGTTCCGCCAGTAGTTCCGGCGGAAAGATGGCATCCAGCCGGCCGCCGATGGCTTCCGCGCGCGACAGCCCGTAGAGCTTCACCATGGCCGAATTCCAGCCCCTGATCTGCTGGTTCAGGTCGAAGGCCAGGACTCCGACGTTGACCGACTCAATGATGTTCTCGCTGAAATCCCGCAACTCCTGGTATTGCAGCGCCTTCTGCTCCAGCGACTCGTAAAGCCGCGCGTTTTCCAGAGCGATGGCCAGATAGCTGGCCATGGTCTGCAGCAGATCAACATCCTCGCTGGAAAGGAAATCCCCTTTGCGCGTTCGCCCCAGCGCCAGATACCCCAGCGTCCGCTCTTTCACCTTAATCGCCAGGTAGTAATGCAGGTCCAATTCTTCAATGGCGGCCTGGGCGGAGGGTGAGACACCGAACGCGCGCTTGACGCTTTCAAAGAAGAGATAACCCTTCTGCAGTTCAGGGCGTTGCGGGTCCAGGAAGGTCAGGTTGAAGGGGGCGGAGGAGGCGATGCCGCGGGATTTGACCAGGCGGAAACCGTTCGACTCGGTGCGCAGGAATATCGCCAGCCGGTCCACCGCCAGCGTCTCCGCCAGCCGCCTGGCCACCTGGTCGAGCAGGCGATCCATGTGCAGCTCGGAGGTGAGTTCGCGGGCAAAAGCGAGGAGCGTCCGGCGATAGTCATAGCGCTCGCGATTCAGGAGCCTGTCCAGCCGCGCCTGAATCCAGTTGACGATGGGCTGGAAGAGGAATGCGGTGACGATGATGAGCAGAATCCAGCCGCTGCGGCTGGTGCTGGGGAAAGTAGTGCGGAAGATGTCGGCGAACAGGGCGATGAGGCCGAAGGAAAGACCCACGATGGTCGCCGTCGCCAGCGTGTAGGCAATGCCCCGCTGAAAGATGATGTCTACGTCCATCAGCCGGTAACGCACAATGGCGTAACCGAAGGTGAGGGGCAAGAATATCAGCGACAGGACGGAAAGATTCATCCAGGCCGTCGGCACGAAACGCAGGAAGTATGGCAGCACGTAAAGTGTCGCGAAGGGGACGATGGCCAGGAACGTGCCGCGCGTGATCCACTTGAGTTGCTGCTTGATCAGGGGAACGTCGCTGCGGCGATAGTTGCGCAGGAGCCAGAATGCACCTGCCAGGAAATACACGGCCAGATACATGAGCTCCACCCGGTCGATCCTCCACCGGCTGATCAGAAGAGGAGCAGACCAGACCAGAAACCCCGTCGCCACCAGAACGTGGGTCGCCAGCAGCACCGCCCCCGGCAGGTAGATGAGCAAGATACCCGTGGGCCGCTGCCGCAGAAAATCCGGCCGTTGGGGAAACGTCAGGCAGAAATGCAGGAAGAGCGCCGGCTGCAGAATCAGGGCGACGACGTTAAGCCAGTAAACCGTCCAATCGAACAAGTTCAACTTGCCCGTGTAGGAGAAAGTGTAGAGGACAAAAGAGGCCAGGCAGAAGACGTAAAAGTGCAGGGACTTGGGCGCCGTCCAGCGCCGCACCAGGATGAAGGTGCCGATAAACAGATAAATCAGGCCGACCAATTCCAAGTAGTGACGCAACGACTGGGAGCTGCTTTGCGCTGCGACCACGACGTCGGTCTGATACTTCTGGCCGTTGCGGATCAGGTCATAAGTCGCTCGAGACCAGACGCCGCTACGGAAAACCTCTCGCACCGCATCCGCCGCCCGCTTGACGGGTGCGCCGTTGATGGCCTCCAGCCTGTCCCCCTGGCTGATGCCGGCGCGTTCGGCAGGACTGTCAGGAACTACAATCCAAGCTGTTACCCCTTCCGGGGTATCGACCCAGGAGACACCGTCGTCCGGGAGCTGATAGAGCCGACGCTGCTGGAAGTTGAGGACACTAAACACCACTAACGCCACACTCAGGAGGGCCAGGAAAACGGTCGTGAATCGGAAGGGAAGAGTTGTCCTCATCCTAGCCAGCTACACGGTCTCCACAAAACACACCACAGCCAGCGCTTTTACAGCAACTTGCCTTCCAATAGTGAAATCACGGGTGATATATAAGCCCTGTGTAATCAACATGATATCTCGATTACAGAGGCTCACTTGTGCTCCATACGGAATTTCGGATACTACCTCCCGATTTCTGTAATAGCGGGGAGGCACCCCCCAGCGAGAAGCACTCTTCGCTGGCGCCCATTTCCGGGCGACCGAGGGCAGCATCCTTCGGGGCCAGGTAAGCAGGCTCTGATAGAGGTTGCCTCACGCCCTTAAAACTGGACGGAGAATCCGCCCCGGAAGCTTCGGTAGGCCGGAGTCAGCATCAGCGAGTCATCGCCAGACCGCGGCAAGGGGACGTACCCTTGAGCCAGCAAATTTCGAAAATCAGCCAGCGCCTCGATCCGTGCGGGGAGGAAGGCAAGCGTGGGTAGGGGCTGTCGAATCTGGAGCCCCCAATAGGGCTGAAGTTGCAGGCTGGCCTGTCCGTAAGGGTCAACGTCCGTGACCCGGCGCGACGCCAGCCACTGGTAGGAGGTTGTAATCTGCGTCCTGGATCCCGGAACCCGCGTAGTGACTCTGCTGGCCACGGTCTGACTCCGGCGGGGACGAACGACCGCGCGCAAATCCCAGATGGGACCCTCACCAGCGAGACCCGCGGAGTCAACTGTAAGGGCATCCCCCATGGCATAGAGAACAGCCAATTGCACGCGGCTGCCCAAGCCTTGCACGTAAGCGGCGCGCAGGCCTGAGGACTTGTAGTTTCCGGCGTTGAGGGTCACCCCATTGGCAGCGGGATTCGGCAAGAAGTCCCCGGCCAGTCCCCCCAATGCCCCCATCCCACCAAAGCCCCAGAGGGCGGCATTCTCGAAATAGTCGCGGTAGGCGGCGATTTCCAGCCGCCCCTGCTTGCCCAAGGTACGGCCGAAACTGATTTCCGTGTGGTTCAGCTTTTCCAGTCGGGGGCGAAAGCCCCGCAGCGTGACGCGCGGCAAGGAGGTCAGCGCGCTGACCCGCTCCAGCAGCGATCCCTCCCCGCCTAGGTTCACCGCTCCATAGCGAACGGCGAAAACGTTCGAGGGAGTAACTCGGTACTCCAGCCTGGCGCTGGGTCGGGTCAAGACAACATCCCCGGCGGCATTGAGATAATCCACCTCCATGCCTGCCGTCAGGAGCACGGAATCAGAAAGGCGGCGCGTCTGCGCATAGCTGACCATCAACGCTTGCGCGTGGCTTAGGCTATCGCGACCCTCCCCCGGCGGGAGCGGTAATCCCTCGGCGATGCTCAACTGGTGCACGACCACCGCCAGCTCCTGGGGATCACCCTTCAACAGATCTCTGCGGAAGACCGTCGCCAGGGAGGAAGCCTGAATCCCATTCGCACCCATCGAACCGGCCACCAGCAGGTCAGCGTCCTCAGACAAGGGCCGCAGATACGCCAAGACAGTTCCTAAACCGGGATCGCCCGCCAAGGCCCGGCGACGCGGCGCACCGGGGATCATCCCAACCAGCCGCTCGCTGGGCGGAAGGGCGGCCTTCGCTGTTCCGGATCGCGCTGCGGACCGCGCCTGCTGATACCGAAGAACGGGCCGGACGGCGGAGGAAGTCCGCAGTACCCATTTCCAGTCCTCGCCCCAGCTCGAGACATCGCCCGCCGGAACTCTCAAGTGCAGCGGCGCGAAGATGTCGCTGAGGACGAAGTCCTGCTGCAAGCTTTGCCCCGCCACCACGCGAACCCTGTTGCGGAGGGCAGGCAGCCGGCTGGGGAAGGTGACCTGCAAGGAATACCAGCCGGGGACAAGGCGCTCCACCGCGAACCTGCCGTGGGCGTCGGTAATCAGACGCTCCGCCGCGCTCTGTACAGGCCGCAGCCCCACCAGCAGCGGGCCGACAAGCAGAACCGTCGCCCCCATCAGGCGATTTCCCTGCTGGTCCGTAACGGTCCCTGTAATGCGTCCGAAGTCCGCCCCTTTGGCCCGGGCGGCAGCCAGGCAGGGCAGAACCAAGCTGCCCATGAGCAGGGCTGCGAGTACCCGTTGTCGGGGCTGCGACTCTTTCATGGCCTCCGCCATAACTCCGGGAGCAAATCCCCGCCTACTCCAACAGGCAGGGCACGACGCCCCCTAGCGTAACTCAAAACTCGCCGATCGTGAAACGCTTTGTGTCTTAAGGTTGTCGGTGACCTTGATCTGCACCGAGTATTTGCCTGGCTGCAGTCCCTTCAGCGGCATGGTTTTCTGCAAGGTAACCTGCTGAGAGGCGTTCGCCAGCTTGGCCGCCTGTTCTGTCTGGCTCAAGAGCGGCTTCCCGTCCTTGATGATCTCGTACTGAATATCTGCGGACGGCCGATGCGTCTGGGGGTCGACGGCCAAGTTGTAAACCTGCATATAGATGCCCAGGTTCTGGTCGCGTGTAAACTGCTGATTGACGCTGGGCCGGACCTTGGTGCCCCCGATGACGAACGGCCCCGACCCCACTTGGGCGGTGGGCAGGGGTTGAATGAGATCGGCCAGAATCAGCGAACTGCTGGCCAGTTGCTCCTCGACGAAGCGGGGCACCTGGATTCCCAACTCGAGGGAGCCCATGTGACCGCTGAGGTCGTCCTTGAGCACCACGGTGAGCTTGTAACGGCCGGGGCGGAGCGGCACCACTTTCTGGTAGACCGACTTGCGGTCCACGTAGCGCTGGAAGTCACTCTCCGGCACGTCCAGGACGACGGCATCCTCAAAGGTGCTGACAATCCTGCCCCCCAGGCTGGTAATCTGGCCAAAGATATCCAGGACGGCGTGCATCACCCCTTCTTTGTTCTCGAACTGCAGATCGCGGTTGGCAGCCTGGATGGTGACGGGAGTCAAGACGCTTTCCTCCGTCACGCGCATGAAGTCCGTCCGCACATCAAAGGGGAGAAGCTGCGCTGTGAGGCGGGAGGTCACCACCGCTCTCAAATCCTTGAACTTGACGGAAGGGGGTTTGAAGATCTTGGCATAAAGGTCCAAGCGGGAAAACTCGTTCATGCTCGCCGACTCCCCGCCCAGGGGTGTCCCGATGGTCATGCCGTCGGTGCGCGTGAAGCGGTCGCGCTTCGACGCCATCCCCATAGCCTCCATCTCCGTCAGACCGGCGTTGGGGACGTGCAGCAGCGCGTCCTTTTCACCCGGATCCATAGTCAGGTGGAACTCGCCGGTCATCGTGGGGTCGACAAATTCCAGGATGATGTTGCTCCCGATGCCCTCGATGTAGCGATACCGCCACTGCTCGAAGGGGTAGGTAGAGGTCTGACCGCCCCCTTCCTCGGGGGGGCGGAGGTAGGAGCCGCCCATCGAATGATCTTCAATTTCGTCCGCCGGCCCATACATGATGTAAATGCGCCCGCGGTCCGCCTTCCAGCCCGGGATGCCCGAGGCGTAATGCTCGTTGGCGTACGCGATCCGGCGATAGTATTCCTCTTTGAATTCGTTTTCGGGGCTGCCCGGGTTCGGGTTCCGCCGTTCCCAGAACTGCTCGATGAATTGCTCGCGCTCGTCGTCAGTGCCCAGTTTCTTGAAGGCCGCGCGTTCCTCATCGGTGATGATGTAAGGGACCTCGTCCGAAAGCCACTTCTTATAGGGGCTCTCCATTTCCTTCTGGATGGCTTTCTGCCGGCGCCGCTCTTGCTTGCTGACCTTTTCCTTGGGGGGCGAGGCGTGGAGAGAGGTCGCGATCAAGCTCCCGAGCACCGCAGCAACCGCCAACAAAGCCATCGCGCGGTAGCGTTGACCCCATTCATACATGGTCTGATCCCCGCGCCAGTCATCCTGACCTGGCATCTCCTGCTGAGGATACCAAATTCTAGGTTTCGAGGTGTGAGAAGTCAAGTGTCTTCGTCCCAAGATGGAGCTCCACACTCCAACCCGCAACCCGCGACACGCTGATGGGATGCGCGGGGGCGGCAAAGGGTGGCCTTGCCCTGGGCAGGCAAGGCTGTCCGTTCGGCCAGAGGGCGTGTCGAATCGAAGGGGCACACTCCCCCTCGAGCCAGACGCAGACTGCTAGCGCGGCGGCCCAGCCGGAAGCTCCACTGTTCCGGTGGATCAAGAGGGAGGCCAGCCGCACTGTCGCCCGCTGCGCTGAGGTCTCGAATCCAGTTTCGCATCGCGGGTGGAGAAGGTAGAATATCAAGTTTGGGGAAAACCGCGAATTCGAGCTGTGGCAACCCTTGCGCGATCTCTCGCGGCTGGCTCTGCAATTAGGGGAACAGGACTGGTAGCGATGTCCAAAGCTCTATTGGCAGGCTCCCCCGGGCCGGGCGCGGGGGAAACTTTTTGGAGCTGGGAAACGTATAACTTACAGGTAGAACCTTGTTAAGGCGCGGCGGAACGCCCGCAGGCGGTTCCAACCCCTGTGGTGTGAGGGCGTGACGGAACCGTCGTCGCGAAATGCCTGGCCCCAGCCGGAACCCGTGACTGGGAGCGAAGAGGAGCAAAGCGTAATGGGTCAGACTACCGAGTTGGGACTGGGGAAGATCGAAGCAGAGATGGAGGAAGTTGAGGCCCGGAAGGCGCCCCCTGCCCGGAAGCGGACCGGCCTGAAACGCTGGAAGAAAGCACTGCTTTTAAGCGTGGGTGCGGTCGTGCTCATCAGCTTGGTTCTGGGCGGCATCGCCTGGAGCAAGCGTGGCGTGGTGACGGTGCAGACCGGCAAAGTGGCGAAGCAGGAGCTGTCATCCATCGTGAGTGCGTCGGGCCAGATCCGACCCCCGAGCGCCAAGTTTGCCAACGTGAACGCCAACACCTACGGCAAGATCACGGAGATCTTGGTCAAGGAAGGCGACCCGGTAAAGAAAGGCCAGATCCTGCTCAAGACCGAGTCCGTCCAGCAAGAGGCCGACGTCGACGCTCAACAGGCCGCGTTAAAAACCCAACTGGCTGACGTGTCGGCGGCGGAGGCGGGTGTCCAGTCGTCATCGGCTAGCCTGAAGACCGTGCAGGCCGAGTTGCAGACGGCGCAGGCGAATTTCGGCCGCGCCAGGGAAGACTGGGCGCGCGCCCAGGAATTGCTGAAGGACCGCCTGATTGCTCAGCAGCTCTATGACCAGCGCCGCAGCGACTTTGAGGTAGCCCAGGCCAACGTCCTGGCGGCCGAAGCGCGCGTGACGCAAGCCAAGGCGCAGTACCAGCAGAGCACTTACAATCGCGACATGTCACGCGCCCGCGTCGCCCAGAATCGCGCCGCGCTGGTGCGGGCCAACGACCTGCGCGCCAAGACCATTTACGCCTCACCCCTGGACGGCATTGTGACCGCACTGCCAGTACACGTGGGTGAGAACGTCGTGCTCGGAATCCAGAACTCGCCCGGCAGCCTGCTCTATCAGGTCTCCGACCTCTCCACCATCACGGCGGAAGTTAAGGTAGACGAAACCGATATCGTAAACGTGAAGCTCGGCCAGCCCGCGGAAGTGACCATTGACGCCGTCCGCAACAAGACTTTCAAGGGACACGTAACGGAGATCGGACAGAACGCCGTCGGGCGCACTTCCGGTCTAACCAGCGGGCAGAGCTCGACCACCACGGAAGAGGCCAAGGACTTCAAGGTGGTCGTCACGCTCGACGACCCCCCGCCGGGTTTGCGCCCGGGCCTTTCCACCACCGCCAAGATCACCACGGCCACCCGCCAGGACGCGGTGGCCATCCCGATTCAGGCTCTGGCGGTCCGTATGCGGCGGGACCTGGAGGAGAGTGAGAAAGAGGGCAAGGGGAAGGGGAAAGAATCCCAGGGAAAAGTCCAGGCTGCCGCAACGCAATCCACCCCCGCCAGCAGCTCCAGCAAGGAGAAGGACAAAGGCAAGGAAGAAATCCAGGGGGTCTTCGTTTTGAAGAACGGGCGCGCGGTCTTCACTCCGGTGGAGACTGGCATTATGGGCACCACCGATATGGAAGTGCTCAGTGGCGTCAAGCCCGGGGACGAAATTGTAACGGGAAGCTTCAGCGTCCTGCGGACGTTGAAAAACAACACTAAGGTGAAGGTGGACAACAGCGCCGTGAAGGCTGGCGGACCCGGTGCCTGATCGGGCCGACGGCGGGATCCGTATCTGACGGAGCCCAGTTCGCCCGGCTGGGAAACGGCTGGCCGGAGGGAAGGGGAAAAGAAACGCCAATGGGATCACACGTTGCTCCATCCTCCATGCAGGAAGGCGTGACGCCACGGGATGGCGTCATTATCCGGACGGAAGACCTCTGGAAGACTTACGAGATGGGCGAGGCCATCGCCGTCCAAGCGCTCTGCGGGGTCTCCTTCGACATTGAGCGCGGGGAGTATGTGGCCATCATGGGCCCCTCCGGCTCCGGCAAATCCACCTTGATGAACTTGATTGGCTGCCTGGACACGCCCACGCAGGGACGTTATTGGCTTAACGGGAACCTGGTGAGTGAGCTCTCGGACGACGAGCTGGCTTACATCCGCAACAAGGAAATTGGCTTCGTCTTCCAGACCTTCAATCTGCTGGCCCGCGCCACCGCGCTGCACAATGTGGAGCTGCCGCTCATTTATAACGGGACGCCGGCCCAGGAGCGGGTGGAAAAGGCCCAGGACGCCCTGCGTAAGGTGGAACTCGGCGACCGGATGCACCACCGGCCTAACGAGCTGTCCGGAGGCCAGCGCCAGCGCGTGGCCATTGCTCGCGCCCTGGTCAACAACCCGTCCATCATCCTGGCGGACGAGCCCACCGGAAACCTCGACTCGACCACCGGCGAGGAAATCATGAAAGTGCTCGACCGCCTGCATGAGGCCGGCAATACCATCGTGCTCGTGACGCACGAACACGACATCGCCGCCCACGCTCATCGCATCCTGCACATTCGCGACGGAAAGATCGACCGGGACGAGCGCGTCAGCTAGGTGGGGCCAAGACCGGCGAACAGGCGGCGGAGGGAAGGCTCGGTGGCAGAAGTCGGCCCAACCATGATAAAGCGGCGCGGATTTGTGAACCTCTGGGTCACCGCCCGGGAAGCCTTCTGGCTGGCCCTGGAGACCTTGCGCGTGCACAAGCTGCGCTCCTTCCTTACCCTGCTGGGCGTGGTGATTGCCACCACGACGCTCATCTCCGTCATGTCTATCGTCAACGGCATGAACCTCTACATCGCGGACCACATCGCGAACCTGGGCTCCAACGTCTTCATCATCCACCAGTGGCAGTGGGAGCAGAGCTGGGAGGACTGGCTGAAGGCCCGGCGTCGCAACAAGCCGATCCGCATTGAGGAGTACGACTACCTGAAGGAAAACCTGGCCAACTACAAGAACATCGGGGCCGCGATGAGCTTGCGGGGCGACACAGACGCCCGCTACAAGGGGCGGATCCTGTACGACGTGAGGTTGAACGGCACGACTCCCAGCATGATCGATATTGGGCAGGCGAAGGTGGAGATAGGCCGCTACATCACCGAGTCGGACTACGACCACAGCGCTATGGTGTGCTTTATTGGCCGCGATCTCGTGGACGACTTCTTCCCCACGGTGGACCCTCTCGACAAAGAAGTCACGGTGCGCGGCATTCCCTTCCGGGTCATCGGCGTGGCCGCGCGCATCGGCACCACCTTCGGCCAGAGCCAGGACAAATTCGTCGAAATCCCGCTCACTACCTTTCAGAAAGCCTTTGTCGCGCGGCCCCAGCTCGCGGTGAACGTGCAGGCCTGGAATGGGCAGCAGATGCTGGTCCTCGAAGATGCGGCTCGGGCGTTGATGCGGGCGCGGCGCCACATCCCTTACCAGGAAGACGACACCTTCGGGATCAACGCCTCCGAGACCCTCATGAATGCCTGGCGCCAGCTCACCGGCGCCATCTTCGCCGTGACCATCGGCATCGTGGCCGTGTTCATGGTGGTCGGTGGGATCGTCATCATGAACATCATGCTGGCCAGCGTCACCGAGCGCACCCACGAGATCGGCATCCGCAAGTCCCTGGGGGCCCGGCGGCGCGACATCCTGATGCAGTTCATCATTGAGTCCAGCGTCATGGCCGCTACGGGCGGCGCCGCCGGCGTGGCGCTGTCGCTCATCGTCAGCAAGATCGTGGATATTTTCTTCACCTCCTCGGTACCGGCAAGTGCGGTCGTGATTGGCCTGTTCCTTTCCACGGCCGTGGGACTCTTTTTTGGGATTTATCCGGCCAGCAAGGCCGCCCGACTCGACCCCATCGAGGCTCTGCGCACGGAGGCTTAAGCGTGAACGTCCAACGGCGCCAAGTTCGGGAAAACCTGCTGCTCGCCCTCGACACGCTCCGCACCCA
>Ga0315281_10005987_pt1 | contig 17352 bp, 17 predicted proteins | sample YL17G07_0_MG_FD_204540 | JGI IMG/M metagenome (GOLD analysis project Ga0315281, IMG submission 204540) | Sediment microbial communities from Yellowstone Lake, YNP, Wyoming, USA - YL17G07_0 | ecosystem: Environmental > Aquatic > Freshwater > Lake > Sediment | place: USA: Wyoming | collected...
GAGGCGGCGTTCAGACGTTGCGGGCGGGTCGCCCGCGCTCCCAGGCAAAGACGGCGGGGTGAAAAACACCCCGCCGGACTGGGAAAATTTTAATGCGATTGCCCTGTCGCGAAGCCCGGCCACGCTGACAATTATCCCAAAAAGTATTACACTCTAACCTCCAAATCATTTGGCGGGCGGAAACTTTATTACCAACAAAGGGGATGTATCATGGGCTGTAGCGGGATGAGAAGATTGGTGGCGCCGGTTCTGGCTATTGCGTTGTTATTCGCCTGTAGCAAGGTGGAGGAACAAAAACAGGCGATAAAGGAATTGGCCGCCGCTGGCGATCAGTTCGCCAAGTCCGCCGAGCAAGCCAGCAAAGCGATGGAGAGCGCCGCCAAAACAATGGAGGGAGCCGCAACTGGGGCAGGACAGGCTGGGACTGCGGATTTCCGGGCGCTTAAGGCGTTGTTGCCCGAATCGCTTCCCGGCATGAAACGGACCGAGGCAAAAGGGGAAAAAGTCGCTTTCGGCGGGTTTGGCGGCTCCTTCGCCGAGGGGACGTACCAGGACGATAAAGACGGGAATATCTCGGTAAAAATAAGCGACATGGGCGGTATCGGGGCAATGGCTTCCGCCGCATGGACACTGGTGGAGATAGACAGCGAACAGGATAACAAGTACGAGAAAACCACAAAAATATCGGGATTCAAAGCCCATGAGGCCTATGACAAATCCTCCAAATCCGGCGAGATTGACATAGCGGTGCCCGACAGCATCATCATTGAGGTCCGGGGTAACAATGTGAGCATGGACGCTATCAAGGAAGCCGTGGCTAAGATAGACTTGGCCAAGCTTGCGGCAATGAAAGGGCCGTCGGTCGCCAAAAAATAACCCGGCGTTTTCGCGCGTGGCGGCTGGACTATCCCGCCGCCACCAGTCGCAATCTCCGGCTAACGCTCAACAAAATCGCTCGGCGGGGTGTTCTTCACCCCGGCTCTTCCGGGGATTCGCGGAGAATCTCCCAAAACCGGCGAAGTGAATCCTGGAGTGGCGCGCCAGACGGGGCTTCCTTTACGCTACTCCCCTTGAATTGAAAAACTCCTGGTATTTTTTGTCTGTCCCGATCATGTGTTTATCAAGCCATTCGACAAGATAAGCCAGAAGGTCCACGGTGAGAGGGATGGAGCCTTGCAGGTAGGCCTCGACGAATTCCAACAACCTGTCCCGGAATTCATCATGCTCGCTTTTATGGGAGAGTCTGTCTGGATAACCGTATTCTTTCATGAGCTGTTCTTCATCGCCGAAGTGGTTCATCGCATATTCGACAAGGCCTTTCAAGGCGGTTTTTTGCGTGTCCCTTCCTTTGCCCTGCAAGATGTTGGCGTGCAGTTCGTTGATCACAGCGCACAGCTTTTTGTGGCTCGCGTCAAACTTGGCTACGCCAACGCTATATTCGTCTTTCCACTCGACATACATGACAGTCATCCACCCATTATACTGTAACAAAACAAGGCAAGTTGCAAGTGGGAAATGATGCTATGCGCCAGCGGGAAACGAAGTAACGCATTGCGCCTTGCGCCGCCGTTATCTATAATTCCAGATTCAGGTGGGAATGGAGTTGGGCGGATGAACGATCCTGTTACGCAGACATTACGGGAGAGGCCTGGCCCCGGCAGGACTCCGCCCCAGAACGTGGAGATGGAGCAATTCGTGCTTGGAGCCATACTTCTGGACAGGGAAGCTTTGCCCAAGGTGATCGAGGCCATCACCGGCCCGGAGGATTTCTACAAACCCTCCCACAGGAAAATATACGAGGCCACGCTCGACCTTTACGAGCGCAACGAGCCGGTGGACATAATGACCGTCGCCGAAGCCCTCCGCAAAAAAGGGACCTTCGGCGAGGTGGGCATCGAATACCTGGCGGAGCTTGTGGACATGGTGCCGACCTCCGCCAACGTCGCCGCCCATGCGCGCATCGTCAAGGAAAAAGCCGTCCTGCGCAAACTTATCACCGTCGCAGGGGAGGTGGTGACGCTGGCCTTCGAGGAAGCGGAGGATGTGGAGGCCCTGCTCGACAAGGTGGAGCGGATGGTGCTGGACATCTCCCAGCAGAGGGTGCGCAAGACGCTGGTCCCCCTAAAAAGCATCATCATGGACTCCATCAAAACCGTCGAAACCCTCTATCAGACCAAACAGCTCGTCACCGGCGCGCCTACCGGCTATCACGACCTTGACGAAAAGACGGCGGGCCTGCAACCATCCGACCTGATAATAATCGCCGGACGCCCTTCGATGGGCAAGACGGCGTTCGCCATGAACATCGTGCAGAACATGACTGCCATCAACGAGCAGTCCGTGGCGGCCATATTCTCCCTGGAAATGTCGGCGGAGCAGTTGGCCCTGCGGCTTCTTTGCGCAGAGGCGAAAGTCTCCGGCGTAAGGCTTCGCACGGGGTATCTGGCCCAAAGCGACTGGCCCAAGCTTACGGCCGCGGCGGGCAGGCTCCACAAGACGCACATTTACATTGACGACTCCGCCGGGCAAACGGCGCTGGACATCCGCGCCAAGGCGCGCAGGCTACAGGCGCAGTTGGGCAGGCTTGACCTTGTGGTAATAGACTATCTTCAACTCATGAGTTCGCGCGGCAGGGTTGAGTCGAGGGTCCTTGAAGTCTCCGAAATAACGCGGTCGCTCAAACAGCTGGCCAAGGAGCTTCGCACCCCAATAATCGCCATATCACAGCTCTCCCGCAAGGTGGAGGACAGGAAGGGGGGCGCGCCCCAGCTTTCCGACCTGCGCGAGTCGGGAAGCATCGAGCAGGACGCGGATGTGGTGATGTTCGTCTACCGCGAGGAGGTTTACCAGAAAGACAACCCGGCGTTGCAGGGCCAAGCCGAAATAATCATAGGCAAGCAGAGAAACGGCCCAATCGGAAGCGTAAAACTGGCGTTCCTGAAAGACTTCACACGGTTCGAGGACATGTCGAAAATAGACCCGTCCCAACACATGAGTAGCTATGAAGAGTGACGCTGGCTCGCTCTCAATCCACCACGTCTTAACTCCCCCTGGCGAGGAGAGCTTTGCGTAACTGGCGTTCAAGTGTCATTGCGGCCCTTCGCCAAGCTCAGGGTAAACTCCGCGAAGTAATCTCGACCTTATAGGAGATAAGATTGCTTCGGTCGTCTTCGACTCCCTCGCAATGACAATTGCGGGGCTTATGCGAAACTCCCCCTTGGGAAGGGAGAGAAAAATCCGGCTCACCCCCTGATGTTCAACAAGGCCCCGATGGTGGACTGTTGTGTGGCCAGGCCCTGTTTCAACACGGATGTGGCGGCTTGATTCAGGATTTGGTTGCGCGATAGGTCTGACGTCCCCTGGGCGTAATCCATATCCTGTATGTTGGATACGGCCGCCTGCATGTTTTCCCGGTATACGCCGATGTTGGAGGCCGCTTTGTCGAACCTGTTCTGCAGGGCGCCTATGCTGGAGCGTGTGTCGGAAACCTTGCTGATAGCGTTGTCGAACGCCGCCATTGCGTTTTGCGCCCCCTGCTGTGTGGAGACGTCAACTGTGGCGACGCCCAGCGCCTGCGAGTTTGCCTGGTTCACGACGTTCATGCTGATCCGGTCGTTCGGCGTGTTTTGCACACCAGCCTGAACCTCCACCTTGGTTGGGGCGTTTGGCGCCATCGTGCCGTCGAGGAGCTTTTGCCCGTTAAACTCCGTGGTGGAGGAGATGCGGTTGATTTCCTGTTGAATTCCGCTGATCTCGTTTTGGATCGTCGCTCTTTGTTGGTTGTTAAGCGTCCCGTTGGACGCTTGCACGGCCAGCTCTTTGCCGCGCGACAGCATGTCGGAAATCTGGCTCAACCCGCCTTCTGCCACGCGTGTCATGGAGGAGGCGTCGGTGATGTTGTTTTGGGCCTGGTTTGCGGCGGTCATGTCAGAGTTAAGCTTTGTGGCGATTGCAAGCCCGGCGGCGTCGTCGGCGGCTGTGTTGATTCTCTTTCCAGAACTGAGTTTGGCGAAGCTGTCCGCCAACCTTGAGCCGGAAGCGTTGATATTCCTTTGACTGTTAAGGAAGCTTGACCCACCAATACCTAGAACCATGATGTCACCTCTTATCTTGACTCTAAATCTAATTTAATCCCAATTTAATAATATGTCAAATCGGTTTTGACAGGGGGTTACAGCGCCAATATAATGAGCCACAAGGAGTTTTAAATAATGCAAAAAAGACCTGTCGGCGAAAAGTTGAAAATAACCCCTGTCTCCCTGGGCACATGGGGCATTGGCGGCCCCCCCTTCTGGGCCGAGCGGAGTGAAAAAGAATCTATCAGGACAATTCAAAAAGCCCTCGACCTCGGAATTAATTGCATAGACACCGCCCCGGCCTACGGGTTTGGGCTGGCGGAAGAAATCGTCGCAAAGGCGCTGGCCGGACGGCGTGACAGCGTGGTTATCGCCACCAAGTGCGGGCTTAGATGGAAAGGCACAACCGACGCATCGGCCCTGTACAAGGATTTGGCCCCTGCTTCCATACGGCAGGAGTTGGAGGACTCGCTCAGGAGGCTTAGCACCGACAGGATTGACCTTTACCAGATACACTGGCCCGACCCAAACACCCCTGTTGGCGCAACGATGGAGACATTGAACGCCCTTCGGAGCGAGGGGAAAATATTGGAGATAGGCGTCAGCAATTACACCCTGGATATGCTCAAGGAAGCCCGCGCCATCGCCCCGATAGCCAGCGTCCAGCCCAAGTACAACCTGCTGGAAAGGGGAATCGAGGCGGATATCCTGCCGTATTGCGCGGAAAACGGGATCGCGGTTTTGGCGTACAGCCCGCTTGCGTCGGGGGCTCTCTCCGGCAAATATTCGCGTGACTCTGCCTTTTCGGACTGGCGGGGCGCCAAAAACTTTGGCGTGTTCCGTCAAGAGACTTGGGAAGAGGGTATCGCCAAGGTAGAAAGGCTTAAGGCCATTGCCGAGGACTACGGAATAAGCCTCTCCCAGCTTGCCATCCGATGGCTCGTGGAACAAAAGGGGGTGACAACCGCCTTGGTTGGGTGCAACACACCAGAGCAGGTGGAAGAGAATGCGCTTGCCCTGGAGGTGCGGATAGATGCGGAGTTTATGGAGTTGATAGAGAACGTCGCCATAGCGCATCAATAAAAGAAGTTATTCTAATAAACTCCTCTTGAGTATATTAGCGGTAGAAATATGCCGCAGATTATTCAGGGGGAGTTTTTAATTTTCACAATCCCACCCCCTCTCTTCTCCCGAAAATCACCTAAAAAAGACATATTGGTTGAAATCGACGATAATTCGACATATTTGCTGTATTTTTCCTATTCTCCAGCTATTTTACATTTATTTTCCAAATCAACCACTAAAATTCTTGCACAATCAAAATCACTTTTACTATAATATATAACCATTATTTATAATATAAACAACATGGAACGATCCTTCTTTACATCCATATCTCCCGGCAAGCCCATACGGGTCAAAAAAAACAAATGGGCCTTTTGCCCTGAACCTCTGCCATCTACGCTAAACCCTGATTGGCGGATTTTAACCGCTCTCTCAGAAACGGAGCGTGAGATCGGGAGGGTTGAGGGGCAGTTAGCTGGTTGTTCGGATTTCACTTCCCCCATTCAAAAAATCTTTCTTTTTCAAGAAGCCTCAGCTGTTTTTACGATTGAAAAAACAAAAGTTTCCGCAGAAAACCATTTCCTTTCCCTTATATTGGAAAGCGATGACAAAGAGACTCAGCGTGATTGTATATCTTTGTATATTAACGCATACAATAACGGGCTAAAGTATCTGGAGAAAGGCCTCCCCCCCAGCCTCGATTTGATTTTAACGCTTTACAGCCAAGTATTTCAAGGCGATGCCGCTCCAGGTAGCGAGCCTGCGGGATTCAGGGGAAAAACGGGCGATCCAGCCTGCGGTTTTCCCCTAACCGGTCAGAAAATCCAATATATTCCACCACCTGAGCCTCAAATGAAAACTGTTCTTTATTCACTCGACAAACGTTTTCGGCATGGGACAAGCCTCCCACGTTTGGTTGATATCTCTTTGATATATTATCAGTTTATGGTCACACAGCCTCTCATCAAGGGCAACGTGGCCGTCGCCTGTTTGTTGAGCGACCTGCTACTTGCGACATCGCTGGAAACAGTGACAATTCCAATCCCACTGGCTCCATTTTTCCAAGCCAATCTGGGCGAATTTTCCGCACGTTTCTTACAGGTGATTAAAACAGGCGCCTGGGCGGAGTGGATCGGCTTTTTTCTCAAAGGGATAGCTCAGCAATCCGTCAAAGCGCGAAAAACCGTGTCAATGGTCATGGCTCTACGCGAGGATTATCGGAAAAGGCTGGAAAATGAACGGGTTTCCTCCGCATTGTCCCAACTGGCTGATGACATCTTCCTCAACCCGTTTATAACCGTGAATCATGCGTCACGGCTTGCCAGGGTCACATTCCGGGCGGCCCAGTTCAACGTGGACAAGCTTGTGGATTTGGGGATTCTCAAAGAAACGACCGGGCGAAAACGCAACAGGGTTTACACCGCTCCCGGCGTCATCGAACTCTATGAAAGCTGAATATCAGTGGTGGATGTAATCACCCACCCGCCGCATCCAGCCTAGTTCATCCGGCGTCATCGGTTCTCGGTCCAAAGCCCGCAAAGCCTCTTTTGTCTGCTCCATGTTTTTTGGGCCGGTGATACACACGTCCACCGAAGGGTTGGACAAGACAAACCGATAACAGTCCGATCCCGACGGGGTTTTCTCGCCGGGCGGGGTTTTGCCGGGGTTTGGGAGCTGGCCCCAGCAGGTGGCGGTGTAGACGACCAGGCCTGGCCGGTTTTGTCCAGGCAGTAGCGGGAAGACCTCCGACTCGCCCCCTCGATGCACGGCGTTGTACCGGGTGTGGAAAAAGTCGTACAACCCTGTTTTGGCGAATTCCGGAAACGCCTTGCGCTCATGCCCGGATATGCCGATGAACCGCACCAGCTTTTTTTCTTTAAGCTCCTGGCAGATGTCGAGTAGCTGTTGATCGGGATGCGTGTTGTGCCAACCAAGCAAGAGGCCGTCCACATAATCGAGTCCCGTTTTTTTCATGAACGACTCGAAACTTCTCATGACCGGCCAGCGGAACATGCGCCAGTAAATCTGCGCGACGACGAAGATTTCCCCCCGTTGACCCCTCGCGGCGATGTTTTTGATGGCCTGTGTCATTGCGTCCCGCCGGAGTGAGCCGTGGTAGAAGTAGTTGACCCCATTTTCATACGCCATCTCGATGGCTTCCGCCGGGGCGCCATATCCACCCGATATGCCCAACCGCCCAGCCATAAAACTGGTCCGTCCCAACGAACGTTTGATGTAATCGTCATGGTTCATAAAAGGCCTCCTTGCGATTCCCCATATAATAGACATTAATCCCATTTGGCGGATGTGGCAATGGGGGGGCGCTCGCGGGTGAGAGGTGTAAAATTTACCCTCGCCCCGCTTTGCTGGGAGAGGACAAACTGTAAACGATGTTTCAGGCTGGACAGTGGGTCTGGCGTAGGGGCGCATCGCGATGCGCCCTCCCAAATCAACCCTCGCCCCTTGCGGGAGAGGGTCGCCCCGAAGGGGCGGGGTGAGGGGTGTATAAAGAGAATCATTCGATTTAACTCCCACCCCCTCGCCGCGTTGCGGCGGTCCCCCTCGGGCAGGGGGACAAAAGGATGGCGTGGCGCACATCCTCAATACACCCCTCACCTATGCTTCGGCCACCCTCTCCCGCAAGGGGCGAGGGGCAGGAACGGGCGCGGCAAGCGGCCCATACGAAGATGTCGCAACGTGTGTACCTATCGGGCCTCCCCGAATCCATTTGAATGGCTTGCCCCGATGGGCTACGATTACCTTAATGAACGAGGTGGCGGAGAACATAAAGGCGGTCCGCCGCCGGATATCCGAGGCGGCAAGACGGGTTGGCAGAGAGCCTTCGGATGTGACTCTCGTGGCCGTGACCAAAACCGTTAGCGCGCAAAAAGCGATCGAGGCGCTGGAGGCTGGCGTGGTGGACCTGGGCGAGGCGCGCGCGCAGGAGGCCCGGCGCAAATACGAGGTCATCGGCGACCGGGCTCTCTGGCATCTCGTCGGCCCTCTGCAGACGAACAAGGCTAAATACTGTCCCGGCCTGTTTTCGCTTGTCCACTCGCTGGACAGGATGGAGCTGATAAACGAGCTTTCGCGCCGGGCGGAGTCTGCCGGAATGGTTGTCAACGGGTTGTTGCAGGTCAACATCTCCGGCGAAGCGCAGAAGTCCGGTTGCAGGCCCGAAGAGGCTGAGGACATATTGAAATCCGCCTCACGGCTTGCGGGTGTGAAGATAGTCGGCTTGATGACGATTCCGCCGATTTGCGACGACCCGGAGGAATCGCGGCCAGTGTACAGGTCGTTGATGGAGCTTAAGGCCGGGCTTGCGAAGATGGGGATAGAGAACGTGTCGCTTGCCATCGTTTCAGCGGGGATGACCAACGACTTCGAGATGGCCGTGGAAGAGGGTAGCACGCTTGTCCGTGTCGGGACGGCCATTTTTGGTTCCAGGTAAAAACTTCTGATTGAAGGTTTAACGATGATACGAAACAAGAAAATAGCCTTTGTTGGCGCCGGGTTTATGGGTGGGGCGCTTATCCGTGGCCTCGTCCGTTCGCAAACCATCGCCTCAAAACAGATCACGGCTTCCGACCCACGCGACCAGTCCCTGTCCGCGCTCGCCAAAGAAACCGGCGTGAACATCGCCAAGGACAACGCCACTGCTGTGGCGGACGCGGACATCGTGGTATTCGCGGTCAAACCGCAAATCATGGAAAGCGTCGTGAGGGATTTGGGCCGTAAAATCGGCAAGAAAAAGCTGGTGATATCAATCGCCGCCGGGGTGAAAACAACGGCCATCGCGGCGTGGTTGCCATCCGGGGCGAGGATTGTGCGGGCCATGCCTAACATGCCGGCGGCGGTGGAACAGTCCGCGTCGGCGATATGCGCCGGAGGGTCTGCGGACAATGTGGATGTGATGACGGCCCGACAAATGTTCGACGCGGTCGGCGAGACTATCGAGGTTGACGAGAAACTCATGGACGCGGTGACGGGGCTGTCCGGTTCCGGCCCGGCGTTTGTGTTCCTTTTTCTGGAAGCGATGATAGACGCGGGTGTGCGCGTTGGGCTGGACAGGGCGTCGGCCCGGACGCTGGCGGCGCAGACGCTGTACGGTTCCGCGAAAATGGCCAAGCTCTCCGCCGAAAGCCCGTCGGCGCTAAAGGACAGGATAACATCGCCCGGCGGCACAACCATCGCAGGGTTGGCGGAGCTGGAGGATAGGGCGTTCCGAGGCGCGGTGATACGCGCTGTGGAAGAGGCCGTGCACAGGTCGAGGGAGTTAGGGGAAGGAACGAGGGAAACCTCCGTGTAGGGGCGCGTCGTGACGCGCCCTACCGATGGAACAAAAGAGGGCGGTTCGTGAACCGCCCCTACCGGGAGAAGGGATGAACATCCACCCGGTGAGCAGGAACACATTTTTGTCATCCTGAACGTAAATACGGAGGCTCGGTAAAAAACAATGTTTGTGCTTGGCAACTTTATCATCGCGATAGCGCAGGTGTTTAACATCGCGTTGACGATATACCTTTGGATAGTCATAATCCGCGCGTTCATATCGTGGGTCAGCCCAGACCCGTACAACCCTGTCGTCCAGTTTTTGCACAAGGCGACGGACCCGGTTCTGGGCCCCATCGCGCGGGCTTTGCCGCCAATGGGCGGGATGGACATATCGCCCATAATCCTCATACTCATAATATATTTCCTGCAATGGTTCGTCGTGAAAACCCTTATCCAGGTGGGGCTTGCCCTGCACGGCTCGCCGATTTGAGGGTTTGGCCGGGATGGGCGTGTCTGCTCCTTTCCGCGTGACGGACGGCAGGGACGGCGCAAGGTTCATGGTCATCGTGGCGCCCAGGGCGTCCAAAACGGGGCTTGCGGGGATACACGACGGCGCGTTAAAAATCCGTCTTGCCGCCCCACCAGTGGACGGGGCCGCCAACGAGGAGCTTGCCGGGTTTCTGTCGCGGCTGTTTGGCGTGGCGAAATCTTCGTTTTCCATAGTGACGGGCCAGTCGTCCAAACGTAAGACTGTCGAAGCCAGGGGGCTGAAACCAGCGGAGGCGGAGAAAATGATCGAATCGGCGCTTGCGGAGATTGTCGGCAAGAGGGGCAAATGAAGAGACTGGTTTTCGCGGCGGCGCTGGTGGCGCTCACCGGATCGTGCGCGCTTGTGATGGTTGGATCCGCCGGGATGGCCGGGGCTTATGGTTGGTCGCAGGGAGAGTTGAGCAGGAACTACCGCCAGCCGCTTGCGGCCGCCTGGGAAGGCGTAAAACACGCGGTTGGCGCGTTGAAGCTGACCGTGGAGGAACAGGAAATCAAATCCCATTACGGCAAAATAATGGCCTCATACCCCGATAAAGAAGAGGCGATAACCATAAGCCTGGAGAAATGGACAAACGTGGAAACCCGTATTTCCGTGCGGGTAGGCCTTATCGGCGACCGCGTCAAATCAGAGAAAATCCACGAAGAGATAGAAAAGGCTTTGAGATGAAGGAGGAGGAATTATTTCCACACCCCTCACCCGGCCTTCGGCCACCCTCTCCCGCAAGGGGCGAGGGTAAAGACTGGCGCGGCCCTGTATGCGCCCCGCTTTCGCTGACCTGACATTCATGCTGGGCGTTTCAACTTGCTGGAGATCGCGCTCCCTGACAGATGGGGACAGGATCATCCGCGACATGGCGCAAATCGGCGCGAAGGCTGTGGAGCTTGACTACAGGCTTTCCCCCGCCATGCTTTCCTCGGCGCTCAAAACCATGGAGGAGTTAGGGATAAAACCGCTCTCCATGCACGCGGTCTGCCCTGCGTCGGTTGACAAAAAGAGCAGGAACCACGCGGAAGTTTTCATGATCTGCTCCCCCGATGAGAATGAAAGGCGCTCTGCCGTGCGGGAAGTGGCGGACTGCCTGCAGGCCGCGTCGGGACTGGGTATCAACGCTGTGGCCCTGCACTGCGGCATAACACTCATGGAGAGGCTTAGCTTCACGCTACAACGCATGTACGATGACGGCTCGCTCCACACGCAGGAGGGACGCCGTGTGGTTGACGAGTTCAAGGCGAGGCGGATGAGCGCGCGCGGAACAGCTTTCGACCAACTGTTAAAGTCGCTCGAAGAGATCAACGAATACGCCGAAAGGCTGAACGCGCTCGTCGGGGTGGAGAACCGCTATTACATGGAAGAACTGCCCAACTTCGACGAGTTCCAGATTATCTTCGACAGGATGAAGGGGAGCAATATACGTTACTGGCACGACACCGGCCACGCGCAGGTTCAGGAGAATCTGGGCCTCACCGCGCATGAGGCGTATCTGGCGGAGTTCTCCGACCTTCTCATCGGCGTCCACCTTCACGATGTGAAAGGATATTCCGACCACTCTCCTCCGCCCATGAACGCGGATGACGGCGTGGATTTCGGAATGGTGAAGAGACATCTGAAACCGGACACGATACGGATATTGGAGCTTAAGGACAGCGTGTCCGTCGAATCTGCGGCGGCTGGGTTGTCCTGGCTTTCCGCCAACGGGTTTTGACGCAAATGAAAACGGTGGCTTTTGACCTGCGCCCTCTGCAGGACGGGTTCAAGGCGCATAAGGCGCGTGGCATAGGCGTTTGCACGAGGAACATAATAAGCAGGCGGAGCCTTGCGCCGGGAACGATTGCGATATCGCCGTTCCACGACCCTCGATACGAAAGCGAGGAAGCTGTCCGTCACGGCTCCGTCCCTCTGGAACTTGGCGCCGTGGCGCGGTCGGTCAGCCCGTACCTTAAAGAGTTCATCGTCCAGCGGCTTTTCATGCGGCGCTCTCTGGAGCGGTTCGCGGAAAAATCCGGCGCGGACATTTTCTATTTCCCCACGCATCTGGATGTCCCGCCCGGCCTGCGTATCCCGTATGCCGTCACTGCGCACGACATGATACAGTCCGCCCTCAAAGACAGGTTCTACGGGTCGCTGAAGAACAGGCTCGCAGTGTCGCGCCAGATGGACGCGCTACGAGGGGCGGCGGTAATTTTCGCCGTCTCGGAACACACCAAAAAAGACGTGGTCAAACACGCCGGGGCCGACCCGTCCAAAATCATCGTGACAAGCAACGGGGTGGATTCCGTCTTCCGTCCCGGCGGCGGGCGCCTTCCAGATGGGCTGATTCCACCGGGGCGGTTTATCCTCAACGTCGGCGGGATAGACTGGCGCAAGAACACGCCGCTTCTACTGCGCTCGTTCGCAGAGCTTCACGGGAAACATTTGGAGTGGCGGCTTGTCGTGACGGGGGAGATAAAAAACGATCCGCTTTATCCAGCCTTCAGGAGCCTCGTGGCGGAGTTGGGGCTGGAAAAGAGCGTCGTCGAGACGGGATACGTCACCGCCGAAACGCTTTGTGCGCTATACAACCGGGCCGACATTTTTTTCTATCCGAGCCTGTACGAAGGGTTCGGCCTGCCAGCGCTGGAGGCGATGGCGTGCGGGACGCCCGTGATATCCACCAACCGCGCTTCGATCCCAGAGGTTGTGGGGACTGCGGCGGTACTGCTGGACCCCGACAAGCCGGACGATTTTTCCGAGGCGCTCATACGCCTGGCGGAATCGGAGGATGAACGCGGAAGGTTATCGGAAGCCGGGGTGCGAAGAGCCGCGATGTTTACATGGGACGCATGCGCGGAAAAAGTTTATAGAGGGCTGGCGGAAGCGTGATCCAATTCTTGACTGCTGTCCGGGGTGTTCTTCATCCCGGGCTCTTGTGGACTGGACGGCGGGGTGAAGGAGCCATCCTTTTTCCTTCCCTTGCCAAGGAGAGCTTTGCATAAGTAAATGATTGGGTCACACCTGCCCTTACCCTCTCCCCTTGTGGGAGAGGATGGCGCGAAGCGCCAGGTGAGGGATAATTATTTATACCACCCTCACCCTGCCCTCTCCCATCAGGGGAGAGGGTAAGAAGTTGTCGCGTTGTGTTTACTATATTCGGCTCGTTGAATTCCTGGTTATGCAAAGCTTTCCTTAGCAAGGGGGACAAAATTAGATTCACGCTGGCGTAAGCGATCCCAAAATGGCGGGGTTTGACGCGCCGGTAATGCTCGATAAATCCAAGCGGACACCCGTTTTAGCGTAATGCGCCAACAGCGCCATCAACGCCCCTTCCACATACTCCGGCGGGAAACCGAAGGCGGACGATGACCCCAACTCCACGTCGTTAACGGCGTTTTGAAGATGGTTCCATAGCCTGGTAAGCGCAAAAAGGTTCTTGGCCCCACCGCCGCACACAACCACACGCAGGGGTTTGTGTGAACCGCTGGCTGCCCTCTTTATCTCGTTGGCGATGGTTATGGCGGTAAGCTCTGTGACTGTGGCGACAAGGTTCGCATCCCATTTGACAGGAGTTCCGGCCCGGCGAAAAAAAACGTCGCCGCCGAAATCTTCCCGTCCCGATGACTTTGGCGGCCTGCGCGTGAAATACGGGTGAGAAAGAAACCTCGTAAGAAGTTTCGGATTTATTTTTCCTCCCGCCGCCACACGCCCAGCGCGATCATAAGTTCCAAGCCCGGCTTTCCGCATAGCGTAATCCATCAGCATGTTGCCCGGCCCGGTGTCGTATGCGACGGCCTGCGTCAACGAACGCGCCCCGGCGGGGATGAACGTGATGTTTGCGATTCCGCCGACGTTGACCACGGTCACATCTTTGTCCGGGTCGCCAAACAGGGGCAGATGGACGATGGGAGCAAGCGGCGCGCCCTGTCCGCCACGCGCCATGTCTGCGTTGCGGAACCCGCTCCATACTGCGACGCCAGTCCTGTGCGCGATGACGGAGGGGGAACCTATCTGTAGCGTGGCGCGATCCTTGGGCAGATGGCGCACGGTCTGCCCATGCGAGCCGATGACCTCTACTTTGTAGCCGCGTTTTTCCGCTAGCGCGATGGCCTTGACTCCAGCTTTGGCGAAGACCTCCCCCACAGCCGGGTCAAGCGCGCATATTTCCTGCGCCGATCCGTTTGCGCCGCTGACTTCCATCAACCGCCGTTTGAGGCTGGGTGGGTAAGGCGCTTTTGCGTGGGCGATGAAAGATATCGCCGGGTGGGAGCCCTTCCGCGCAGTAACCTCGCATACGGCCGCGTCCACGCCGTCCATTGACGTGCCGGACATCAGCCCCAGCGCTATGGTCACCTGCGCCCGCTCCCCTTGCGAGTGGCCGCCATGAATTCTTTTTTGACCTCGGCCATAAGCGCAGGTTTGGCGAGAAGGTCGTAAACCGTAAGAGCCATCGCCTTCGTCATGGCGATCATCGCCGCCGCGCCGTTTTTGGAAACGACTGCCGTAAGGAAATCCCGCGAATGGTTGACCTCCCCTTTGTCGCCCACCCGGAACTCCGGGTGCAAAGTGGGCAGGACCTGGCTAAGGTTGCCGATATCAGAGGAGCCTATCTCCTCGGTTTCGGAAAAAGAATCCTCGGCGATTCCCAGCGTCTTCATGTTTTCGCGGAAAATGCGGCCCATCGGGTAACTGGGATAAAACGGGGCGTACTCGGCCTCACCCTTTGTTATTTTCAGCTTGCACCCAGCCGCCCTGGCAGAGCCGTGGGCGCACTCGACCACTTTACGCTCCACCTCGCGGAAATACCCATAGTCCAGCGCGCGCACGTAAAACTTCATCTCCACACGTTCGGGGATGATGTTGGGCGCGTCCCCGCCGTGGGTGAAAATGCCGTGGACGCGGGCCTCCGCCTTCAACTGCTGACGCAGGGCGGAGACTGCGTTGTAGAAGAGCACGCCAGCGTCCAGCGCGTTTACACCCTTATCCGGGAACGCCGCCGCATGGGCCGCCTTGCCGCGGAACTCGAACGTAAGATGGGAGATGGCGTACATCCTGGCGACAGCGCGCGTTTTGTTGCTAGGGTGGATCATGATGGCCGCGTCCACCCCTTTGAACGCGCCTTTGGCCAGCATTTTTATCTTCCCGCCGCCCCCTTCTTCCGCCGGCGTCCCGATGACAAGGAGCGATCCGGCATGACCCGGCGCGGCTTTCACTATGGCGGTTGCGGCCCCGCATCCGGCGGCGGCTATCATGGAATGGCCGCAGGCGTGGCCGATCTGCGGCAGGGCGTCGTACTCCGCCAGTATCGCCACAGAGGGGGTTTTGGCCTTTCCATGCCTGGCGATAAAAGAGGTCGGCGGCCATCCCGCAGGCGTCGTCACGGAAAAACCGTTCGATGAAAGGTAGTCGGCCAGCGCCTGCCGCGCGAACTTCTCCTGATAACAAAGCTCCGGCTTGTCGAAAATGCGCCGGTTGATATCGAGCATGTCCCCGGCGACGCCGTCTACAGCCCGCGTTATCTTTTTTTTCTCTCCGTCAAGACTCATCGTTTCACCGCGTTTCAAAGGTTCCTGAGGATTTTAAGGTAACTTAGCTCTGGGGGGATGTCCTTGTCTTCGCAGTAATTGTTCTGCGCGAGGATGATGAGGTCGTCAACGGCCCTTTTGTCCCCCTCGAAAAAAACCGACTCGATACCCAGGTCGGCCAGGATGCCCCCGGCCTGCAGAAGCTCCAGCACAGACCGGCAATCGTACCGCTCCCCGTTGACGATCATGAACACGTCCGTCCCGTGCTCCTGCACGATCAGGGAGACGTATGTGGCGGGGCGGGCGTGGAACCCCTGCGGTTTGGGTATGGGTAGCTCGTGCAATATGGGCGTGACGAAGGAGGAAAGGATGCGCTCGGCCACCTTTATCCCCTCGTTGAGATACTTCCCGGCAAAGCGCAGGGCGAAGTTGAGCATGACGCCCATAAGCTGGTCCTCCGGCGCAAGCGCGGCTATTTTCGACTTGACCACTCCCTTTTTCGCGTCGCTTTCGTGCCGTTCGTAAAAATGGGCCATCCATCGCAGGAAATCGAAAAGGTGCATGGGGATGGAGGTCAGCCCCCGCAACGTGGCGGCCCTGGGGTCTTCCCTGCCAACCTTGCCGCCCTTGATGTATGTGTCGTACTCGCTCTGGATGTTGTGTAGCCGCGTCTCAAGGTCGGCGAACATGGTCTCGTTCATCTTGCTTGGGACGATCTCGGCCAGGGAAGGGGCCTTGAACCGCCTGTCCAGCCTGTGCTGGCGGAAAAGTTTGGCCACCTTGCGGTACGCCTGGGCGATGCCGATCAGCCGCTCGGCCTCGTTTGCGGCCACTTCCGAGGTTATGGTGTAGGGAAGCTGTGGGATGACGTTTATGTTCCACTCTCCAGCGGACAGCGGCCCGGCCTCGACCTTCATCCCCTGCGCCACCGCCTCTTCCAGAAGGGCCCCGTGGAAGTTGCGTAGCGTGGAGGCGAAATAATCGAGGGTCTTGTGGGTGTTGTCCTCGAACTCGCGCCTTAGCTGGTCGCTGTCGCCCATGAGGTAGTCGGAGTAGCGGTCGAGTATGTGGTAAAGGTGGAACGCGGCCAGCGCAAGGTTGCGCGCGCACGCCACAAGCTCCGATAAAAAAAGCCACCGCATGTTGGAGCGCGCCCCGTGGTCGTCCAGGAACACCTCCAGCTTCTCCGCCTCGTGGACGAGCGTGAAATAATAGAGCTTGTTGACCGTAATGTTCTCGCGGCCCAGGACGGAGAGCGCCGCCATGAGGGGCTGGAGCTTTTCCTGCACATACGGGAGGAATTCCTCCTCGCTGATTATCGGTGTGAGGGATCTGTTGGTTCCGTCCATAACCTAAAACCGCAGGGATGTCAGCGTACTGCGCCTAGCGCCAGCTTCAGGTCGTTCTCGTCGAACATGATGCCGCCGCCGAAAAGGGCCGAGCGGTATTTCTCGTTCAAAAGCTCGTCGCCGCCTACATACAAATAAACGTACCTGTGCGCGTTCCACCGCAACTGGGCCTTCAACTGCGAGCTTTTGGCGGCCTTGTCGTAGCCGGAAAGGTTGAACAAATCCACCGACGCCATAAGGCTGTCGCTGAACAAGTGATAGTCCAGCCCACCTCCGGCGGAGGATTCTATAAATCCCGCCCGCACCGTCAAATCCGAAAACCTCTTGGCCATCAGCGCCGTTATGAGCACAGAGTTGATCGTGTTGCGGGTGGTGGACAAGTCCTGCCGCCGCACATCTTCCGAAACTTCCAGCAGGTAATATTTATCCTCCCTCGGTTGCATCTTCAGGGAGAGGTATGCCTTGCTCTGGTCGGTGTCAGTCTGCCACTCGCCCCTTATCCCGACAAGGAGCGTTATTTCCTCCGCCTTGTTGAGGAACTT
>Ga0315281_10005988_pt1 | contig 17347 bp, 15 predicted proteins | sample YL17G07_0_MG_FD_204540 | JGI IMG/M metagenome (GOLD analysis project Ga0315281, IMG submission 204540) | Sediment microbial communities from Yellowstone Lake, YNP, Wyoming, USA - YL17G07_0 | ecosystem: Environmental > Aquatic > Freshwater > Lake > Sediment | place: USA: Wyoming | collected...
AAAAGGAGGAAGCCATGTCAGAGAAATTAAGTCATGAGGAGTTTGTAAAAAAGGCTATTGTAAGTTTAAGGAAAGAGGGTTACAAGGGGATTCATACTGTATATTCTGGATTCAATGCTGCATTCAAGAAATATTTTGATGGCGAAAACCCTGTGGAGGTAACAAACAGATTATCTCTCGAAGGAAAGGTAGTAATAAGACCTGTGAAAGGTGGGGTGATGCTATATCTGCCAGAAGAAGCACCGGTACCCACAAACCTGGGAGATGAGGCGTTAAAGAAGATGGGCATTGATTAATGCGAGGAATTCCCGAAGGAGCAAAAGAGCTAAGAAAGATCTGGAGCGGGTTCAGGGCAGCACGGGTGCTTATTACTGCGAATAATTACAGGGTATTTGATCACTTAACAAAACCTCAATCAGCCAAGTCAATCTCAAAAAAGCTTAATTTAGATTTAAGGGCAACAGAGATTTTGCTTGATGCACTCACAGGTATTAGTCTTTTAAAAAAACAGAAAGGCAGGTACAGAAATGGATCAATAGCTTCCCAATTACTTGTATCTGGAAACCCTTACTATCAGGGTGACATTATCAGACATGCAGATACCTTATGGAAAAACTGGTCAGGGCTTGATGAGGTTCTAAAGACTGGGTACCCCTATCATAAGGCTCATGACCAGGAGGCCTTTATCCTGGGAATGCACAACCTTGCGTCTTTGAAGGTAAAAGACGTCATTAAGACTATCGGATTAAAAGGAGTTAAGACCGCCCTTGATCTCGGAGGAGGTCCCGGGACATATTCGATTGAGATGGCAAAGAGAGGTGTAAATGTAACACTTTTCGATTTCCCTGAGACTATTGAGATTGCGAAGATGGTCACTAAAAAGGAAAAAGTAAGCGGCATCAACTTTATTGGCAGTGATTTTATGAGCGATGACATTGGTAAAGGTTATGACCTCATCTTCATCAGCCAAATCTTGCATGCATATTCCGAGAAGGATGACCTTCAGTTACTAAGTGATTGCATTCATAACATCGCTAAGTAAGTTAAGTTTTCCTCTTTGTATGTTGAAGTAAAGGAGAAATAATATGACCCCTAATTGGGAAAGAGAAAGACTTGATAATCTTGTTCTCTTGTTTAACAACCAATCTCTTTCTATGAGTAAAAATGGTAGCAACAACATATTGACCCTCAAGCTTTCTCCTGATGAAGTATGTAGAGCCATTGACCTCAATTTTACCATGAGGATCAACCTTTCGGATAAAGGAAAACTTACCCTTTGCAATAGGGAGATTAAGATGACCATTAGAATCCATGTATTCATCAAGGTTAAATCCTTTTGGAGATGTGTGAAAGATTTCCAGAGTTGATCCTTAAATATACCGGGGAATCTTGTGCCATGTTCTTTTTGGGTAAGACTCCTATGTGGTTTCTCATAATGATAATACCGCAGGAATCGCTCACTGGTTCTTTTAAGGACAGCAAGGGTAGGACAATTATGTCTTCTAAGCACTCTTTCTTGCCAGAGTTGATTAAAGCTTTCAACCGAGGCATTTCTTCCAGGTTCTCCTTGAGGGATGAATACAAGGTGGATACCCAGAAGCAGGTGAAGGCGAATGACTTGGGAAAGGCTGTAGGGATAGCGTCCTCCACCGGTAGCAGCCATCTCGTTATCCATCTGAGATACACTGGGAATGCCCATATATCGCCCTGCCTCAACCAGATGTTTGCACAGAGATATAGTCTGTTTATCAGAAAACTGACTTGTGAAAGCTGTGTGTCCTGCAACATCCACTGTATGAAAAGAATAGAATCGGGTGACACCTTTTGGACCTCTGAGGTACCGTGGCCCAACAAGGTCTGTCTGATGCAGATCTCCGATCTTCTCTGCCTTAAAGTAAGGATAAGGCTGATTATTGCTATTTCTTTTGGGCTTAACTTTACCTGTTTTTCCGTGGCTGGAGAGAATTCTGGCAATGGTAGAGATGGACGGGATATGACGAATCTTTCTTTGGTTAAGTTCCCAGCTAATAACCTCTGCACCAATGCCGGAGAAAGCAGAACGCTGTGTTTTGTGCGATTCCAACTCTGCCCTGATAGAGAGAATCTTTTTAACCAGATAATCAGAGGTTTTTCTCCAGATTCGTTTTGGAGCACGACTTTGGTCTTTGAGACCGTTAAGCCCATGTTTTTTATATCTGTGGAGCCATTTGGAGAGCCAAATTCCGCTCCTTTGAACCAGTTGAAGTATCTTATTAAAGCCGAATCCTTTATCATAAAGTTGTATTGCCTTACAGCGTTTCTCATATTCATTTTGATTCTTCATCGCCTTTTTCTCCTTCCAAAAGTTTTCGGAAGAAGTTTAGGCGATGTAAAATTTACTTAGCGATGTTATGATATAAACCCTCTAATAGGTAAAGTTGTGCATCTCTTAACCGACATGGGTGTCCCGGCGCATGTACATCTCGATCCGCATATTTCTGATGCATCTACTGTAGGGGACGATTCATTTGAAGAATTTATGTGGCAAAAATATGTGTCTGATGGCAACCTTGCAGGTCGGGTAGCCTTTGAATCGGATTTCCCTGTATCAGATCTCATACCTGCAGATTACAAAAATTTTTACGACGGCGGTTATTACGAAGAGCCTTTATTATTCAGAATCTTCTACTCACTGGCAAATGAGTCGACCGCATTTGATAGTGATGACGCCGATGGGACAACTGATAACGGGGTTAGGAGAGGATTGAGTATCCCCATATCTAATAGCGATATCAATAAGGTTTTTGCATTCAGAGCAGGATATAAAGATGAATTACTACAAGGAGGGTATCAATTAGCCCAATCCCGAAACAAATTCACTCTTCTCAATTCCACAGTTCATTCGCTTAAAAATGAATATCCTCCCTATGAGGGAATAAGTCTGGAATTTTCTAACAGTACAGAAATGCATTACCTGTCCGAGTTCAGTAAAACTGATATAGGAGACACTGATGTGTTTCTGATTGCAAGAGCATTGGTCCCCAGTACCATTGAGCATGTTGGTGCGCTTTACAATCTCTTCTGGACGGAAACTCATCCTTCTATAGGTGCAGATAAACCGGATATTATTTTTAACAATGGGGGACATCGTTTACATATCACAAGACCTGATCCTTTAGAAGTGGAACTGGATATCAGTCCATATGGATGGGTCAACACAGAGGTTGAGATATATGCATGGCTCGATGTTGCATTTGCCGATAGCAGAATGAAAGTTTACTTTGATAGGCTATGGTTGCCTTTTGAAAAATTGTCTGAAATGAGGCCACTCCTTTCTTCATTCAAGCTGGTCGATGTCAGTAATGTTATCTGGAGGATTCTCGATAACACCTCCTTAATGCCAGAGATAAGCTTCACGCTTAATCTATGCATTGATAGAGCCCGTGACGGTCATTACAGCCCCACCGAATCTCTCTGTAACGGGATTTTGATAAGCATCGATTGATAGGTAAAAGTAGAAGCTAACAAGAAAGATGAAATATAAACTGGGGATTTGACATTTAGACGGCTTTGCAATATTAATTTCTCTTGCTATTTTGAATATTAATAATATAATTTTATAATAATTGCTGCATTTCGCTTTTACTTTTGCTGTAAAGGTTCTGCTTTAATAATGAATGAGATATGATTTGCCTTTAGTGATGAAATTGAGTTTTAAGTCTCTGAAGGAAAGGAGGTGGAGTTCAGAACCGTAATTATTTGCAGTGAACTTGATAGAAATAATTTAACTAAAAGGAGGAGAAAATGAAGAAAGCAACAATAGTCATCGTAAGTTTAGTGCTTGGCGTTACGTTGCTTGGTTTTTCTACTGGCTATGCTGCTGGTTATCCAGTTGCGGCGATTGGTACAAGCACCGACACCTCAATTATTGTTATTGGGAAGTTTGACCCTGCAAGTTTTTCCCAAGTTGAGGCGCAAAATATATCTTCAACAATATTTGGGGCATTAAGTGGGATTCTTGGCAGTCTTGGCAGTGGCAGTAACACAACACTACTTACTCCAGATCAACTATCTGGATATGGGATTGCAGATGCTGATTATCTAAAAACGTTGGTAAAAGATAATTATATAGCGTTGGGGTTTGATATTTTTGTTTTCCTCGATATCAAAAGAACCAACCCTGTTTCTCAGGTATCTGGGCCTAATATAAGAATTGATGTGTGGGTAGCAGATAAGGCTTCGTTGTTCGAGCTTACAGGCGATTATCTTTATGCAGCTTCAGTAGAGGCTCCGGAGATGTATTTATCGCTGTTACAATCACTCTAAAATTTATACATTAGAAAATATACTTCAGGGCACATAGTCTTTTTAAAAAGACTATATTAAAAAAAGTATTAGTCAGCGACTGCATCTAATTTTTGCAGTTGCTGTATTTTTATGACTGTATATGCAGAGTTCTATGGCTTGTAATTTCTGTGAAGTTTTTCTTAATATACTTACAGAGTTTTATAGCTAATACGTAAAGATCTTACACTTTCCAACATGAATAACAAAAAAATTGAGAAAGGTGCGAGTTGAAAAACCCGCACCCCATAGTTATCTCATCTTTACTACTGCTCTATGCAAAGCAATAACCTTTTACCAATCTCCTGTCACAGGTTTATCTGTAGAAAGACCAAAGGTATAACACCTGTCAGTTATACACCCGCTCCATGAGCCCCCTCCACTATAATCAAGATACCAGGATGAACCTCTTTTTACTCCAATCTTCGAGAACCCAGTTCCACTCCAGTCTCCTACAATCGGTGCATCAGTAGAAAGCCCAAAGGTGTAACATTCATCTACTCCACAACCGCTCCATGAATCACTTCCATCATAATCCAAGTACCACATTCCATTTCTGAATACCCCAATTTCTGCATATCCATCATTATTCCAGTCCCCTGCTACAGGTTTATCGCCAGCCATGCCAAAGGTGTAACACCTGTCGGTTGCACACGTGTTCCATACTCCATTGCCATTGTAGTCAAGATACCAGTTGCCATTCCTGAATACACCAATTTTATCAGTACCACCATTATTCCAGTCTCCACTGACAGGAATGTCGGTAGAAAGTCCAAAGGTATAACATCTATCTATCACACACCCATCCCATGCACCATTACCATTGTAATCCAGATACCACATGCCATTTTGAAAAACGCCTATTTTTGAATTTAATGTAATAAATTCAACTTTATCCAGCCAGCCTGCATCAGAACCCATACTATAAAGATAGTCCTTTTCATAAGCCACTTGAGTGTGTGGCTTCCAGACGGAATTGAATATGTCTTCTGTTGCCAATCTACCTCACCACTTATACTTCCTGGTTGCTCTGCACCATCTATGTAAAATCTCAGATAGTCCCAGCCCAATTCAGATGATACCTTCCAATAGAATGACAAAGTGCCAGGACCCGTAACTGTTGTTTGTACCAATGAAGTCTGATTATCAGCTATATCCCCGCTCTGTGCCGCATCACCTCCATAATAGGAAACAGTGCTCTGTCCAAACCAGTTTGCATTTCCATCAGTTGTCCATGTCAATGAAGTATTATCAACAGCTTCGCCTATAGAGATAGTTTGAGTCTGCGGTGTTGCAGTAGCTGTTGCCCCTGTTGATACATTCCCTGCATTGTCATATGCACATGCCCTGTAGTAATAGGTTGTCCCGTTAGTTAGCCCTGTATCCGTTGTTGAATTGCCACTCCCAAGATAAACCTGTGTACCGCTTGTGCACTGACTATTAGGATAACCTCCCGTGTTCCTTACAACCTTATACGTATCCGTGCTCTTCAGCCCACTTCCTCCACTGTCCGTAAAACCAGACCAGCTCAAAGATACCTGTGCATCCCCAAGAGTAGCATTAAGCGTCCCATCAGTCGGCGCAGTTCCGTCATAGTAAAGAGTCGTCTGACTTCTGTTCAGATAGCTCGTATTGTTAGCACCATCCTTTAGCCAAACATAGATGGCCTGCCCTCCTTGTGCTGTTGCATTTGCATTAAAAGGTTTATTGGTTGTGTATGTGCCATCTGTGTTTGATGTCGGTGCAGAACCTAATTTATAGTATGCCCCTGCAATCCCTGAAGGGTCTGAGGGATTCGTCCAGTCTATGCTGAATGAATTGACGTTGATCCAAGTAATAGGTGTAGCTGTAAGATTGATAGGCGCTTCAGGTGGTGTGGTATCGGAACACGCCTGAGTCGTGGCATTTGCCACATTGCTGTAGCCTGAGTATTGTGCGTCACCGTGCCGATGAGCCCTTACACGATAATAATACGGGGTGTTGCAAGTTAGACCGGTATTGTTGTAACTGGTAGTGTTGGCACCAACAGTTGTGATCTCTGCCCATCCTGTGCTTCCATCGGGCGAACGTTCAATGTGAAAGTCCGATTCATCCGAGGAGTTGTCCTGATAGGATAGGTTAATCTGTGTCTGAGACACTGCTGTAGCATTCAAACTGGTCGGTGCATTCGGAGGCGGTGCATTGACTGTTATTGTGACTCTATCTTCTGCCGGCGGAGCACTTCCTCGTTCAGCAATAACTTTAGCAGTATAAGTACCAGCAGATGAATAATTACATATATCATACGCTGTAAAAGTTGTTGAAGTTGTAGCATCTATTTTGTAATCATAGGGGTAAGTAATATTTGTTCCAGAGTCAGATCGGTTGCAGTAAAAAGTATAGTTGATAGTTCCGGAAGCAGTTCCAGAAACAGTAGCCGTAAGATCAACACCATTCAAAGGAGCAGTTCCAGTTGAAGGAGTAGCAGTGAGAGAGACGGAGAGGGTTTCTCTATAATCAATCGTATTTTGATATATCGCATCCACTGCTGCGGTCACATTAATTCCGCTTGTCTTCAAAGCATCCCAATACTCCCTGAACGTATTATCATTTTGGTCAAAGATGGTGCGCCAGATATGCATAAACCCATCAGAGATTTGGTCAAATCCATCATCAACCGAATCGAAGATATCCCAGAGAGCACCCGCCACTCGGCCTTCAACCCTGTCTCCATTATCCCAATTTAGAGTACCCCATGTCGGAGTTTCAAGATTTAAAGAAGCTCCGGAGGGCCAAGTAAACACCGGGTCCGCGTTGACTACTAGGGGATAAAAATCGGCCCACCCTTCACTCCAAGCACATACAACACCACTTTCTCTGTTTATGTAATGATCGCTTGGGCAATCGGAAGGTGATGGCATTGTACCGCCGTAGATGTTGTATTGTATGTTATGCGCCATTTCATGAATGATGGTATCAGGTGACTTCCTATCATCACCTTTTAGATGAATGTTTCCCCCAGGGTGATAATGGGTTCCATGAGTGCTATCAAATTGCCACTCAACCGTGCAATCGCCTACCTGGTCTGGAAGGGGAGACTGTTCCTCGGTCAATATCATCCTTGATGTACCACGCATGTGCGTTAGGATAGGTACCTTCTGGAGAGTCTCTGAGAATTTCCCAGCCACCTACGCTGTTAGTACCATCTGGGAATACATACGTGCTTGTTTCCCCATAATACGTGTTTGACCAAACGCCGCTGCTTCCATTTGGAATAATCATGAGTTCATCATCTGTTGGATCTGTGGAATCGTATTTAACGTATGTCCAGATTCTTACTCTTATCCCAGCACTACCAGGATTCGTTACTGGCCCTATGGTAAAATTTCCGCTTCCATCAGTGTAGGCAAAAGCCAAGTGAGCCCCATCAGATGCTCGACGTAGTTGGACCAAGAAGGATCTGGATGGGATCCGGGTGCCGCTTCGGTCGTAGTGAAACCAGGTTCCTGTTACAGTAAGGTTGCCAGGGTTAGCCGCCGCTTGTGAACAGTTATTTCCATCATCCAAGCCAGATAAAGAAATAGCCGGTGGTATCCCTGCCTCTTTCTCCTCATGGTATAAATATTGAGACTGAGTAGGGAACTGTTGTTCGGGGATTGGCGAGCTGATCGGTGCCGCTGCGGTCTTAGCGATATCAGATATCTCTCCAGGTGAGTAGATCCCTTCAAAGCTGCGATCTGAGCGAACATTAAGATAAATGGCATCCATGTCCCCCCATGAATTTTCCTCATCAACGGTATGCTTAGCCCAAGCTCGGATCACTTTTCTTCCTTCTTTTTGAAATGAAATCACCGCAGAGAAGGAAATGGACTGATCCGCATATAAATCGCCTCTCCAATTGGTGATTCCAGAGATCAAAACAGCATCATCAGGTAAGAGGATTGAAGCAAGTGTGTTGGGCGCATCAGCAACAGTGTTGATTGTCCAGATGACTTCTGTGGGCTCATAAAGCTTTGGTAGTTCAGTCACCATCAATTGCACTGTTATTGGGGTCTTGGGACCGGAACTCACGGATTTTCCATAAATGTTTGCTTTCAATGTCTGTTCCGGAGGCAGTGCTACGATTCCACATGCCTCAGATGAGCCTGGAAAATTTATTAACAGAACACAAGAAAGGATGAGTATCCAAACAAGTGTTTTTGTTACTTTTGCCATTGTTGTACCTCCCGCCAATATAGGCTAACTTGCTCTTTTGGATTCATTTATAATAATTGTGACGTGATAAAGGCTTTTTAAAGCTTTTATTACTCATTAAGGTATCCTTCTCGTTTTTGCCTTTCCTCTCTGATAAGAGTCTGAAAATCCAAATTCCCCAGATTCCTTGGTGACATTCAAATATATAGAGTCGACATCTCCCCAAGAATTCTGCTCATCAACCATGTGTATAGCAGTTGCTCTTATCGTCCAGTTTCCTTCCTCAATAAACCTAACCTTAATGGAAAGCTCAACAGGAACCCCCTGAATAAGGTCTCCTTCCCAATTCAGGTCTCCACTGAGTTTAATCGCTGCTTCAGGCAATTCTATCTTGATAACTGTCTTCGGTGCATCTAAGATCGAGGTTACTATACATTTCACTAATACATCCTCGTTGAGTTTGGGAGCTTTTGATATTTCTAATTTTACTGTTATCGGGGTACGCGTTGTCGCAGGCTCGTCTGTTGTTCGCTGTGTAAGTTCAAACGGTGAACCGACAATCTGAACCGATCCGTGAAGTAGGGTAATAAAGATGAGAAAAGTAACAATTGGACATATGCGAAACATGTAACCTGCATTCAAAAATCCGATTGGGTAGAGTAGAGAACTGGCGTAGTAGCTATGCCCTATCTCCAGTTCCCCCTCATCAAACCGTACGTTCAGTTTTCCCGAATACGGCTTTTTCCAGTCATCTTCTTCCATAGGCTTTCGCAGACTGAGTCCACGGAGCAGTTGTCGGTATCTTGTATAATCTGAGGTTTTCATACAAATATCTGTAAGGGAATGCTTTATATCCCCTGCCCTTAGTCTCATGCTTACGTCTCAGGTATGTCCGCACTCTTTCATCAAGGAATCCCTTCAGTCTTGACAGGTCTTTACTACAATGCCCATAGTAAAAATAATTTGTCCATCCCCTGACTACTTCATTGAGCTTACTGATAATTACCTCTTTAGGTAATGCAAGATTCTTCCGACAGGTTAGATTCTTTATCTCCATCTTGATATGCTTCATGGCCTTCTTTGAAGGTATTATTAATGGAAATTTCTTGCCAGTCGTTGGATTCTTTTTTACCTTAATTGTAAACCCAAGAAAGTTAAAGCTCTCCTTCCTTGCGTCAACCACCTTTGTCTTTCCCTCATTAAGGCTTAATTCTAAATCTCCAAGAACTGTCTTTATCCCGCTTAGTACCTTCTCTGTGTTGCCTTTACACAATACCACAAAATCATCAGCATACCTGATTAGCCTTGCCCCCAGTCTCTCCTGTACTTTCTTCAGTTTCCATATCTTATCCAGCACATTCAAATAGATGTTGGCAAGTAGCGGAGATATTACCCCTCCCTGTGGCGTCCCTCTGTCATTACCTCTGCACCTCTTCTTTTCATCCTCTCCTTCTTCCCCTACTGGCGCTTTCAGCCACATCTTGATGAGTCTCAATATGTTCTTATCCACTATCCGTTTCGCTATCAGTTCAAGCAATTTGTCGTGAGGTATGTTATCAAAATATTTTGAAATGTCAGCGTCTATTACCTGTGTCTTTCCCTGCCAGAGCTGCAAGCTTACATCATCCACTGCTTGATGGGCATTTCTTTTCGGCCTGAACCCATAGGAGTTCTCCTGAAAATCCGCCTCAAATATAGGTTCAATAACTATCTTTACTGCCATCTGCACTATCCTGTCTTTAACTGTCGGTATCCCAAGCGGCCTCTTGCTACCATCCGCCTTTGGAATGTATACCCTTCTGACAGGCAAGGGCTTGTAAGTCTTTTCCTTCAACTCCTCCGCCATGCTTTCAAGATACCTCTGTTCTCCTCCTTCAATCTCCTCAATGCTCTCAAAGGTTACTCCATCTACTCCACTTGTCCCTTTGTTCGCTCTGACAAGTTTATAGGCGTGGCTCAGGATGTCCATCCTGTAAACCTTGTCATAAAGAAGATAGAATCTGAACTCTTTCTCCTGCTTGGCCTTCTGATATAGTTTCCTCTGAAGTTCCCGAATCTTCTCTGGAGTTTCCAGCATTACTGCAATCCCCTTTCCTTTGCTCTTTCAGAAACCTGATGAAGGTATTGCCCCTTCCCTCTTTCAAGGTTTTGTTGTCCTTGAAATGCTATCGGTACTATGGGCAACTCCGACTCCCTTACGAACCTGATGAAACTTCGTTTCCTTATATCCACCAGTTGTCCCCTTAATGGCGGGGCATCCGTAAGGGTCTCCCGTGCTGCTCCGCCTGGCTTCTCCTGCGTGTCACCCCTGCTACCCCGAGAGTCCACCTATCGGTTATGGCAGTTTTCGTAAGGATAGGTGTTCCAGCCTTCCCCTTTTGACCACAGGGTCGGCAACTCCGTCTCAAGTTACGAGGCTACTTATAGGTTCGCTTTCGCTGCGACCCGCAGGTTTGCTCGACTCACTCACTGAGCCTTTGTCAGAAAACTTAATGTTTCGGATTGCTCCTAACATCTTCCTCAAGCTACGTGGGTGAACTGCCGAATTCCCACGGTTGGACTCTAACCAACAAGTCATACGGCATACACGGCATACGGTCAAAGCTACATTATACATTTTAGAAATCTTAGTGGATAAAATAACTTTAACGAAACATAAAAGTATGCTGGTTGAATGATTCAAGACAGAGGACAAAAAACAGAAGACATGAATCTTATAATCTGAACCCCACTTCTTCACCCCATAAAGCCCTCATTTAATCTTCTCAATAAATTCCTTTGTAGCTTTTAAATAATCTTTAACTGCACGAATATCATAAATAAGCCCTCTGTAATATCCTGCTATGTGTAGGGCATCATAAAGATTTTCAAACTCCCTCATCAACTTTCCATTGTGCACTGCCATATGTTTTTGCAATGCTTTTCTGTATGCATCTACTGATTTAGGGAGCTCCTTCTTCGTTAACCCTTTTTTGGTCTTGAGATACTCATTTATAGCCTCTAAGACGGCAAGATAGGCATTTGAGAATGCTTCTCTCACAGGCTTAATATCTGTATATGTATTTCCTTCTATGGGAACTGATTTTAATATCTCTTTTGCATTGTTTAAATATCGTAATGCTTCTTTCATTTAAACCTCTTAAAACTTAGTTAATCACGTTCAGAGCCATGTCGTCAACGACCAGCCTGGAAAAAATGAATAAATATACTTAATTATTGATAAATTATTTATAGATTACTCATTAGAATGCTGACAAGTTTCTGAAGTTCATGAGAACTCCGCAGGCACAGGAAATCTACAGGCGATTTGGCTTCGTTCCTCATTTCATTTAGTTTCGCAACAGAACGCATTATTTATCAATATAGTTAACGAATAGTGAAAATATTTAATTGCGTACATGAACTTACCCCTTCCTACTCAGACAAATTGATAAAAGAGAAGGTTAGAATTCTACCAGTAATATGGTGGGACACGATGTCTCCACCAGTAAGGATGATCCCACCAGTATGGATAAGGCTCGTAATAAGGCGGAATAACATAGTAGTCCTTCCTCTCTTCCCAGAGGTAAAGCTCCTTTATCTTAAAGAGAGGATAGACGTAGTCCATCTCGTCTATCTTCCCTTCTCGTGTCCCGATAAACTCACCAGCAATTGTTATCTCTCTTTCACGTTGGAAAATCATGGGGTCTAAAAGGCCACTCTCCTTTGGAAACAATGCAAGGAACCTACTGTGGGGTGATCCGACTTCCTTGAGGTATCCTCGTGAATTAACTGGCACATAAATCGCTTCAACCAAAGAACCTTCATTGGAAGCCTTCGTATTGACAATGATCCCACCAAGGACAAAAAGCTTTCCTTTATACAATTCAGGACTCCGCTTAATATCAGAAAGGGACATTTCTCTGATAGCGATATTCATGAGATCCTTTCTGATAACAGGAGCACAGGATAATAGATACAGAGATACTAAGACGAATAGGATTATGAAACAATATCTTTTCATAAATTTATTTTAACCCTTTTAAAGAGATTGTCAATATTACTGTCGAAAAACATGATATAATGGAGTAATTCATTAAATTTACTCTACGGCTTATATCCAATTTTGAATATTATCGCTGTGGGTAAGATATTCAAAATTCACTCTATAGCAAAATTAGTTACAATGATGAAAAATTTTATATTTATTGCACTTCTCGTGAGTATATTCTTCACATGCAGCGCAGAGGCAGTGGAAAACCTTCCACGTTACAACCTCTCCGTCTCATTCGACATGAAACAAAATCTTATAAAGGGCATTTCCTCTATCACCCTACCAGAAAAAAGAGAGATGAATATTTCTACTGAAAACCTCAAGATTATATCTGTAATGTTAAATGGGCAACCTATAGAGCCTGAGATCAAAGACGGCGTATTTACGATAAATGGTAAAGGCAGTCTTGAAATAGCTTATGAAGGTATTTTTAAGGAAGGATACGGAAAGGAAAATATTAGTAATAGAGGTATTGTCTCAAAAAACATTATTAGTGATGAAGGGATATATTTGGCAGGCTTATGGTATCCCTCGATAGAAGGCGTAGCTTATTACAGTCTGAAGGCATCACTCCCAAAGGGTCTTATAGCAATATCCGAGGCAGATGCGATTACATTTACAGATACCGGACCGTATACAGAGTATGTATTCAACTTTCCTCACCCCTTGAATGAAATAAACCTTGTAGCAGGCAAATATTCTGAATTGAAAGAGACATATAATGGAATAGATATCTATGGATACTTTTCCTCTAAAAATATCTCACTGGCGAAAAAATACATTGAGTACACAAAGAAATATCTTAAGATGTATGAAGAACTTCTTAGCCCATACCCATACACGCGGTTCTCAATTGTAGAAAATTTCCTCCCTATAGGGGATTCAATGCCCACATTTACCCTCCTTAGTCAGCATGATGTGGATCTTCCCTTTATCGTTGAGACATCCTTGGGCCGTGAAATACTTCATCAATGGTTTGGGAACCTCATCTATGTTGATTACAAAAAAGGCAATTGGTCAGTGGGATTAACTACTTATCTTTCTGACTTTCTCTACGAAGAACGAGCTGGCAAAGGATGGCAATGCAGAAAGAATTTCCTCGTTGACTACCAGAGTTATGTCAAACCCGATGAAGAAATTGCCCTTAAGGATTTTTCACAGAGAACAGATTTTGCTTCGAAGGCAATTGGCTATGGAAAGGGGGCAATGCTATTCCACATGCTGAAAAATTTAATAGGCGATGATGCGTTTTACAAGACATTAAAGGGGCTCATCAAAGAAAAAGCATTTCAGGAAATAGCATGGGATGATCTAAGAATAGCCTTTGAAAAAGTGTCGAGTAAAAACCTTGAGTGGTTTTTTACTCAGTGGGTCAACCAGATAGGTATGCCCTCAATAGAGATAAAAGACACGAGGGTAGCCGTCTTAAAGGGTATCCCGACAGTCATTGTCGAACTTATCCAGAAAGGTAAGCCATATAAGTTTAATTTATCACTAAAGATAACTACAAATGCCGGAGAAATTACTAAGATACTGGATATTGAAAAGGAAAAGGAGACATTTGAGATTCCTTTAAAAGATAATACACCTCTTGAGATGATTTTTGACGGAGACTATGATTTAATGCGGAAACTCTCAGAGGAAGAATATCCGCCTGTCATATCAAGGCTCTTGGGAGATGAAAAAAAGCTTGTCGTTGTCCCTGAAAAAGATAGAGAAAAATATACTGGACTAATCAATATCTTAAAAGGTGAGGGGTTTGATTCAAAAAAAGAAGAAGAAATTAATGATGAGGGTATAAAAACTTCCTCCCTCCTTATATTAGGTTTTGATAGTCCTATTCTTAAAAGACTCTTCGGAGGATTAAAAATGCCAGAGCAGGGATTTACCCTTATAGTAAAAGAAAATCCTCTGAATACCTCAAAGGTAGTAGCAATTTTTTACGGTAATTCAAAGGAAGAGGTCGATTTTGCAGCAAAAGAAATATTCAACTACGGAAAATATTCTTTTATCAGATTTGAAAAAGATAGAAATATTGAAAAGAAAACAGATGGAATAAAACAGGGGATAAGGGTAAGTTTATACAAGCCCGTATTTGGCATTCAGCCTCAAAAGACAATTCAGCTCGATGAGATAATTAATACTATTTCTGACAAACCTATTATCTATGTCGCAGAAAGACACACTAATTATGAGGACCACGAGGTACAACTTGAGGTTATCAGGAAACTCTATCAGAAAGGGCGAAGGTTTGCCATCGGCATGGAAATGTTTCAGAAACCATTTCAAAAGACCATTAATGACTATATCTCCGGGGCTATAAGCGAAAGAGAGTTTTTAAAAGATTCACAGTATTTCAAGAGGTGGCAGTTTGATTATAACCTTTACAGGGAGATTATCGAGTTTGCAAAGGCTAAGAATATCCCTGTGATAGCCCTTAATTTGTGGTCAGAGATTATTCAAAAAGTTTCAACTGAGGGTCTCGATGCCCTGATTGATGTAGAGAAAGGAGAGATCCCTGGAGATATGGATATGTCGGATGAAGATTACAAGAAGAGGCTTAAGTCGGTATTCGAACAGCATGCAAAACATGAGAGTAAGAACTTTGATTACTTTTATCAATCCCAGATCCTATGGGATGAAACAATGGCTCACTCTGTGAATGAATTCTTGAAAAAAAATCCAGGATACCAGATAGTTGTTCTTGCCGGTGTAGGACACATTATGTATGGTTCCGGCATCCCAAAAAGGGCTTACAGATTGAATGGAAAAGACTATGTAACTTTGATACCTAATATTGGATCTCTCGAAGATGATGCAGGAAATTTTATCCTTTTCCCAGAATACAAATCTCCGCCTCCTACTATAAAACTCGGGGTTATACTTAAGGAGGTAGAAAATAGGCTTAAGGTAGAGAGGGTCTTGCCTGATAGCATTGCAAAAAAGGCGGGGCTGAAGAACGATGATATACTTGTCTCTATTGATGACTGGAAGATACAAGATGTGGATGATGTAAGGATTGTTTTATTTGATAAAAACCAGGGTGAAACGATAAAAATCAAGGTATTAAGGAAGAGGTTTTTATCCGGGCGTGAGGCGCTTGAATTTACAGTCACCCTTTAATGCTCAAGCTTCATCACGTATTTCAGTTACGACATGTTATGATATTACGCATCAAGGTCTACTTTTAAAATGGAAATCCTAAGGCAATTCAGATGGCAGGATCTGGTAGATATCATATTGATGTCTATCATACTATACCGTCTTCTCCTCATCATAAAAGGGACAAAGGCTGCACAGATGCTCATAGGGCTCGGCGTCCTTCTCTTTGCATCACTGATTTCACGGTATTTCGAATTTTATACAGTTGATTGGTTAATACAGAGCTTCTGGACTCAAATTGTTATAGGTATTATTGTTCTTTTTCAACCCGAGATAAGAAGGGCCCTTGCACAGATGGGAGAAACACCTTTCCTTCAGACTCTCACACCCGCTGAGGAACTAAAATCCCTCGATGAAATTGTTAAGGCGACCGTATCTCTTTCAAACAGGAGGATAGGTGCACTGATAACCATAGAACGTGAAACGAGTCTTAAAGAGTTTGTCGAGATAGGAACACCTCTGGATGCAAAAGTCTCTAAAGAAGTGCTTCTAAGCATATTTCATCCCACATCTCCTATACATGATGGTGCTGTCGTGATAAAGGGCAACAGGATTGTTGCTGCAGGATGTTTTCTGCCTATTACAACGAGTCCGGAAATAAGCAAGTCAATGGGTACGAGACATCGTGCCGGACTTGGTCTATCAGAGGAAACAGATGCTGTGGTGATAATTGTATCCGAGGAGACAGGGGGAATATCAGTAGCTATGAACGGAAAACTTGAACCCCATTTTGACATGGGGACTCTCAGGGATTTACTTACTAATCTATTTACGACAAAAAAAGTAAAGAAATGAGAAAATTTTTTCTCGAAAACTTAGGCCTTAAATTAGCAGCTCTTCTACTCTCTATAGTACTATGGATTTTTGTGACATCACGCGGCCAATCAGAGATATCTCTTGATGTACCGCTTGAGTTTAAAAATATCCCTTCCAGTCTTGAGATTGTTAATAACACTGCTAAGGTAGTGAGTCTGACTATAAAAGGCTATGAAAGAATTGTTAGAAATATCAAACAGCAAGATATCAGTGTCTCTGTTGATATGAGTAAAGCTAAAAAAGGAGAGAACTTATACTATCTTGACAGAAATGAGGTAAGACTGCCTCGTGCAGTAACTGTTACCAAAATAATTCCTTCGAGTGTAAAAGTTGTAATCGAAGATACTGTTACAAAACCTGTCACTGTGAAGCCTGTCATAGTTGGATATCCAGAAAGTGGCTATTATGTAAAGTCCGTTACTGTTGTTCCACAGACTGTTGTCATTGAAGGTTTAAGATCAGAGGTGAGAAAGATCACTGCCATAAGAACAGAGCCATTGGATGTGACAGGCTTCAGAGAGAGTTTTGAGCAGAACCTGAAACTTGACTTAACAGGTAAAAATATAAGGATAAAGATGACTGATGTCAAGGTGAAGGTCGTCATTGGGGCAGTGAATCAATGAAGCTCTTTGGAACAGACGGTATTAGAGCCACTGTAAACAAGCATCCCATGACGCCTGAAACAGTTCTGAGAATAGGTATGGCTGTTGCACACATCCTGAGGGAAAAACATGGAAGAAATATGATACTCATAGGCAAAGACACGAGATTATCAGGCTATATCATAGAGAGCGCACTTACCTCAGGGATATGTTCAATGGGAATGAATGTCACACTTGT
>Ga0315281_10005989_pt1 | contig 17347 bp, 13 predicted proteins | sample YL17G07_0_MG_FD_204540 | JGI IMG/M metagenome (GOLD analysis project Ga0315281, IMG submission 204540) | Sediment microbial communities from Yellowstone Lake, YNP, Wyoming, USA - YL17G07_0 | ecosystem: Environmental > Aquatic > Freshwater > Lake > Sediment | place: USA: Wyoming | collected...
ACGGATGTAAAAACAGCCTAAAGTTTAAAGCTGAAAGCCAAAGGAGACAGTTACACTTTAAACTTTATGCATTCAACTTTCTGCTGTGGTTACAATCCGTGTCAATCCGTGGATGAAAGAACACTATTTGCATGGATCCGCTGCCCCCACGTAACTGAGGCATTACCCGCGGCAAAATCTCATATAATCTGTTACAATTTGATTATCTCTCGTGCGCTGCTGAGGCATCACCCCGCGGCGACGGGCATCGGTTATAATAGATTCACTCAGGAGGAATGCAATCGCTGATGAGACGATACGGTGCGCTCTGCCTGTGCGTCCTGTGCCTCTCCGGAACCGCCGCCGCTGATACCATTCTCATTGGAGATTTCTTCGGCGTGGATGGCGGGAGAACCCCGGAGCCCTGTTTCTCTCTCTGCCTCCCCTACCTCATCGCCAGAACGATCAACGGATCGGGGGACTGCGAGGCGCTGTTGCCGACAGGCACCCCTTCAAGAACGGTGAGCGCCCTCTACGGCGCTCAGGGCATGGCGCGCGCCGGCGAGGCCAGACTCCTCGCCACGCACGAGGGAGCCGACCGTTACCTCCTGGCTTCTTTCGCGAAGCGGAAGGATTCAGCGGGGCGGGGTGAAACAGTTTCCGTCACCTTCTATTGCGGTTCCGCCTCGGGGGCCGGTATGGACGTTTTCAAAACCAGTGTCGCCGGCGGAGATGAATCTCTACCGGCGCTCGCCGCCCATGCGGCAGGAAAGGCGTGCCGTGCCGGGCAGGATGCGCGCCCTCCGCGCGTTCCCCCGGGATTCCTCATTCCCTTCTCCCGCGCGCTCCAGCTCCTGAGGAACGGCGAACTGAGCGGGGCATCACGGAACGCGGCAAAGTTGTCGGAGGATTACCCGGAGAGCGCCGATGCGCGCTACCTGTACGGCCTCATTGCGCTCGGAGCGAAGAAGCCGTACATGGCCCTCCGCCTGTTCAACGAGGCCCGCAACCTGGATCCGGCGTTCTCCATGCCGGCGTATCAGGAGGGACTCCTCTGGCTCTCTCTCGAGCGGACCACGCTCGCCGAGCGCGCGTTCGAACAGGCTGCCCGCATCCAGCCGGCCTTCTTCGAGGCGGTCTTCCAATCAGGAAAACTCAAGGCCATGCGCGGGGATTGCGCGTCTGCACCGGGGGAATTGCGCCGGGCCTTGAGGCTGCGCCCGAAAGATTCCGCTGCGCGCTACTGGCTGGCGAACTGCCTGGTGAACGGAGGGAGTGGAGACGAGGGGCGCCGCATGCTCGAGGGGTTGATCTCGGACAGCCCGGGATACGGCCCCGCGCATCTTCTCCTCGGGAAGCTCTATTACGAGACCGGTGAATTTCACGCCGCCGAAATAGAGTTACGGTCTGCGGTGGGGCTCTGTCCGGCTGACGCCGAAGCGCATCGCCTCCTCGGCGAGTCGCTCTCGAAACAGGGCGGGTATAACCGGCACGCCGAGGCGGCGGGCGAGTTCCAAAAGGCGCTGCTGCTGGAGCCAAAAAAGTGAATTCACCACGGAGGCATAGAGTTTCTTTACCTCTGAAGGCACTGAGAACACTGAAAAACTTACCTTTTTAGCTGATTGAATCACCAGCCGCTCTATTGTGCCTACCCACCTTCAACGTTTTCTATCCACGGATTGCACAGATTGCACTGATTAAAAGAAAGTTAAAGTTCTTCTGAGTAAAATCCGTGAAAATCAGTGAAATCCGTGGATATAACCTTATTCTGTCCTCCGTGTCTCCGTGGTGGAATATTGAGCGTTATTTCTTGTATCGCTCGAGGGCGAATTTGATGATTCGCTCGGCGAAATCCGCGTATGTGAGCCCGATCTGCTCGGCGGCGTTCGGCAGGTCCTCGTCCTCTGCGATGTTCGGGTTGGGATTCACCTCGAGGACATACACGGCGTCGTCGGGCGCGAGGATGAGATCGAGGCGCCCGTAGTCCCTGAGGCCAAGGGCGCGGTAGGCGGTGAGCGTGATCTCCTCGATCGTCGCGATCGTTTCCTTCTTGAGATCTTTTGGGAAGAGGGACTGGATTCCCCATTTGTTCCTGTACGCGGAGTCGAACTTCGCCTTGAAGCTGTACACCTTGAGCTTGTCGCTCGTGGCTTTGCTGAAGTCGAGTTCGACGGGGGGGAGCACGGTCGGCCTGTCGTTGCCGATCACCCCCACGAAGAGCTCGCGCCCCTCTATGTACTCCTCGACGAGGGCCTCGCAGCCTATCTTCTCGTGCACGTACGCGATCCGGTTTGCGAGCGCTTCGTCATTTTTGACCGCCGAGCTCTCGGCGATGCCGATGGAAGCGTCCTCGGTCAGCGGTTTGACGATGAGGGGGAACCTGAGCTTCGAGGGGCGGATATCGAACTGCCCCCGGGGGTACACGGTGAAATCGGCCGACCACAGCCCGTGGTAGGCGAGGACCTTCTTCGCCAGCCCTTTGTTCTGTGCGAGGATGAGCGCGTCGGGTCCCGAACCGGTGTACTTGACGTTGAGCATGTCGAGGAGCGCGGGGATGTGGAACTCCATGGCGGAGTCGCTGCGGAATGACTCGCACGTATTAAAGGCGATCTCGGGCGGATGCGCCTCGAGCTCTGCGATGAGCCCCTTGACATCATCGTACACGCCGTGGAGCCGCACCTCATGGCCGAGCTTACTCAGGTGCTCGCAGAGGCGATGGTGTGAATCTTCGCCCCCGCCTGACATGGCGAGCTCGAGCTCTTTCTCGTCGGACTGATCGGGTGAGCGGTCGTAGAGAATGGTGATCTTGATCTTCTTCACGCGGCTCCGCCTCTCCTCGCGCACCGATTGTGCAATCGCGATAAAAATTATAGCCGAGCGTGAAGAGCGGTTAAAGAACTATCTTCACCGCATGATGCACGAGCTTGAACGGGAGCAGAAGAATGTGGAGCGACGCCGCCAGGACATTCCAGCCGTACGTGTTGACCTTGACCTCAGAATTCCTCTCGTAGCCTCCCTCCGGCGTGCGGGAAACAGACTGCGCGCTCCTCTCCGTCGTCACGTTGACGCAGGAAGGGAGCGTGCAGAGGAGGAGTAAAATTATGGAGATACTTACCCCTCTCATGTTTGATCATCCTCCATTCGGGTGAAGTTATTATAGATAAAACTCTTCATATTGAGGAAGTCCAATCGCGCGCCCTGTGTCGTCTCTGTCCTGGGGGCATTTGCAGGACGATCCCCAATTTCCAGCCATTCCTTTCTGTAACTTACTGCCTCGGAATTTCAATGTGATTTGCACCTGATTGACCTGATTGCTCTGATAGGAATTTCAATAAATCAGGTTAATCAGAGGAATCAGGTGCTAAAAAAATTGCTTTAGCTAACTTATTAGCTGAGTGGGCATTATAAATTCTCACAGCAGTATTATCTTTTCTTTACCACGAAGAACACGAAGTGAGATGCGGAAGAACCACAGAGAACACAGAGAAAGCAACCAGAGAGATCACAGAGTCTAAGCTGATCTTCCTGTTGTGTCCTCTCCAACATACTCAGTGCCCTCCGTGATCATTCCTCAGTGCCCTCTGTGGTTCCTTCTTTTTTCACATTGTAATAATCCAGAATCTTCATTTCACCACGAAGAACACGAAGTTGGAGGGAAGAGGTAGTAGATGCAGTTTTCTTCGTGCCCTTCGTGGTGAAAACATATTATAAAAAAATCAGGGATAGTCCAGGGCATTTGATTTTGACTCGCCATGGGGCGTGTGCTAGGATTCGCGGGCGCTATGAAGATATGCCTGCTCCAGAGCAAAAAGGAAAGATCGGAAACGAATCTCCCTCCCCTTGGCCTTGGCTACCTCGCCTCTTTCATCCGATCAAAAGAGAAGAGCGCGCACGTCTTCTATGAAGAGAATCTCGATACAATCCTCCGCCTCAAGCCTGATCTGATCGGGATATCATCCATAACGCGGAACTTCGGCGCGGCCATCGAGATCGCTCGCGGGATCAAACAGGCGTCGGACATACCCGTCATTATCGGAGGCGTGCACCTCTCCGCCCTGCCCGAATCCATGCCCGACTGCTTTGATATCGGCGTGATCGGAGATGGGGAAGAGAGCTTTGCGGAGATCGTTCGTTCGTTTTCTCAAAGCGGCCGGCTCGAGCGCGAAGACCTATCATCTGTTCCCGGCCTCGTGTATCGCGCGGGCGGCGCCGTTGTGCAGACAGGGGCGCGGCCGCTGGAGCGAATCCTTGACAGATATCCCCTCCCTGACAGGGATATGTTTATCGGCAAGGGATTCCTTCCCTACCGCACCAATGTGCACATGGTGACCTCCCGTGGATGCCCGTTCAGGTGCACGTTCTGCTATAACAAAGGGGCGTGGGGACAGTACCGCTATTTCACCGCGCCCTACGTCGTGCGCGAGCTTAGTCTCATTCTCGATCGCCACCGCCCTTCCAGTATTACCTTTATTGATGACCTTTTCACGGGGCACCTGAGGAGGTTGAGGGAGGTGGTGCGGCTGATGCGGGCGGCCGGATTGCAGCGCCGCGCCAGATACGGCTGCAATAGCAGGGCGAATCTGATGAACGAAGAGTCCGTCCGCCTCCTGAGGCAGATGGGCGTGCAGGAGGTTTTCCTCGGCCTGGAGTCCGCCTCCGACCGCGTCCTGAGCTACCTCAACAAGAGCGGCTGCACGAAGGAGATCAACCAGAGGGCAATTGATCTCTGCTATAGAAATAACATCGGCGTCAATGCCAACTTTATTATCGGCACCCCTGTTGAAACGGCCGATGACCTTGAAGAGACGCTGCAATTCATCAGGAAAAACGTGCACACATTCGCGATGGTTACCTTCGGCTCGCTCATTCCGCTGCCGGGAACGGTGTTCTGGGAACTCGCCAGGAGCAAGAACATCCTCCGGGAGGATTTCGAGCTCAGGCGGGCCATGATCGAGCATATCGACGAGGCGATGTTCGATGCATATAATAAAAAATTTGCGCACGCCTGCGCCGGGGTGCGCGCGCGGCGAAAAAAAATCAGGAATCGCCTCTCCCGCTGGCGGTCTCGGCTGAGGGCGTTATTCTGGCGCTGCGTCTATGCGATGAAATTCCACGGAGGTGCGTGCGCGCGATGATCAGCTCACTCTTCCGACATTGGAGAGCGGCGTATCTGTCCATGGTCCTCCTGCCGGCGCTCATCCTGTACCTCCCCCTCAGGTATAACTATTTCTGTGTTGACGATTTTTACAACCTGATCATTGCCGCTGAGACGGATTCCGTCGGGGATCTATTCCGGCCTGTCTTCCAGCACCTCGGGCCTCTCCTGCGATTGTATTTTTTCGCCCTCTACCGGTTGTTCGGGCTCGACTATCGCGCATTCTTCTTTTCCATGTTATGCGTGCATCTTATAAACACGATCCTCGTCTACATCCTCCTCCGCCGCATCTTCGCCACACCCTCCGTAATCTTCGCCGCGCCGTTCTATGCCTGGAATCCGCTTTTTTACGAAGCGCTCAACTGGCAGACAAACATAGGGCAGATGCTCTGCATGGCGCTCATCCTGCTGACCCTGATTTTCCTCACGCGTTACTGGCAATCGGGATGCCGCATGAAACGCTGGCTCGTCCTCTCCGTCTTCTGCTGCGTGCTCTCCATGCTCGCGTTCAGCATCGGACTCCTCACGCCGCTGTTTGTCCTCCTGTACTACTACCTGGTGCTGAAGGGGAGCATGCGCGTTGACCTCAGAAAGGATTTTAAAAATCTGATCGGCTTCTTCCCCGCGGCGAGCGCTTACCTGACCTGCGTGTTCACGCGGCCCCATATGGGATTCGGGAGCTTTTTCTCATTCAAGCCCCTCCTCCTCAAGTATGTCGCAGCCAGTGTGTTCTGCGTGCTGTTGCCGGCATTCGGGGGGCTGGGCCCGTTCAGAATCGAGGCTCCTCCATGCTTTTCCCTCTACCTTAGCTGCTGGCTCCTGCTCATTCTTGTGATCGCCCTCACGCTCAGAAAAGACCTCAACTGGAAAATCCTCTCTTTCGCTTCGCTCTACCTCCTGATGAACTACGCGGTCCACGGCACCGCGAGGCTTCAGCAGTTCGGCGAGGAGATCGCCTACTGGCTGCGCTACCAGATATTCCAGGTCTTCGGAGCCCTGGTGATCGCGGTCGAACTCTCGTGCGCGGCCGCCCGTCGATTCAGCGCGCGATCGAGCCGTTCGAGGATTTACCTCCTCATCGCCCTCCAGATTTTCTTTTTGTGGAGGGCGTCGGCGTATATCGGAACGCAGAATGCCATTTACCGTGAGCGATACGGGTACGAGGCGATTAAACGCTATATCGGAAACGTGAGGCGGAGCTATGCGCTCACTGAGGGAAAGCTGGGAGAAGGGGAGAAGATATATTTAGCGGGGGGGGAAACTGTTCCGGAGTATGTCATGCCGCAGACGCTCAGGCCGCTGAATGAGCAGCGTCACTTCCTGAAGATAGCGCTCCCGCGAGGCGCCAGGATCAGTTTCAATCCGCGGGGCCATGGCCAATCTCAATACAGGATTGACCGCAGCGGCGTGCTTATCCCTACGGCAATCGGAAATGCCACTCCCCGATCTGCCCGATGACGTCCGCGACGGGGGTTCCGGACCCCGCCCGCGCGAGGCCCCAGTACATCGCGTACGATCCGAGCGGCTCAGTTCCGTTGAATTTGTACAGCACGAGCGCGCTGCGGCCGCTCCGGTGGATCGGCATGCGCATGGCTGCGGGCATGATACCGCGCACCCATGTGCCGTCCTTGAAGCTGTAGAGCGCTCCTGTGGGGATCCTGCACACCAGGTACGCGTCAGGTTCGCCGTATGGATACGTGTAGAGCGCAGCCGCGAGGACATTCCCGGAGTGGAGCCCGATGTTTTCGGGGTGGTTGAAGACAAGTCGCATGAAGGGAGTGCCATCCGCATGCGGAGCGGGCGGCGGAGAGGTGTACGCATTTTCGCTCGCCAGCTTGGCGAGGCCCGGCCATTCGCTGACGTAGCGCGAATCACTGATTGCGTCCCGGTACGCCTGTGTGACACTCGGGGTTACCGGGGGCTCGCCGGGGTTCGCGGCGACGCGGAAGTCCTTGCCTCCCGTGGAGGGATGATAAGCGTAGGCGTTGTACCAGCACACGCCGCTCAGGCATGGAAAATCGCCGGCCACGTAGCGATAGGCGTCCTTGATCCACTCCTCAGCCGGATAGTATAACCCCCCTCCCCCATAGTCATACTGAACAGTGCCAAACTCCACAATGAATTGCGGCTTCGTGAGCGCTGTCAGGCGGCTGGCCGAGGTGGATTTTGTATTGAACGCATATTCCCACACGAGCTGGTTAAAGAGGAATCCGGGCGTCAGAACGCCGCGCTCGGGCTGGCCGTTTAAGCCGCTTGTCCCCACGCAATCCACAATGTCGTCTCCCGGATAGCACGCCCAGACATCAAACCCCTCCACATTGCTCATATAATTTGGTGACCACATCATCTTCACATTGTCCGCGCCGGCGGAACGGTAGATCTCCGCGACGTGGCGAAAAGCGTTCTTGAACTCCTCGGGGCTGCCGTTCCATGGCCGCGGAACGCCCCATGGATAGTTCGTGGTATCAAATTCGTGGAGGATGCGAAGAATGATTTCTCCGTGCAGCTTGCCCAGGGCCGCCGCGGTGGCGCGAATGGTGTCGTCGTAGACGCCGTCGGCTATCTTGCTGAGCCGGTAGTTCGGGTCATTCAAATCCCCCGCATAAAACTCCAATGTGATAATCGGTATAGCGCCAGCGCTGTGAACCTGTTCCGCCAGGCCCGAGACTCCCAGGCTGCCTTCAGCGGGGTGGTTATACGGTATAAAGAACATTACCAGCGGATGCGCGCGGCCGCTGACATTCCAGAAATTCCTGATCGCGTCTGCATAGGTGAGGCCGTCGGGGTATCCACCGGCCGGCACGTGCACGCCCAGCACAATCTCCCCCACGGCAGGTGTAGAAAAACAGAGGCTGAGCAACAGGATTACACCGAGCTGTTTCATGACGGCACCTCTATTTATAGTTTGGGTCATCTCTCTTCTCAATTACAATATAGCACGCGAGTGGGGCCTTGTCCATGCGCGTGCCTATTCCGAAATGGCGGATAACGTAGGGGTCGGATTCATCCGACCCGCGTTACGGGCTTGATAAATCAAGCCCCTACAGGAGTGAATCTCCCCGCCTCAAGAGGCGGGGCTTCTATAGGAAAAGAACATGAGATTACGAAGGGGGCATTCCCCCTTCAACCCCCTTTAGAGCGGTTCCCAATCGCCCCAAGGGGCGGGGTATACATCAATAAATACTTCTAATTACATTTCACCCATAAGGTGATCGTTTTGACCTGTTATCCGCCATTTCGGGCCTATCATATATGCGTGCCTATCATATTTGCCTCCAGAGAATTATGCACTGCCACCGGGCGCGCGTCGGCATCGAGCACGATAGATAAACCTATCTGCCGCTGGTGCAGACTGTTATGAATTTTCCTGTTGCTTTGGCTCCTTTTGCTCTATTATAGTGCGCGGTGCGGTATCCGCACGCCCGAGCGAAATAGGAACGGCCGGAAGGGGTAACCTCCATGAGGTTTCAAACACTCATCCTTTTGTCCATGCTCATATTCTTCTTGATACCGCTTTTTAGCGGCGCCTACTTCGCCCCGGCCGATATCCTCCAGATGTGGCCGCCCTTCTCCGTCCCCGGTGTGTCGTACACCCCCCGGAACGCGCTCCTCTCCGATATCGTGACCCAGATACACCCATGGTTGAAGTTCAGCCGCGAGCAGATCCTCGGCGGTTCATTCCCCCTCTGGAATCCCTGCTCCGGCGCCGGCATACCCCACTTCGCCAACCTGCAATCAGCAGTGCTCTTCCCGCTCAATTGCTGTTTCTATATCCTGCCATGGAAAATAGCTCTGGTCGCCGCCCCGTTCTTCAAGCTCTACCTCATCGCGCTCTCCACGTATCTCTACCTGCGCTCGCTCGGCCTCAACAGGGCGGCTGCAACGTTCGGCGGCGTGAATTTCGCCTTCCTCGGCTTCAACGTATTCTGGCTCCAGTGGGCACTGAGCAGCGTGATGATCTTCTTCCCCCTCCTGCTCTTTCTCATCGAACAGTTCCTCAGGCAGAGCCCCCCGGGGAGATGGCCGTCGCTCCTCGTCGCTTTTTCCGTGGCGCTCGCCGCCCTCGCCGGCCATATCGAGACGCTCGTCCACGTGCTCCTCATCGCGCTCGCATACCTCCTCTGGAGGCTGGTATCCGGTGAACTTCCCTGGAGGCAATGCGGTGCGAGGCTCGCGCGCTTCCTCCTCTCCTCAGCCCTCGGCCTGGGCATGGCGGCCGTCCAGCTCATCCCCTTTCTTGAGTACCTGTTCCTGAGCACGGCGTACGCTCGACGCGCGGCCTACGCGGCGAACCCGCACTACCTCCCGCTGCCCGCGGCGATCCTCAACCTGATTCCTGATTTCTACGGAAACCCCAGCCATGAGAGCTACTTCGCTCCGTTCACCAACTACTGCGTGTCCGTGGGCGGATTCGCAGGTGTGACCACGGTCGTCCTGTCCCTCCTCGCCATCCTCAGTCCGCAGCGAAAGAGCAGATTCGTCCGGTTCTACCTGATCCTGGGGGCGCTGTGCTTCTGCGTGATATACAGGAGAGAGCCGATCTACAGGCTCCTCACCGCGGTCCCGTTCATCGACATAGCCGATAACAGCCGCCTTCTCTTCTGCCTCGGCTTCTCGCTCTGCGTCATCGGGGCTTTCTTTATCAACGCGCTCGCGGAGAATGACGCGCGGCCCCCGCGTGCCGCCGCCGTGATCGCGCTCGCGGCGATTGTCCTCGGCGCGGCGGTCGTTCTCGCCATTTCCAACAAGGCCTTTTTCGAGGCGAACCACATCCAGTTCCGGTTTCGCCACAACATCGAGCCGACCGCGTTATTCCTGGCGTTCCTCCTGATGACCTCTCTCATCCTCCTGCTCTGCCGGTACGGCCCGCTGACCGGCAGGCGCGCCGCGCTCTATCTGGGCCTGCTGATGTTCGCGCAGACGGGCGTCCACGCAATCGGTTTCAACCCCGCGATTCCGGAGAGCCAGTTCTATCCCACACCTCCCGCCCTCCGCTTTCTCCAGCGGGATCAATCGGTGCACCGATGCCTCTTCATGGGCGATCTGTTTTTCCCCGACCTCAGCGCCTGGTATGGAATCCAGGAGCCGAGGAGCTACGATGCCATGGGGATCGGATCATACGGCCTCTTCCAGTCGGTGCTGGGAAATTTTGAGAACCTCTTTCAAGCGGTCACACGCGTCAACGAGGATATGGCAAGTTTCCTCAATGTGAAATATATCATCTGCGCGAGCGATTACGACCCGCGGCGCGCGATGCGCCCGCGCTATCCGGAGCGCTACCGGGGCGCCTACACCGATCGCTCGGTGCGCATATTTGAAAACCTCTCGTGCATGCCGCGCGCATTCCTCGTGCCGCGGGTGCGCGTCGCCGGCTCCGGCGACGAGGTCCTCAAGGAGCTGCCGGGACTTGACTTTCGCAGTGAGGCGCTGGTCACCGATCGGGATGTGCCCATTTTTCAGGCGGGCGACCTGTCGAACAGTTCCTGCACCATCACACGCTACACGCCGCGTGAGATCGCGCTGAAAATCCACGCGGGAGCGCCCTGCTATCTGATCCTCAGCGATAATGACTTCCCGGGCTGGAGGGCGTATGTTGATGACCGGGAGGTAACAATCTACAGAGCGAACGGAAGCTTCAGGCTCGTTCCCATCTCCGCCGCAGGCGCTCACAATATACTCTTTTACTATTCACCGTATTCCTTTAGAATTGGCCTGGTGATATCCCTGATTTCAGTGCTCATTGCCGCGCTCGCCAGAGTAACGTGTCTCACGGCTATACGGTGTCAGGAGTGATGCAGCCTTGATACACACGGCATTTTTGAGCCCGGGAGGCATAAGATGTTAGAAGGCAAAAAAATAGTTGTTGTTCTACCGGCGTACAATGCCGAGAAGACATTGGAGAAGACCTATAACGAAATCCCCAAGGAGATTGTGGATGAGATACTTCTCACGGACGACAGAAGCAGCGACAATACTGTTTCCGTAGCAAAGAAACTGGGAATTGAGGTTCGCGTGCATGATAAAAACAGGGGCTATGGAGGCAATCAAAAAACGTGCTACCAGGGGGCCCTCGAAAAGGGAGCAGACATAATAATCATGCTCCATCCCGATTATCAATATCCCCCCAAACTGATAACCGCCATGGCAGGACTTATAAGCTCGGGAATGTTTGATGTGGTCCTGGGCTCCAGGATACTCGGCGGCGTGGCCCTGAAGGGGGGCATGCCCCTCTATAAGTATCTTTCTAACAGGGCACTCACCTTCATAGAGAATATTTTGCTTGGCCAAAAAATTTCGGAATACCATACCGGCTACAGAGGTTTTTCAAGAGAAGTTCTCTCGAGCCTTCCCCTCCTGGAAAATTCCGACGACTTTATATTTGACAACCAGATCTTGGCTCAGGCCATCTACTTCGGTTACAGGATAGGCGAGATAACGGCGCCTTCACAGTATACCAGGGAGTCTTCCTCCATAGGATTCCGCAGAAGTGTGGCATATGGATGGGGGGTGATCGGCACCGCCCTCAAATTCGTACTCCAGAAACTGCGGCTCGGCCGGTTTTCGATATTCAATCACAATGGAAAAAAATTGCAGATCTGAGCGACGTTGATGAAGCAGACGACCTCGGACCACGGTCATTACAGCCCCCGATCTTTTGAAATTGCTATCGCCCTCGCCGTTCTCGTTTTTATTGCCCTCGTCGCCACAAAAAATATCTCCTTTGGGTCAGCGCAGGGCAACTGGACCTACCCGTACTATCGGGGCATTACCCTGGCTCCAGTTCTTGTCTTGATGGCGATCATTCCATTCGTCTTCCTGCTGCTATTCCTCACGAATCGATACTTAGGCGGGTGCGAGCGCCGGCTCGTGTGTCTCTGGCTCGTCGCCGGTTTTTTTATCCAGCTCGCGCTCCGCTCGGTGTATCCATTTTCGCTCAGTGCCATTATCCAGAGCGACGTGGCCAATTCGTTCTATAGACCGGCCATGGAATACCGGCCGGGTGAGTTCCTCAGGCACTACGAAACGATAGCGCCGCGCATGCCGCGACATGTGAGGAGTAACATGCCGGGGAAGATTGTGTGTTTCTCTCTCCTGTGCGCCCTCACCGCATCGCCCCAGGTGATGGGATACCTCCTTATCCTCCTCTCGAACATCGGCGCGGTGCTGACCTATGCCATCGCGAAAAGCATATTTAAGAGCGCCCCGACCGCCATCTACTCTCTGATCCTCTATCTCTTTATTCCCGCGAAGATCTTTTTCTTCCCCATCCTCAATACCGTCACGCCGGTGTTCATTCTCTTCACGCTCCTCCTCTTCCTGAGGTACCTCGAGTCGCGCGGCGTGGCGTATCTCGTCCTCGCGGGGTGCTCGCTCTATCTCGTCCTATTCTTTGAACCGCTCCCGCTGGTCATGGGCATCGTGTGTGTCGCCCTCTGCGCAAAATACTATTTCGAGAGAAAGATCCACGGGCAACAGCTCGTGAGCATCATTGCGTATGTCACCCTCTCCTTTCTCGCCCTCCATCTCGCAATGCTCCTCCTCATGGGCTTCAACATCGTTGAGGTTTTTCTCATGGTGCTCAGGGATGCGATAGATTTTAACCTGCAAGATCACAGGAGCTACGGGATATGGGTCGTTCAAAATCTCATGGACTTCTCTTGTAATGCCGGTGTTGCACAGATGGCCCTCTTCGCTGTTGCGCTGGTAGGGGCGCTCGGGCGCGGCGTCCATGCCTTGAAAAAAGGGGGGGGCTGGACAGCGGAGATTCGGAAGATGCTCCTGGAGCCGGGCCCGCTCGTCGCATTCTCCGCTGCGGCCATGCTGCTCTTCCTCGATCTCATCGGTATCAACAAGGGCGAGGTGGTGAGACTGTGGATATTCCTCACGGTTTTGATCCAGATCGTGGCCGCGCATTACTGCGCCGAGCGGCTGGGCGGATCGACATTTTCGCTTGTCTTGGTTGCGACAATGGTTCAAACTACCATCACGCTCAGCATGGTGGGTTTTGTGTACCCGTGATCCATGGGGAGGAGGGAAGATGAAGAGATCGACCGTTGTCTGCACAGTTGCACTGGTCGCGGTTTTTACGTGGTCAGGAGCGTCGGCCATCGCGAGCATAAGCATCGGCGCATTTCTACCGGGGGTGAGTAACTACTCGGGTGAAATCCGGGCCTTCAACCAGGGCACCGGCAAGAACCACGCGATTATTCTCTTTTACAGGGGATTTGACAACACCGCCGCTGACGATACCTACTTGCTCTCGCAGTGCCGGGAGGTCGGTGCGGTGCCGTTCGTCAACTGCGTTTCCGGTTCGTGGACGTACACGAGCATCATCAACGGAAGCCACGACTCTTACTTTTATGCCATGGCCCAGGCGTTCAGGGATTTTGGGGTTAGGCTACTCCTGTGCATCGACTCAGAGATGAATATCCCTCCCAATCCAAACAGCCCGAGCTCTTTCATCCAGATGTGGCAGCATATCCATAATATTTTCACGATGGAAGGGGCCACTAAAATCGAGTGGGTCTGGTCACCCAACCATCATAGTACATCCGGTGCGCTCAACTACAGCCAGTATTACCCCGGTGATAGCTACGTTGACTGGGTGGGGACTGAGGGGTTTTCCGGGAGGAATGAGGGGAGTCTGGCGGCCGGTCTCTTCGGGCCCATCCTGTCCGCCTTTGCCTCAAGCTATCCCCACAAGCCCGCGATAATATCGTATATGGGAGGCGACAAACCTTCATCATCGCTCAAGGCGCAGTGGATCACGGATGCCTATGCCACGCTCAAGGGCTACAGCAATCTCAAGGCGGTTATCTGGTGGAATGACAGCGTGGGTTCGGATGACTACCGGGTCTATCCCACCTCTTATAAGCCAGGCGCTGTCCCCGCGGAGGTCACGAGCGCGTATAGAAACGCCATTGCCTCCTCCCCGTACATCAGCACGCTGCCCCCATACTCCGATCTCACGGATGGGGGGGGCGGCCCATCAGGCATGAGCTTCACTCCCAGCCCAACTACTATCCCGAGGGGAAGCTCGCTTACCCTCAACTGGGTTATCAGCGGTATCAGCCTTCCGATTGACGCCTACCTCGGGGCGATGACGCCGGACGGCACGCTTTACGTCGCAGACCCGGGTCTCAACTGGTCAACCACTATAACGCCGATCGCGAGAAACTTCAACCCGGCCGGGAACGCCGCGGGGGCGCTGCAATTCCAGATACCCAACAGCATCCCCGCGGGGATCTACACGCTCGAGGCGGTCATTGTGCCCGCGGGCGCCAGTGTGATGAGCCCCGGAAACTGGCTGGGAAGCGGCATGTCCACCTCGCCCGTCACGGTGCAGTGAGGTATGGAGTTTCAGAGGTGACGGAACGCCGGACGCGATTACTCATCTGCCTTCTGCTGGCGGTATGTGCGCTCCAGGCGGTGGCCAGCATGAGGCAGGAGTCGATGGTCACCGACGAAATGGTGACGTTCCTCCCCGGCTATGCCTATCTCGCCACAGGCGATTTCCGGCTGACCTTTGAGCACCCGCCGCTGAGCAAATACATCGCCGCGTTCCCCCTTCTCTTCCTGAATCCGGACCTGCCGCTGGATCACCCCGCCTGGCGGGAGGCGAACGCGCCCGCGCTTGGACTCCATTTTCTCTACCACAACAGGGTGGACGCAGAGCGCATTCTATTTTTTGGAAGGATGGGGAACATCGCGTGCGGTTGTCTGCTCGGTATTTTTGTGTATCTGTGGGCGTCGCGGCTCTTTGGTAAGGCCGGCGGACTGATGGCGCTCATTCTGTATTGCTTCTGCCCCAATATCCTCGCGCACGCCGGCATTGCAACCTCGGATATGACCGCGGCCTGTTTTATCTTCCTGGCAATTTTCTCCCTCTGGTGTTTCTGCCGATCCCCGAACTGGCCGAAGCTGCTCCCTGTCGCCGCGTCCCTCGCCCTTGCCCAGTTGAGTAAATTCTCCGCGTTCCTGCTCTTCCCCATCTACATTACTCTGTATTGTATCGCGTATCTCTCCCCGCCGTCTTTTGCGCTGCGCGCCTTTGCGCAGGGAGATTGCCCACCGCGCGCGCTCCCCTCGCGCATCCTTTCGGCGGCCATTCCGCTCATCTTCATATTCTGCGGCGCTGCGGTCATGATATGGGCCGCGTACGGCTTTGAGACCGCGCCGCTCTCGTCGCTCATCGGTGAACTGCCGAAGAGGACCGCCGGGCTCCTGCCTCCCCGGCTGCTCACGCTCCCCCTCCCGGCTCCGAGCTTCATGCGCGGTGTGCTCTTCCAGATGCGGCATGCCGCAGAGGGCCATCCCGCGTTTCTCATGGGCCGCTACTCCGCCACCGGCTGGTGGTACTACTTCCCCGTGGCATTTCTCATAAAGACACCTGTCGCGACCCTCGTCCTCCTTGTCCTGTCGCTCGCATTGTTTAAAAGGGCGCGCGCGGACCGGGGGAGCGAGTGCTTCGTCATAGTGCCCCCTGTGCTCTTCTTCATAACCTGCGTGCTCGGGAAAATAGATATCGGCCTCCGCTATCTGCTGCCGATATACCCGTTCCTCTTCGTCTTCATCTCGAGGCTGGCGATGCCCGCGCCCGGTCGCCGGAAGCTCCTCACGCCCGCCGTGTGTCTGCTCCTCGGCTGGTATCTCGTTTCATCGCTCTCCATCTATCCGCACTACCTCGCGTATTTCAACGAGCTCATCGGCGGCCCGAGCCAGGGATACAGGTATCTCGTCGATTCGAATCTCGATTGGGGGCAGGACGTCAAGGGGCTGAAAAACTACCTTAGAGAAAGGGGCATTGAGAAGATCTGGGAATGCGGTTTCTATCCCGAGGTGCTGGACTACTATGGAATTCGCCACGCGCCGTTGCCTGCGAACGGCGAGGGCGTGAGCGGGTACGTTGCCATCTCCGCGATGGATCTCCAGTGCGTCCGGAGAGACGACAAGCATGCGTTCGACTGGCTGAAAAAGCGCCGCCCGGTGGCGCAGGTGGGATATTCCATCTTCGTCTACGAGGTGCCCTAGGGCCGATGGTGCGGCGGCGTTTGTCTCTACGGTAAGGTCAGCGTGAGAAGCGGAGCTTCCAGCAGCGGAAAAACGCTTCGAGAAAAATCCTCTTGGACATCTTCGATACGCCGCAGGTGCGGTCGGCGAAGACGATCGGGATCTCACAGAGACGAAATCCCTTTTTCCAGGCCCGGAACTTCATCTCAATCATGAATGCATATCCCTCCGACTGGATAGTCTCGAGCCTAATTGATTGGAGCACGCCTCTCGCGTAGCAGTTGAATCCCCCCGTGGCGTCCCGTACCGGCAGGCCGGTGACGAGCCTGGTGTAGATGCTGCCCCCGCGACTCACCACCTTGCGATACCAGGGCCAGTTCTTCACGCCGCCCCCCGGCACGTAGCGGCTGGCGACCACCACGTCGTACTCACGGCTCTTTTTCAACATCTCGGGGAGATAGCTCGGGTCATGCGAGAAATCGGCATCCATGGTAATTATGGTATCGTAGCCCCTGGGGAGCGCCCATGCGAAGGCTGCGAGGTATGCCCTGCCGAGGCCGCGCTTGTGCGGGCCGTGGAGCACGTGGACGCGCTCGTGCCTCTTCGAGAGCCCGTCCGCGATTTCGCCTGTTCCGTCCGGCGAGTTGTCGTCCACAATGAGTATATCCAGCGGCTCGCGGGCCGCGACGGACAGCACCCCCTCCACGAGGCGCGCGATGTTCTCCCGCTCGTTGTAGGTGCCGATCGCCACGAGGATTTTCCCGCTCATCTACCGTGCTCCTCAAACTCGCGGATCACGGCCTGGAGCCGCTTGATTTCAGCGCCGATGAGGTCGCCGCGGCGGCTGCGCACCGCCGCAATGATCGGCGCCACATCCAGGTCAACCTTGAAATAGTCACTGGCCAGCCGTTTGAGCGCGTGTGCGTTGCCGATGCTGAGCGTGCGGTAGCTCTCCACGATGCCGCGCATGAGTTTTAACACATCCTGCTGCTCGGGCGTCAGGCCCATTTCGCTCCCCCTCTCCGTGTTATGTCAGGACAGGTTCACATGATACCATAACGCGCGCCTTTTTCTCCAGGGGGAATGAGTTCAGGAGTATCCCCAGTTTTTCATAGAATAATATTTCACCACGAAGGGCACGAAGAAAACGGCACCTACCCTATCCTTTCCCTCAACTTCTCGTCCTTCGTGTCCTTCGTGGTA
>Ga0315281_10005991_pt1 | contig 17343 bp, 19 predicted proteins | sample YL17G07_0_MG_FD_204540 | JGI IMG/M metagenome (GOLD analysis project Ga0315281, IMG submission 204540) | Sediment microbial communities from Yellowstone Lake, YNP, Wyoming, USA - YL17G07_0 | ecosystem: Environmental > Aquatic > Freshwater > Lake > Sediment | place: USA: Wyoming | collected...
CGGCCTCGGTGGGCCACATCCAGGACTTCCTCAACAAGTTCGAGAAGGCCAAGAAGATCAAAGGCTTCAGATACATCCAGGTCTACACGCCGTGCCCGACCGGATGGAGGCACGACACGTCGAAGACGATCGAGATATGCAAGCTGGCGGTCGATAGCGGCATGTGGACGCTCTACGAGTGCGAGAACGGCAAGGTGACGATCAACAAGAAGCCGAAGATGACGCCGGTGACCGAGTACCTGAAGCCGCAGGGCCGGTTCAAGCACATGACCGAGGCGGACATCAAGAAGCTGCAGGATTGGGTCCTGAAGAAGTGGGAGAACGACGAGAAGCTAGCCCAGCTCAAGGCCTGATCGTTTACTCCCCAGACTCGCAGTCAAAGCTCCTTTCTCATCTCGATCTGCTTCATTGTGACCTTGAAATCGAATTCATCCAGCATTCGCACAGTCTGCAGGTCCTCGTTGATGTTGTAGAGCGCGACCTTGAAAACGCCCGCGTCACACAGCTTCGTCAGCGCGTACTTCGCAAGCGCAGTGCCGATGCCCCTCCGTCTCGCCTCCGGGAGGACTCCGAGGAACGGGATGAACCCGCTCGTCTCCACCGCCCTTATCATCACGAAACCGCCCTCGACCTTGTAGGACTCCGCACCCTTGGCGGACTGGATCACAGCCGCGCGTTTCCTCCTCTGCCAACAGGTGTCCTTGTAGGACTTCTCGTGCAGGTAGAGGACCTCCGAGAAGCTGGCGACCTTGGGCTGAATTCCGAACCCCTCGAACCTAGCTGGCTTTCCCTCCGCACTCAGGAACTTCCTCGAGGCGGAGAACCCCATCCGTCCGTACAAGCGTTGTGCCCTGTCGTTTCCCTCGATGACCTCGAGGGTGACCGACCGCACGCCCCTGTTCCGACAGAGCTCCTCGGCGGATCTCATCAGCTTCGTTCCTACGCCGGCGGACCTGTACTGCGGAATCACGCCGATGCCACCGATCCACGCCTCCTCCCCGTCAATCACGGGGTTGATGTAGCCGACGATCTTGCCGGCGTCCGATGCCAAGAGTACGGTCGAAAGGTCTCCCCCGACAGATCTCTGGAAGTCCAGGAAGAACTCCTTTGAGGACTTGATCGGGATGATGTAGTCGGAGAAAGCCTCCTCCTGGACCTTCACCAAGTGATCAAGTCGTTCCGGAACGAGCTTCTCGATCCTGATGTCCTCTCTTTCCTGACCCATCCTAAGGAACCTCTAGACCGCCTCGGGCTTCATGTGCGGGAACAGTAAGACCTCTTTGATCGATTGCGAGTTGGTAAAGATCATCGCGAGCCTGTCGATGCCGACGCCCAGCCCTCCCGTTGGCGGAAGACCGTACTCCAGTGCATGGACGTAGTCCATGTCTATGGGGTGAGCCTCCTCGTCGCCCTCCTCTTTGTGCCTCTCCTGCTCTCTGAACCGTTGCTCCTGCTCTTCAGGGTCATTCAGCTCTGAGAACGCATTGGCAAACTCCCAGCCATTGATGAACAGTTCGAACCTCTCGACGAGGCACGGATTGCCTCTCTTCTTCTTCGACAAGGGTGAGACCTCGATCGGATGGTCTATCACGAATGTGGGGTTGATAAGGTGTGGCTGGGTCTTCTGGTCGAAAACCTCAGCCATCAACTCGCCCATGGTCGGGCAGCTGTCCGCTTCCCTGACACCCATCTTGGTCGCAGCCGACTGCGCCTCCTCGACCGTCCTCAGGCTCGCTATGTCGAGTCCCGTGTACTTCTGGATCGCGTCGTGCATCGTGATCCTGGGCCACGGTCTCGAGAAATCCAAGACCCTCTCGCCGTACGGTATCTTGTCGGTCCCGACAATGTGCATCGCTGCGTCGCAGATGATATGCTCGGTCAGGTCCATGATGTCGTTGTAATCGGCATAGGCCTCGTACAGCTCCATCGAGGTGTACTCTGGATAGTGCTGAGCGTCGATGTCCTCGTTTCTGAAGTTGTGGCCGATCTCGTAGACTTTCTCCAGATCTCCCACTATGCATCTCTTGTGGTAGAGCTCGGGAGCGATCCTCAGGTAGAGGTCCATGTCGAGAGCGTTGTGGTGCGTCTTGAATGGTCTGGCTAGGGCTCCTCCGTAGAGCGGCTGGAGGATAGGGGTCTCGATCTCGAGGAACCCCCTCTCGTTGAGCCAGTCGCGCATGAAAGCGATCATCTTGCTCCGCTTGATGAACTTCTCCCGAATGTCCTGGTTCATGATCATGTCCAGATATCTCTTCCGATACCTGGTTTCGACATCCTGTAATCCATGGAACTGGTCGGGGAATGGTTCGAGCGCTTTCGAGAGTATCTCGAAATCGTTGATCGCGACGGTGACCTCGCCCATCTTGGTCCTGAACACGTGCCCTCTGATGCCGACGTGGTCCCCCTTGTCGAGCGATTTGAATAGGTCGAACCTCTCTTGGCCGACCTCGTCGAGCTTGAAGTAGACCTGCACCCTGCCCTCCCTGTCCTGGACGTCGGCGAAGCCCGCCTTGCCGTGAATCCTCAATCCCATAATCCTACCGGCTATGGCCACCTCCTCATTGCTCCGCTCGGAGGTGGCGGACGCGAAGTCCTTCTTGATCTGGGTGGTGTTGTGAGTCCTGACGAACTTGTACTTCTCATATGGATTCAGGCCCTTCGCCTTCAGCTCCTGGAGCTTCTTTCTCCTCAGGACCCTCATGTCGCCATCGTCTTCTGCCATCATTCATCCCTCTTCTCGGATGTCGTTGCGTGATAATCGGCGGGCCTACTTAAAAGTAGGCCGCTCGCATGGCGGTAACCGGACTCTCGCTCCCTCTCAATCACAATGCTCACCAACTACACTCGGTCGAAGCCAGCAAAAGCGCGGGCTTCGCTAACACTTCTTCTTCTTCGTTGCCACTGCTTCTCGGATCGCTGACAGGAGCTCCTCGATCCTAAACGGCTTCAGGAGGAATCCCTTTGCCCCCGCCGCAATGGCCTCCTTCTCTATGTGGAGGTCTGCGCTTCCGAAGAATATGGTGGCTCTGGGGTCCATTCTCAGGATTTCCTGCGTGGCGCTGACGCCATCTCGGACGGGCATCCTCTGGTCCATGATGATGATTACGGGCTTCTCCTTCATGCCCTTGTACTTCTGGACCGCCTCTTCGCCGTCGGACGCGACGCCCACCACAGTGTGGCCGTTCGCCTCCAGAATGTCCCTGTATAGATCGACGATGAACTTCTCGTCGTCAACGAGGAAGACCGTAGCTATACGATAACCTCCTAAGTTCCGGCTCGATAGGATGCCAACCTGCCCCAGAAACCTCTATCCCGCGACGTTCCGCGGGAGCCAGACTGGGCTATCTCTATTATCTTGGACATTATATAATGGTTTTCCTGATGTCGCAAGTCGAAGAAAATCGCACTGGAGACCGTTCCTCGACCTCTAAACGTTTAAATATAGAATCTATCAATAGGACCGGTCGACAGACATGGCGAAGAACAAGAAAGGAGAGGGGTTCCACTCCGCAGCGGGTCTCATCAGGTACTTCGACTCTGAGGACGACAAGGCGCTCAAGGTCAACCCGTGGATAGTGGTCGCGCTCTGCATATCGATATCCGTCCTGGTCGTCACGTTGACCGCACTGTACCCGACGTGAACCTAGGTCGCTTTTGGCAGCCGCACCTTGAAGATGCTACCCTTTGAGCGTTCGCCCTTGACCCTGTCTTCCACCCAAACCTTTCCCTTGTACGATTCGACAAGGGTTCGGGTGATGTACAATCCAAGCCCGCTCCCGCGCTTGGTCGACAAGGCCGCTTCCGTGAACCTGTTGAATATGCTCTCCTTGACATCGTCGTCTATGCCGGGTCCGTGATCGGCGACGGATACGCACCACATGTCCCTTCCATCCTTGGAGCCACGATCGATAGTGACCTCTATCTCCACCTGGTCATGCTCGTCGAATTTGACCGCGTTCGAGAACAAGTTGATGAACACCTCCTTGGCCAGGTCGTTCATGTCGCAGAACCTGGTGGTCTTGTCGTCGCTCATTCTCAGTATCACTTCGCGGTTGGGAGTACTCGATTCGACCGTCTTGAACGCCTCTTGGATGACGGGCACCAGGTCCATCGGCCTGAAATCCTTGCTGCCGGTCGATTCCACCTTCGCGTAGAGCTTGACGTCGGCCACCAGCCGGTTGAGGTTCCATATCTGGTCGAGTGCCTTCCCGAGGCTCTTCCTCGACGGCTCCGGCACTCCTGGACGCGACATTGCTAGCTCGACGAACCCGCTCACCGCCTGCACGTAGTTGTTGACATCGTGGCCGATCAGGTCGACCAAGAGGCCGATTGCCTTCCGGTCCTTCTCCGAGTTGCTGTACAGCTCGGCGTTCTGTATGGCGATCGCGGCGAGGTCAGAGAATATCTCGATCGCGCGCAAGGTCTCGTCCCCAGGGACCTTGTGGTTGTCCGGCTCGTCAATCTCCAGATACCCGAGAAGCGATCCGTCCTTCTTGTACATGAGGAAGTCGATGTAGTCAAGCTCATGCCACTCGTCCGGGAACCCCCTCGCGTGGTCAAGCCTCTCTGGGTGGTCGACCCAGAGCATACCTTCCTCGTCCGGGAACTCGGACATCTCGAACGGGACGTAATAAGCGTTCTTGCCAACCTTGAGTTCGGGCTTGAGGTCATGCACCATCCGGTCCATCGTGTATTTGACCTTCCTGATCGCCGCCTCGCGGGTCGGCTCGTAGCCGTGCGCAGCGCGGACGGCGAACAAGCCGGTGTCCTCCTCCCTTATGCCTATGTGGCAGCGCGCGACGCCAAAGGTCTCGGAGACCGTCTTGACGATCTTCTCCAGTAACTGATCCAGGTTCTCTACGTAGAGGAAATGCGTCGTGACCTCGAGGATGCTCTCGATCGCGACGGTCCTCGCGGTTATGCCGTGTGAAGTCGAAGAAGTCGGTTCCATTGTCAGTCCACGCGCCGGGGCGATTCCACCAGATGTCCCACCGGGGCGTCCCCCCTTAGTAATTGGCCCAACTGGTATTATGTGGTTGCGGAGTAGCCCCGCGAGTGCCGCTATTGGACATGTGTGTGCACTGGCTGTCCAAGGCATGCCGGAAATGATATATATCGTTGGGGTCTTCGGCAATTTGCTCGAGGCGCTCGGACATGGCAAAAGCAAGAGTCGTGTTTGATTGTCTTCACGGGTAATTCCACCCGTACTAGTCAACGCGCTGTAGAGCAGTTTTTGATGTCCCGCTTTCAGCTCCGGCCATCTCACCCGGGGACCGCGGGCCGCGAGGAGGTGTCCAGATGACGATGGTCAGGATAGCCCTTCCCAACAAGGGCAGGTTGAATCAGAGTGCGATCAGATTGATGAACAAGATCGGGTTCCCTGTGCCGGATTCCGGCAGCAGGACTCTCCTGGCGGAGTTCGGGAAGGGCAGATATCAGGTACTTCTCGCGAGAGCTCAGGACATCCCGGAGTTCGTGGAGATGGGCGCCGCTGATCTGGGCATCACTGGTCTCGACATCGTCATGGAGACTGGCCGGAAGGTCGATATGGTCATGGACCTCGACTTCGGCAGGTGCAGGCTAGTCGTCGCGGTGCCGGATGATTCGGAGATCAAGGATCTCCAAGGCGTGAAGGATGGGTGCACGGTCGCGACCTGCTTCCCCAACCTGACAAAGACGTATTTCTCCAAGATGGGGAAGAACGTGAGGGTCGCTGAGGTCTCGGGCGCGACCGAGGTGGCCCCTCAAGTGGGCCTAGCAGACATCATCACCGATCTCACGGAGACGGGCTCGACCCTCAAGTTCAACCACCTCAAGGAGATCGGAGTCGTGCTCGAATCAAGAGCCGTCCTGATCGCGAACGGGAAATCGATGCTTGAGAAGAAGGAGCGGATTGAGGAAGTCACCGGTGCGGTCGAGAGCGTGATGAACGCCTCCAAGAAACGGTACCTGATGGCAAACGTGCCGAAGGCCAGCCTCCCGAATCTGAAGACATTGCTGCCCGGAGTTGCTGGTCCCACGGTTATGAACATCATCGGTCGCGATGACGTGGTTGCAATCCACGCCGTCACCAATGAGGACGAGATCAACGGCGTGATCACGATGTTGAAGAGCATCGGAGCGACGGGCATCCTTGTGATACCGATAGAGAGGATGGTGATCTGAGATGTTGACTTTCGAGCTGAACGAGATGACCGCCGAAGAGGAAAGATCAATCCTCGAAAGGGAAGGCGTGGATCTCGTTGCCGCCGCGGAGAAGGCTCGTCCCATTGTTGAGGACGTGCGGTCCCGGGGAGATGTCGCGGTGAGACGATACGCCAAGAGGCTCGACGGTCTGAGAGGGGAGCAGATGCGGGTAACTGAGATGGAGTTGCGCACGGCCAGGAACCGGGTCCCGCGCGCGCTCCTCGACGCGTTGCGAGTCAGCAAGATGCGCATCGAGTCCTTCCACAAAAGACAGGAGCCGATGCAGTTCCAATATCAGGACGAATGCGGCACCTTCGGACAAAGGATGGTGCCTTTGAGAAGGGTCGGAGTGTACGTGCCTGGTGGATCCGCCAGTTACGCATCGACGGTCCTGATGGCTTCAGTGCCGGCAAAGATCGCGGGAGTGAAGGAAATCGTGCTCTGCACCCCGGGCCGTGACGGGAAGGTTCCTGACGTCATCCTTGCCGCCGCTTACCTATGCGGCGTGTCAGAAGTATATGCCATCGGTGGTGCCCACGCGATTGCCGCGATGGCCTACGGCACAGCGACGATCGAGAAGGTCCAGAAGATCGTGGGTCCAGGAGGCGCGGTCGTGACGGCAGCGAAGCTCCTTGTTAGGAACGACTGTGACATAGACTTCCTCGCAGGGCCATCGGAGGTCCTGGTGTTGGCAGATGCCAAGGGCGACCCGGAGCTGATTGCCGCGGACATGTTGGCCCAGCTCGAGCACGATCCTCAGGCAAGGGCCGTGCTAGTGACTACGTCGAAGAGCCTTGCGGACGAGACCAAGAAAGAGCTCGAGCGCAAGCTCCAGATGGCCGATAGGACGGAGATTGCGTCAAAGGCTGCGGCCAAAGGAGCAATATTCATCATCACTGAAGACATGGACGCGGCCATGCGATTCTCCAACGCGTACGCGCCGGAGCACTTGCTGATGGATGTTGCAGGACCGATGAAGTTGCTCGACAAGGTTGAGAGCGCAGGCTCAGTGTTCCTCGGCTGCAATTCGTCAGTCGCGTTCGGGGATTACTGCTCCGGGACCAATCACATACTGCCGACCAAAGGGGTCGCGAGAATGCGGTCCACTCTCTGCGTCTACGATTTCCTTAAGACGATTCCCTATCAGAGCATAAGCTCGAACGGCGTGAAGGAGCTGGCCGGGGTAGTCGGTATAATCGCCCGCTCTGAAGGACTCCCCGCGCACGCGGAGGCGGCGATGGCCCGCAAAGGGAGGCTGAAGGTTTGACATCGATTGGTGAGCTCCGCAGAAGGACAATCGGGGAACTTACGAGACCATCGTACTCGATTCACAGCAAAGACATGATCCTGCTGAACGATAATGCGAACCTGTTCGGGGTGAACCCGGCCGTCGATGAAGTGGCGAAGGAATTCGATTTCTCGAGGCTGTGGGCATATCCTAGCGAGAACTCCGACAGTCTTCGGGCCCGGCTCGCGTCTGAATACAGCATCTCGCCGGAGGAGGTCATCATCGGCAACGGTTCCGATGACATACTGGACATAACCTCCAGGTGCTTCCTCAATCCAGGCGACACTATGTGCTCGCCGAGCCCCACGTTCGGGATGTACAAGTTCTATGCGAAGCTCAACCTCGGCAGGGTGTGCGAGAAGATTCTGCCGAAAGACTTCTCTCTGGATCCAGACCCCATTCTGCAGGAGAAAGCAAAGTTGAACGCCATTTGCCAGCCTAACAACCCGACGGCCAATTTGTTCGACAGATCGGCCGTCAAGAGAATATTGGCTGGAGCTGACGGAGTCACCATCCTCGACGAGGCCTATGGAGACTTCTGCGGGTCGAACATGCTCTCTGACGCGATGAACTCCGAGCGCACAATCGCTATCAGGACATTCTCGAAAGCCTATGGGATGGCGGGACTAAGGGTGGGCTTCGCCATTTCCAGAAAGGAAGTGATCGATGAGCTCAGGCGGGTACGCTCCCCGTTCGGAGTGAATTCGTTCAGCGAAGCGGTGGCTATTAGGGCCATCGAGGATAAGGCCTGGACCAATGAAGTGCTGGCGAAGGTGAAATCGGAGGCTGCTTTTCTGAAGCCAAGACTGGAGAAGCTCGGTTTCAAGGTCTATCCTACCAGGTGTAATTTCCTCCTATGCAAGTCTCCGACCCCGGGCTCGGATCTCGTGAGCGCCCTGAAGACCGAGGGTGTAGCAATAAGAGACTGCAACATGTTCCCTCTTCTAGAGAATCACGTAAGGATTACGCTCGCGCCGCGTCCGATGCTCGACGTGCTCCTCGAGAAGCTGGAGAAGCTGATACTCGGGGGCAAGTGATGGAATTCACTATCATCGACTATGGAGTTGGCAATCTCTTCAGCATCGCGAAAGCTCTTGAGCGAGCAGGAGCTAAAGTCCGGGTGATTGCTGATCCGGAATCACTTCTCGATGCCGGATGCATAGTGTTCCCAGGCGTGGGAGCGTTCGGCGCCGCGATGAATGCCTTGAGACCGGTTCTTCCCGATTTGAAGAGATGCATCCTGAAAGGGACTCCAGCATTGGGCATTTGTTTGGGCATGCAGATCATGTTCGAGAGAAGCGAAGAATCGTCGGGTGAAGGTCTTGCTCTCTTCGACGGAGATGTGAAGAAGCTGAAGACCGGCCGCATCCCGGAGATGGGTTGGAATGACGTCATGCACCAAGGAGATGCTCTCTTCGATGGCATCCCCGAGACGGCTCAGTTCTATTTCGCGAACTCATATGTATGTCACCCTGAAGAGAAGGTGTCGGTCGCCATGACCGAGTACGGGGAGAGATTCCCGTCCGCCATCAGAAAGGGAAATCTCTGTGGAGTGCAGTTCCACCCTGAGAAGAGTGGACCCGCCGGTCTGAGGCTTCTCAGGAACTTCGTCAAGATCGCAGAGGGAACGGCATGATCGTGATTCCGGCAATCGATGTCAAGGGCGGCAAATGCGTGCAATTGGTCGGGGGCAAGCCAGGCACAGAGAAGGTCGAGATCGAAGACGTCATGGCCGTCGCCAGGAAGTGGGAAGCGGACGGCGCTGAGATCATCCACATCATCGACCTGGATGCGGCGCTCGGTACGGGGAACAACGAAAGTCAGATCGAGATGCTCGCCGCGAGTCTCTCCGCTCCGGTCCAGGTGGGTGGCGGTGTCAGAACGGAGGAGCGGATTCGGAGACTCTTCAAGATAGGCGCCGAGAGGGTCATCATCGGCACGCGCGCCATCAAGGACCGAGGGTTCGTCGAGAAGGTATCGAAAGACTACCCAGATAGTATCGTAGTTGCGATAGACGCGATTGAGGAAGAAGTCTTGATCGAAGGGTGGCAGACGGGCTCGGGACGAGATATGCTCGCAGTGGTGAAGGACCTGGAGCAGCTGCCGATTTGGGGCTTCCTGTACACCAATGTCGCAGTCGAGGGCAGACTTGAGGGGATAGAGCCCAAGCCTATCCAAACGCTCATAAGAAGCACCGAGAAGCCCGTCATGGTATCCGGGGGCATCACGACGATGACCGATCTCGAGATGCTGTATGAGCTAGATGCTCACTCGGCAGTGGTCGGCATGGCCATATACACTGGAAAGATAGACTTCCGAAAGGCAGTGGGGGAGTTCAAATGAAGGACAAGGGCAGGAAGGTCAGCCTGTCAAGACAGACGAGGGAAACGAGGATCCACATCAAGCTAAACCTGGACGGCACTGGAGAATGCAAGTGCGAGATCCCGAACGAGTTCCTGACGCATATGGTAGAGACACTGGCCAAGTACTCCGATGTGGACCTCGATATATCGGCGAGGGGGGATATCGATCACCACTTGATCGAAGACGTGGCCATAGTGCTAGGGAAAGCCTTCAGAAAAGCGCTCGAAGGTGAGCCAATCAAGAGGATCGCAAGCGCGACCGTCCCGATGGATGAAGCCCTTGTGCAGGTATCCTTGGATTTGATCGAGCGGCCCTATGTGCACCTCGAGCTCCCTGATCTGATGTACGAGCATTTTCTCAGGTCGTTCGCCATGGAGCTTCGGGCTACCATACACACGATGGTGCTCAGGGGGAAGGACAGTCACCACATCGTGGAGGCGACTTTCAAAGCCCTCGGACTCGCGCTCAAGGAGGCGGTGGCCCCGATCGGTTCGATCATGTCCACCAAGTCCGAGGTGAAGTGGAGGACCAAGTAGATGCCGTTGACCAAACGCATCATACCGTGCCTTGATGTGAAGGACGGCGTCACTGTCAAGGGAGTTCGTTTCAAGGACCTGCAGAGAGTCGGCGACCCGCCAGCTCTCGCGGTCGAGTACCAGGACCAGGGGGCGGATGAGATCGTTTTCCTGGACGTTACCGCGTCGGTCTCAGGGCAGAAGACATTGCATGCTGCTGTCCGGAAGACTGCGGAAAACCTCTTCATTCCGCTCACGGTCGGCGGGGGAATCAGGTCCTTCGAGGATGTCCGAAAGACACTGAAGGCAGGCGCGGACAAGACATCAATCAATTCCGCAGCCGTTCAAGATCCGTCATTGCTGACGAAATGTTCCGATGCCTTCGGAAGCCAGTGTGTCGTCATCGCGATCGACGCCAAGAGGAAGGACGAGAGTTGGGCGGTCTATACACACTCCGGGACAAAGGCGACCGCCCTCGATGCTATCGAGTGGTCGAAGGAAGCATGCGAACGAGGAGCGGGGGAAATACTCCTCACGAGCATGGATGCTGACGGGACCAAGACGGGCTACGATATCGAGCTCACTCGGGCCGTTGTTGATGCAGTCAACGTTCCCGTGATTGCCTCGGGAGGATGCGGCAAGATCGAGGATATCGTCGAGGTCCTGACCATAGGAAGAGCTGATGCAGCCCTTGCCGCGTCCATATTCCATTACGGCGAGCACACGGTCGCCGATGTCAAGAAGGTCCTCGAATCAAAGGGAGTCCCGATCAGGAAGAATGTGATGTGATGAACGAGACCAAGGAATCAATGCCGGTCGTGGTCCAGGACATCAAGAACAACAACGTTCTGATGCTGGCTTACATGAACGAAGAGTCCATCGAGCTGACGAAGAAGACGGGTTTCATGCACTACTGGAGCAGGTCCAGGAACGCCATCTGGAAGAAGGGCGAGACCTCCGGGAACTTCCAGAAATGCATCGAGCTATTCAGCGATTGCGACAGCGACGCGATGCTTGCAAGGGTCGAGCAGACCGGTGTTGCATGCCACACTGGCACTTATTCGTGCTTCTACAAGGAGCCAATCCCGGCCGAGGACATCGTGACGGAGCTCTGGAGGGTGTTCGAGGAGAGGAGGAGCGGTCAGAATCCTTCGAGCTACACATTCAGGCTTCTGAGCAACAGGAACCTGCTTCTGAAGAAGATTGCGGAGGAGAGCTCCGAGGTCATCATAGCAGCCAAAGACAAGCAGAAGAAGGAGATAGTCTATGAGGCCGGAGACCTACTGTACCATATGATGGTCCTGTTGTACGACGAGGGCATCACGATGGATGACATCTACAAGGAGCTGGAGGGAAGAAGGAAATGAGAGCTAGGAGATGCGACTTCCATATGCACACATCGATGAGCGACGGCGAGCTGCTGCCCATGGAGCTCATCAGGCGAGCAGCGGCATTGGACCACAGGGCCGTCGCGCTCACAGACCACGCTTCCTTCTCGAACCTCGACTGGATAGTGCAATCTATCGCCGCTGACTGCAAGAAGGCCGACGCCTGGGGCATCGAAGCGATACCCGGCGTCGAGCTGACGCATATACCAGTGAGATACATCGATGAGGCAGTTCGGAAGTCACGCAAGATGGGCGCGGAGATCATCGTCGTCCACGGGGAGACGCCGGTCGAGCCGGTGGAACGAGGCACGAACAATGCGGCCGTCTCCAACCCGGAAGTGGATATCCTCGCGCATCCGGGTATGATCGATATAGGCGACGCCGAGCTCGCAGCGAAGAACGATGTCATCCTGGAGATCACCTGCAGGAAGGGGCACTCCTTGGCGAACGGCCACGTGGCAGCTATGGCGAGAGAAGCGAAGGCGACCATGCTGGTGAACACAGACACTCACAGCCCGAGCGACTTGAGCACGATGGCGTTCGCGCACACTGTCGCAAGCGGGTCTGGTCTTACCCCGGAAGAGGTCCGTGAAGCCCTTGTGACGAATCCTGAGAGAATGCTAAAGAGATTGAAACGTGACTGAACCGTTATTCAGTCCATCGTGCTTTCTTAATAACCGAGAAATACAGGCGGAGCGTTTCCTTTCCTGAGAATATGACCATAGTCAGCATTTCCGTTTCGGACGAGTTGCTCGGAAGGTTCGACGAAGTCTCGACCGTGAAAGGGTTCAGGTCGCGCTCGGACGCGATGCGCGAATCGATGAGGTCCTTCGTGGACGAGGCCGAGTGGGACAGCTCCGAGGGCGAGAACCAGATAGTCATAACGATGATATACGATGAGATCGGACCCAGGAGCGAGCTATCGATCCTCCAGCACAGGTACGAGGAGATCCAGATGATGCTCCACCTGCACCTCGAGAAGGGACAGTGTATGGAGGTCTTCATCGCTCGGGGAGAGAATGGCAAGTTGCGTGAGATCCTCGGCAAGATACGGAAGGTCAAGGGAGTGCGATCGATCAGGTTCATTTCCACGCCGAGACAGATTGGGTGAGGAGAACGAGGAGTGGACGCAATGAAGGGAATCAAGCTCAATCCGAACATCAGGCTCAGGGTGATGACTGATGACCAGCTCGAGACTATACATGAGGCCTCTCTGAGGATCCTCGAGAGGACGGGAGTCAGATTCGACAGCGAAGACGCAAGGAAGCGCTTATTGCGCTCGGGAGGGACAAATCATCCGACGAGGAAGCGGGTGGTCACTTTTCCGAGGGCGATGGTCGAGGGCGCGATCAGTAAGGTGACACATCACAACGTCTACTACGCCAGGGACAGGAAGTTCGATATCGACTATGATGGAGAGCACATGTTCCCATATTCTGGCAATGGAGATCCGAAGATGATCGACCTTGACACGGGCAGCGTGAGGCCATCAACTTACGAGGATGTCGAAATGGGCGCCAGGCTCGGTGACGCATTGGAGAACAACAACTATGCATCCAGCCTAGTCATGGCCAATGATGCTCCACCGGGACTCGTGATCTTGAAAACGTTCGAAGCCATGATGAAGAACACGAGCAAGCCTATGTCCGCCTACGCGCCTGACAAGGCGAACCTCGATTTCCTGATAAGGATGGCGGCGTGCGTCGCAGGCGGCGTCGAGGAGCTCAGGGAAAGACCATTCATCAACATCTCCGGATCTCCGAGCAGCCCTCTGACCTACGCTGAGAACAACTGCGAGGTTCTGCTGAGAAGCGTGGAGAACGGCATTCCCTTCCAGCCCGTACCTTGCCCAATCTGTGGCGAGACTGGTCCAATGAGCATAGGGGGCGCCCTGGCTCAGCAGAACGCCGAGATACTCAGCGGGCTGATGCTGGTCCAGACGGTCACGACGAAGCTGCCAATGCTCTACTCAGGAAGAGTGTGCTTCATGGATCCTCACACTGGCAGGGACCTCTGGGGAATCCCTGAGGAGGCTCTCGTGTCGGCGTCCCTCGTCCAACTAGCTCGAAGATACGGGATGGTCTCTGACACCAACGGCATGTCCTCGGATATCACAAGATGGGACATGCAGATGGGGCTCGAATTCATGATGACTGGCCTTGTTCCGGCGTTGGCCGGAGCTGAGAGCATCTCGGGAGTCGGCGGCGGATGGGAAGGCGCCAGCAGTCTCGAGATGATGGTGATCGGGAACGAGGTCTTCCATGACATCTCAAGACTCCTTCAGGGCTTCCAGGTGGATGACCAGACAATGGGACTCGACATAATTGACAAGGTCGGGCACATGGGTGGATTCCTTGCTGAGCGGCATACGATGAACAACCTGCGCAGGGGGGAAATGAGAATATCGTCCCTCTGGGACAAGCGTACATCGGAGAGAGCGACGAAGGAAGGGTTCAAACCGATACAGGAGACAGCAAGAGAACATGTCAGGAAGATACTCAAGGAACACACCCCTGAACCATTGGATCGAGATGTTGTGCGGGCGATGGATGCCGTCGTAAACGAAGCAGCCAAGACTCTCGTGAGATGATCCTGGGGGAGTGTGCTCCCGCCGGGATTTGAACCCGGGTATCGAACTTTCGCCGGCCTGCCGCGAACAGCGGCCACGAGAGGCTCGAATGATTGGCCGGACTACACTACGGGAGCATGGTGGAATTGTCCAAAACGGATGGCCTTAGATAAACTTTGGGGAGATTTGGGAAGGCGGCAAAGTACTTCCGCCGATTGGACAATGACGAGGGCCAGATGGTGATGGATTGAGGCGCCTAAGCTCAAGGAAGGCAATCTACGAATTCTCTCCGGACAACAGACCAGCATACAATGTGGACCAGGGCGAACGCGTGGTCGTCGAGACCCAGGATTGCTTCTCAGGCATGGTGAAGAACCCGAAGAAACTCTTCGAAGATGTCGCGATGGGCGACGTTAATCCGGCGACCGGGCCAATCAACGTCAGGGGCCTCATTGCCGGGGACACGCTCTGCGTGTCCATCGACAGGATCAAATGCGGGCCGCTCGGAATCATGATGTGCTCGCCGAACGTCGGATTCCTGAGCGACGATGTGCGGAAGTCTCGGACGAAGGTCCTCAAGATACACGGCGACAAGGCGACCTTCTCGCCTGACTTGGAAATCGATCTAAGACCCCATATCGGGGTGTTGGGGGTCTCGCCCTCGAAAGGGAAGCGCCCGACCTTCCATCCCGGGGACCACGGGGGGAACATGGACACGGTCGAGGTCGCGGCGGGGTCCAAGGTCTATCTACCCACATTCGTGGACGGTGCGATGGTGGCTATGGGGGACCTACACGCAGCCATGGGTGATGGGGAGATCTCCGGCACCGGTGTCGAGGTCTCAGGGGAGGTCACCGTTCGATTTACAAGGAGCGAAGACATCCAAGCCGCAAGGCCATTGATCGAGACTCGCACCCAGTGGATCACCTATGCCGCGGCGAAGACCCTTGAAGAAGCTTCGAGGCGCGCATCCTCGGATCTCATCAGACTAATATCAAGCAGGACCGGGATGGATTTCGAGGAGGCCTACATGCTCGCCAGTGCGGTCGCGGATCTGAAGATATCGCAGGTCGTCGATCCGCTCATGGCGACAAGGATGTCCATCTCGAAACGCTATCTCTGACAGAACGAACAGACTCAAGCGATGTCCTCGTCCCCTTCTCTCCAATCGAGGCCAGGAGTACGATAGCCGATCTTGGGGGCGGGCTGGAACTTGCGCTTGTGTGAAGACATCCTGACGATCATCGAAATCCTCTCAACTTCCTTCCGGGAGGTCTCCGCTCTCTGCGCTATCTCCTTCTCGTCGAGACCGAGTTCGATTCCAAGGAGGATCGCATCCAGTCTTTCATAGGTGATGCCCATCTCGCCCTCGTCTGTCTGCCCCTTCCAGAGGCCTGCCGAGGGGGCCTTCGCAATCGTCTTCTTCGGTAATCCCATGTTCCGGGCGAGCTCCCGCACTTCCGTCTTATAGAGGTCGCCTATCGGTTCCAGGTCCGCAGCGCCATCCCCGAACTTGGTGAAGTAACCCATCAGTAGCTCGCTCTTGTTGCTCGTCCCGGCCACGAGCCTGCCCTCGGTGCTCGCATGCTGATAGAGAACAATCATACGGCATCTCGCCTTAATGTTCGCCACAGCTTTTCTGTCTAGCTTCTTGCCGATGACCTTCTTGAAAGCCTCGACCGGTCCGGTGATGTCGACGACCTTGTAGCTCACCCCTTCGGCCTCACAGAGCGACTTCCCATCGGCCAAGTCGTCTTTCGAGGATTCCTTCTCCGGCATCAAGAGGGCAAGGACCTTCTTCTTCCCTACCGCGCGTACGCACAGGCGCAAGACGACGGCGGAATCGATCCCTCCGCTGACTCCAAGCACGTAGCCATTCGCCCCGATCTTCCTCAACTTCTCCGCAAGGAACTTCTCGACCGTCTCCTCCGTCCCCTCTCTGAGCTTCGGAAGAATCATATGGCTCGAATGGGGCCATTCGCATATAGCCATTATGGTAATCCGATTGACGATTCTCGGGAAAATGGTTATTTGATGGAAGAGCTTAGCGGGCCGCATGCAGAAGGTTGGCGTGACCCTCGCTCAAGTGACTTGTCAGTTGCATGACAAGGAGGCCAACCTCAAACGCATGAGAGATATCGTCCGGAAGGCGAAGGGGAACATCGTTGTGTTCCCGGAGATGAGCCTGACCGGCTATCTTCCGAGGGACGACCTGTTCATGCTGGCCGAGACGGTGGTGGGGCCTAGCATCAAATCCATCCTCCGGCTTGCGAAGCAGACGAAAAAGGACATCATCTTCGGCGCACCGATGAGGGACGAGGCGGTTCCTGGCCTGGTCTACAATTCCTGCCTCTGCGCCACTGGTAACGGTCGGCTCTTCAAGTACGACAAGATGTATCTGCCGACCTTCGGTCCGTTTGAGGAGAAGGTCTTCTTCACTCCAGGAAAGAACGCGGTCGTCGCCGAGGGCAGGCATGCGAAGATCGGGCTGATGATATGCTACGACATGTTCTTCCCAGAGCTGGCAAAGCTCGAGACTCTGCTCGGCGCACAGATACTCGTCAACATCTCCGCCGCTCCGACAACTTCGAGGCCATTCTTCAGGCGAGTGATGCCAGGGCGCGCGGTCGAGAACGCGATCTTCCTCGCGTACACGAACCTGGTTGGCGTACACGGGAGCCTAGTCTTCGGAGGAAGCAGCGTCTTGCTCGGCCCCAGAGGCGAGGAACTCGCGCGAGGAAAGGATCTTGAGCAGGACATCGTGACGGGACAAGTCGACCTTGCCGATCTCGAGGTCGCCCGCAGGTTCCGACCGACCGTCAGGGACACAAGACCTGAACTCCTGGATGAGATCGCGACGGTTCTCAGGACTGGCAGGAAGTGAATCTGGCCGATGACTTGGCCGATCTCTCGTCGCGAATACCCTTAAATACGGACACCTTTTTGAAGGTGCGAAAGCTGAGGTGGCCCAGCTCGGTAAGGCGCGAGCCTGGAATCTTGTGGCTTTTGCCAGCGAGCTCGTGGCGCTCTGCG
>Ga0315281_10005992_pt1 | contig 17339 bp, 15 predicted proteins | sample YL17G07_0_MG_FD_204540 | JGI IMG/M metagenome (GOLD analysis project Ga0315281, IMG submission 204540) | Sediment microbial communities from Yellowstone Lake, YNP, Wyoming, USA - YL17G07_0 | ecosystem: Environmental > Aquatic > Freshwater > Lake > Sediment | place: USA: Wyoming | collected...
GGCCCCCAAGGCCCGCTGCTGGCGTTCTCCCTCAAGTTCTAGGCCGACCGCCGAAAGGGGAGGGAGCCGGGGCTGCAACATGCCCTCCACCCGCGAAGCCGGGCCTGTCCCGTAACCGTTCGATTTCGGCCCGCCGCGGTGCGGCCCCCTCAACACCTCCCGGGCCGGAAGGTCGCCTTCTGTGTCGCAATGGGGCGAAATCCATCGCCACCGGCCACGTTGCGGTTGCCCTGGGCCGGCCCCAGTCCTCGCATTGCGTTTTCCGCCCAGTTGCGCTTGACTGCGTCCAGACCACGCGCCCACCGAAATCTTGGAGCGGGCGCCTCCGAGTTGCGCCGCCTCGGCGGCAGCCATCCACCTTGCAAGGGGAGATATCGCGCCATGAAACGCATTCTGCTGGCCGTTGGCCTTGTGGCCGCCACCGCCTGGGCCGCCGGCGTCTTCACCGCCACCGCCGGCGCCGTGACCTTCCGCTGGACCAATGACGGGGACGCCCTCTCCATGGACCCCTACATGGTCAACGAGACGTTCTCGCTGTTTACCGCGAGCAACATCTACGACCCGCTGGTGATGCGGGACCAGAACCTGAAGGTGCGCTCCGCCCTGGCGGAATCGTGGAAGAACACCACCCCCACGACGTGGGAGCTCAAGCTGCGCAAGGGCGTCAAGTTCCACGACGGCGCCGACTTCTCCGCGGACGACGTGCTGTTCTCCTACCATCGGGTGCTGTCGCAGGGGTCCGACCTGAAGGGCAACTTTGCCAACGTGGTCTCGATCGAGGCCAAGGACGCCCACACGATCGTCATCACCACCAAGGTGCCCGATCCGATCCTGCTCTCCCTGCTGACCACTTGGTCCATTATGAGCAAGGAGTGGGCGGAGAAGAACAACGCGCAGGAAGTGACGGACGTGCGCAAGGGCACGGAGAACTACGCCACCCGCAACGCCAACGGCACGGGCGCCTATATGCTGGTCTCCCGCGAGGCGGACGTGAAGACGGTGCTCAAGCGCAACCCCAACTGGTGGGGCTGGAAGGACAAGAGCCTGGGCGACGGCAACGTGGACGAGGTGGTCTTCACGCCCATCAAGCAAGACGCCACCCGCGTGGCCGCGCTGCTCTCCGGCGACGTGGACATGAACTACAACATGCCCGCCCAGGACGTCGCCCGCGTGAAGTCCGCCGGGATGAAGGTCTACCAAGGCCCGGAGTTGCGCACGATCTTCATCGGCATGGACCAGAAGCGCGACGAACTGCTGGAGTCCGACGTCAAGGGCAAGAACCCCTTCAAGGACAAGCGCGTGCGCCTGGCGCTCTACCTGGCCATTGACGAGGACTCGATCGTCTCCAAGATCATGCAGGGCGCGGCCACCCCGGCCACGGGGATGGTGGTCAAGGAGGTGACCGGCTTCGATCCCAAGTTCAAGCGCCTGGGCTACGATCCGGAGCGCGCCAAGAAGCTGCTGGCGGAGGCGGGCTACCCCAACGGCTTTTCCGTCGGGATGGACTGCCCCAATGACCGCTACGTCAACGACGCGCTGATCTGCCAGGCCGTGGTCTCCATGTGGGCCAAGATCGGCGTGAACGCCAAGCTGCTGGCTCAGCCCAAGGCGCAGTACTTCCCCAAGATCCTCAGCCGCAACACCTCGCTCTACATGCTGGGCTGGACGCCGGTGACCATTGACGGACTGGACGCCCTGGACAACCTGCTGCTCACGCCCGGCGAGAAGATCGGGCGCTTCAACCTGGGCAGCTACAGCAATCCCAAAGTGGACGAGTGGGCCAACGAGGCGCGCCTGGAGCTCAACGCGGCCAAGCGCACCAAACACCTGCAAGACGCGCTGGACCTGGCCCATTCCGACGTGGGCAGCATTCCCCTGCACTATCAGCAGGTGATCTGGGCCAGCAGCGCCAAGGTGGACCTGACCCAGTTGGCGAGCAACTACTTCGAGTTCTTCTGGGTGAAGGTGAAGCCGTAACGCGGCGCCAGGCGGGCGCCGGCAACGGCGCCCGCCCGCTCCCCCCATGCTCTCCTATCTTCTGGAACGCCTGTTGCAGTCGCTGCTGGTGCTGCTGGCCATCAGCCTGATCGGCTTCGTCGTGTTCCGCTACGTGGGCGACCCCGTTTTGAACATGGTGGGCCAGAACACCTCCGTCCAGGAGATCGAGATCTTGCGGGAGGACCTGGGCCTCAACGCCTCGGTGCCCGTGCAGTTCTGGCGCTACCTGGGCAAGGTGCTGCACGGCCAGCTGGGGCTGTCCTACCGCCACGCCCGGCCCGTCGCCACGCTGCTGGCCGAGCGCTTCCCCGCCACGATGGAGCTGGCCCTGGTGAGCACGCTCTTTGCCCTGGGGCTGGCCATCCCCCTGGGCGTGTACACCGCCATCCGCCCCCACCATTGGCTCTCGCAGGTGTTCCTGGGCGTGTCCCTGGCGGGCGTGAGCCTGCCCACCTTCCTGATCGGCATCCTGCTGATCCTGGCGTTTTCCGTGACGTTGCCCTGGCTGCCCTCCTTTGGGCGGGGCGATGTCCTGCGCCTGGGCTGGTGGTCCACCGGCCTGCTGACGCTGGACGGCTGGCGGCACCTCGTCATGCCGGCGGTGACGCTGGGCCTGTTCAACCTGACCTTGGTGATGCGCCTGGTGCGCTCGGAGATGCTGGAGGTGCTGCGCACGGACTACATCAAGTTTGCCCGCGCCCGGGGCCTGGGGCGGCGCGCGATCTACTTTGGCCATGCCCTGCGCAACACGCTGATCCCCGTGGTGACCGTCGCCGGGCTGCAACTGGGCGGCGTGCTGGCGTTTTCCATCATCACCGAGCAGGTGTTCCAGTGGCCGGGCATGGGCCTGCTGTTCATCCAGGCGGTGGGCTTCGCCGATCTGCCCGTGATGTCGGGCTATCTGCTGCTGGTGGGGGTGATCTTCGTCACGATCAACCTCACGGTGGATCTGTTGTACCTCGTGATTGACCCGCGCCTGCGCGTGGCCCTGATCCTGCGGTGACGCCCATGCTGCGCGGCCTGCTCGATTCCGACCTGGTCTATTCCTTCCTGCGCTCGCGCGTGCGGGTGGTCATGGCGGCCGTGCTGGCGGTGATCGTGCTGGGCTCGGTGTTCGCCCCCTGGGTGGCGCCCACCCACCCCTACCAACTGGCGACGCTGGACCTGGCCGACGCCCAGTTGCCCCCGCGTTGGCTGGAGCGCGGCCAGCCCCGGTTCATCCTGGGCACCGACGAGCAGGGGCGGGACATCTACTCCACGATCCTCTTCGGCACGCGGCTCTCCCTGCTCGTCGGCGTGGCCTCGGTGCTGCTGGCGCTGGGGCTGGGGGTGAGCGTCGGGCTGATCGCCGGCTACTTCGGGGGCTGGGTGGACACCGTCGCCATGCGCCTGGCGGAGGTGCAATTGGCCTTCCCGGCGATCCTGCTGGCGCTGATGATCAACGGCGTGTTCCGCGCGCTGCTGACCCGGGACCGCTTCGCCGACCTGGCCATTCCCGTGCTGATCCTGTCCATCGGGCTCTCCGGCTGGGTGCAGTATGCCCGCACGGTGCGGGGAATGGCCCTGGTGGAGCGCCGCCGCGAGTACGTGCTGGCGGCCAAGCTGATCGGCGTGCCGCACCGGGCGATCCTGCTGGGCCACATCCTGCCCAACGTGCTGGGCCCCGTGCTCGTCATCGCCACCATTCACCTCGCGGTGGCCATCGTCACGGAGGCCACGCTGTCCTTCCTGGGCGTGGGCACGCCCATCACCGAACCCTCGCTGGGCGCGCTGATCCGCGCCGGCAACAACTTCCTCTTCTCCGGCCAGTGGTGGCAGGTCATCTTCCCCGGCCTGACCCTGGTGCTGGTGGTGCTGGCCGTCAACCTGGTGGGAGACTGGCTGCGCGACTACTTCAACCCCAAGCTGCGCTGAGCCTCCGGCCTTTCCCCCGCGGGCGCGACCTGCTAGGGTCTGTTTGGAAATCCCAAACCGTACAGAGGGGGAGAACCCAGGCCAGCGAAGAACCGCAGATGCTTCGCTACCGCTCAGCATGACACGAACGATAATGTCACCCTGAGCGAAGCGAAGGGTCTGCGGTGGCTTCCCCCGTGTGGGGACCCATTCTCAAACAGAGCCTAGCCGGGCGACACTGTGTTGCAACGGGTCACGCGGTTCCAGGTCGCGCCCGTCCATCCGGCAGCCCTGCGATCCGACTTGATGCCTCACCGTACACAGGGGGAGAACCAAGGCCAGCGAAGAACCGCAGATGCTTCGCTACCGCTCAGCATGACACGAACGATAATGTCACCCTGAGCCAAGCGAAGGGTCTGCGGTGGCTTGCCCCGCGTGGGGACCCATTCTCAAACAGAGCCTAGAACGAACCCCTAACCGGTTGCGGAAAACGAATGGTTGGTGGTTGGTGGGGGCTTTGCCCCGCCCTTTTGTCTGGCTCGGCGCTGACGCGCCGAGCGCCCCAGCAGGAAGCAGGGCTCCCTGCACCCGGAACAGGGGTATCGGGATGGGACGATCATGATCGGCCATACAGTGCGCAAAGCGGCTCTAGGAGCGGAGCCGGGAATCACCGGCAAGACCCTGTGCTTACTTGATCGTTCTGTTTTCGTGGCGGCCCGCGCCGGACGCTTGCGGGAGGCGCCGACAACCTCGCGCCGCGAAAACTTATCCGGGGGGCGCGGGGGGACTTGTTCCCCCGCTTGTAGTTCGTTTTTCCGCACCCTGCTAACCTTGAACGGAGGGCGAGATGAAGAATGCTTGGCGGTTTCGCGCGGCCCTGCTGGCGGCGGCGGCGGTCTGGGGCGGGCTCTGGCTGGGGCCAAGCGGCGCCGCGGCCGCGGACAAGGTGGTGGTGGGGGCGCTGCCGCTGAGCAGCTCCGCTCCCCTGTTCATCGCCGCCGACCTGGGCTACTTCAGCGCCGAGAACCTGGATGTGGACCTGAAGCTCTCCCGCGCGGCCGCCGCCATCGCGGTCGGGGTGGCCGCCGGCGACTACGACGTGGGGGCGACCGGCGTGACGGCCTCCCTGTTCAACATCTTCATGGGCGAGGCCAAGCTCCGCATCACGGCGGACAAGGGGCGCCTTACGCCCGGCTTCCACTTTGAGTCCATCGTGGCCAGCAAGGCCGCCTACGCCGCCGGCGCGCGCGGACTGAAGGACCTCAAGGGCAAGAACTTCGGCATGACCACCTTCGGCTCCACCTTCCACTACATCCTGGGGCGGCTGGCCGAGGCCGAGGGCATGACCGTGGCCGACTTCCAGCTCAAGCCGCTGCGGGGGCTGCCCAACATGGTCAGCGCCCTGTCCTCCGGCCAGGTGGATTTCGCCATCTTCCCCGAGCCCACGGGCTCGGTCGCCGTGGAGAAAGGGGGCGGCGTGCTGCTGGGCTGGGCGGACGACAAGCTCTCCTACCAGATCGCCGTCATCTTCTATGGGGAGAAGCTCGCCGCCAACAAGAGCGTGGGCACTCGCTTCATGAAGGCCTACATCCGCGGCACGCGCTATTACCACGACCACATGCTCAATGGCCCAGAGGACAGCCCGGAGTTCAAGCGCGGCCAGGAGATTGTCTCCAAGTGGACCCAGGCTCCGGCGAGCGGGCGCAGGGGCCTGATCTTCATTGACCGCGACGGCAAGCTGTTGGCGGATGACTTCGCCCGCCAGGTGGACTGGTACGCGGACAACGGCTTCGTCCCCGCGACGACCAAACAGGCGCTGCCCGAACTGGTGGACACCTCGTTCCAGGAGGCCGCCGTCAAGCAACTGGGGCCGTAGTCCCGCCCGCCCGGCGGGGCCGCCCGCGCACCCCGCGCCGTGGGCCCGGGTGCCCCTCCCGAATCTGTCCTGCCGGGCGCGGCGAGGCATCCACCGTCCCTCGGCCTGCCGCCGGAACTCGAAGCGCCACGGGGCGGGCCGTCACTCCCCCAACCAGGCCCAATCTGAAACTCCTCATTGACAACGTGTCCCACGTCTACCCCGCGGCGCGGGGCCACCCGCCCCTCACCGCGCTGGAGGAGATCCGGCTGGAGGTCGGCGCCGGGGAGGTCGTGGTGGTGCTGGGGCCGTCGGGGTGCGGCAAGTCCACCCTGCTCAACCTGATCGCCGGCCTGATCCGTCCCACCTCCGGCACGATCGCCTTCGTGGGGGAGCGGGCCGACCCCGGCCGGCCCCTGACCGCCGTGGTGTTCCAGGAGTTCGCGCTGTTCCCCTGGCGCACCGTGCTGGGCAATGTCGGCTTCGGCCTGGAGTGCCTGCGCCTGGCCCCGGGCGAGGCGCGGGAGCGGGCGCGGCAGGCGATCCGCCTGGTGGGCCTGGAGGGCTTCACGGACAAGTATCCGCACGAGTTGAGCGGCGGGATGAAGCAACGCGCCGCCATGGCCCGGGCGCTGGCGGTGGACCCGGTGCTGCTGCTGCTGGACGAGCCGCTCTCCGCCCTGGACGCACAGACCCGCACCCTGCTGCAAGGGGAGCTGATGAAGCTCTGGGCCGCGACGGGCAAATCCTTCTTCCATGTCACCCACAACATCGAGGAGGCGGTGTTCCTGGCCCACCGCATCGTGGTGCTCTCCCGCCGCCCGGGGCGCATCCGGGAGATCGTGCCGGTGGGGCTCCCGCATCCCCGGGACGAGGGCGTGCGGCTGCTGCCGGCCTTTGCCGCCACCGTGGCGCACTGCTGGGGCCTGATCCGCGACGAGGCCCAGGCGGCCCTGCTGGCGCCGGAGGCCGCGCCTTGGGAGTCCCCGCGCCGCGCCGGGGCGGGCGAGCCATGAGCGAGCCGCGCCATCCCGTGCCCGACCGCTCCGGCCTGCTGGCGGTGCGGCGCCACCCCGGGGTGAGCCTGGCGGGCATCGCGGCGCTGCTGCTGGCGTGGGAGGCCGCCGCGCGCTCCGGCCTGCTGCCGCCGCTGTTCCTGCCCGCCCCCAGCGCCTGCGCGCTGCGCGCCTGGGAGCTCCTGGCCAACGGCGAATTGCCCAGGCATCTGGCGGCCAGCCTGCGGCGGATCGTCCTGGGGTTCGCCCTGGGCGCCGGCGCGGGGGTGGCCGTGGGCGTGGCCACCGGCCACTTCGGCCGCGCCCGGGCGCTCGGCCAGCCGCTCATCGCCGCCACCTACCCGATTCCCAAGATCGCCATCCTGCCCCTGCTGATCCTGTGGCTGGGCATCGGCGAGCCGCCCAAGGTGGCCGTGATCGCCATCGGCGTGTTCTTCCCCATGGCCATCAACACCCATGCCGGCATCGTGGGCTGCGACCCGGCCCTGCTGCGGGCGGGCGTGAGCTTCGGGGCCACCCGCTGGGCGCTGGTGCGCAAGGTGCTGCTGCCGGCGGCGCTGCCGATGATCTTCGCCGGTCTGCGGCTCGCGGCCGGGGTGGCGCTGCTGCTGGTGGTGTCGGCGGAGCTGATCGCCGCCGACTCCGGCCTGGGCTTCATGATCCTCAACGCCGCCGACCTGCTGCGCACCGAGGACCTGATGGTGGGCCTGGCCGCCCTGAGCGCCTTGGGGCTGCTCTTCAACGCGGCCATCGGCGCGCTGGAGCGCCGGCTCGTGAGGTGGAAGTAACCCCAGCGGACAGCCAGCGGGCCGGGCAGGGAGCATGAGGCGCGGGCGCCCCGCGGCCAAGCAAGCCCTCCGCGCCCGGCGGCCGGCTGTTGAACTTTCCCGCGATCTGGTGAAAGGTAGCGGATACCAGACACCCGACCCTACCGCGCGGCGCGGAACCCGGCGGCGGCGGAACCCACACTCGCAGCGGAGCGCAAGATGGATGGCGATTGGCGCGCGGGGTTGTTTCGCCGCATCGAGGAGCGCACGGACGACCTGGTCGCGCTGACCCAGGAATTGATCCGCGTGCCGACGGTCAACCCGCCGGGCGACGCGTACACCGCCTGCGCCGAGATTGTCGGCAAGCGCCTCAAGGCCAGGGGCTTCGAGATCACCTACGCCCGCGGCGTGGACACCCCGGGCGACAGCGACCGCTATCCGCGCACGAACGTCGTGGCCCGGATCGCGGGCACGGGGCCGGGGCCGTGCGTCCACTTCAACAGCCACCTGGACGTGGTCGCCCCCGGGAACGGCTGGACGGTTGACCCCTTCGGGGGCCTGGTGCGCGACGGCAAGGTGTATGGCCGCGGCGCCTGCGACATGAAGGGCGGGCTGGCGGCTTCCATCATCGCGGTGGAGGCGATCCTCGACGCGGGCATCCCCTTTCCGGGGGCGCTGGAGATCTCCGGCACGGCGGACGAGGAATCGGGCGGCTACGGCGGCGTGGGCTACCTGGCCCAGCGCGGCTACTTCTCGCGCCCCCGCGTGGATCACGTCATTATCCCCGAGCCGCTCAACGTGGACCGCGTCTGCATCGGCCACCGCGGCGTGTGGTGGGCGCGCATCGAGACCCTGGGCCGCGTCGCCCACGGCTCCATGCCCTTCCTGGGCAACTGCGCGGTGCGGCACATGGGGGCCGTGCTGGAGCGCATCGAGCACGACCTGCTGCCGCGGCTGGCGCGCAAGGAAACCCGCATGCCCGTGGTGCCCGAGGGTGCGCGGCGCTCCACCCTGAACCTGGACGCCATCCACGGCGGCCAGGGGGAGGACTTCACCGGCCTGCTCAGTTCGCTGGTGCCGGACCGGTGCCGCATGGTCTTCGACCGCCGCTACCTGATCGAGGAGTCGCCGGAGGAGGTGCGCGGCGAGATCGTGGCGCTCCTGGAGGCGCTGAAGCGTGAGCGGCCGGGCTTCGACTACGAGCTCCACGAGCTGATGCACTTCGCCCCGGTATTGACGGACGCGCAAGCCCCCGTGGTGCGGGCCGTCAGCGCGGAGGTCGAAGCGGTGCTGGGCAGGCCCGCCGTGCACGTCGTCTCGCCCGGCACCTACGACCAGAAGCACATCCTGCGCGTGGGGCACCTGGAGGATTGCATCGCCTACGGGCCGGGCATCCTCGACCTGGCGCACCAGCCGGACGAATATGTGGGCATCGCGGACATGGTCAACTCGGCCAAGGTGATGGCCGCCGCGAGCCTGCGGCTCCTTACCGGAGCCGTGCCGTGATGCCGGCGGCGCAAGCCCAGCCGCCCGGCAACTGGGAGCAAGGCGTGGAGCCTTCCCATACCCTCAGGATCAACTGGAGGAGACCGCAATGAAGAACCTGTTCGCAGCCGTCGGCGCCCTGGTCTGTGGCGTCCTGTTCCTGGGCCCGGCGTACGCCGCCAAGGATACGCTGGTCGTGGGGATGGTGCTGGAGCCGCCCCACCTGGACCCCACGGCGGGCGCCGCCGGGGCCATCCGCGAGGTGGTCTATGCCAATGTCTTCCAGGGCTTGACGCGCATTGACCGCACCGGCGGGGTCAAGCCGGCGCTCGCCGCAAGCTGGACGGTGTCGCGCGACAAGCTCGTGTACACGTTCAAGCTGCACTCCGGGGTGAAGTTCCACGACGGCACGCCCTTCGACTGCGCCATCGTGAAGTTCTCCTATGACCGCGCGACGGCGCCGGGCAGCGTCAACGCCCAGAAGGGCCTCTTCGAGCCGATCGAGAAGACCGAGTGTCCCGACGCGCTGACGGCCGTGGTGTCCCTGAAGCGCCCGGCCTCCAACTTCCTGTTCAACATGGGCTGGGGCGACGCGGTGATGGTGGCGCCCAACTCCGTCGCGGGCAACAAGACCAACCCCATCGGCACGGGCCCCTTCAAGTTCAAACGCTGGGTGAAGGGCGACCGCGTGGAGCTGGAGCGCAACCCGGCCTATTGGGGCACCGCCCCGGCGCTGGCGGCGGTCACGTTCCGGATCGTGCCCGACCCCTCCGCGGCCGCGGCGGCGCTGATGGCGGGCGACCTGGACGCCTTCCCCAACTTCCCGGCGCCCGAGACGCTCAGCCGGTTCCGCGAGGACAAGCGCTTCACCGTGCACCTGGGCACCACGGAGGGGGAGACGATCCTGGCGCTCAACAACACCCGCAAGCCTTACGACGACGTGCGGGTGCGCCGCGCGCTGGCCTATGCGGTGGACCGCCAGGCCATCATCACCGGGGCGATGGCGGGGACGGGCGTGGCGATCGGCTCGCACTTTGCGCCCCACCATGCCGCGTACGTGGACCTGACCGGCGCCTACCCGCACGACCCGGCGCAGGCCAAGGCGCTGCTGGCCCAGGCGGGCCTCGCCTCCGGCTTCAAGGCGGTGCTCAAGCTGCCGCCGCCCGCCTACGCGCGCCGCGGGGGGGAGATCATCGCCGCCCAACTGGCCGAGGTGGGCGTCCAGGTGGAGCTGGTGCCGGTCGAGTGGGCGCAGTGGCTGGAGCAGGTCTTTAAGCAGTCGGACTTCGACATGACGATCATCTCGCACACCGAGCCCATGGACCTGGATATCTACGCCCGGGACAAGTACTACTTCAACTATCACAGCGACGCCTACAAGGCGCTCTACCAGAAGTACCTGGAAACGCTGGACCCGGCCGGACAAAAGGAACTGCTGGGCCTGATGCAGCGCAAGCTGTCGGAGGACGAGCCGAACGTGTTCCTGTTCTCGCTGCCCAAGGTGGGCGTGTGGAACGCCAAGGTGCGGGGGCTGTGGGAGAACAGCCCCACCCAGGCCAACGACGTGACGGAAGTCCACTGGGCGGAGTAGGCCCAGCGGCGGGTTGACGGAGCCGGGCCGGCGGGGGAACCCCTTCCGCCGCCGCGCCCGGATTCTGACCAGAAACGACGGGAGCCGGCCCAGCCATGAGCGCATTCCTGTGGCGCCGCCTTGCCGCGCTCGCGGTCACGCTGGCGGCGGCCTCGGCCATCGTGTTCGTGGTGCTGGAGGTGCTGCCTGGCGATCCCGCGGCGGTGATGCTGGGGGTGGGCGCGCGGCCGGACACCCTGGCGGCGCTGCGCCATGAGATGTCCCTGGACCTGCCCGCGGCGCTGCGCTACGTCCTCTGGGTCGGCCGCCTCCTGGCCGGCGACTTCGGCAAGAGCTACACCTACGGCGTGCCGGTGGCCGAGCTGATTGCCGACCGGGTCTTCGTCAGCCTGCCCCTGGCCCTGCTGGCCATGGCGCTCTCCACCGCGCTCGCCATCCCGTTGGGGGTCGTCTCCGCGGCGCGGCACGGGCGCGGCGTGGACACGGCCGTGATGGGGTTCACCCAGATCGGCGTGGCCGTGCCGAACTTCTGGCTGGGCCTGCTGTTCATCCTGCTGTTCGCGGTCAAGCTCGCCTGGCTGCCCTCCGGCGGGTTCGCGGGCTGGGACGCGGGGCTCTGGGCGGGCGTCCGCTCGCTGCTGCTGCCGGCGGTGACGCTGGCGCTGCCCCAGGCCGCCATCCTGGCGCGCGTCACCCGCGCCTCCGTGCTGGAGACCCTGCACGAGGACTACGTCCGCACCGCCCGCGCCAAGGGGCTCTCGCGCGCGGAGGCCCTCTGGGGACACGCCGTGCGCAATGCCCTGATCCCGGTCGTCACCATCATGGGGTTGCAGTTCTCCTTCCTGCTCGCCGGAACGATCATTATCGAGAACGTCTTCTCCCTGCCCGGCCTGGGCCGGCTCATCTTCCAGGCCATCGCGCAGCGCGACCTGATCGTGGTCAAGGACCTGATCGTGCTGCTGGCCTCCTCGGTGATCCTGGTGAACTTCCTGGTGGACCTCGCCTACGCGGCGCTCGACCCCCGGCTGCGCGGAGGGGGCGATGCGCCCTGAGGCGATGGGCCGCTGGGCGGCGCTGCGCCCGGCGCTCGCCCGGGCGCTGGGCTCCCGCAGCCTGGTCATCGGCGGCGCGATCACCGGCGCGCTCGTGGCGAGCGCGCTGCTGTCCCTGCTCTGGACGCCCTACTCGGCGACGGCGATGGACATCGCGCACCGGCTGGCGCCGCCCACCTGGGCGCATCCCTTCGGCACGGACCGCTTCGGCCGCGACGTGCTCTCGATGATCCTGGTGGGGGCCGGCAACTCCCTCCTCGTCGCCCTGGTCGCCGTCGGCATCGGCATCGGCATCGGGACGCCGCTGGGGGCGATGGCCGCGGCCCGGCGGGGGTGGGTGGACGAGGCCCTGATGCGCTTCAACGACTTCGTGTTCGCCTTCCCGGCGCTGCTGTCGGCCGTGATGATCACCGCCCTGGCCGGCCCGGGCGCGGTGAACGCCATCATCGCCATCGGCATCTTCAACATCCCCGTGTTCGCCCGCCTGACGCGGGGGGCGGCCCTGGGGCTGTGGCGGCGGGAGTTCGTGCTGGCCGCCCGCGTCGCCGCGAAGGGTCCCCTGGCCATCCAGGTGGAGCACATCCTGCCCAACATCGCGGGCCTCCTGATCGTGCAGGGCACGATCCAGTTCGCGCTGGCGATCCTGGCGGAGGCGGGACTCTCCTACCTGGGCCTGGGCACCCAGCCCCCCCAGCCCAGTTGGGGCAAGATGCTCAACGACGCCCAGACGCTGATCTATGACGCGCCGGGGTTGGCCATATTTCCGGGCATTGCCATCACGTTGTCCGTGCTGGGCCTGAACCTCCTGGGCGATGGGCTGCGCGACCTGCTGGACCCGCGCCTGCGCCGGGCACGGTAGCCATGGAAAGCGCCCTGCTGGACGTGCGCGCGCTCACCGTGGAGCTGCCCGGCCCCCGGGGGCCGCTGCCCATCCTGAGCGACGTGTCGTTTGCCCTGGGGCGCGGAGAAAGCCTGGGCCTGGTGGGCGAGTCCGGCTGCGGCAAGTCCATGACGGCCCTGGCGCTGATGGGGCTGCTCCCGCCCGCGGCGCGGGTGCGCGGCCGCGTGACCCTGGACGGCCGCGACCTGACGGCCTGCGACGAGGCGACCCTCTGCTCGATCCGCGGGCGGCGCGTCGCGATGGTCTTCCAGGAGCCCATGACGGCGCTCAACCCGGTGCAGACCATCGGCGCGCAGGTGGCCGAAGGCCCGCGCCGGGGCGGGCTGACCCGCGGGGAGGCCCAGGAGCGGGCGCTGCAAGTGCTCGGCCGCGTGGGGCTGCCGCCGGAGCGCTTCTCGCCGCGCCTGTATCCGCACCAGTTGTCCGGCGGCCAGCGCCAGCGGGTGGTGATCGCCATCGCGCTCTCCCAGGGGCCGGACCTGCTCATCGCCGACGAGCCGACCACGGCGCTGGACGTCACCATCCAGGCGCAGATCCTGGACCTGATCACGGAAGTCGCCGCGGAGACGCGCATGGGCCTGATCCTGATCACGCACGATCTGGGGATCGTCGCGGAGACCGCCGCGCGGGTGATGGTGATGTACGGGGGGCGGATCGTGGAGGCCGGGCCCACGGAGCGGGTCTTCACGCGCCGCGCGCACCCCTACACGCGCGGACTGTTCGCCGCCTCCCCCCACGCCGCGGTGGCGCGGCTGGGCGCCGGGAGCCGACGGATCCGGCTGGCGACGATTCCCGGCCAGGTGCCCGACCCCGGCAGCCGCCCGGCCGGGTGCGCCTTCGCGGCCCGCTGCCCGCTGCGCACGGCGGAGTGCCTGGAGGCGACGCCGCCGTTCGTCCCGGTGGGGGAGGGCCATGCGGTGGCCTGTCTCCACCCCGTGCCGCAGGACGCGCCATGAGCGAGCCAAAGCCGCCGCTGCTGCGGGTCAGCGGGCTGGTGCGCGACTACCTGCTGCCGCGCGCCCGCCCCTTCGCGCCCCAGCGCCGCCTGCGCGCGCTGCACGGCGTGAGCCTGGCGCTGAACGCCGGGGAGAGCCTCGGCATCGTGGGCGAATCCGGCTGCGGCAAGAGCACCCTGGCGCGGTCGGTGCTGGCGCTGGAGCGCCCCACCGCGGGCACGGTGCAGGTGCACGGCCAGGACGTCTTCGCCCTGGACCGGCGCGCCCTGCGCGCCCTGCGGCGGCACCTGCAGATGATCTTCCAGGACCCCTACGGCTCCCTGGATCCCCGGCAGCGCGTCGCGCGCATCGTGGCCGAGCCGTTGACCTCCCTGGAGCCGGAAACGACGGCCGCGATGCGCCGCCAGCGGGTGGCCGAGGCGCTGGAGGCCGTGGGGCTCTCCGGCGCAGCGGCCGACAAGTACCCGCACGAGTTCTCCGGCGGCCAGCGCCAGCGCATCGCCATCGCCCGCGCGCTGATCACGCGCCCCAGCCTGATCGTGGCGGACGAGCCGGTCTCCTCCCTCGACGTCTCCGTCCAGGCGCAAGTGCTCAACCTGATGCTGGACTTGCAGGAGCGGCTCGGGCTGTCCTACCTGTTCATCAGCCACGACCTGAGCATCGTGCGCTGCGTCACGGACCGGGTGGCGGTGATGTACCTGGGGCGCATCGTGGAGCAGGGGCCGACGGAGGCGGTGTTCACCGCGCCGCTGCACCCCTACAGCCAGGCGCTGCTGGACGCCATCCCGTGGCCGGACTTCAAGCGCCGCCGCGCGCGCGTGCCCTCGGCGGCTGCCGCGCGGGAGGGCCCGCCGGAGGAAGGCGTCGGCTGCCCGTACGCCGGGCGCTGTCCCCGCGCGGAGACCCGCTGCCGCGAGGCCCTGCCGCCGCTGCGGGACATCGCGCCGCAACGGGCGGTGGCCTGTCACTTGGCGTGAGCCCCACGGGGGGTGCGGCCCTGCCCTCCGGGCGGCCCGAGTGTCGCTTTTTGCGCTTCTGTCAGCTTGAGCAACCAGGTATCCGACTTTTCCGGCGATCTTGTGAAACAGTCCTTTCGAATCATTGGGTTGCAGGCTTTCCAAATTGGGTTCGCATAGCGATTTTTTTTTCCGGACCGCAGCGAGTGTCGCGAAACAGGCACCGGGCGCCGGCAGGCAATCCGCGATGTGGCCGAGCCAGGGCGCAGGGAGGGCCGGGGCGGGGAAAAACGGGGAATTGGGGGATGGAGGAAGCATTACATATGTATATCACTTATATGGCTGAGTGTCAAGGAGAGGGCGCGCCCCCGAACCCCGGCCCTTGACCCGCTACGGCCCGGATCCACTCGCCGGGCCAGCCGATGAGCTTTACCTTCTCCCTGCGTTTATGCAATGGTTGCCTCCTCCCCGTTTAGGGTTCGATGCGGGGTGGGCGGGGGGCCGCCTTACTCAATACTGCAATTGCGAACTGGACATTGCTACAGTCGCCTCCCGGGGAATTCGGGCGGCGTCCCGGTTTCACTTCAGGCGCTCGCAGCAGGTTCGGGATGGGGATCGCGGAGCGAAAGACGATGGGAAGTCGCCCGCGCCGGGCGGGCGGCGCCCTGGCAAGGACCGCCCGGGCGCCGGTTCTCGCCGCCCTGTTCTGGCTACCCGTCCTGCTGCTGGCCTCCGGGGAGGCCAGCGGTCTGCCCTTTCAGATGCTGGAATACCCCTCCGCGATCCTGGTGCGCCCCGGCGGGCAGGAGATCAAGGCGGACTACAGCGTCGAGGCGGATCGAATTCCCACGGAACTGCTGCTGCTGCATTACCGCTACGGGCTGACGCCCAGGCTGGAGGTATCTGGCGGTGCGACATGGGCGCATTTCATCCAGGAGCACATTGAACGGCTCGCGGAGGTACAGGCGACGGCGAAGTTGCGGCTCGCCGCGGCTCCGTTCCAATACCAGCTCACCGGCTACGCGCGCTATCGCGAGGCGCTGGGCGATCCGGTCATTCGGAGCATCAAGGAGGGGTTCGAGAACGTCCAGGGCATGGTCTCCCGGCACGCCGACGGCGGCAAGGACGCCTCGGTCGGCATCCTCGGCAGACGCACGGGGCGGCAGCACGCCTACACCGTGGGCCTGGAATACATGAACGCGAGCACGCGCAACTATGGGGATTTCAAGGCGGACCAGACAGACGTCTACACGCTCTACTTCTCGCCCGAGGAGCACTTTCACCATGATCTGCTGATGGTGGCGCTGGAGAATCGGTATAGCTACTGGATGAATCGCGGCGACTTCTACGATGTCGTTCCCCAGGTGCGCTGGGAGTTTGTGGAGAATTGGGTCGTTGAGACGGGGGTTTCCATTCCGGTGATCGGCGGACAGTTGTACCGCTACACCATCGGCATCACGTATCAGCGATGAGCGAGGGCCTGGGGCGGCCCGCGCACCCGCCGGGAGCACCGGACGAGGAGGGTGCGCTGCCCACGGGCCGCGGGCACATCACGGGCGGGAAGGGCGAACTGGCAATGCGCAATCCTCAGAAGCCGCTGCCGCTGTTGAGCACCCGGATGTGGGCCGTGCTCTTGCCCGCGCTGATCGTGGCGCCGCTGGTGTATCTGTTCGCCTGCGACCAGGCGGACTACCCGTACTACATCCGCGGGCCGGTCTGCGAGGCCTACACACTGCCCTTGCCGCCCGAGGATCTTGCCGTCACTCCCGGCAACGCGAGCAACACCGTCTCGTGGAGCTCGGTCGGCGGGGCCAACGGCTACGACCTCTACTTCGCCACCAGCACCGGGGTCAGCGCGAGCAGCACCCTGATCGCCCAGGTGGTCAGTCCCTATCTGCACGGCGGCCTCACCAACGGGCAGGGGTACTACTACCGGGTGACCGCGACCATCCGGGGCTGCGAGGGCCCGCTGTCCAAGAAGGAGGCGCGCGGCGACCCATTTGACCCCAATGCCAATCCCGGAGGGGGCGGAGGTGGCGGAGGTGGCGGCGGCGGGGTGACAACGACGGCTGACGTCACCGGAAAAGTGGTGGATGCGTTTACCGGGTTTCCGTTGCAGGGAGTCACCGTTCAGGCGGGCGGCGTCTCCGCCACGACCGACGTCAATGGGAACTTCCGGCTGGTCGCGGTGCCCTCCGGCGGCCAGACCGCCACGTTCACCTTTCCTGGATATTTCGACTACCAGCGCGCCGTGACCGTGCCCACCTCCGGCACGGTGGACATGGGCATCATCCCCCTTTCTCCCATTTCGCCCGCCTTCGCGTGGCGCGTGGTGCTCACCTGGGGACCGCAGCCGGACGACCTGGACCTGCATGCCGTGACCCCGGGCGCGATTAACGTCTACTTCAAGAACCCAAACTCCGGCACCGGAACCAGGCTGGACAGGGACGCCATATATTCGCTTGCCAGACCTCCGCCGGAGACCATCACGATCTCAACCCAGGAACCTGGGACCTACAAGATCTTTGTGCAAAATCTGAGTGGCTCGGCGACAACCACGCTCGCGGCGTCCGGCGCATGGGTAGACGCTTACGATTCCGCGGGGCTGCGGCTTTCGCGCGCCGTGCCCAGCGGTTGCGTTACTGGAGTGGACTTCTGGAACACGCTGACGATCAATGGCACCAGCACGGCAGCCGTTGGAGTGTGCCAGTCCATCACGCCCTGATATGGAGTGGGCTGCTTCCAGCCCGCTTTCCCCCCGCTCCGCTTTCCTGTACGCTCGCCTCAAGGGTAGCGCACTCGCACCGGACATCGCGCCATGCCGATCACCGACACACTCAGGAACGCCGAAGGGCTGCGCCAGGCCGGC
>Ga0315281_10005993_pt1 | contig 17337 bp, 16 predicted proteins | sample YL17G07_0_MG_FD_204540 | JGI IMG/M metagenome (GOLD analysis project Ga0315281, IMG submission 204540) | Sediment microbial communities from Yellowstone Lake, YNP, Wyoming, USA - YL17G07_0 | ecosystem: Environmental > Aquatic > Freshwater > Lake > Sediment | place: USA: Wyoming | collected...
TCCCCGGTCACGGCATCAAGGCCGTCGTCGAAGGGCGCGCCGTCGTGGCCGGCAACGAGCGCCTCGCCGGCCCGGCGGCACGGAAGGCGGCCGAGGAGTTCACCGCAGAGGGCAAGACGGTGATCACCGTGGAGATCGACGGCGAGCCGGCCGGCGCCATCGCCGTGGCCGATACCGTCAAGACGGGGTCGGCCACGGCCGTGCGCCGGCTCCGCGAGATGGGCCTCGAGGTCGTCATGCTCACCGGCGACAGCCGGCGCACGGCAGACACCATCGCCGCCCAGGTGGGCATCGACCGCGTGGTCGCGGAGGTGCTGCCCGGTCAGAAGGCGGCGCAGGTCGCCGCCCTCCAGGCGGAGGGCAAGCGGGTGGCCATGGTGGGCGACGGCATCAACGACGCCCCGGCCCTCGCCCAGGCCGACATCGGCATCGCCATCGGCACGGGCACCGACGTCGCCATGGAAGCCAGCGACATCACCCTCATGTCGGGCGAGCTCGGCGGCGTGGCCACGGCGATCTCGCTGTCGCGCGCCACCATCCGCGTCGTCAAGCAGAACCTCTTCTGGGCCTTCGCCTACAACGTGGCCTTGATCCCGCTGGCGGCCGGCGTCTTCTACCCCGCGTTCGGTGTGCTCCTGAACCCCATCTACGCGGCCGCGGCGATGGGCCTGTCGAGCGTGACCGTCGTGACCAACAGCCTGCGCCTCCGCCGCTTCCGCGGCGTCTGACCCGCAGGGCCCGCCCGGCGGCGCCCCGCGTCGCTTCGTCCTCCGCGCCCCCGCCTCATCTCGCCGCCGCGCCCGCCGCGTACGCCAGGAGGGGGACGGTCCTCACGTCGGGAACGTCCCCCTCCCGGGTGGCGACACGATGTCCGTCAACCTGTTCATCGTACTCGCCCGTCACGTACGGCGGCTGCGCTCTTCGCGCTTTACCTTGGTCTTGTAGAAGGGGACGGGACCCATGGTGTTCACCTCCTCTACTGCTAGCCTTCGACCTGGTTGTCACCGTTTTCGTAGGGAGAACAAACCTCTCGCGAAACGTGGCACAAGGCCCGCGGCCGCACCGACGTACCCCCCTGCAGCGTTCCAGCGCCCTTTGCCGCTCGGGTGAAGGCCCCACCCGGCTAGCCAGAACGGCCAATAGGGGAGCGAAATGTCCGTTCCCCCGTCCATTGTCAGCCTCGCGCGGCGGATGCGAGGATGGACGAGGGGGCCGACCTCTGGCAACAGCCACTACCGGCCGACCTGCGGAAGGGGTCACATGCTCAGCATTCTCGACCGGCACGCCATCGGGCAGCTGCTCCGGACCAAGGAGATCGACGCCTGGGGAGTCGCGGCGAACACGCCGCGCCTGCCTCAGGCCCCCGACTATCCCATCGCGATCTCGATGCTCATGCGCGTCGACCAGCTCGTGGTGCGTGGCCTGCGGCGCGGACCCACCGAGGACTACTACGAGGAGTACCTGCGCCTCAACATCGCGCTCGACGACGCCGCCGGGACGCTCGTCGACGTGTTGCGCGTGCACGGCCACGCCGCGGAGCGCGTCGTGGCGACCGGCGGCGACGAAGGAAACGGCAACAGGCCCTTCCCGCACAAGACGGCGGCGACGAGCGCCGGCCTCGGCTGGATCGGCAAGACCGCGCTCTTCGTTTCTCCGCAGTTCGGCCCGGCCGTCCGCCTGGCCACCGTGTTCGCCGACCTGGACCTGCCGGTCGGCGACGCTATCGCCGAGGGCCGCTGCGGCGACTGCCGTGCCTGCGTCGACGCCTGCCCCGCCGGCTGCGGGCGCGACGTGCGGTGGCGCGCCGGCATGGCTCGCGGCGAGCTCTTCGACGCCGCCGCCTGCCGGCACCAGATGACGCTCTTCGGCAACGTCGACGCGCAGATCTGCGGCATCTGCATCGCCGCCTGCCCGTACACGCGGCCGCACTGATCGGCGCAGCGTTATTGAGCGGCCCGCGGGCCCGAAGGGCTCCGTCGCGGGTCGGACTGATCAGCGCGTGGGCGAGCGCCCGCCACTCCCCGCGCCGCGCCTACGTTGCGCGCCTGCCTCGCGCCTGCTACGCTCCGTTTCACGCCAAACTGAAAACGGTTTTCAGTTTCAGATGACCGGAGCTCGCCGTGGCACTCGACGCCGACCAGATCGCCGGGACGCTCGCCGCGCGAGGCCTGCGCCTCACGCGGCAGAGGCGCGCCGTACTCGACGCGGTCGCCGAGGCGTCGTCGAGCGTGAGTCCCGTGCAGGTCTTCGACGCCGCCCGTGAGCGCTGCCCCGAGCTGGGCCTCACCACCGTGTATCGCACTCTTGATCTGCTCAGCGAGATCGGCGCCCTGCGCCGCGTGCACGGGCCCGACCACTGCGAAGCCTTCGTGCCCGCCGGCGCGGCGCACGGTCACACCGTGGTCTGCAGCCGTTGTGGCCAAGTGATGGAGTTCACCGAGTGTGACATGCAGGCAGTCGTCGACGCCGCCGCCCGGCAGACCGGCTACCGCATCACCGAGCACTTCCTGCAGCTCAGCGGAGAGTGCCCGGCCTGCGGTGAGCGCGCGGGACGGCCGCGCCGGACGGCCGGAGACGGCAGGTGAGCGCACCCCGACTGAGTCGGCGCGCGGCGGCGGCGCTCTTCGCGATCCTCTTCGTCGTGACCGCGGCTGCCGCGCTCGGAGCCACCGGGTGCGCGGCCGGCGGCGATGCGGCACACGGCGGCGCGCTCGACGTCGTCGCCGCCGAGAGCTTTCTCGCCGACATCGCCCAGAACGTGGCCGGCGAGCGCTTCACCGTGCGCACTCTGATCCCGCCGGGCGCCGACCCGCACGCCTTTGAGCCGACGCCGAAGGATGTGGCCGCCGTGGCCGGCGCCGACCTGGTCCTCATCAACGGCGGCGGCCTGGAGGGCCCGCTTCTGGACACGCTGCAGAACGCCGGAGGGAGCGCGAGTATCGTGGACGCGTCAGCCGGGCTCAAGACGCGCACGCCGCAGCCGGGCGAGCCGCCGCTGGCCACCGGGCAGACCGACCCCCACTTCTGGCTCGACCCCGTGCTGGTGGAGACCTACGTGTCCAACATCCGCGACGCATTCGTCAAGGCCGACCCGGCCGGGGCGGCGGCCTACGAGGCCAACGCCGCCGCCTACACGGCGAAGCTCAGGCAGCTGGATGCCTGGATCAAGGCGCAGGTCGCGCAGATCCCGCCCGGGGATCGCAAGCTCGTCATGAACCACGCCAGCCACGGGTACTTCGCCGACCGTTATGGTCTGCAGGTGATCGGCACGGTGATCCCCAGTGTGGGCACCTCGGAGTCGCCGACGGCGCAGCAGCTCGGCGACCTCACCGCGGCCATCCGCAAAAGCGGGGCGAAAGCCATCCTCGTCGAGGTCGACGAGAACCCCCAGCTCGCGCGGCAGATAGCCGCCGAGACCGGCATCAAGGTGGTCACCGACCTGCTGGACCACTCCCTGACCCCGGCCGACGGCGCCGCGCCGACCTACATCGATATGATGGAGTACGACACGCGGCGCATCGTGGAGGCGCTCAAGTGAGCGCTTCCCCCCGCGCGGACACGATGTCGGGCGGCAACGGCGCGGGAGTCCCTCGGCACGCCTGCCTGTCGCTGACGAGCGTCACCGTGGCCTACGGCGGGCGCACGGCGCTCGAGCAGGTGACCATGGACGTGCCGCACGGCGGCCAGGTGGCCGTCGTCGGGCCCAACGGCGCCGGTAAGTCGACGCTGTTCAAGGCGCTCGTCGGCCTGCTGCCGCTGCGCGACGGCAGCATCGAGCTGCGCGACCGCGATGCGGAGGCGCAGGCCGAGCCCATCGCCTACGTGCCCCAGCGGGAGGAGATCGACTGGAGCTTCCCCGTCACCGTGAGCGATGTGGTGATGATGGGGCGTTACGGCCGCCTGGGCTGGCTGCGCCGTCCCCAGGCGGCCGACCGCGAGGTCGTGGCGCGCAGTCTCGAGGAGCTCTCCATCGCCGACCTGGCGTCGCGCCCGGTGGGCGACCTCTCCGGCGGCCAGCAGCAGCGGGTCTTCCTGGCGCGCGCCCTCGCCCAGGAGCCGCACGTGCTGCTGCTCGACGAGCCGTTCACCGGCGTCGACGTGAGCGCCAAGGAGGCGCTCCTGGACCTCCTCGAGCGCCTGCGGCGACGCGGCATCACCGTCCTCGTGAGCACCCACGACATGCAGACCGCGTCGCAGAGATTCGAGCTCGTCGCCCTCCTCAACGGGCGGCTGATCGCCTACGGCCCGCCGCCCACGGTGTTCACCCCCGAGCACATCTCCGAGGCGTTCGGCGGCCGGGCGCTCTTCCTCGAGGGCATGGTCGTCATCGACGAGTGCTGCCCGTGCCCGCCCGAAGACGAGCACGGGCACGGCCCCCTCCCCGGCGGCCACGGGGGTCCGGCGTGATCCACTGGTTGACCGAGCCCTTCACGCTGGAGTTCATGCAGCGCGCGTTGGTCGCCTCGCTCATCGTCGGGGTGGTCTGCTCGGTGCTGGGTTGTTTCGTGGTGCTGCGCGCCATGGCCTTCCTCGGCGATGCGTTGGCCCACGCCATCCTCCCCGGGGTCGCCGTAGCCTATCTGCTCGGCGCCAACCTCCTCGCCGGCGCCCTCGTGGCCGCGTTGCTCGTGGCCGCCGGTATCGGCCTGTTCTCGCGGCGCGGCGCCGTGAAAGAAGACACGGCCATCGGCATCCTGTTCGCCGCGGCCCTCGCCCTTGGCGTGGTGCTGATGAGCACGGTGCGGTCGTACGCCACCGACCTCACGCACATCCTGTTCGGCAACGTGCTCGGCGTGAGCGCCGGCGACCTGTGGGTCACCGGCGCGCTCGCCGTCGGCGTCCTCGCCACCGTGGTGCTCCTCTACAAGGAGCTGCTGCTGGCGTCGTTCGACCCCGTGCTCGCCCACACACTGAAGCGCCGGCCGGAGCTGCTGCGCTTCGTCATGCTCATGCTCCTCGCACTCACCGTGGTGGTAAGCCTGCAGACCGTAGGGGTCGGCCTCGTGGCGGCGATGCTGGTCACGCCGGCGGCGACCGCGTATCTGCTCACCCACCGCCTCTCGAGCATGATGCTGGTGGCGGCGGCCATCGGCGCCGCCTGCAGCGTCGCCGGCCTCTACCTGAGCTACTACCTCAACGTCGCCTCGGGGGCCGCCGTGGTGCTCACGGCGACCGTGCTGTTCCTGGTGACCTTCGTGGCGGCGCCGCGCCGCGGGGCGCTGGCGCGGCGGGCGGCGGCGCGGCGGGCGGCGTAGCCGCCCCGTTTTGCCGCCGCCCCCGGCGAGCATAGTTGCCCCAGGGACCTACTCAAGGAGGACGCCATGCCCACGACGCTGGTACTCGGCTACGACGGTTCGGACTGCTCCCTTACGGCGCTCGCGCGCACCATCGACCTGGCCGGCGCGATCGCGGACGCCACCGTGGTGGTCGTCTACGCCTTCGAGTTCTCCATCGGCTACGTGCCGATCGGCATGACCGACTCGCCGCTGATGATGAGCGCCGAGTTCGACGACCATGCGCAGCTCGTGCGCGGCTACGGCGAGGGCCAGGTGGACAAGGCCGCACAGAAGCTCGCTGCCGCGGGCGTGAAGGCCGAGAAGGTGGTCGCCGAGGGCCGCCCCGTCGAGGTGCTGCTCGAGACGGCCAAGGAGCACGACGCGGCCCTGATCGTCGTCGGCAGCCACGGTGAGGGCGCCGTCTCCGCCGCCTTCCTGGGCTCCACGGCGCTCAAGCTGCTGCACCACAGCAAGCTACCGGTGCTGGTGGTGCCGCGGCACGACAAGCACTGAGGTGGTCGCGATGAAATGGCGCAAGCCGCAGGAGGACCTCATCCAACTCCTGCACGACGTGATCCCCGAGGGCAAGGCCCCCGTCGAGTTCAAGCCCATGTTCGGAGGTCCCTGCTACTGGGCCGGCGGCAACATGTTCGCCGCCGTCCACCAGGAGAGCCTCTTCGTGCGCCTCGGCAAACCGGACCGCGCCGAGCTGCTGGCGCGACCCGGCGCCCACCTCTTCGAGCCCATGGAGGGCCGCCCGATGAAGGAGTACGTCGTCTTCCCCGAGGCGCTGCTCGCCGACCGCGACGCTCTGCGCGGCTGGATGGCCAAGGGACTGGCCTACGCCGCGAGCCTGCCGCCCAAAGAGAAGAAGCCGCGCAAGAAGAAAGCCTGAGGCGCGGCGGGCGCCCGCGAACCGGGCGCGGCACGGACCGTCAGCTGCGCTTCGCCGGCTGCCCCGGCGTCGGGTTGGGCTGCGCCGGCTTGACCGGAATGGGCGCGATGCCGGCGAGGTCGCCGACGACGTTCACGAGCTCGCCGTTGGCCGGCACGATGATCTTGGCGTTCTGCCAGAAGGCCTTCTCGACGGCCTCGAGTTTGCGCAGGACCTGGGCGTTGCCGACGAAGTACTGCTCGGCGGCCTCGTTGACCAGCTTGATGGCCTGCGCCTCGCCTTCGGCGGCGAGGATCTTGGCCTGCCTGACGCCCTCGGCCTTCTTGATCTCGGCGCGTCGCTGGCCGTCGGCCTGTGTCTCGGTGGCGGTGGCATAGTCGACGGCGGCGATCTTCTCGTTCTCAGCCTTGACGACCTTGTTCATGGTCTCCTGCACGTCCTGCGGCGGGTCGATCTCCTTGAGCTCGGTGCGCAGGATCTCGATGCCCCAGCTCGCGGTCTCGTTCTTGAGCGTGCTGCGCAGCTCTTCGTTGATGCGTCCGCGCTCGCTGTTGGCCGACTTGAGCGTCAGCGTGCCGATGATGTTGCGCAGCGTGGTGCGCGCCAGGTTCACGATCTGGTTCTCGTAGTTGGTGACGTTGTACTGCGAGGCCTTCACGTCTTCTTCGTCGGACTTGACCTTGAGGTACACCTGGGCGTCGACGCGCGCATTGAGGTTGTCGTTGGTGATGATGGTCTGCGGCTGCGCCTCGACCAGTACCTCACGGATGTCCACCTGGAACATACGCTCGATGCCCGGGATGATGATGTGGAAGCCGGGGTCGCAATAGCGGTTGTACTTGCCGAGGCGCTCCACCAGGCCGCGGTGCGTGGGCCTGATGATGCGGATGCCCGTGACGAGGATGAGGATGATGATGATGAAAGCGACGATGATGATGGCGCCTACGATGGCCAAGCCCATGTGGTCCCCCTTCGCGCGGGCGCGGCCGGCGGCCGTCCGCCGGAGCGCCCGCTCTCTTCTTCGTACTTGATGGTAGGGCCGCGCCGGGCGGCTGTAAAGGTGCCGGGCGGGCGGCCATCGGCCTCAGAAGCCCAGCAAGGCCGGCAGATCGACGATCGAATCGATCACGTGGTCCGGCGTGCCGCTCGCCCCGGCAAGCTTCTCTTCGCGGAGCTTGCCGGTGCGCACCAGCACGCCGGTGACGCCGACCGCCTGCGCGGCGAGGACGTCGTTCTCGACGTCGTCGCCGACCATCGCCACCCGGTCGGCGGGCGTTCCTGGGTCGATACCGTTGTCCGGGTCGCCGGGCGCCGGAGGGACCGCGAAGCGCGGGCGGTCCTGCGGCCGTCGACTTCCAGGAGCGCACGAGCGAAGGCCCGCTGGTGCCGGAGCCGGGACTTGAACCCGGACGCCGCCGAGGCGACAGGGGATTTTAAGTCCCCGGCGTCTACCAGTTCCGCCACTCCGGCACGGGAGGAGTATACGACGCGGCCGCCGGCCGCGGCAGGACGAGCGTGTCAGCGCTGCGGCCGCTGCCGGTTCTCAGCCCGGCCGCAGCGACCCCTCGGCGAGCGCGAGCGCCGCGCCCTCGAGGATGTCGGCCTCGCTGCAACGCACCTCGGCGAGGCCGAAGGCGCGGCAGGCCTCCCGGGCGATGAGGGCGCCGGCGAGGATCACGTCCTCGCGCCCCTTCTGGATGCCCGGCAGGCGGCCGCGCTGCGCGTTGGTGAGCCCGGCGAACTCGGCGATCGCGGCGTCGATGTCGGCCAGGCTGAGCACGTGACCGTGGACCAGCTCGGAACGGTACTCGCGGAGGCCGAGCTTGTGGGCCACGAGCGTGGTGTAGGTGCCGGCCACGCCCACGGCGCCGCGCGCGGCGCCGCGAACCGTGGCCGGCACACCGTCCGCGATCGCGCCGGCGACGGACGCCGTGAGCCTGCCGAGCTCTTCCGCCGCCGGCGGATCGTGGTGCAGAAAGCGCTCGGTCAGGCGCACGACGCCGATGTCCAGGCTGCGCACGAAGTCAGGCTGCGAGCCGGCGGCGCCGACGGCGAACTCGGTGCTGCCGCCGCCGATGTCGATGAGCACCAGAGGCCCATTCGCCCGGCCGGTGAGCTCGGCCGTGCCGCCGCGGAAGGCGAGGGCGCCCTCCTCTTCGCCGCCGAGCACGCGCGAGGGCAAGGCGAAGTCGCGCTCGACGCCCTCGAGGAAGCCGCGGCCGTCGGCTGCGTCGCGAAGGACGCTGGTCGCCACGAGCAGGCGCCGCGCGGGGCCGTAGGCCTCGAGGCGCGGCGCGTACCCGGCCAGGCAGGCGCGCGTGCGCGCGGCGGCGGCAGGGTCGAGACGCCCGCTGCGATCGACGCCCTGGCCGAGCCTCACCACGGTCGTCAGGCGCGCGTCCGCCAGCACGTCGCCGACGTCGCTCACCTCCGCCAGGAACAGACGGCAGGTGTTGGTGCCCAGGTCGACCACCGCGACTCTCACGGCGCGGCCTCCGCCGAAGGCACGAACGCGGAGCAGCGACCGTCGTCGCACCACGGATGCTCGGCCTGCGCCAGCACGGCCCGACCGAAGGCGTAGCCCGGGCGCGCGAGGGCGTGGGCGACGTGCGCGTGCAGGCACTTGACGGCGCGCACGTCGCCCACGCCTCCGACCCCGGCCGTGAGCGAAGCACCGCCATCGACCATCATCAGAGCGTAGCGCCCCACAAGCTCCCGGCGGCGGCGGCGCGCTGCGGTCGCGGCCGCCGCGACGGCTCGCGCCAGCGCCGGCTCCGCCGCCAAACGCGCGGACCACGCCTGCACGCCGCCGTCGCTCTCCAGCCGCGACGCGGCGGTCACCAGCGTCGGGCACGTCAGGTAGAACAGCGTCGGGAACGGCCTGCCGCCGGCATCGTACGGCAGCGTCTCGACCGCGGCCGGGAACCCGAAGGGACAGCGCGCCGCGGCGCGACTCATCGCATGAGGCGTCCGGCCCAGCTGACCGGCCACGACAGCGAGGTCGGCGCCGTCGACAAGACGAGGAGTGGTGCGCGGGTGTGAGCTCACCGCCGGGTCAGCGCAGCAGCGTGCGCCAGAGGTCCTCGACGCGGTCGAGCACCGAGATGGAGCCGGCTGCCGGAGCGGTGCCCGAACGGACGACCGGCTCAACGTCGTCGCCGGGGAGCCCCTTGACGACGAAGACCTGCGTGTCTGGCGGTACGAGCATGGAGTCGGCGCGCGCCGCCTGCGCCACGTAGGCCTTCGTGGCGAGCAGCTGCATCTTCAGGTCGAAGGCGGCGTTGTCGGCGCGCGCCGCCTGCAGCGCGTCCGCAGCGTGCTGGTAGCGGTCCTGCTGCGCGAAGAACGCCCGCACCGGAGCCACGTAGAACGACGCGCCGATGAGGACGAGGACGAGGATCACCAGCCGCCCGAGGTGCAGCCGCGGCGCGCCGCCACGCCGACGAGCGCGCCCGCCGCCACGGCGAGGCGCCCCCCTCTGCCGCTCGACTGTCGTTGCCTGGGCCAAGCCTGTGCTCCCGTTGCCGATGCGCCGGACGCCGTACGCGCGGCGCCCGGTCGTCCCTAGAGATTCGTGAGCGGCGACCCCGCTCCCTGCACGCTCTGAACGGCGACCGCGCCGGGGCGCTGCGCGGCGACCTCCCGGCCGCCGCGACCTCTGCAGGTCACTTGGTGGGCGAGGGGGTCGGCAGGCTCTGGAGAAGGGAATCAGCCTGCTTGCCGACATCTGAGGACGGGTCCACGGCGATCGCCGCGGTCAGAGTGGCGCGCGCCTGGTCGATGAACTTCTGCGCCTGAGCCTTGTCCTGGGTGAGCCGCGACATGTGTCTCAGGAAGATGCCTTTGTTGAACAGCCCGGGCTGGAAACGGGGATCGGCTGCGAGGACGACGTTCACCTGCTTGACGGCGCCGTTCACGTCGCCGCTGTAGAAGACGGATATGGCCCAATCGGTGCCGACGTTGGGATCGCCGGGCTGCTTGGCCCACGCGGCCTCGTAGACTTTGGCGGCCGCGCCGAAGTACCGCGCGCCCTGCTCGTTCGGGATACCGTCGGGCATCTCGGCGGCGCCTTGGTCGTACAGGCCGTTGGCGCGCGTCACGAGCTCCCGGTAGCTGCCGCTCGTGTCGGCGTTGACGGGCGCCACGGGGCCGCCGCTCTGCGTGCCGGCGTCGGTGGACGCGCCGTTGCCGCCGAACCCGCCGGAGATCATCACGACGACGATGATGACCACGGCGACCGCGCCGAAGCCGCCCCAGATGACGGCCGGGGAGAGACCGCGGCGAGCCGGCTGCGCCAGCGCCGCGGCCGTCTGCCGGCCCCCGCGCCTGGCGTCCTGAACGCCTCTGCCGCCCTGCTGGCCGGTGGTCTTGCCCTTCAGGGCGTTCTTGAGACTGGCCAAGTCGGCGCCGCACTCGGGGCAGAACTTGGCGTCGCCGGCGTCGTTGCCACACTCGGGACAGTACATGCTCGCGCTTCCTCCGCGTCGTGGGTCTGCTCATGGGCTGAAACAGAGGGCGCGGGCGGCCACGCGGCCACTCACGCCCTCCACACACGTGCTGAGTATTCTACCTCTTCAGGTTGTAAAACGCTCCCGCGCCGGGGTAGTAGGCCACCTCACCGAGCATCTCCTCGATGCGCAGCAGCTGGTTGTACTTGGCGACGCGGTCGGTGCGCGCCGGGGCCCCGCTCTTGATCTGGCCCGCGTTGGTGGCCACTGCGAGGTCGGCGAGCGTCGTGTCTTCGGTCTCGCCGGACCTGTGCGAGCACACGGCCGTCCAGCCCGCGCGCTTGGCCATCTCGATGGCGTCGAGCGTCTCGCTGAGCGTGCCGATCTGGTTGAGCTTGATGAGGATCGAGTTGGCGCAGCCGAGCTCGATGCCCCGGGCGAGGCGCTCCGTGTTGGTCACGAAAAGGTCGTCACCCATGACCTGGATGCGGTCGCCGAGCCTGTCGGTCATGAGCTTGAAGCCGTCCCAGTCGTCTTCGGCCAGGCCGTCCTCGATGCTGATGATGGGATACTTGGCGACGAGCGCCGCGTAGTAGTCGACCATCTCGGCGGAAGTGAGGCTGCGGCCCTCGCTCTCGAGCACGTACTTGCCGTCCGCATAGAAGCTCGAGGCGGCGGGGTCGAGAGCGATGAAAACGTCGGCGCCGGGCTCGTAGCCGGCGGCGTCGATGGCCTCCATGATCACCTGGATGGCCGCTTCGTTGGAGGCGAGGTCGGGCGCGAAGCCGCCCTCGTCGCCGACGGCCGTGGAGAGGCCCTTGGCCTTGAGCACGGCCTTGAGACCATGGTAGACCTCGGCGCAGACGCGCAGGGCCTCTTCGAAGCTGGCGGCGCCGACCGGCATGACCATGAACTCCTGCAGATCGACGTTGTTGTCGGCGTGCTTGCCGCCGTTCATGATGTTCATCATGGGCACGGGCAGCTGGTAGGCGTTGCAGCCGCCGATGTACTGATAGAGAGGCAGCTCGAGCGCCGCCGCGGCGGCGTAGGCCGTGGCCAGCGACACGCCGAGGATGGCGTTGGCGCCCAGCTTGGCCTTGTTGGCGGTGCCGTCGAGCTCGATGAGCATGCGGTCGACGAGGCGCTGATCGGTGGCGTCGAAGCCGACGATCTCCTCGGCGATCACGTTGTTGACGTTGTCGACGGCGGTGCGCACACCCTTGCCCATGTACTCGCCGCCCTCGTCGCGCAGCTCCACAGCCTCGTGCTCGCCCGTGGAAGCCCCGGAAGGCACGGCGGCGCGGCCCACCACGCCCGCCTCGAGCTCGACCTCCACCTCGACCGTGGGATTGCCGCGCGAATCGAGGATCTGCCTGGCGGTGACATCGATGATGGTGGTCATAGGGGTCTCCCTCCCGCTCACTCCCGGCCGGAGGCCGCGGTGGTCTCGCCGGCCTTGGCGCGCTGGTAGTACTCCTCTTGCAGCGGCAAGTCTAACCCAGACCAATCGCTGCCTTCGGCGGCCGCCAGTGCGGCGGCTGCCGTGACCCGGCGCGCGAAGCGCCGCGAAGCCTCGCGCAGGGCCAGCTCCGGGTCGACATGCAGCAGCCGCGCCACATTGACGGTGGCGAACAGCAGGTCGCCGACCTCGTGCGCGACCCGGGGGTCGTGACGGTCGGGGTCGCGGATCGTCGGGGCGCGGGACGTCGGCGCTTTGCCGGCGGCGCTCGGCGGTACACCTCCGGCGGCCGCCTCGGCGAACAGCTCGGCGAGCTCGGCGTGCTCCTCGGCGATCTTGGGGAAGGCCTCGGCGGCCGAGCTCCAGTCGAAGCCCACGCTGGCCGCCCTCTGCTGCAGCTTGCGCGCCTGAAGGATGGCGGGGAACGAGGCCGGGACGTCGTGGAAGATCCCCTCCCGGCCCTCCTGCTCCACCTTGATGCGCTCCCAGCGACTCTTGACCTCGCCGGGCGTACTGGCGGTGCCGTCCGCGAAGATGTGCGGGTGACGGCGGATGAGCTTGGTCTCGATGTCGGCGGTCACGCTGGCGAGGTCGCCGGCCCCGCGTTCGCTGAGCATGAGGGCGAGCAGCACGACCTGCAGCAGCAGGTCGCCGAGCTCGCCGTGCTCCGCATCAAGGTCGTCAGCGGCGACGGCGTCGGCCAGCTCGTACACCTCTTCCACGGTGTAGCCGATGATGTCGCGCGGCGTCTGCTCGCGGTCCCAGGGGCATTCCACGCGCAGCACATCGACGATGCGCTTGAGCGACACCAGCTCCTGGCCGAGCAGGGCGTCGTCGAAAGCGTCGCCGGGAGGCACGGTGACAAGCGCCGGGGCGCTCGCAGGCGCGCACACGGAGCCGGCGGCACGCCGCCGCAGCTCGCGCGCTAGGCGCGGCCCGCGCGGTCCGGCGAGCGCGACGACGACCTCGCCGGCTGCGGCGCGGCCGGCGAGGTCGTCGAGGCCCTCGCCGTCGCCCGGGTCGATCTCGAGAAGCCGGCCGCCGCCGGGGTCGGCGAGCTCCGCGACCTGGTCGCGGAGCACGCCGACGAGCCCGGCGGGGACGAAGACGGCGCCGCCGCCGGCGAGAGCCCGCAGCGAAGCTGCGGGCGCCACACCGGCGGCGGCGCCGATGTACACGAGCGTCAGGCTCACCGCGCTGCCGCGTGGCCCGTGTGAGCGAGCTCCGTCAGCTCGTCGGCGACGGCGCCGGAGTCGCGGAACCGCTGGGGCTCGGGGATGCCGTGAGCGTCTTGGGGTCGAAGCCGTCTCCGTACTTGATGCCGGCCTTCTCTTCGGCGTTGGCGAGCCAGGTGTCCCAGGCCTTCGCCTGCAGCTGGAACTTGAGCGACTGCTCGATCATCGACTTGGCTTCCTCGAGGGTCTTCGTGGAACCCGGGGTCTTCTTGGTGACCTCGATGACGTGCCAGCCGAACTGCGACTTGACGGGCACCGAGACGGTGCCGGGCTTGATGCTGAACGCGACCTTCTCGAACTCGGGGACCATGCGGCCCTTGGGGAAGCTGCCGAGGCTGCCGCCCTTATCCTTGGAACCAGGGTCAATGGAATACTGCTTGGCGACCTTGTTCCAGTTCGCGTCGCTGTTGTCTGCCGCCAGCAGCTTCTGCACCTTCTCGGCCTTGGCCTTGGTATTGACTAGCACGTGGCGGGCGTCGATCGAATCCGGCACGACGAACTGCGACTTGTTCTTGGGATCGTCCCAGTACGCCTTGATCTGCGCCTCGGTGACCTTGGCGTTCTCGCCGACCTTGGCGCGCACGGCCTCCTGCAGCATCTGAGCCTCGAGCTGCGTGTTGAGCTGCTCCATGGTGACGCCCTGCTTCTTCAGCAGCGCGTCGAGCTTCTTCTGGCCGCCGACCTGCTGGGTGACCTGCTTGATGCGCTCGTCGAGCTGCTTCTGCGTGACGCTGACGTTCATGTCGGCCGCCTGCTGCTTGATGAGCTCGTTCTGCACCAGGTAGTTGACGATGCTCGCCTTGAGCTGGTCGTACTGCGCCGTGCCCTCTTTGGGGAACGGGGGAGCCCCCTGCTGAGACGCGTACTGCGCCTCGGCCTGGGCCCAGATCTGGTCGAACTGCTCCTGCGTGACGGTGGCGTCGCCAACCGAAGCGATGGCCCCGGTAGGGACGCTGTTGCCGCCGCAGGCGGCAAACGCGAACGCCAGCAGGCCGAGCAGGACCGCAGCCACGATGACTTTCTTCATAGACTTTCTCTCCCGGGGATAGAGGACTGGTCGTGAGACACACGGGAGTCAAGTATAGCATCGAGAGCAGCCTCGACCCACCCGAGGAGATGTGGATCCGAGCTCTCCCGGTGCGCAGTGAGCGCCCGCCGCTGCTTGAAGTAGACCATGCGCTCGTGGGCGGCGCGCAAGCGCGCCGCCCATTCGTCGTCGAGGTCGACGCCCTCGAGCTGCAGGCGCCGGCCGCGGTAGGCCACCGAGGAGGCCGCCAGCTCCGCCGCCTTGAGCCGGATGGCCTGCAGAGTCAGCAGGCTCTCGACCGGCTCCGGCGGCGGCCCAAAGCGGTCGCTGAGCTCGGCCTTCACGTCGCCGAGCGCGCGCAGGTCGCGGGCCCGGGCGATCCGCCGGTGGGCGTCGATCTTACTCGCCTCGTAGGCGATGTAGTCGGGCGGCACGTAGGCGGTGACGGGCAGATCCACGCGCACCGGCGCCACCAGGGCGGTCTGCTCGCCCTGCAGCTCGTGCACGGCCTCTTCGAGCATCTGCGCGTACATCTCGAAGCCCACCGCCGCCACGTGCCCGCTCTGTTCGTCGCCGAGCAGGTTACCGGCGCCGCGGATCTCGAGGTCGGCCATGGCGATCTTGAAGCCGGCGCCGAGGTCCGTGTGGTCGCTCAGCGTGGTGAGACGCGCGGCCGCGTCGCTGGTCAGCAACTCCTCGCTCGGGTACAGCAGATAGGCGTAGGCATGCGAGTCGCTGCGCCCGATGCGCCCGCGGATCTGGTAGAGCTGGGCCAGGCCGAGCATGTCGGCGCGATCCACGACGAGCGTGTTGGCGCTGGGGATGTCGATGCCGCTCTCGATGATCGACGTCGTGACCAGCACGTCGGCCTCGCCGGCGAGGAACGAGAGCATCACCTTCTCCAGGGCACGTTCGTGCATCTGCCCGTGGGCCACGAGGATGCGCGCGGACGGCGCCAGCTCGCGCACGTGTTCGGCCGCCTGGTCGATGGTCTCCACCCGGTTGTGCAGGTAAAACGCCTGGCCCTCGCGGGCGAGCTCCTTCTCGAGGGCGATGCGCACGAGGTCGTCGCGGTACTCGCCGATGTAGGTACGGATCTCATGGCGCCCGCGGGGCGCGGTCTCAACCACCGAGATGTCGCGGATGCCGGTGAGCGACATCTGCAGGGTGCGCGGGATGGGGGTCGCCGAGAGGCTCATCACGTCGACCTGCAGCTTGAGACTGCGCAGCAGCTCCTTCTGCCGCACCCCGAAGCGCTGCTCCTCATCGACCACCACGAGCCCCAGGTCGTGGGGCCGCACGTCGGTGCTCAGCAGGCGGTGGGTGCCGACGAGCACGTCCAGCTTGCCGGCGCTGAAATCGGCGAGGATGCGCTTCTGCTCGGCGCTCGTGCGGAAGCGCGAGACCATGCCGACCTTCACCGGCAGGTCGGCGTAGCGCTCGCTGAAGGTCATGTGGTGCTGCTCCGCGAGGATGGTCGTGGGCACCAGCACCAGCGTCTGCTTGCCGGCTTCGGCGGCCTTGAAGGCGGCGCGCAGGGCGACTTCGGTCTTGCCGTAGCCCACGTCGCCGCAGATGAGGCGGTCCATGGGATGCGCCGCCTCCATGTCGTTCTTGACCTGGTCGATGGCCTCCGCCTGGTCCTCGGTCTCTTCGTAGGCGAAGGCGTCTTCGAGCTGCCGCGTGAGCTCGCCGTCGGGCGGGAAGGCAAAGCCCGGGATGGCCTGGCGCGCGGCGTAGAGCTGGATCAGCTCGCCGGCCATCTCCACGACGGCCTTGCGGGCCCGCGTCTTCACGGTCTGCCAGTGCGTGCCGCCCAGCTTGTCGAGCGACGGCGTCGCGCCGGACGCGCCGATGTAGCGGCTGACCTTGCCGATCTGGTCGTGGGGCACGAAGACGCGGTCGTCGCCCCTGAACTCCAGGAGCAGGTAGTCGCGGGTGACGCCGGCGACGGTGCGCGTCTCGATGCCGCCGAAGCGGGCGATGCCGTGGTTCTCGTGGGCGACGTAGTCGCCGGGGCGCACGTCGAAGAAGGTCGTGAGCCGAGGGCCGGCGGCGAAACGCTGCTCGCGCGGCGCGGCGCGCAGCAGAGAACGCTCGTTGACCACGGCCAGTTTCAGATCGGCGGCCACGAAGCCTTCGCGCAGGGGGGCCGCGAGGAAGTAGAGGCCCGGGGCGGCCTCGCCGCCCCGGGCCAGCTGCTCGCGGCTCACGACCTCGGCGCTCAGGTTGCGCAGCCGGTAGGTGGCGCGCTCCGCCTCGCCCTCGTGGCGGAAGACGATGAAGACGCGGTAGCCGTCGCGCACCAGGCGCAGGAGGTCGCGCTCGGCGCCGGCGAGGTCGCGCGCCGCGAACTGCGGCCGCGAAGCGCGGAACTGCAGGGGCTGGTCGCGCTGCACGAGGTCCACCCGCAGGGCGCCGGCGAGGAGGGCGCGGGCCTCGGCGAGCGGTACGTAGAGCCGCTCGCGCACGCCCGCGCCGTCGACCGCCATGCCGACCTCGGCGTCGAACTCGGCCAGCGCCCGGTAGGTCTCGTCGGGGTTGAACACGGCCGTCGCCCGACCGCCGGCGGCCAGGACGTCGGCGACGGTCGTGAAACGGCCGGCGAGCGCCGCCAGGGCGCGCACGCCGGCGCGCCGGAAGAGCTCGTCCGCAGCCTCCTCCCTGCCCTCGCGCTCCCAGGCGGCGATCGCCTGGTGCAGGCCCATCTCGTACTCCGGCAGGGTCGTGTCGGCCTCGAACGAGGCGTAGACCGTCGTCCTCTCCAGGGTGCCGCTGGTGCGCTGCGTGTAGACCGAGAAGGTGCGCAGGCTCTCCACTTCGTCGCCCCAGAACTCGACGCGCAGCGGGTCGCCGAGGGCCGGGTACGCATCGACGAGGCCGCCGCGCACGGCGTATTCGCCGCGCGAGCGCACCTGTTCGACGCGTTCGTAACCCAGCGTCGCCAGGTGGGCGACCACGGCGTCGAACGAGACCTCGTCGCCGGGCGCGAGCTCG
>Ga0315281_10005994_pt1 | contig 17331 bp, 18 predicted proteins | sample YL17G07_0_MG_FD_204540 | JGI IMG/M metagenome (GOLD analysis project Ga0315281, IMG submission 204540) | Sediment microbial communities from Yellowstone Lake, YNP, Wyoming, USA - YL17G07_0 | ecosystem: Environmental > Aquatic > Freshwater > Lake > Sediment | place: USA: Wyoming | collected...
CGCCGTCGATCTGCGGCGCAGCGGGATCATCGGCCACGGGGAGGGGGCGACCCTCGCGCTGTCCGTGGCGGTCAGCGACCCTGCGATCTCTGCCCTGACCCTGATCGGCGCATCGGCGCGTTCCTGGTGCGACACGCTGCGCCGCGCGGCGGCGGCACGAGGACGGGGCGGCACGGAGCGGCGCCACCCGATCGTCGCGGCCCTCGACCGCTGGGCGGAGGATCTCCTTGAGCGCGCCCAACGGCGCGAGAGAACGTTCGAGCTGCGGCTGCCCGGTGGGGAGGGCATCAGCATCTCCCTCGCCGGTTTTGAGCAGGCGATCCATACGCCTCCCCTCGCGCTCGCCACCATGTTCAGCCGATCGTTGACCCTGGTCCACGGCCTCCTCGACCAATGGAGCGACCTCCACGAGTCGGCCCTCCTGGCGACAGCGATCCGCTTCGAGGATGACCCTCCGAAGGTTCGGGTGCTGGCGGGCGCCGGTCACGACCTGTTCGAAGCGAGCGAGGCTGTCATCGGCGAGCTGGCCGACGACCTGGCGGCTCGCCTCCAGCCGCGCGACCTGCCACCGGTGCTCGTGGCGATCGAGGAGATGGGTTGAGGTACGATGCGAGCGTGAGCCACCCGCAACCTGGCACCGCCGCCCCTCGCTTCCAGATGAGCGCCGACGACGGATCCACCGTCTCCAACGACTCGCTGGCCGGTCGCCGCTTCATCCTCTACTTCTATCCCAAGGACGACACCCCCGGCTGCACGGTGCAGGCCTGCTCGCTGCGCGACAATTTCGAACGCTTGATCGAGGCCGGGGTCGAGGTCTTCGGGGTTTCGCCGGACTCGGTCTCCAGCCACGTCAAGTTTCGAGCGAAATTCGACCTGCCCTACCGCCTGCTGGCCGATGTCGGGCACGGCGTGGCGGAGGCGTACGGGGTGTGGGTCGAGAAGACGTTCGCCGGAAGGACCTACCGCGGCGTGGAGCGCAGCACCTTCATTGTCGGTCCCGATGGGCGCATCGAGCACGTTCTGGCCAGGGTCAAGCCGATCGAGCATGTCGACCAGGTGCTGGAGGCCCTCGCCTCGTGAAGGGGGTACTGCTGACCGCAGCGGTGGCCGGGGTCGGGCTGGCGGTGGTGGCTGCCGTGATCGGCCTCGAATGGATGCTGATCCGATGATCTGGATCGCGATCGCGGTGACGCTGGTCACCTGGTTCATCGGCAAGTTGGCGAATCTGGGTCCGCTGGTCAACCTGCTGCTGGTCGCCGCCGCGGTGCTGCTCGTGATGCAGGTCATCAACGAGCGCGAAGGCCAGGCCTGACCGATGTGGACCAGCGTCGTGCCGGTGATCCTGGTGCTGATCTGGTTCGTGGGCCTGATCGGGGGCCATCGCCTCGGTGGCTGGCTCAACCTGCTCCCGGCAATCGCGCTGGTCATCTTCGTGTGGAATCCGCTGCGGCGTCGGGCCGAATAGCCTCAACGACGGCCCGCGACGGTCGAGCTGTCGCGCCAACGACTACGCTTGCCGCCCCGTGAGATTCCTCCATTTCGCCGATCTGCATCTCGACGCGCCGTTCGCCTGGGCGCGCCCCGAGACGGCTCGGCTGCGGCGCCGAAATCGACGCGAGACGCTGACCCGCATCCTGCAGCTGGCCGATGCGGAGCGGGTGGATGCCATCCTGTGCGGCGGTGACCTGTTCGAGCACGAGCGTTTCTCGGCTGACCTGCTCGAATTCCTCCGCAGCAGCTTTGGTCGGACCGACCTGCGCATCTTCCTCGCGCCGGGCAATCACGACTGGTACTCGGAGCGCAGCCCGTACGCTTTGGTCGGGTGGCCGGCCAACGTCCACGTCTTCAGCGAAGGACACCTGGCGCCGGTCGAGCTGGCCGATGGGCTGACCCTTTGGGGGGCCGCGCACCGCGCCCCCGCCAACACCGACGACCTGTTCGTGGGCTTCAAACCCGATCGTGGCGGCGTTCACCTCGCTCTTGCCCACGCGTCTGAGCGCGGCGCTCTCGCGTTCCAGGAATCCGGCAAGCAGCCGCACGCCCCCTTCGAGGCAGGCGAAATCGAGGCCGCGGGGCTGGCGCACGCCTTCCTGGGTCACTATCACGTGGCACGCTACGCCGCGCGTCACACCTACCCGGGCAATCCGGACCCGCTCGAGTTCGGCGAGTCGCCGGACCGTGGGGTCGTGATCGCCACCCTGTCCGGCGATGGCATCGTCACCCGTGAGCGACGTTCGGTGGCGGTCAGCGAGGTCCACGACATCGAGGTCCCGCTCGACGGTTGCGAGCATTCCGACGACGTGCGTACCCGGTTGGAGAGTGCCATCGGCGGCCTCGCCGGATCGGTGCGGGCCACGCTCGTCGGAGAGGTTGGGCCCAACGTGCAGGTCGACCTCCGCGAGCTCCGCACGCTCGGCGCGCACCTGGACGGCCTGCTGCTGCGCTCCGGGCGGCTCGGCGTTGGCTACGACCTCGAGGAGATCGCCGCCCAGCTGACCGTGCGTGGCCAGTTCGCACGCGATGCCCGGGAGATCGAGGACGAAGCGCGTAGTCGGAAGGTGACGCTGACCGGCCTGCGCGCACTCGACGGTCGCAGCGATCTCGAGGTCGCTTGAGCGATGTGGATCGAACGGGTCATTGCCCGGGCCTTTGGGCCACTCGTCGACCAGACCCTGGAGCTTGCGCAGGGGATGACCGTCGTGGGCGGGCCGAACGAGGCCGGTAAGACCAGCTGGCACGCGGCGACTCGGCTGGCTATCACCGGCGTGCGGCGTGGCCCGGGGCGCACGCGCGAGTCGACGGCGGTCGAAGACCGGCATCGACCCTGGGACCAGCCCGACCGGTGGGCGGTGGAGGCGCGCCTGCACCTGGATGACGGCCGCACCATCGATATTAGCCAGGACCTGGCCGGCAAGGTGGCCTGCCGCGCGCTGGACATCGTGCTGGGGGAGGACGTCTCCAGCGAGATCATGGATGGGACCCCCGACGCCTCGCGATGGCTTGGCCTTGATCGCGACTCGTTCGCCACCACCGTGTCGGTCAACCAGGCGCAGATCCTCGCCGTCGCCGAAAACGCCGCCGCCCTGCAGGAGCAGATGCAGCGAGCCGCCGCCACGCGCGGCACCGACGCCACCGCCGCCGAGGCGATCGAGCGCCTGAAGTCCTTCCGCAGAGAGGCGGTGGGTGCCGACACGGTTGTGGCCAAAGGGCCGCTGCGCGCTGCGATGCGCGAACTCGAGGCAGCCGAAGCGTTGCAGACCGAAGCGCGGCAGCGCCACGCGGCGTACCTCGACCGCAGCGCCCAACTTGAGGAGGCCGAGCACCAGCTGGCCGTGGCCGCGCGCCAGGTAGCGATCCTCGAAGCGGGGGCCGCGCAACGCCTGGCCGACGAATCGCGGCGGCGCGCCGACCGCGCCGCGGAACTGACCGCCTGCCATCCAACCCGGCCGTTGGCGCTGCAGGCCCGCGATGAGCTGGCGGATCGGGTAGCGGCAACCCTTGCCGCCTGGCAGCGCCGGCAGGTGCCGGTCGCGCTGGAGGGCCTCTCAAGCACTGAGCTCGCCGAACGGCTCACACGGCTTCCCGAGCCGCTGATCGGCGACCGCCGGCCAGCCGCCGAGGTGCAGGCCGCGCTGCGGACCCTTGACCTGGCGGAGGAGGCGGTGCGGCTGCACGGCGAACCTCCACCGAACGCCGTCGCGCCCCGAATTCCCGGCGTCGCGCCCTCGCCCCTCATCCCGGCAGGTGCCGCCGGCGTTGCGTCGCTCCTCGGTGGGGCCTCCCTGGTCCTGGGGCAGCCGCTGGTTGGGGCCGCGTTCCTGGTGGTGGCTGCGGGCCTCGCGGCGCTGGCATGGCGGCAGGGCGAGGCGGCTCGTCGAGTTGTTGCAGGCGTGTCGGCTTCCGGCGCTTTTCAGGCAGAGCTGGTTACTGGGTGGGCGGCGCGGCAGGATCAGCTGGCCGACGCGGCGGAGACAGCCCGCGAAGGCCTCCGGGAGGCGCTGCGGGATCGGGGGGCGTCCTGCGACGGCGACCCACGCGCGGCAATGGCTGCCTACGAATCGGCCTGCCTCGACCGTGAAGTGCGCGCCCAGGAGGCGGCCGGCAGCGAGGCGCTGCACCAGGCTCTCGCCGCCCGCCTGGCGCTCGAGGAATCGGCGGCCCGCGCGCAGCGGGCTGCGGCGGAGACAGACGCGGAGCTTCGAGAGGTGGCTGCTCAGATCGGTGCAGCCGACAACGATCTGGACGCGCAACTCCTCGTGGAACGGTTGGGGGCATGGCAGGGAGAACGGGCCGCAGAGGCGCACGCCCGCGAGCAGGCGATCCTCGAATGGCAGGAGCTACAGGGCCTGATCGGGCCGCGGTCGCTCGCCGACCTCCAGTTGGAAGCGACGCAGCGAGCGGAAGCCGCCAGTCAGCTTGGCCATTCGCTTCCGCCGGCGGGAGCGCTGCCCGCCGGCGATCTCGAAGCGGCCGAACATGAAGCCGGCCGAGCGATGGTGCGGGCACGGCAGGGAGTGGACGCGCTCACCGGCGAGCTGCGCGTCCTGAGCGCCGACCTGCCCGCGGTGCCCGACGCAGAAGAGCGGGTCGCTGCCGCGCGCCGCGAGCTGGAACGGGTGAAGGAGTTGGCCGAAGTGATCGACCAGACCCTGGTCCTGCTCACGGCCGCTGAGCGCCGGGTGCATCGCGACCTGGCCCCGGTCCTGGCGGCCGCCATCCAGCGCTGGCTGCCGCAGGTCAGCGGCGGCGCCTACCTCGAGGCCGGAGTCAACCCGCGCGACCTGTCGGTCGAGGTCAAGGAGGCGCGCAGCGGGCAATGGCGCGACGCACGGCTGCTCTCCGAGGGCACCCGGGAGCAGATCTATCTCCTGTTGCGGGTGGCCATGGCCCAGCACCTGGTCAGCACCCGCGAGACCGCGCCGCTCCTCCTCGATGAGGTCACCGTCCAGTCAGACGGGGTGCGCAAGCGCGAACTGCTGGCAGTCCTCCACGCGCTCAGTGCGGACCGCCAGGTGATCCTCTTCACGCATGACGACGACGTGATCAACTGGGCGACCACGGCACTCAATCCCGCGCGCGACAAGCTGATACGGCTGGGCGGCTGGTAGCATTGCCGCCCGATCAACCGATGCCGAACGACAAGCTACCCACCCCCGAGCGCGTCCTGGTCGTCGCCGCACATCCCGACGACATCGAGTTCGGAGCAGCGGGGACGGTGGCCCGCTGGGTCGCAGAGGGATCGGAGGTTCGCTACCTGCTGATGACCCGAGGCGACAAGGGGAGCGATGACCCCGCGGCCGATCCGGTCCGGATCGCGGTCGTGCGAGAGGGCGAGCAGCGTGCCGCTGCCGCCGAGATCGGCGTGGCGGCAGTCGAGTTCCTGGACGAGCCCGACGGCCAGGTGGAACCCAGCTTGCGACTGCGCGAGCGGGTCACGCGTGCCATCCGTGCGTTTCGTCCCGAGATCGTGATGAGCCACGACCCGACCGTCCTGTTCGTCAACAACGAGTGGGTCAACCACCCCGACCACCGGGCGGTGGGCATCGTGGTGGTCGACGCCGTCTTCCCCACCGCACGTGACCCGCTCAACTTCCCCGAGCACCTTGCCGCGGGACTGCAACCGTGGAAGGTGGCCGAGCTGTTCCTGTGGAGTACCAACGAGGCTAACCAGTTGGTCGATATCGGCGCCACCCTGGAGCGCAAGATCGCGGCGCTGAGCGCTCACGTCAGCCAGTTCCGCGACTTCGGCGAGACGGCGCGCTGGCTGCGCCGCGGCGCGGAGGAGCTGGGCGAGCGGGCCGGCTATCGAGCCGCAGAGGGCTTTCGCCGGGTCGTGCTGGCGCGATGAGGAGGTCGCCAGCCATGGCGCTGGCACTCGTGCTCGCGGCCTGTGCGGCCACGCCCACCGCGAGCCCCAGCGCTACACCGAACGCGCAGGATCAGGCGCTCCACGAGGCGCAGTTGGTGGCGCAAACGTTCGTGGACAGTTGGGGCACCCAGGACTGGGGCAGCATGATCGAGCTGGTGGCGCCGCCCGATCGCGACCACTACACGCCCGTTGGCATTGGCCAGCTGTTCCGCGACTTCAGCCAGATGGCCCGCGTCAGCCGGCTCGACGGTTCGGCGGGGCCCGCGTCCCTCACCAGCCTGCCGCTCGAGGGGGAGGCTGAAGGGCCGATGCGCGCCATCGCCGTGCCGATCCGGCTCGCGTTTCAGACCGATCGCTTCGGCCCGGTCGACCTCCAGCGCACGCTGCTGCTGACCCACGCCGCCGAAGGCTGGCTCGTGCGCTGGCGACCGTCGATCCTGTTCCCCGCCCTGGGCGATGATGGGCACCTGGAGATCGCGCGGAGCCTCGGTACGCGGGGTCGCATCCTCGCCGGGGACGGGACCGTCTTCGCAGAAACTCGGGCCGACGGCCACCGCGTCTACCCCCAGGAATGGCTGGCGGGCCAGACCATCGGCTACCTGTCGCCGGTCACCGCGGACGACCTGGCCGCTCTCGGCGACGTCGACTACCGCGCCGGCGACGTGATCGGACGCAGCGGCCTGGAATCCGGTGCAGAGGCGCTCTTGCGAGGCTCACCCGGCTTCCTGCTTTCAGCCGTCGCGGCCAACGGAGAGGCAGCGCCGGCGCTCGAACGCCGCATGGTGCCGGGCGCCGACCTGTCGATCACCATCCGGACGGACCTGCAGCGCGTTGCCGAGGCCGCCATCGCGCGCTATCACGAGGCGGCCACGGTGGTCATCGATCCGTCGAGCGGCGACCTCTGGGCGATCGCATCGGCGCCGCTCTTCAACCCCAACGCGATGACCTTGGGCACCACCCTGGATGGGCGCCCGCTCGACCCACCCGACGCGGAGGCGATCCGCAATCACGCGGTGCAATCGGCGTATCCAGCAGGTTCGTCATTCAAGCCGTTCACCCTGCTCACCGCGTTGAAGCTGGGCCTGGTCTCGTCGACAACGCGCATGCCCTGCCAGGACACCTGGACCTACGCCGGCTACACCTTCCACAACTTCGAGGATCACCAGCTCTCCGGCGAGGTGTCGCTGGTGCAGGCGATGGCCTTCAGCTGCAATACCACCTACATGCCGCTCTCCGTCCGGGTCTGGGAGGCGAACCAGACCGCGCTCACCGACCTGGTCGGCGAATTCGGCTTCGGGCAGATCACCGGCGTCGAGCACCTTGCCGAGTCGCCGGGAATCCTGCCTGATGCGGCCTACTTCGAGCACACTGCTCGCTGGGACGGGCTCCTTCGGCCGTACGGCCCCTTGGACCAGGTCCAGCTGGCGATCGGGCAGGGAAGCTACCTGGGCACGCCGCTCCAGCTGGCCAACGCCTACGCCGCATTCGCCAACCGTCGCACGCTGTGGGTCCCGCGCCTGGTGACGCGTGCCACACTGCCCGATGGCACCGTGGTCGAGCAGGTGTGGCCGCGCGCCATCCGTCATATCGAGCTCGCGCCGGACCAATGGGACTACCTCTATGAGGCCCTCTACGCGGTCACCAGCCAGTCGATCGGGACCGCCTACTACGCCTTCGCCGACTTCCCCATCCCGGTCGCCGGCAAGAGCGGGACCGCCGAGACCGACGGTCCCGAGCCTGACGCCCTCTTCCCGGCCTTCGCACCGCTGGTCGATCCGGCGATCACCGTGGCCACGGTCCTGGTGCGGGTGCCGCTGGCCACCGGGGGCTCGGACGCAGCCCCGCTCGTCCGGCAGCTGATGGCCTACTACTTCTCCCAGTGACCTTGCCCCCAGATCGCGCCTCACCTGCTTTGACACCGCGCTCGCGTGGCAGGTAGCATCGGCCAGCCGCTCCGCCCGCCCGACGATCGGTAATGGAACCCGCTCTGCGACGAATGCCAGTGATCTCCGCCAATGCGATCCCCCTGAGGTTCCAGACAGCCGAGGTCGGCGTCGACTGGCTGCAGTGCAACATCGAGTGCCAGGAAGGCTGCCCGGTCAACACCAACTGCCGCGGCTACCTGATGCTCGCCGCCGAGGGTCGCTTCGAAGAGGGCTACATCCTGGCGCGCGATCCCAACCCGGTGGCAGCCATCTGCGGGTATGTGTGCAGCGCGCCGTGCGAGAAAGCCTGCCGGCGCGCGGACATCGACAAGCCGCTCTCGATTCGCGCCATGAAGCGATTCCTGGTGGACTGGCACTACGGCAACAATCTGCCCGACAACGTGGAGGTCGGCCCGCCGACCGGCAAGAGCGTCGGCGTGGTCGGAGCCGGGCCGGCGGGGCTGACGGTCGCCAAGGAGCTGGCCAGCTACGGGCACGAGATCCACGTCTACGACGCGCTGCCATCTGGCGGAGGCACCACGCTGATCGGGGTGCCGGCCTTTCGTCTGCCGCGCGACGTGATCGAACTCGACGTCAACTGGGTCGCCAAGCACGGCGCCCAGTTCCACTACAACGTCGAGATCGGTCGCGACATCACGCTCGACCAGTTGCGGGAGCGCCATGACGCGGTGGTCGTGGCCGCCGGCTGCATGTACCCGGTCGCCATGAACATCCCCGGCGAGGAGCTCGACGGGGTGATCTACGGGGTCGACTTCCTCAAGCGCGCTAACCTTGGCCAGGAGCAATGGGTCGGCGAGCACGTGGTGGTGCTCGGCGGTGGCTACACCGCCATGGACTCGTCACGGACCGCTCTGCGCCTGGGCGCCAAGACCTCGACCATCGCCTACCGGCGCGGCCCCGACGAGATGGTGGTCGACGAGGAGGAGCAGCACGAGACCCGCTTCGAGGGGGTCCGCTTCGAGTTTTTCTCCGCACCGGTTGAAGTGCTGGCCGACGAGAACGGCAAGGTGCGCGGCGTGGTCTTCCAGCGGGTACGCCTCGGGCCGCCCGACGCCACCGGACGCCGCAGCCCGGAGCCGATCCCCGGCAGCGAGTTCACCGTCCCGTGCGACATGGTCATCCCATGCACCAGCCAGGCGTCCGACAACAACGTGCTCGGGGAATACGGCGCCAAGCTCAACCGCCACCTTGGCGTGACCGACACGCGCACCCTGCTCGATGGCGGATCGGTTTCGTCGTGGCGCACCGCTCCGCTCAACGGCACGACTCCCCTGCGGGCGGATGGCACGAAGTACAACGCGCTGAAGTTCGAGCTGCAGCGGGGCTACGTGGCCACCAACGCGGACACCTTCCAGACCAACGTCGACGGGATCTTCGCCTGCGGCGATTTCGTCAGCGGCCCGGCCACCATCATCGAGGCAGCCGGACGCGGGAGACGCACGGCCCGGGCCGTTGACCGCTGGCTGCTGGGGGTGCGTGGCGCCGAGCTGGAGGAGCTGCCGGTCATCAACCGCGCCGTGGTGACCCAGGCGCTGGAGCACGACATGCCCGACAAGTACGAGGCGATCGAGCGACAGCACATCCCCATGGCGCCCCCGGAGCTGCGCCGCGACTTCACCTCGCTGGTGGAGGTCGGCTACGACACGCGCAGCGCCATCACTGAAGGGTCGCGCTGCCTCCAGTGCAATCACAACATCAACATCGACGGACCTCGCTGTATCCTGTGCGGGCTCTGCGCCGATGTCTGCCCCGAGGGCGTGATCTACATGATCGACAAGGCGCAGGTCGGTGGCGATGACCCGGAGATCGAGCTCTTCCAGTCGTGGCCACGCGGGATCGCGATGGTCATTGACGAGGAGCGCTGCATCCGCTGCAACCTCTGCGTCGAACGGTGCCCCACCAACTGCATCACCATGGACCGGCTCGAGCTCGAGCGGTTCACGCCTGACGGGAAGGTGCTCTTGGAAAGCTACAAGGACAACATTCTCGGACAGATCGGTCAGCAGGCCGGCGTGGCGGTCCAGCGATGAGTTTCCCCGGACCCGGCGACCTGGTGCGGATCCTGAAGGAGTCGTCGCTGTGGCGAAGCCTCTTCCGCCAGCCGTACCCCAACACCAGCCGCACCCGCGCCCTGGCCGTGATGAACAATGTCTTCCTGCACCTGCACCCGGTGCGGGTGAAGAAGCACGCCGTGCGCTACACCTACACCTTCTGCCTGGGTGGGATCAGCTTCTTCCTGTTCCTGGTGCTGACGGTAACCGGCGTCTACCTGATGTTCTTCTACGTGCCGTCGGTGTCGCGCGCCTACCAGGACATGCTGGCCATCGGCAACTCGGTCGCCTTCGGCTCGCTGGTCCGCAACATGCACCGCTGGGGCGCGCACCTGATGGTGCTGACCGTCTTCCTGCACATGATGCGGGTCTTCTATCACGGCGCCTACAAACCGCCGCGTGAGTTCAACTGGGTGATCGGGATCGTCCTCCTCTTCAGCACCCTGTGGCTGAGCTTCACCGGCTACCTGCTGCCGTGGGACCAGATCGCCTTCTGGGCGATCACCGTCGGCGCCGGGATGGCCGCCTACGGCCCGCTCGTCGCCAAGGAGACGAGCTTCCTCATCCTGGGCGGGGCGCAGGTCGACCAGGGCACGCTGATCCGCTTCTACGTGATGCATGTCATCGCCTTCCCGCTCATCGCCGCCATCCTGATGATCGTCCACTTCTGGAGGATCCGGAAGGACGGCGGCATCACCGGGCCGGTCTGAGCCAGGGATGAACCGATGACCATCGAGAAGCGCCCGAACGCCACCGCCGACAAGACCGCCCCCACCCAGGCGCCGAATGTGCCAGTTGTCGAGCGCGGGACCGGCCCGAAGCTTCCCGGCCCGCCCGGCGTGCCGGGGACCGAGCGCTTCCGCCTGCTGGCCTACGTCAAGCAGGAGTCGCTGGTGCGCGTCGACAAGCGGCCCGATGAGACCGTGCTCACCTGGCCGCACCTGCTGCGTGCCGAGTTCCTGATGGCGATGCTGATCATGGGGCTGCTGCTGGTCGCATCGGTCTTCATCCAGGCGCCCCTGGAGGACATGGCCCACCCCTACGTCACGCCGCACGTGGCCAAGGCGCCGTGGTACTTCCTGGGGCTGCAGGAACTGCTCTCGTACTTCAACGCCAGCATCGGCGGCTTCTTCCTGCCGGCCATGTACCTGGTCGGCCTGGCGCTGGTGCCGTACATCGACCGCTCACCATACAAGGCGGCCCGCGACCGCAAGACGATCTGGGTCTTCTTCATGTGCCTGATGGTCGGTGGCCTGATCATCACCTTCATCGGCTCCTTCTTCCGCGGCCCCGCCTGGAGCTGGACCTGGCCATGGCAAGGGATCTACTTCACCCTATGAGCGAGCAGCCCGCCTACGGTGAGGTTCACGGCCCGCCCGTGGGCGAGATCACGCGGCGCCGCTTCCTGCGTCGCCTGCTGGGTGCCGGCATCGGCCTGCTGACCCTGGAGTTCCTGGGTGGCACCGTCAACTTCCTGTGGCCCAACGTACGCGGCGGATTGGGCACCAAGATCACCCTCGGCAGCGCCGCCGACATCGTCGGCACGCTGCCGGAGTGGGCCACCGGTCAGCCCTTCTCCTACCAGAAGGCCCGCCTCTTCCTGCTCAACGTTCCCGCCGCCAAGGCCCTGGTGGATGGCACTGGCGAGTCCTTCCCGGATCCGGGTGCCGAGGTGCTGGCGCTCTACCGCAAGTGCCCGCACCTGGGCTGCCAGATCCCGCAGCTGTGCGACAAGAGCTTCTGGTTCGAATGCCTGTGCCACGGCAGCAAATACAACATCATCGGCGAGAAGCGAGCCGGCCCCGCGCCGCGTGGGATGGATCGCTTCCCGGTGGAGATCGTCGACGGGGCGTACGTGGCCGATACCGGCTCCGTAAAGGACGGGCCACCGGTCGGCACCGCCACCTTCGACAACCGCGACACCGACCACGTCGAACACTGCGTCTGATCGATGCGCTTCAAGACCCTGGGCATCGTCCTTGTCACGGCCATGGCGTTGTTCACGGCGTTCTACTGGCTTACCGATCCGGCGCGTCGGCAGACCGCCTACGACGACCAGTTCGCGGAGCTGGTGGCCTACGGGAACGAGATGTTCGGGCCAAAGATCGCCGGGAATGAGAACACTGCGAACTGTGCTGCCTGCCATGGCGCCGACGGGCGCGGTGGACAGGTGGGCACCACCGGCCGACTTGCCCCCAACCTGCACTCCAAGAGCATCCTCGCCAAGCTCAAGGCCCAGGCCGGCGGCGTTTTCATCGCGGTGCGCCGTCCGGGCGATGCGCCCGACTACGTCAACCTGGTGATCCGTTTCGGCGGGGTGGTGGTATCGGGCAACGTGAAGTCGCCGATGCCTGCCTGGAGCCTGGAGGCCGGCGGCCCACTCAGCGTGAACCAGGTCGATGCGCTCACTGCCCTGGTCGAGACCTGGGTCCTGGAAGCCGCCACCGAGCCGGACGTGGAAGTCCCCGACACGGTCGCGGCGGGGCAGGGCGTCTACTCCTCGGCGGGCTGCGCCGGCTGCCACGGGGCTGACCTGAAGGGGGTTGGGAACTTCCCGAGCCTGGTGAACATCGGGAATGAGCCCGTCATCGATCTTCCCGTCCCAATCAGCGGCCTCGAGAAGCTCAAGGCCGACTACGCCGCGGATCCGCGCAAGTTCCTCGAAGCCTGGATTCGCGATTCATCGGCCAACTACAATGGGGGCACCGCCACCACCATGCCGGCCCACCCGGTCGAGAGTCTCAACGACTCAGCGCTCAAGGCGCTGATCACCTTCCTCCTGAGCCAGAAGCAGTAGCCGGCCGATGAGCAAGGCCTACACCGTCCCCCCACGCCGCGACCTGGTCGCCCGTCTTACCCGCGAGATGGACGACTTCATGAGCTGGATGCTGTATGGCAGCGAGACCTGGCTGGTCGCGCTGATGAAGGGCGTGCCGCTCTTCCTGTTCGTCTACTTCGCGCTCGGCTACATCCCCAACTACGCCTACACCATCACGACCCAGTACCTGGGCTTCAGCAAGGATGTCGGCTACATCGTCGATGTCGTGCTGGTCGGCGGGCCGGCCTTCACGGTGCTGCTGATCCTGGCGGTGTGGACCCAGGCCGCCCGTGGCCGCAGTGGCTTCGCGTGGTCGCTGGTCCGTTTCCTGGACTTCGCGCTGTACGTGGCCCTCGTGCTCGGAATCATACCGTTCATGGTCTTCAACCTGGCCGGCGGCAGCCTGATCCCGGTGCCACCGCCAAAGCCGCAAATCACCCTCGTGTCGCTGGCCGTCGGCGCCATGGCCGCTGGAGGCGGCGCAACCGGGCTCGTCTACCTGTGGTTCGAGTACCGTCGCGTCTCGCGCCGCGAAGCGGAAGCCGCGGCCGCCGCCAGTGCGGCCTGGTCGACGGGGCGCTAGGCCCCAAGACGGCGATCTCCCGGGCGCTCCTCGCTCACCTCGCCTGGTCGGCCATTGTCCTGCTCGGCGCTGCCGCCCTGATTGCCGCAGAGCTGACCGCCGCGTGTCCCTCGGGTGGGCCGCTCGCCTTCGGCGACTGCGCCCTCCGCCCGTTCACGGTCGGGGTGGTGGCTCTGGCTGTGGTGCTCTACGTGGCGGGCCTGTCCGCGGTGTTGGCCTGGGTCGGGGGGCTGCGCCACCGCGGCCTGGCCGATGCGCGCTCGGCCCGCGACTGGTACCTGCTCGCTGCGGCGGTCGGGCTGCCGGTGGCGCCCCTGCTGGCGTTCACCCTCGTTTCCGCCCTCCGCTAGCATGGGCGCATGACCGATGCCACCTCGCAGTCGCTGATCGATGCCTGCGCGGGGATCGCACAGATCGGCGAGGATCGGCTCCGGATTCTCGACGAGCAGCGGTTCCGCTCCGAGTTGGTTGATCGACTGGTCATCGAGGCGGTCTTCAACAGTGACGCCGGGGTGCGGGACGCCGCGCGCTGGCTGATCTGGAGCGGATCGCAGACGCTCGGCTGTGGCAGCAGCAGCATCCACGACCTCTACCTGGCACGTGGCCGCGGCGAGTTCCCGTCGACCGCCTTCACCGTGCCCGCCATCAACGTTCGGGCAGCCACTTACCTCACCGCGCGCCAGGCCTTCGCAGCAGCCCTGGAGCGCGACGCGGGGGCGGTCATCTTCGAGATCGCCAAGAGCGAGATGAGCTACACGGACCAGCGTCCGGCCGAGTACACCGCGGTGATCCTGGCCGCCGCGCTGCGGAGTGGCTGGGTTGGCCCGGTCTTCCTGCAGGGCGATCACTTCCAGTTCAACGCCACCAGGTGGGCTGCCGATCCCGGCGCGGAGCTGGGCGGGCTCAAGGAACTGACCACCGAAGCGGTGGCCGCGGGCTTCTTCAACATCGACATCGATAGCAGCACCCTGGTCGATTTGTCCCGGCCAACCGTCGCCGAGCAGCAGCGGGTCAACACCATCAATACCGCGGAGCTGACCGGGCTGATTCGCAGCCTGGAGCCAGACGTGGTGACGATCAGCATCGGTGGCGAGATCGGCGAGGTCGGAAAGGTCAATTCGACCGAAGGCGAGCTGCGCGCCTACCTGGATGGCTATTTCGGGATCCTCCACGGCTCCGGGCTCGCCGGGGTCAGCAAGGTGAGCATCCAGACCGGCACGAGCCATGGCGGCGTGGTCCTGCCCGACGGCAGCATCGCCTCGGTGAAGATCGATTTCGACACCATGCGGCGGCTATCGACGGTGGCGCGCGACGAGTACGGGCTGGCCGGCTGCGTCCAGCACGGGGCGAGCACCCTGCCGGAAGAGGCGTTCCATCACTTCCCGGCGAACGCCGCCGCGGAGATCCACCTGGCGACCGGCTTCCAGAACATCCTGTTCGACGAGGGCGGCCTGCCCGAGGCGCTGCGCAGCGAGATGGTGGCCTGGTGCTTCGCCAACTGCGCCGATGAGCGCAAGCCCGGCGAAACCGACGAGCAGTTCATCTACAAGACCCGCAAGAAGGCGATCGGGCCGTTCAAGCGGGCGCTCTGGACCCTCCCCGAAGAGGCGGAGGCCCAGATCGGTCACAACGTGCGCTCCCGCTTCGGGCACCTCTTCGACAAGCTGCAGATCAGCGGGACCCGCGCGCTCATCGACCGTCATGTCGCGATCCCCGACCTGCCGCGCCCCCTGCCTCTGGCGCTGGGCGGCGGCGTGCAGCGGGCCGTGGTGGCGAGGGCATCGGCCTTTGAGGACGACGGATCCGGGGAGTGACTCCGCCCCCGTAATGTGACAATGGCCGCTCCTTTCCGAGGAGGAGCCGATGGTTCACATGCAGCGCAAGTCGCTGTCCATGCCTGACGAGGAGCGCTCGATCCCCAACGGGGCCGTCCAGATCTGGGAGATGGGCGATTTCGTCGTCGGCAAGGTCACCTTCAATCCGGGCTGGCGCTGGTCGAAGGACGTCAAGCCGATCGCGGGAACCGAGTGGTGCGACTACCACCACCTGGGCATCATTCTGCAGGGGACGGTTCGCTTCGTGACGCCCGATGGCCTCGAGATGGAGGTGGGCGAGGGTTGCCTGTACGAGGTGCTTCCCGGCCACGATGCCTGGACGGTGGGGGACATTCCCGCGGTCCAGTACGACTTCGCCGGCATGCGCACCTTCGCCCTGCCTGCCGCCTCGCGCAGCGAGCGGATCCTGGCGACTCTGATCTGCACCGACGTGGTCGACTCGACGGCGACCGCAGAGCGGGTGGGGCCGGCCGCCTGGCGCAGCATGCTGGCGGGACTGAACGCTGAGACCCGCCGGCAGGTCGATCGATTTCGCGGAAAGGTGGTCGCCAACACGGGCGACGGCCTGATTGCTCTGTTCGACGGCGCCGAACGCGCGATTCGCTGCGGTGCTGCGATCAGCGATGCAGCAGCGCGACTCGGGCTGCCGCTGCGCTGCGGCGTGCACACCGGTGAGGTGGAGCTGATCCCTGACAACGTTCGTGGGGTCGCAGTGCACATTCTCAGCCGCATCACTGCTTTGGCCGCTCCGGGCGAGGTCCTCGTGTCGGGCACGACCTACGAGCTGGTCGCCGACTCAGGTCTGAAGTTCGAGGACAACGGCGTTCACGAGCTGAAAGGCGTCAAAGGCGCGCGACAGGTGTGGGCCTTCGTCTCTGGCTGACCACGACCGCTAGCCGGCGCCGATGAGGCGCACCAGTCCTGGCGTCCCCGCGACCGCGACCAACCGTCGCACGGCCGCCGGCGACAGGCGCGCCACCGCCTTCAGTGCCTTTCCCACGTCGTCGGCCGAGAGGGACCCGCCCAGGTCGATGAGCCGCTGCAGCGTGGCGTCGTCGAGCGCGCCGAGGATGGCGAACAGGTGCGCCGTGTCGGCCGGCTCCGCGTCAACGAACGCCCCGACGCCGCGGTTGAAGAGCTGCACGAAGCGCAGCAGGCCCGACAGGCGCTCGTGGAGATCGGCAAGCTCGGGATCCGGCTTCCCTTTGGCCGCGTCGCGCGCAAGTGTCACGCAACGTTCGATCAACGGGATGGCCGGGTCAGCTTCGCGCTCCTTACGGGCCCGGGCCACGCGTCGGAACCACTCCCAGTGGTCGCCCACCACGCGATAGACCGTCGCCGCGGGGCCACGTTGACCCGCGCGCCGCATCGGCTCGCCCCGCTCGACGAGGCCCCATGCCTCGCATTCGGCCAGCGCCAAACTGGCGGCCCGGTGCGAGAAGCCCAGCGCGTGACGGATCTGCGGCTCGGTGAGCGGGCCGCCGTGAACCAGGAAGTAGCCCTGCACGGCAGCGGTCGAGGGGGCCACCCCCCAGGCAGAGCCGATCTCCCCCCACGCGGCGGCGAAGGTGCGGCGGATCTCCTCGGCGGCTGGCTGGCTCATCGTGCTACGCGACGATAGCAGGCGGACACGAAGAAGCCCCGGTGGTGGGCCGGGGCTTCTCAGGTTGGAGGCGAATCAGACTAGTGGCAGCCGCCTGCTTTGGCTGGGGAGCCATCGGTGTTGAAGGAAGAGCCGCAGGAGCAGCTGCTCACCGCGTTGGGGTTGTTGATGGCGAAGCCGGAGCCCATCAGCGAGTCGACGTAGTCGATCTCGGCGCCGGCCACGTGCTGGGCGCTGAACGCGTCGATCACGATCGGCACGCCGGCGTGGTTCTCGACGCGGTCGTCCTCCCCGATCTTGTCGTCGAAGGCCAGGCCGTAGCTATAGCCCGAGCAGCCACCGCTCTTCACGAAGAGGCGCAGGGCCGCATCGGCTTTGCCTTCGCGCGAGCGAAGCTCCATCACCTTGGCGGCGGCCGCCTCGGTCATGGAGACCAGCAGGTCGGCGGGGGGTGCCGGGGCAACTGGCGGGGCTGTCTGCGGCGTCGTCTCGGTCATCGCCATGGGATCAAGTTCTCCTCTGGCGCGGTTGGCGCCGCGTCGCTCGGAAGGGTCGCTTCGGAAAGTATAGCAGCGGGAGTTGTCAACACCGCAATGGCCCGATAGAACTGGCCGATCCAGTCACGC
>Ga0315281_10005995_pt1 | contig 17331 bp, 10 predicted proteins | sample YL17G07_0_MG_FD_204540 | JGI IMG/M metagenome (GOLD analysis project Ga0315281, IMG submission 204540) | Sediment microbial communities from Yellowstone Lake, YNP, Wyoming, USA - YL17G07_0 | ecosystem: Environmental > Aquatic > Freshwater > Lake > Sediment | place: USA: Wyoming | collected...
ACAGCGGCAGCCGCCGTTCCGCGATTGGTCAGCGACAGGTTCGAGCGGAAAAGAGTTCCACCGGTGCCCGACGCCGCGGCGAGACCGTCGATCCACTGCTGCGAACGGGGGCCGAGGAACGACGAGATGAAGATCGGGTCGGAAGTCTTGTTGTCGAGCTTCGAAGTGTAGGCGAAGAAGTTGGAGCTCGAGGTGATCCGGACGCTGAAGACCGGCATCGCGCCCGCGCCCGCCGCCTCGTTGACCCGGTTCGTCTGCAACGACGACTGGGGTGGGACCGTGATCGCGATGTCCGTCCCCTTTTGTGCCCCGGTGGCGTCGAAGACGCTGATGGTGGCGGACAGCTCGGTCGTACCCAGGTTCGCAACTCCGACGTTCGAGCGGCTGGCATCGTCACCGCCGAGGCCGTGCATCCACGCTTCACCCGTCAGCGCGCTGGCGAGCGGAACGCCGGGAATGTACTGACCGAAGGTGCCAAGTGCACCGGCGTCGTTGAAGGTTCGCGAAGTCGTCAGCGGCGCCGCACCGCCGGCGGGGACCTCCACGACAATGACGCCGGTCGTGTTGGTGGAGGCGCCGAACGCATCCGCCAGCACGTCTCCATAGGCGATCGACTGGTTCGGAATGATGGTCACTTCCTTGTATTCCGATCCGCCTCCGTTCCCGGCCCCCTTCGCCGGCACGTACTTGAGGCGCGCCTGGATGTTGGCTGCGCCGGGATTGGTCATCCAGAACGAGGAGCGGAAGAATGAGTTGTTCGAACCGGCCGCGCGCGCCTGGCCCGGAACCGAAATCACCGGTACCCAGTCACCGCCGCCTCCGGTCGAAACGTTGACCGTATTGGTCACGCTGGAACTGCCGTTTGCGTTGCTGACGGTGAGCTTGACGGCGTAACTGCCGGCATCTGCGTAGGTCGCGGTTGCACTTTGTGTCGTCGCCGTCGTGCCATTGCCGAGCTCCCAGCTCCAGGCCGCCGGGCTGCCGGTCGACGTGTCGGAAAACGTAACCGTCTCGCCCGGTTTCGGGGACGACGGGGAGAACGTGAACGACGCAACCGGAGCGCCGCCGCCCGTCGATGACGTGTTGATTTCCCAGATCGCCCGGCCGAAAGTCCCGGCGCGGAGCGTTCCGTCGGCGTGCTGAAGCATGTCGAACACCATCACGTTCGGAAGGCCGGTTCCGTACCGCTCCCACGCCTGACCCTTGTTCGTGCTGCGATAAACGCCGATGTAGGTGCCGGCATAGAAGGTGCCTGCGTCGCGAACGTCCTGCAGGAGCGTGTGGACCGGAACATCGGGCAGGCCGGTTCCCGTCGCCGCCCAGGTGGCGCCGCCATCGGTCGAAACGGCGAAGCGCTGCGTGCTCGGAGTGACAGAGGCGCTGACCGCCCCCATCCACCTCGCGTCGGTGCGGTCGTAGCGAATCGCGTTGACCTGATTCATCGGAATCGTTCCCCGCGCGGTGAAGGTCTTCGCGTCGTCGGTCGACTCGAAAACGTTACTGTCGTCGGTCACGAGCACGATGCGCGATCCGTCGGCTGGAAAGATGTTGAAGTCTGAAATTCCGGACACGCCGGCAATGATGCCCGACGGCGTGGCCCAGCTGGCACCGGCGTCTTTCGACTGCCAGATCTTCTGTTTGGAAACGCAGTAAACCGTGTCGGCCACCGTCGGGTGGGGACGAATGCCGGTGGCGAACCTCGAGCCGGGAGTTTCCGTCGCGCTCGCGTTTCCGTCCGAAAGACCGAAGTTCGTATCGGAGCCGGCGAAATTGAGGCCGCCGTCGGTCGACCTGGCAATCGAGTTGTTCTGCGCCGACCCGATCATGATCAGCGGGTTGGTCGCATGGATGTAGCAGCCGAATCCGTCGCCGCCGATCCCCGGCTCGACGAATTCGGTCCCCTGCCTTCGCAGGGACGTTCCGTTGTCCTGGGCGCCGGCCATGACGAGCGAGGGATTGGCCGCCGTCTGGGCGATGTAATAGAACTGCAACGTGGCAAGGCCCCGATTGAGCTGGGTGTAGCTCGTTCCACCGTTGGTCGAACGGAAGATGCCGCCGTCGGCCGTGAAGTAGATCGCTCCGCCAGTGCCGAAGTTGATGGAGTGGTGGTCGGCGTGGACGTAGGCGATTTCGTTCGTCGGTCCGCCCCAGTTTGAAATCCGGTTCCAATTGTCCCCGCCGTCGACCGACTTCCAGAGGTCGAGCCCGCCGGCATAAACGATTTGCGGGTTGGTCGGGTCGACCGCCAGATCGGCAAACGCGTTCCCCTGGGTTCCGAGAACCTCGACCGGCGTCGGTTTCGACATCAACCCCAACGCCGTCCAGGTTTCGCCGCCGTCGGTCGAGCGCACCATGTCGAGAGTCTTGCTGTCGGCGCCCGCGAAGAGCGCGTACACGCGATTGACGTCACTGGGGGCGACGGCAACTTCGCCCCGGCCGCGGGTGGTCGCGGTGCCGGGAAGCCCGTTCGTCTTTTCAGTGAAAGTGACGCCGCCATCGGTCGACTTCCAGATCGAGCCGGCCGTTCCGCTCGCCCAGGTTCCGGCGAAGACGACCGCCTTGTTGGTGGCGCGCGACAGTGAGCGGGCCGCGATCGGGCTGCCCGGAAGACTCGCCGCCCAGGTATCTCCGCCGTCGGTCGAGCGCATCACTCCGCGGTCGGTCGCCGAAAGGAGGATATCGGGATTCTCCGGGTCGACCATCAGCTCCGAGAACTTCGAACCCGGCGAGCTTTGCGACTGCCGCCAGGTCGCGCCGGCATCGCTCGAGATTGCGAGACCGAATCCGGAAAAGTCCTGCGACGACGACGATTCGTCGCCGCATCCGCTTCCGGCATAGACCCGGTTCGGCGCCGAAGCGGCCACCGCAACGGCGCCGACCGGAAGAATCAGCTGGTTGTCGAAGAGCGAGGCCCAGGACGTGCCGCCATCGGTCGTCTTCCAGACGCCGCCGCCGGCGGCCGCAACGTAGATCGTGTTCGCGTCGGTCGGGTGGAGCGCGATGTTCGCGATCATTCCCGAATCAGCCGAGGCGTTGGTATCGGTGAAGTTCTTGTTCGGCCGGAAGAGCGGTCCGACGAGACTCCAGGCCGGCCCGGCCGCCGTCGCAGAAAGCCCCTTCGATTTGGCCGCCGCGATCCGCTGCTTCTCGCGCCGCTTCTCGATCGTTCCGATGGCGAAGGCCCGCTTGCGGACCGGTCCGAGATCCGACGTCCCGTAGATCTTGTGGAGAGTCCTTTCGCCGGAGTGGGGATCAGGAAAAAGTTGCCGGTCCGATTCCTCGGCGCCGGCCCACGGGGCCGCGACGAGGGTCGCGAGGCAGGCTGCAAAAAGCACAGTCAACATACGATTTCTTGTCATCATCTGATCATTCTCCTTGTCAACGCCGTCGGTGAGTCATGGCTTCGGCACGAACCGCAGGAGCGATTCGGGAAACAATTCATCAATACAAAACCGCGCCCGCAATCCGGGAAATCTATCATCACCAGCGATTCGGTCAAGAGGCCGAAAAAAATCGCTGCGAACCCCTTCCTCGTCACTGCCAGTCTGAGGCGCTTGCCCTCGGGGCGCCTTCATTCCCTCGGCCCGGTCGGTTCCCGTAAAATGCCGAAAGCCATGAAAACCATTCTTCCACGCGATTTCGCCGCCGAGGGCCCGGGAGTCCCCGCGATCGTGATGCCACAGGATGCGGTCGCGGTCGTCGACCTGTTCGATCTCCAGGGGTGCGGCCTTGCTTCGCCAACTCGATTCGTCGCCGTCGATGGCAAAGGGACTCTCGGACTGCTTCCGTCCGAAGCGCGCACGGAGCTCGCTCCGGAAGTCCAGGAATCGCTTGCGGCAAACGGCTTGCGCCGCAGGGGCCGCGAGGTCGAAGCCGAACGGATTTTCCTCCTCGCCGCGGAGTCTCTCGAGCTCGGCGCCGAGCGCCCCGGGCCGGACGATCCGGTTCGGCTTCGCGGAGTGCTGCACGGACCATTCCCGGATTCGAACCCGATGGCCGTCGCCGGGCAGCTCACCGTCACGCTGCCCGAGCTCCTGTCGGCTCTGGTTTGCAGCGCACCCCAGGCGACGCACCTGGAATGGACCGGCGAGCCTCTGGCGCGCAGCTGTTTTCACGCCCTGGTCCCGGCCGATGAAATCGACGCCGTCCTTGCGGGATCTGGGCTGGTTCTGGTTTACCCCGTAGATAAAAAAAACGGACTCCAGGCGGGCAACGAGGAGCTCGTCGCGGAATGGCTGCAACGGATGCTCCAGGCATTTCGCGCGGATCTCCTCTCACGGAACGCAAAAGCGGACTGGCTGGATTCTCCGCTTCCGGTGACGAATCGCGCGCCCCTCGAAGCGAGCCTCCTGGCCCAGGGATACGAGTTGAAGAAGGACGAGGCCGTTCGACGCCGGGAAGGGATCGCGGGGCTTTTCCTTCGCGACACGGTCCCGCTTCCCGCAGTGGGCGGCGCTTTCGAGTTTCTGGCCGTGGCGCGCCAGGCCCTTTCGAGTCTTCCCGGCGGGCCGGGCGAGCGGGCCCGCGCAGCGATGGACAGAACCCGTTCGTGGGAAGTGAGCTGGACCCCCGAAGCCCCGGACGGCCTCACTCCGCTACCGTGGAGCGATGGAAACTTCCGGGTGAAATCCGGCACCCTCCATTCCGAATGGGGCACGAAGAATGCGGCCTATCTTTATTTGCGTCTCGACAGAAGGCTCGTCGTCGATGGCGGGGACCTCGAGCTCGAACTGGAGATCGAGGGGTCGTACGGACAGGTGGGCTGTGAGCATTCGGTGATCGGCGGCGGCGACTATGCGCCGTCTGTGACACCGCCTGTGTCGCTCGAAGGGCCTTCGGGTTGGCGAATCCTTCGGTTCCAGCTGGAGCAGGCGGAAATTCGCGGCGCGCAGAATGGCGGCGCCGATCTGCGCCTCTTCGTCTTCAACGGGGAGTTCGAGCTGCGTCGCATTGCGCTCCGGGCAGCGCCCGTTCGAATCGCGATTGCAGAGATCGAAGTCTCGGAAGCTGGTGCGTTTCTTTTTCGGGGCCATGGGACACACCTCTGTCCCGCGAACACTCTGAACGCGGCGCCGCGCTCGAAGCTCTGCCTCCGTGAAGACGGACGGCCGCTCGGCCCGGCGCACGCGTCGCACGCCGACATTGCCGCCTTGGGAGACGGCCGGTACATCCACTGGTCCGGCACCGGCGATGCCGCGCCGGTTCTCTATTTCAGCAGCAGCGACGGGACGGACCCGCGGACCAACGACCGCGTCTACACTCTCCTGGTGAAACGACAAGACGCACCGCGGCGATCGTGATCCTGACCGGGTAGCACGGCGCGGGGACGGAAGCTCTCGCTCGTTCGGAAGGGCTTCGATTTCGAAGCCTCGCGTTTGAAAAAAAGAAGTGGCGCCCTCAGGAGGGGAAAAATTCGATATTCTCCGCTTCATGAGCGGTACGAAGATCGAAACCACGAGCCACCTTTCCGCCTGTTGGACCTGCAAACAATCGTTCGAGACGATGGACACGGCCTTTTGCGCCTGCCTGACAACCGAACCGAGTCTCGTGTGTACGGCGTGCCTCGAATGTTTCTGCCGGGCCCCCGATTACGTGAAGAAAGCCTTCTGGTCGGAGGCCCCCGACGTGCTGTGGGACAGAAAATTCGAACAGATGCGCCGGAGCTATCAGCCGAAACCGAACCTGGATCCCGGGAAAGCGGTTCGACCTCTCGTCCTCGTCGTCGACCCCGCGAAAAACGTCCAGCGAATGGCCGCCCGCGTCTTGACCGAACTCGGTTTCGGAATGATTCTGGCCGTCGATGGAAACGAAGGGTTCAGTCTCGCCGGTCAGTACAAACCCGATGTCGTCCTGACGGAAGCGTTCATTCCCGGGCTTGACGGCCGCGAAATGGGCCGACGGCTCAAGAATGATCCTGTGACCGGCGGAATCAAAGTGGTCGTCATGACCTCGCTTTACCGTTCTGCCGCCCACAAGCACGAAGCTCTCCGCGAATTCAAAGCCGACCGATTTCTCGTCAAGCCGATCGCCTTCGAAGAGCTCCGGGCTCTTCTCTCGAGCCTGGCGGCAGCCAAGAGCGCCGGCTGACGAGGGCGGCTCGCACCCTGGCGATTCATCCACCCGGGACCGATTGCGACTTGCGGCGCTCCTCGTGCGGCACGCCCGCCGGGTCACTCGCTGTCTGAGACCCGCGCGGCAGACGGGATGCCTGGAAGCCCCAGGAGGCGCGCGAACGTCGCATAGCCAAGGCCGAAGGCCGCCGCGCCGACGAGCGCGCCGGCCAGAGCGGCCACCGCATAGATCTTCCCTTCACCGAGGTTCACGAATATCGGTCCGGGACACGTGCCGGTGATCGACCAGCCGATTCCGAACAGAATGCCGCCATAAATGTTGCCGCGGTGGCGCGGTTTCGTCTCGATGGTGAGAGGATCGCCGCCCGCCGTTCGGCCCAGGCGTTTGAGCAGGAACAGTCCGGGCGCCGTGATGGCGATGGCCGAGCCGATGACTCCGTACAGCTGAAAATTGGTCAGCAGGAACATGCCCTGAACGAAGTTGTAATCGGCCGCGCCCGAACGGCTGAGGATGTAACCGAAAAGCGTGCCGAGGACGACGTACAGAACGATCATCATCGGTCTCCTACCTGAAGATCAAACGAAACACGAGATGGGTGGTGACCAGCCCGGCGCCCAGGAAACAACACGTACTGACGAGGCTGGGCAGCTCGAAGTTCGAGAGTCCGAAGATGGAGTGACCACTCGTGCATCCCCCTGCAAGGCGAGAGCCGAAGCCGACGAACAAACCGCCCACGAACATCCAACCGATTTTTCCGGCCGGGCCCCAACCGATCCGTTCGTCGAAGAGGCCGAGCGCCCAGGTGAGTGACCAGCCGCCGCTCGTCATCGCGGAGAGCACCCCGCCGAGAATCAGTCCGCCGATGAACGGAAGACGCCAGCTTCGGAGGGAGATGACGGCGGGACGCTGAAAATAGGCCGTGTCGAGCACGAACGAGCACACGTCTTCGAGGCCGGTCGAGATGCCGAGACGGCGGTTCGAGACGTACAGAAGGATGAGAGCGATCGCTGCGACGCCGGCGCCCCCGATCGCCCAATGGATTGCCGTCGAATTGTGCAGGATCAATGTGGACATGCTGCTCCGTTCTCTTCGACCGTGGAGGCCCGCGCCTTCAGCATTGCCGCCGCCCCAGGCCCCGGAGCCTGGAGATCTCGATGCGCGCTCGTCAGCTTTCGATCGGCAGGCCGGCTTCCTGCCAGCGCGTGAGACCACCGGTCAGATTGATCGGCTGATCGAGAACGCCCAGGTACGCCAGCGTTCTTGCGGCAGTCATCGAGCGGCCTCCGCTGCGGCAGGAGAGCACGACCGGGCCCCGGCGTCGAAGCTCGTCGATGTGGAAGCCAAGCTCCGAAAGCGGATAGCTGAGCGCGCCGGGAACGTGTCCCTGACGGAACTCGAAGGGATCGCGCACGTCGTACCAGCACTTTCCGGCGGTGAGCTCCTTGAAGCGCCGGGCGATGTCCTCGACTCTCTGTTCCGCCGGCCGCGGGCCCACGTCGACGGCAGGTCCTCCCACCACACAACAGGTCGCGACGATGCCGGGTGAATCCGGAAGATTCGGATTCTCCTCGAGGTTGGTGGCGAGCGTCAGGTCGACGTCGGGCGAGTTGCCCGTTCCTTCGACCGCACAAAGAGCCCGGGCATAGGCTGCGCCGTCCTCGTACTTCAACGCCGGATTGTTCGAACGCTCGTGCCCGATCGTCGTGAACAAAATGTCCCTGTAGTTATGACCCGGCAAGACGACCGTCGCGTCCGGGAGAGACATCAAACGTGCGGTCACCGCGTCGAAAAGAGCTGCGGGATTGCTTCCCCGAAAATCGGCCCTTCCAAGACCTCCGACGAGAAGTGAATCTCCGGTCAGCACGAGGCCGTGGCCGGCCAGTGCGAGAGAATCGTTCGTGTGACCAGCCACCTCGAGCGCCGTAAATCGAAGTTCGCCGACGCGTGCTTCCTCACCGCCGACCAGACTGCGATGGGGGCGGCGGCAACCGGTCTGGGCGCTCATCCACAACTCAACCCCTTCGCGGGCGAATCCCGCCGAGCCGGAGAGGTGATCGGCGTGGGTGTGTGTGTCGAACACCGCGACGATCTCGAGGCCGAAGTTACCGGCCGCATTTCTATACGTCGCGCTCTTGCCGGCTTTCGGATCGACCAGAAGCGCTTTGCCGGTCTTCACGCACCCGACGAGATGAGTGATGCAGCCCGAGTCGACGAAACTCTTGACGACGATGTCCATACGGTTCTCCTGATGCTCCGGGACGCGGATTATAGGGGACGAATCGGGATTCGGAAAATGAGATTCCCCGTCTTCCAAGACTTGGGGCCGTCCGGGGGAATGCCAACCAGACGGGCGAGTTCTTCGTCCCGATCTCTTCCCCGATTCGTAAGGGTCCCGGGCGGCGCCTTCTCTCTTCGGAACGACCGAATGGTGCAGCTCTTCCCCCTTTTGGTGCCGTCCCGGGGTCGAGCTCGATGTCGAATCGCAGGATACGGACTTGCATCTTCACTGCCGGCAACGATTTCGCCGAACCTCGAGCTCTGCCACGAGGACTCGGGCCGCTCGCGCTGGTTACGGCACGAGGATTGCTACATGATTAAGCGTCCGGGAATTTCCCGGCAGGATGAGCGGCACCTGCGCAGCGCGATTCGAAGCTGCGGAATTCAAAAAGCGTCAGGGAGGATCGACCATGAAGATTCACTCTCTCTCCACTCGTTCCGATGTTTTCGCTTTTCGGTGGTCTCGAGGATGTTCCGCCGTCCTGCTGGCGGCCTCGTTTCTGTTTCTTTTCGAAACCAACCCGGCCTTTGCGCATCACGACGATCCCTCATCCCGCGTGGCGCGCCTGAGCCTCGTCGGCGGCGCCGTGTCGCTCCGTCCGGCCATTGCCGACGATTGGGGTGTGGCCGGGCCGAATACGCCAATCACCACGGGGGATCACCTCTGGTGCGACAACGATTCGCGAGCGGAGCTCGAGGTGGGAGACGTGACGGTTCATCTCGCTGCGCGTACGGGATTTTCCATTCTCGACCTCGACGACGACGTCATGCAACTCCGCCTCACCGACGGATCGATTCTCCTGCGTGTTCGCGATCTCGATGCCGACGACGTCATCGAAGTCGACACTCCCAATGCCGCCGTGACGATCCTGCGCGCCGGCACCTACCGGATCGACGTATCGGACAACGGCGAGATCACGAGCGTGACCGTTCGCCGCGGGCAGGCCGAAGTGGCGGCAGGAGGCTCGACGTTCCCGGTGAGAAGCTCCGAGCTCGCCACCATTTCCGGAATCGACGAGCCGACCTACGACGTCGACGACTCCGGCGGGCTCGATGCCTGGGAACGCTGGGCCATGTCGCGCAACCGAAGATTCGACCATTCCAAATCGAGGGAGTACGTGTCGCCGGACGTCATCGGCTATTCGGACCTCGACGATTACGGCCGGTGGAGCACCGAGGGTAACTATGGATCGGTCTGGTATCCGAACGTCTCGGTGGATTGGTGCCCCTATCGATACGGCCGCTGGGCCTGGATCGATCCGTGGGGATGGACCTGGATCGACGACGCGTCGTGGGGGTTTGCCCCATTTCACTACGGCCGATGGGCTCACGTCGACTCAAGGTGGTGCTGGGTTCCCGGAGCCCGTCACGAACGCGCCCTTTACGCACCGGCGCTCGTCGTGTTCCTCGGCGGCGAAGGCTGGGGAACAGGAATGCCCTTTCACGGGGGAAACGGCGTGGGCTGGTTTCCCCTCGGTCCGCGGGAGCCTTACGTCCCCGTCTATCACGGAAGTGACGCCTACATCCGGCGGCTCAATGCTCCTCACATCGACATCGGCGTACACGTGAACCTGCGAATCTCCCCTCCGCCGATTCCTTTCGTGAATCGTGGAATTCCGGGCGGCATCACCGCCGTCTCGCACGACATCTTCGTCAGCGCCGGAAAAATCGGCTCTGCGGCGATTCCCGTTCCGCCGCAGATCGCCAGAGGTGGAAAGATTTTCGGCAGTGCCCCGCCCCTTCCGCCCGGAATCGAAAGCGTCATGCCTCCCATGCCGGGATCGCACGTGACCGTCCCCCGGCCTCCGGTGTCCGTCATCGGGCGTCCGGTGGTGGCTCGGATCACGCCGCCTCTTCCGCCGCTCCCCTTCCTCTCGAGGGACAAGGATCACAAAGATCATCCGGGCACACCTGTCGAACCGAGGAGATTGATTGGCCTCCGGAACGAGCTCCCCGCGCCTGTTCCCGATTCTTCGCGAAATGACGCCGGACGTTTTCAGGCGCCCGGCTCTCCGATCCATCCGCTCGTTCGTCCGATCGTGCCGCCTCGCCCGGGCGGCGGAGAGAATCGCCCTCAGCTTCGCCCGAAGCGGGACGAGCTTCCGCCGACCAGTCCGGCCCAGGCCCGGCCGCCCCACCCGGCGGACGTCCCGGATACCGACCAGCCTCGTCCCCGGCGCGTGGAGCCTGACAACCGATCCGGAAATGGCGTCGATCGCCCGCGAGGGAATTCCGATCGCCCATCGGCTTCGCAGCGCCCGGCGCCGAACGTCGAACGTCCGCGTGTGATCCCGGTGCCCGACCGGCGCCCGGTGGATCGTCCAGAGTCCGCGCAACCCGAAAGGCGCCGGGAAGAAGCTCCTTCGCCGAGGAACACGGAGCGAAGAGTGACACCCGCCCCGCAGTCTTCGCATGAATCGTCTCGCCCTGTGGTTCACCCTTCTTCGACCCGCCCGGGAAACCCTCCGCCACCGAAGGCGAAAGTGGAACCGGCGAAAGAGAAGGCCAAGTCGAACGACAAAGACAAGGACAAGTAGCGTTCACCCCGCGAGCCTCCGCGCTCTCTTCTCCCGCCTCTTTTTTTCGCTTCCCATGAAAAAGAGAGGCGGGCCCCCGCCGTTCGTGGTGGATCTCCTGTTCAAGAAAGAGCGAAGGAATCGGGAGAAGAACGGCCGATCACGGTCGTTGACATAATCGCTTCCGATCGACATGAAGATTCACTCCATCTCCTCACTCGACGTCCCCGAGCTGTCTCCCTACCGCACTCTTCGGCGGCCGCAGGAGCATCGAGAGCAGGGAATCTTCATTGCAGAAGGGGCGAAGGTCGCGGCGCGGCTCATCGAAGGAAACGGACCGCCGGTCGTTTCGGCCCTCCTCACTCCGGCCTGGCTCGAGCGCCTTCGAGCACCGCTTGAAAAACTCGCGGACGATTTCCCGGTGTACGTCGCCGAGCAGCGCGTTCTCGAGGCGATCGTCGGCTTTCGATTGCATCAGGGGATCATGGCGATTGGCCGCGTTCCCGAGCCTCCGCCGTTCGCCGATTTCCTCGGAACGCTTCCCTCGCCCCGTCTCCTCGTCCTGCTCGATGGGCTGGTCGATCCGGAAAACGTCGGAGTGGTCGTGCGAAACGCGGTGGCACTGGGCGCTCAGGCCGTTGTCTCGGGAGAAACGTCGAGCAGCCCCTACCTGCGCCGTTCCGTTCGCAACTCCATGGGAACGGTGTTCCGGATTCCGGTCTATCACGCGGTCGACCTCGCCCGGACGATCGAAGAGCTGCGGGCCGATCATTCCATCACCGTGATCGGCGCCGACCCGCGCGGGTCCTGCCTGCTCGACGAAGCCGATTTTTCCGGAGACACCGCTCTCGCGTTCGGAAACGAAGGGGACGGCCTTCGCGCGAGCGTCGCCGATCGGTGCAGCCGGCTCGTGCAGATTCCGATGCGGGACGGCGTCGACTCGCTCAACGTCTCTTCGGCCAGCGCAGTTTTTCTGTACGAATCGAGACGCCAGAGGAAAGGAAAATCGGGATAGAATCCCATTGTCCTCGCGATCTTCTTTTTCGTACCCGACGATTTCAACGCCATGCGAATCCGCCTGCTCGTCAAACTCCTGGTCCTTTCCGTCGTCACCGTGACGACGGCATTTCTCGTCACGGCCTGGAAGGTCTCGGGGCGCGCTGAAACGACCGTTCACCAGGCCGCCCAGACCAATCTGCAACAGACGGCCAACTCGTTTCGAAAACAGTCCGACGATCGCATCCATCAACTCCGGGTCGTCGCCAATGCCCTCGCGACCTTTCCTGTCCTGCGCGACCTCGGAAACACCAACAACGCGACGCTCGACGACACCGTCGCCGATTGGGCCGGAGCCACCGGCGCCGGGCTCGTCGCGATCGTCGATGGAAGCGGCGTGCTGCGCGCACGCAGCGATGAGAAAGGAAAAGGGGGGAAGGATATTTCGCAGAGCGAAATCGTCCGCCCGGCTCTCGAAGGAAACGAATCGCGCGGAATCTGGGTTCTCAAGAATTCCGCCGGACAGAGCGTCTACCAGGTCGTCGCAGTTCCGCCTCTCGCCCCGGGAAGCCCGATTCTCGTCGTCGGCTACAAGATCGACGATCAACTGGCCGAGGTGCTCAACGGGATCACCGGAACCGACGTCGCTTTTTTATTCGACGGAAAGGTCTTCGGAGCCAAGATCAGCGGCGCCGAAAGCGAGGCCATCAAACGGGCGAAGCTCGAGAGAGCCCTTCCCACTGTCGATCGCGAAGTGAAAGAAGTGATGGAGAGTCAGACCGGCACTGGAAATCCATTCCATCTCGATCTCGGACAGGGTGACAATGCGAGCCGCTATCTCGCAAACTTTGCCCGCGTCGGACAGAAGGGTCACGGCGCGGTCGGCGCGGTTCTTCTCCTGTCCGACCTCAGCGACAAGCTGAAGCCCTTCAAGACCATTCAACAGTTCCTCGCCATCGCCTGCGTTGTGGCCGTTTTCGCGACCGCCGCCCTTCTGTTTCTCCTCGCTCGGAACCTCTCCTCCCGCATTGACACGTTGAAAGCCGGAACCGAGCGAATCCAGGCCGGCCAGTTCGGGACGCACCTCATCACAGAGTCGCGTTTCCCCGACGAGCTGACCGAGCTCTCCGAGTCGTTCAATCACATGAGTGACGGATTGCGGGAGCGGTTCGAGATGACGAAGTTCGTAAGCCGTTCGACCGTCGAAGCCATTCGGCGCGGCGATCAGGGCACGAGCCGGGCCGAGCTCACCGTTCTGTTCTCCGACGTCCGCGGATTCACCGCTTTCAGCTCCGACAAGGAGCCCGAAGAGGTCGTTGCGGCGATCAATACCTATCTCGGCCTGCAGGCCGAGGTCGTCAAACGGCATGGCGGCGACGTCGACAAATTCATCGGTGACGGAATGATGGCGATCTTCAATGGCGAAGAGGGCCCGAGGCACGCTGCCCTTTGCGGGCTCGAGATCTTCAAGGAGATCGCCGGGCTCCACGCCCTTGGCCGCGGCGCCAGCCTCGGCATCGGCATCGGAATCGCACACGGCCCGGCCGTCGTCGGCAGCGTCGGCAGCGCGGGCCGCCAGGATTACACCGCGCTCGGGTCCACTGTGAACCTCAGCTCCCGTCTTTGCGGCGAAGCCCCCGCCAATGAGATTTACGTCGACGGACCGACCCGGGAACGGCTCGGCAATGGAATCGCCGCCGAGGCGCTGCCGAAGATGAAGATCAAGGGATACGCGGAGCCGGTGGCGGTCTATCGTTTGACGGTAGCCTGACCCGCCACCGTTCGGCACTTCGAGCCGGCCAGCCGTTCGAATCGCGACTCCGAGGAAATTTCATGGCCAACCAGCGCCCCGGGACCTTTCCCGCTCTCGCCGACCTGACCCAGGACATCGCCGGGCCATTGCCCGTCGGGCTTCTTCGGGATTGGGCCGCTGGCGAACGAACCTCCGGGAACGCCGAAGAGCTGCTTTCTCCTTTTCGAAAACGGGGGATCGTCGTGGCTTCGGACACGTCGGGGCTGAGCCGGCTCAGTCAGGAGCGCGACCTTCTCGAAGTTCTGTGGCTGGTTTCGCAGCCGAAGCAGATTCTTCACGCGATCGGAACCGAAGTCGGCGGACGCGCCGTGGGCATCTGGGTGGCCGACAACACCGAGATGTTCTATCCGCCGCCCGTCACTGCGATGACCGTTGTCGATGCCATGATCGAGGCGCAGGCCCGGATCGCCGAGCGGGCGGAAGTGCGAATCGGGCTCTGTCTCCACAGTGGAGTGTTTTACGAGATCGGCGGTGGTCTTTACGGGGGCGATGCGCAGACGGTCGAAGGTCTCGCGGAGGATCATGCAGGCCCGGAGGAGATTCTGGCGACCGGCGAGCTCCTGAAAGAAGCCGGCACTCCCGACGGGTACTCGTTTTCCCGCAGGTTTGATCTCGACACCCTTCATCCCGAAGGAGTGTTTTCGGTTCGAGGCACCCGGCGCCTCGCCGGTCTGGTGGAAAAAAGTTTTCGGTACCCTCACCCGTTTACGGCCGATTTCTTTGCGATGTTGCGGAAAATGAAAAACCTCGCCCAATGGGCGAAACTGAAACAGCAGGTCTACGACGCCTATCAAACGGACCGATTCGTCGTGTTCCTCGCGCGGGAACGAGGAGCCCGATCCGGGGAGAATCTCGCCGCCGTCCTCGACGGCTTCATGGACAATGCCCTGATGGCCCAGGTCGTGTCCGACGCGGTCGGCGCCGCCGAACATGTCGCGGAATCGGGAGGCGGTCTGGCGATCCTCGTTTTCGATTCCGGAAAAGAAGCTCTCGAATTCGCGCAGATCATCCGGGAACGATTTCGAGACAACAACCTGGCCGTGAGTATTGGAATCGACCGTGGACCGGTGCTCCTCTTCGAAAAGAGCGGCGGCGGATTCGAAGGAATCGTCGGCGACCCGATCAATCTGTCCTCAAAACTTTCCGAAGACCTCGGGCGCCCGGGGAAAATCCTGATCACCGGCCGGGCCGGCGAGTCGATCGGAAATTTCGCCGGCTCGGAACGGTTTGAGGCGGCGATTTCCCGCGTGGCGGTGAGCGGCTTCGTCCTGTAAAGACGGAGCAAAATCGCGTCAGTGCTGAACACCCTCCGGATACTGAACGAAGGAACCGTTGCTGAAGGCGATGTCGGCGTTGAAGTTCGTCGTGGGAGCGCCGGAATATCCCTGCAGGTTTTCGTGCTCCAGAGCTCCATCTTTCCCCCCGCTGACGACCACGTAGGCATCCGGACCCTTCGCGTCTTCGGAGACGATCCACGCCCCGTAGCGCATCGGATTCATCCAGGCATCCGTTCGCGGAAGCTGCTTGATGTAAGTCGGTTCCACGAGACGCGCCAGGTCATCCATCGATTTCGCATCGGGATAGACGGCATTGTCGATCGCGTACATTTCACAGGCGGTCGCGATCGCCCGCATGTCGGCCATCGTTCTTTTCTGTTTGCCGCGCTGTATGGCGTTCAGGAGATTCGGGATGGCAATGGCGGCGACGATCCCGATCACGGCGATGAAGACGACGAAGATGCCAACGACGGCGATCAGGAGACCTGCGCCCCCTCCGCCGGACTGCACGAATTGCGAAAGCATGGCCACGTCCTCGCCCGTGAGCTCGGCCGGCGTCTTGCCCGAAAACAGAAGCTTCAACTGAGGTTTGTAGAGGTACATGAGAACAATGATGGAAATGATGGTGCCCAAAGGAAATCCAAGGAGCCCGATCCAGGAGAAAACGAGCTGAACCGTTCTTCCCCACGGCTTGAGGGTCCAGAGCCCCCAACCACAGACGATCGCCAGCGCTCCCAGTGCGAGTAAAAGGAAACCGGCCAGCATCATTCCGGCCGCCTGCTCCTTGTTCATGGACCCAAAAACCATCAGCGAGAGACCGGCCAGCGAATAGAGGGCCCCTCCCACGTAGTCCAGAATCGCGAGGATCGAAATTCCCGTCGGGCGAACGAGCACCTGGTCTGCGGAGAGCAGCGGCATTCCCGGGAAAGCCGCAGGAGGAACCGTCGCCGGAATGGCGACCGAAGACGGGGCCGCCGCCGGAACGGACTGTGCCACCGGCGCGCCGACCCTCGCACCGCACCTGGCGCAGAACTGTCCACCCTCGGGAACTTCTCCACCGCACTTTGCGCAAAACATTCGAGCTCTCCTCTTCTCTGCGTGGGCGCGCAGCCGCGGGAATTCTTCGGCGTCTCACAACATCCCGGCCCCCGCAAAGCGGCCGAACGCCATTAATTTTTTATAACTTCCGATCCGTGATCTCGACCGCAGTATAACCGTCGACGCAGGATAAAAAAGGCTTTTCTCAATTTCCCGCGCGGTTTGGGTTTTCGCTGCCGGAAGGGTGCTGATTTCTCGGGTGGAAGACGAGTGCAACCGTAGGGGCCGGCCCCCGAGCCGGCCCGCCAGGAACTTCGGTCCCGCACGCAAGTGCAACTTCGCAGTGCTCGCTTCCCTTGAGATTGCGGGCATTACGAAACTCCTGACAGGCCGGCACGGGGGCCGGATAGGGATCGACGCTCACGCGTCGGATGACGGGCCGGCGCGGGGGCCGGCCCCTACGATTTCCGATTCCTTTTAGAATGACTTGATGCTATCTCAGAAGGAAACATCAAGTCCCACGGAAAGTTGAGAGGAGCCATAAAAAAGAGGAAATCCGAAGCAGGCCCGCCCTACGATTTCTTCGGCGGGCGGCTCGGGCGAATCTCGAGACGGGAAATGTGCGATCGCCTGGGAAGAGCGATCACCCCGGCGACGGCCTCGGCCACCTGATCGGGCTCGATCATCCAGCTCGCGTCGTCTCCTCCGCTTCGAAACTCCGTATCCACGCTCCCGGGAAGAATTCCGGTCACTCGAATTCCGTCCTGGCGAACCTCCTGAAACAATGCCTCCGTCAACCCGTTCACCCCGAATTTCGACGCATTGTAGGCCGTGCCGCTCGGGAAAGCGTTGATTCCTGCGAGCGAACCGATGGTGATGATGTCGCCGCCGCCCGATGCGCGAAGGCGCGGGATCGCTTCGCGGCAAGTCAGAAACACACCGAACAGGTTCGTGTCGATCACGGTCCGGAACTCTTCGGGAGTCGTCGATTCGCAGGACTTGAAGATTCCAACGCCGGCGTTGGCAACGACGATGTCGAGCCGCCCCTTCGAGCTCGCGGCCGCATCGTCGATCGAACGGAACAGATTCGCCACAGCGGCCGGATCGCGGACGTCGGCGACCTCGTAGACGACGCTCGTTCCGGATTCGTGCGAAAGCTCCTCGGCCGTCTGCCTCAGCCGCGTTTCGTCGCGCCCGGAAATGACGACGGCCCGGCCATCGACCGCAAGCCGCTTCGCGATCGCGCGGCCGATACCCCGGGAGCCGCCGGTGACGAGCGCGATTCGGATGCCAGTAGAAAACGCAGGTAGCGGAATACTCAGGGTTGCCTCTCTTTTCCTTC
>Ga0315281_10005996_pt1 | contig 17330 bp, 16 predicted proteins | sample YL17G07_0_MG_FD_204540 | JGI IMG/M metagenome (GOLD analysis project Ga0315281, IMG submission 204540) | Sediment microbial communities from Yellowstone Lake, YNP, Wyoming, USA - YL17G07_0 | ecosystem: Environmental > Aquatic > Freshwater > Lake > Sediment | place: USA: Wyoming | collected...
GAACGTGAAGTAGTCGCGCAGCGCAAACTGGTACGTCACGAGGACATGCTCGACGGGATCTCGCTGGCCTCGATTCTGCCCGGCCCGGTGGCTGTCAATCTCGTGGTGTATGTCGGTTATCGTCTGCGCGGCGGCATGGGCGCATTGGTGAGCGCACTGGGCGCTGTGTTGCCGTCGTTTGTTTTTATCGTGTTGCTGTCGTTGGCCTATTTCCGGTGGGGCCAGGTACCGGCAGTCAGCAAGCTGTTCATGGGGTTCATTCCTGCAGTGACGGCGATCATTGTGAATACGGCGTGGAACATGAGCCGCAAGGCCGTGACCGGCTGGCGTGAAGCTGTCCTGGTCGGCGCCTCAATAGCTGTGCTGCTTGGGATTGGTGGCTTCTACAGCACGTTGGTGATCATTCTGGCAGCCGGCGTGATCGGATGGTGGTGGTTTCGCAGCGCTGTCTCGACTGCAACCATCACGATGCAGGCACCAGCATTGTCTGCTGGACACGGCACGCGCGCGAGCCTGTTGCTGGTGCAACCGTGGCTGCTGGCCGTACCGATGCTCAGCTTCGAGCCAAGCTTGACGCTCAAGCTGTTCCTGGTGTTTGCGGGTATGAGTGTGATGCTGTTTGGCGGCGGCTACGTGTTCATTCCGTTGATCCAGGGGATTGTTGTGGACGGTCATGGCTGGGTGACGACCCAGGAATTTGTCGACGCTATCGCCATGGGACAGATTACCCCGGGACCGATTCTGGTCAGCGCTGCTTTCATCGGACTCAAGGTGGCGGGATTCGCCGGTGCAGTCGTCGCCACCATCGGCATCTATCTGCCACCCGCCCTGATCATGGTGACCAGCGCGCGCGCGCTGGACTTCATCAAGCGGTCGCAGGGTATACGCGCGGCCCTGCGGGGAATTCGCCCGGCCGTGGTTGGGATGATTGCAGCCGCCGCGTTCACAGTCGGTGGAACGGCGCCCCACCACTGGGCGTCATTACTGATTTTTATTGCCGCACTGATAGCGCTCTTGCGCCTGCGCGTGCAGGTCGTTTGGGTCATTCCGGCAGCAGGACTGACAGGCTTATTGCTGTTCTGAAGCGATAGAGATGCAAGGGAGGCAAGATGGACAGGCAAGGTATGCAAACTTTCACTTACGCCAAGCTCATCTGCATGGACGATGATGGTTTGGTCGCGCCGTATGGTGGCGAGATGGTTCAGTCGTTCGTGCCGGCGAGCGAGCGGCAGGCCGTACTTGAGCGCTTGCCAAGCCTGCCAGCTCTGCAGATTTCAGCTGCCGAGCTGTTGGACATGGAAATGATTGCTTCCGGGGCACTCAGCCCGCTCACCGGTTTCATGACGCGCGCGGTGTACGAAGGCGTATTGGCGAGTGCGTTACTGCCGGATGGCCGGCCGTGGGGACTGCCGGTGACGCTTGCCGTGACGCGCGCGGCGGCACTGTCGATACGTTCTGGTCAGGAAGTGGCTCTTTTTCATGGCGCCAATCCAGTTGGCGTGATGCTGGTGGAAGAGATGTTTCCATGGGACGTGGTAACAGAGACACGCGCCCTTGGCATTACATCAAGCGACCCATCTGTTTTTGAGCGGTGCGAACGCCATGCAGAATACCTGGTCGGAGGACCCGTAGCGCTGCTCGCGGCGCGAAGCGCCGGTTATATGCAGCGCAGGCATCTCTGGCCGCTTGAAATGCGTGGCCAGATCACGCAACGCGGCTGGCGTCAGGTGGCTGTTCCGCACATCAAGCATCCGTGGCGGCGCACCCATGAGTACATGCTCAAGTGTGCGCTCGAATCGTCGGATGCCTTGCTGCTGCACGTGCCGGCAAACAACGAAACAGCAGCACGGGCAATATTGCCGGAAACCCTGCAGGCGGCCAGCCGCCTTTTAATCGAAAACTACTTCCCTGTTGATCGGATCGCGGAGAACCCGATGTCGGGCGCATTTTTTGTGCCGCGTCCACGCGCCGCTCTCATGCATGCGATTCTGAGCCAGAACTATGGAGCTAGCAAAATCATTTTGCAGGAAGATGACGGCGCTACACGCGAATTGTTTGCCGAGGCCATGCGCCATGGACTTTTGATTCGACCGGAATTCATGCCGGTCGCCTTCCACTGCGAGCCGTGCGGGGGGGTTGCTACGCACAAGTCCTGTCCGCATGACGCAGAGCAGCGCCAGGCTGTGACGGATGAGGAAATTACCGAACATCTGTTGCAGGGCGAGGGACTACCGCTGTTTGTGGCGCGCCCGGAGATTGCACGATCGCTGTCACGTGGCCTGGTGGAACGTCTGGACAGTGTGGCGCTCAAGGGTGTCGGTCGTCACATCTATCCGCATGCCTCGGAGGTCAGTAGTGAACTGCGTCAGTCGCTCGCGGGCCACAGGGCCTGCGCGTTGTGGATGACCGGACTTTCAGGGTCAGGCAAATCGACGATCGCACATCGCCTGGAGCGTGACCTGTTGCTCGCTGGACACCGTGTGTTCGTGCTGGATGGCGACACACTGCGCAATGGCCTCAATCAGGATCTTGGCTTCAGCGTGGCGGACCGGCGCGAGAACCTGCGCCGCGCCGCCGAAGTGGTGAAGGTTATGGTCGATGCCGGAATGATTGTGATTGCCTCATTCATCTCCCCGTTTCGCGCCGAACGCCAGATGGCGCGCGAAATCATCGGCGCCAACTTCCGTGAGGTGTATGTCGATGCGAGCCTCGCGGCCTGTGAGGAACGCGACCCGAAAGGACTCTACAAGCGCGCGCGTGCTGGACAGATTTCGCAGTTTACCGGTATCAGTTCGCCGTACGAACCGCCTGAGAGCCCGGACGTGCGTCTCGACACCACGGTTTCCGCAGTGGAAGAGTGCACGCGCCAGATGCGCGACTACCTCGCCAACGGTGGCGTGCTGCGCAATGTGCGCGGTGATCATCGCGTAGCCGGCGCGATCAGTACACCGGCGCACGGCAGTTTCCGGATTCAGTAGCCATCACCGAACCAAGGAGTATTCAATGCCAATTTTTATGATCGGTACCCAGCGTTCCGGCTCCAATCTGCTGCGGCTGATGCTTAATCAGCTGCCGGAAGTGTCGGCCCCACACCCGCCGCATATTCTGCAGCGCCTCATGCCTGAGCTGTACGCCTATGGCGACCTGAAAAAGAACGCCGGTTTCATGCGCCTGGTGGACGATGTCTGCCGGCTGGTCGAACTCAATCCGGTCCCGTGGGAGGGTGTAACGCTCGATCGCCAGGATGTGGCGTTCCGCTGCAGCGAACGTTCGCTGATCGCGGTGTTCGGTGTAGTGTACGACATCATGGCCGAGGTGCACGGTGCCCAGACCTGGTGTTGCAAGAGCCTGGCGAACATCCAGTTTCTCAGTGACATCGAACGCCACTTCCACGATGCTGCAAAATACATCTTTCTGTATCGCGATGGCCGCGATGTGGCCGTGAGTTTCCGCAAAGCGGTTGTGGGCGAAAAGCACTTTTACCATATTGCGAAGGAGTGGGACGCGACCCAGAAAATTGCGCTTGGCATGCGCGACCGCGCCGGCCCCAAGCGTTTCTTCAGTGTGCGCTATGAAGACATTGTCGCGCAGCCAGAGAGTACCATGCAGCGTTTGTGCAAGTTTCTTGGCTACCGGTACATACCCTCCATGCTCAACTTTCACGAGACCGACGAGGCCAGGAAGGCCGCCAAGTCCAGTAATCTGTGGAGCAATGTTGTCAATCCGGTCATGGCGGACAATACCCGCAAATTTCTGCGTGAAGCCGGCGAGACCGATCTCCGCCTGTTTGAGCTCGTGGCTGGGGAGGCGCTTGATGCGCTCGGCTATGAGCGTGTGGCAACTCGCAAGGGTGAGAAAGGCGAGTTCAGCGCCGACGAGATCCGGCATTTCGACGCGGAGAACAAGCGCCTCAAAGAGGAGGTGCAGTGCAAGGTCGATCCCGAGGATCTCAAGCGTCGTGATCGGCAATCCGGGTTTATCCAGCAGATCCGCCAGCGCCAGCAGACAGGCGACAGTATGTGGGTCAGCGTGTAGCGGCGTCGCACGGCCAAGGAAGGACGCTACTCCGTTTCTAATCCCAGTTCCTTCAGCTTGCGTGTCAGCGTATTGCGCCCCCATCCGAGCTTGAGCGCGGCCTCCTGCTTGCGTCCACCAGTGTGCGCCAGCGCGGCCTGGAGCAGGATGCGTTCGAATTCCGGATTAAGTTTTTCCAGAATATTGCTTTCACCCTGCGCCAGCCTTTGCTCGATCAATCGTTTCAGTCCTGAGCGCCAGCCATCCTCGTCCGTTGTGTCTGCCGAGCCTGTGCGCAGCTCCGGCGGCAAGTCGTCTACACGCACCGCCTGGCTCGGCGCCATGACGGTGATCCAGCGACATGTGTTTTCAAGTTGGCGCACATTGCCGGGCCAGGGCAGGCGCGCCAGGTAGTCGCTGGTTTCGGGTAACAGGTGCCGTACTTCCACTCCTAATTCTTCGGCAGATTGTTTGAGGAAATTACGCGCCAGCAACGGGATGTCCTCGCGCCGGGCGCGCAGTGGTGGCAGGTGGATACGAATTACATTCAGACGATGGAACAGGTCCTCGCGGAAGCGTCCATCCTTTACGCGTGCTTCAAGGTCCTGGTTGGTGGCAGCAATGATGCGCACATCGGTTTCGATCTGTTCGTGGCCACCGACGCGGTAGAACCGGCCATCCGAAAGCACGCGCAGCAGCCGCGTTTGCAGCTCCGCCGGCATGTCACCAATTTCATCCAGAAACAGTGTGCCGGCATGCGCCTGCTCGAAGCGCCCCTTGCGCTGTGCGGCGGCGCCGGTGAACGCCCCCTTTTCGTGACCGAACAGTTCGCTTTCCAGCAGTTCGCGCGGAATGGCGGCGATGTTGAGTGCGATAAACGGCCCGTTGGCGCGTGGGCTGTGGCGGTGCAGGGCACGCGCCACGAGTTCCTTGCCGGTGCCGGATTCACCATTGATGAGCACGGTGATGTTGGAACGACTCAGTCGTCCGATTGCACGGAATACCTCCTGCATGGCCGGCGCTTCGCCCACGATCTCCGGAACCTGCTCGGGCGATGCCCCGCTATCCGGTTTTTGACGACGACGGTGCTCGATGGCGCGCCGCGCCAGTCGCACAGCTTCATCCATGTCGAAAGGTTTTGGCAGGTACTCGAAGGCGCCTCCACGGTACGAGGCGACTGCGCTTTCCAGATCGGAGTGCGCGGTCATGATAATCACGGGCACGTCCGGCACCTGCGCGCCGATCGTCTCCAGCAGTTCGAGACCGCTCCCGCCCGGCATGCGGATATCGGAAAGGATAACGTCTGGCTGTGCGTGTTTAAGCGCATCGGGCACATTTTTCGCTGAATCGAAACTGCGCACCACGATGCCGGCTTTCTGCAGCGCCTTTTCCAGCACCCAGCGAATCGACGGATCGTCGTCGATCACCCATGCCGTGTCCTGTTTAGCCATGTCCATTCTCCAACGGCAGGTAAATGTGAAAGATGGTTCGTCCCGGCCGGCTCGAGCACTCGATGCTGCCGCCATGCTGCGTCACGATGTCCTGGGCAATGCTCAGGCCCAGGCCGGTGCCATCCGGTTTGTTCGTGACCATGGGATAAAAGATGTGCTCGCGCAGATCTTCGGGTATGCCTGGGCCGCTGTCTTCGATCTCGGCACGTACCACGAGACGGTGACGCTTCTGGCCGATGGTGAACTGCCGCTCGATGCGCGTGCGAAATTCGATTCGGCCCTCCTGGTTCAGTGCCTGCACGGCGTTGCGTGTGACATTGAGCACTGCCTGGGTGAGCTGCTCGGCATCGGCGGGAAACTCCGGGATACTCGGGTCATAGTCACGTTCCAGTTGAATACCGGCCGGAACCTCGGCCAGCACCAGACTGCGCACATGGTCCATGACCTGATGAATGTTCATGGGTTTTTTGCGCAATGGGGTGTTCGGTCCGACCATGCGGTCCACGAGATTGCGTAGCCGGTCGGCCTCGTGAATGATGATGCGCGTGTATTCCTTGAGCGCTTCAGAGGGCAGCTCGCGTTCCAGCAGTTGCGCGGCACCACGCAGGCCGCCAAGCGGATTCTTGATCTCATGTGCCAGACCGCGGACCACGGCGCGGCTCGCAGCGTGCTGGTCGTGACGGCTTTCTTCGCGTGCCAGCCGCAGCAGCCGGTCAATCGGATTGATCTCCAGGATCAGCTCGCTATTGCCGTGCACGTGCGACACCGGTGTGACTGTGCAGTCCACGGTTATCCAGCGGTTTACTGGCACACCGAGGCGTAGCCCGTGTTCAGTAAAGGGGTGGCCAGATACCAGCGCCTGGTGCATGGCTTCGAGCAGTGCCTGGTTGCGTGGCAAGAGGTGCGCTAATGGCTGGCCGGTGGCCTGACGTGCACCGGTCTCGAACAGCATTTCCCCGGCTGGATTCATGGCGCCCAGCATGAGATCGTCGTCCACCAGCAGCACGGCGGTATTCAGGTTCTCAAGAATATGTTGTGGCAGGCTTTTCGGCATGGTTCCGGCCTTGGGTGGCATCTGTACTGTAGCAATAACTGCACCAGACATTGTTTTTGTTAAAGAACAATAAGTTACGAATGTCTGACAATCAGAAATCAGCATTCTTGCACCATCATGGTGCGTCTTTTTTACAGGATTGCAAGCCAAAAAAAACGCCCCCGTAGGGGGCGTTTTTCTGGCCTTAGGCCGCAGCGGTTTAGACGCTGTAGTACATATCGAACTCGATCGGATGCGTGGTCATGCGGAAGCGCGTGACATCCTGCATCTTGAGTTCGATGTAGGCATCGATCAGGTCATTGGTGAACACGCCACCTTTGGTCAGGAACTCGCGATCCTTGTCCAGGGCGTCGAGCGCCTGGTCGAGTGCGTGGCACACGGTCGGGATCTTCTTCTCCTCTTCCGGCGGCAGATCGTACAGATCCTTGTCCGAGGCTTCGCCCGGATGGATCTTGTTCTGGATGCCGTCAAGGCCGGCCATCATCATGGCGGCGAAGGCGAAGTACGGGTTGGCACCTGGATCCGGAAAGCGTACCTCGATGCGGCGACCCTTCGGGTTCGGTACATACGGGATGCGGATCGAGGCAGAGCGGTTGCGCGCCGAGTAGGCAAGCATCACTGGTGCTTCGAAGCCCGGTACCAGGCGCTTGTAGCTGTTGGTGAGCGGGTTGGTGATGGCGTTCAGTGCGCGTGCATGCTTAATAATGCCGCCGATGTAGTAGAGCGCCATCTGCGACAGGCCGCCGTACTCGTTGCCCGAGAACAGATTCTTGCCATCCTTCGCGAGCGACATGTGCACATGCATGCCGGAACCATTGTCACCGACAATCGGCTTGGGCATGAAGGTAGCGGTCTTGCCGTAGGCGTGCGCAACGTTGTGCACGCAGTACTTGTAGATCTGCAACTCGTCGGCCTTCTTGATCAGCGTGTTGAATTTCATGCCGATTTCGTTCTGGCCGGCGGTGGCTACTTCATGGTGATGGGTTTCAACCACGATGCCCATCTCCTCCATGGCGAGACACATGGCTGAACGGATGTCCTGCTGCGAGTCGACCGGCGGCACCGGGAAATAGCCGCCCTTGGTGCCTGGACGGTGGCCAAGGTTGCCGCCCTCGTAAACCTTCTCGGTGTTCCAAGAGGCCTCTTCGGAATCGATTTTCACGAAGCAGCCGCTGATGTCGGCGCCCCAGCGGATATCGTCGAAAATGAAGAACTCGGCTTCCGGGCCGAAGTACGCGGTGTCGGCTAGGCCGGTGCTCTTGAGGTAGGCCTCGGCGCGGCGCGCCAGCGAGCGCGGGTCGCGCTCATAGCCCTGCATGGTGCTGGGCTCGATCACGTCGCAGCGGATGATCAGAGTCGGTTCTTCGAAGAACGGGTCCATCATGGCGGTCGAGGGGTCCGGCATCAGGATCATGTCGGACTCGTTGATGCCCTTCCAGCCGGCGATCGAGGAGCCGTCGAACATCTTGCCTTCTTCGAAGGTCGAGGCCTCGACCTGATGATGGGGAACGGAGACGTGCTGCTCCTTGCCCTTGGTGTCGGTGAAGCGGAAGTCGACAAACTTCACACCCTTGTCTTTGATCATTTTTAGTACAGCGGCCGCGGACATCGGAAAGCCTCCTAGTAATATGTAGAGAAATTGGTGAACAGATCGCCGATTTCGACCTTGCGGCCGTCATCTAGAGCCGGTCATTTTGCAGTATTTGTGCCACGAGTGGAATGGGAATAACTGCTTGATTCATCAGCAGTCGCTGAAGCAGCGAGATAAATAATGCGCCGTTGCAGTGCTTTTTGTCGATAATCCGCACCAAAATCGTGCATTTATGCTGAATCTAAATAATCCCTGTATTCAGTGAAAGCGTACGTCCAGGGCTTCAATCAACGTGTCTCTGGCGATAGCCGCCTGAAAACGTGCGCTGAGCTGGGTATCTGCGTCCGGGCCAGCGAGAACTGACAAGGGCAGGAGCAACTCGATACGCAGATGACCGCCGACGTAATGCAAGGTAATGCGTTCGATGTGCGCGGCGGCATCGATGTTCTGGAAGCGGGTCTTTAACAGCGCGTGCACGGCCGAGCGCGTCGGCAGGTCGCGCGCCGGTGCCAGATGCGTGTCATCTTCCGGATCAATGTGTACCAGCGCGTCCGCCACCACATCGACCTCGTTCACAAGCCGGGTGCGCACTAGCTCACTGATGTAGTGACCTTCGGAGACACTGATGTCTTCGTCCACGATAATGTGCACGTCCACCAGCGCGCGCCCGCCGATGCGACGTGTGCGCAGCAGATGCAGTGCGCGCACCCCATCCACATCAAGGATGGTGCGCCGGATGTGTTGCAGCTGTTCCTTGTCGAGCCCGGTATCTACCAGTTCGCTGATAGCCGGCCAGCCGAGCTGGATGCCGATTTTGGCGACGAACAGCGCCACGCCGAGCGCGGCCAGCGCATCCAGCGAGTGCATGCCGGCAATGGTGCCGGCAATGCCGAGGAACACGATGATCGAAGAGATCGCGTCTGAACGGTGATGCCAGGCGCTGGCCTTGAGCATGTCCGAGTCAAAGCGGCGCGCGGTGCGCATGGTGTACTGGTAGAGCACTTCCTTGGCCAGGATGGTGAATCCCGACACCCACAGGGTGATGATTGAGGGGGTAATGAGCGTCTCGTGATCCATGAGACGCATTCCGGCACGCGCCGCAATGCCGACGCCGACCAGCAGTAGTAGCGTCCCCAGCACCAGGGTGACGGCCGTTTCGATGCGTGCATGACCATACGGGTGTTCTTCGTCCGCGGCCTTGGCGCTGTGTTTGAGCGCGTACAAGACCAGCAAGTCAGAACTGAGATCGGCCAGCGTGTGCATGCCGTCCGCCACCAGTGCCTGCGAGTGGCCGATGATGCCCACGGCGACCTGGCCTGCGACCAGCAGGGCGTTGGTAAACATGCCCACCAGCGCTACGCGCCGACTCGCTTGATAGCGCACCGGACTGGTCGTGTCGAGGAAAGCCGGGTTGGTGTTATCGGTCATGGTTTGTCGCCCGGTGTGCAGACGCGCAGCGTGATGCGCACTTCCTCGCGTGTCTGCTGGGTGTCCACCACTTCATGTCCATACATGCGGCACCAGGCCGGGATGTCGTACAGTGCGCCGGGGTCGGTGCAAATCACTTCCAGTGTATCGCCGGGCAGCAGGTCTTGCATGCGGTTCTGGGCGCGAATCACTGGCAGCGGACAAAGCAGCCGGCGCGCGTCGAGTTCATGATGGCTCAAGAATGAAACCCTGCTTGGTTCATTCGGTCATTCATAAATACCAGCTCTCCGGAATCTCGTCCCGGTGCAGCGGTACCACATCGAGGGTGCGCGCCGCTGCCCCGCGCGCATGTATTTCGATCGTGACCTTGTCGGCGTCACGTCCCTGACCGAAACGCGCCAGCAGGCGCGCCGCGAAATCGAGATCGGCGTCGTTCGCGATGCCGTCCACCAGCGCCAGCGGTCCGGCATGACTGACGGCGAACAGGTGGGTGAAGTCGCGGCGGTAACCGTTCAGAAAGTTATTCTCACCTTCCTCGCGGCCAACAATAAGCTTGAAGCCGGGGCGCGGGCGCAGGTGCCGGCCAATCTTGAGCAGCAGGATGTCGTCCAGCTCATAGTCTTTGGTGCGGCGGTTGGTCCACAAATCGTTCAGCCGCACCGTATAATTTTCATCAGTGAGAAAACAGCAGCCGCCCGCCGGCTGGGAAAATTCAGTGAAGCCGAAGCTGGCCGCCAGCGCGATCTGCGGCTTGCGGCTGCGGCCGCTGAAATCAAGCAACTTTTCGCGATCTACCCAGCCTTCACGTTCCGGCAGGGTCTCGGGCAGGAGTTTGGCGCACAGCGGCCGCAGCAGGCGGTCGAAGGCGCCGGACTCGCGCGCGACCACCGGCATGGTGTCGCGGCGTTGTGACATTGGACGCTGGCCAATGACCTCGCCGGTGACAATGAAGTCGAAGCCGTGCAGCTCCATCCACTCGCGCGCCTTGCGCACCATGAAGCCCTTGCAATCGAGGCAGGGATTGAGATGTGCGCCATAGCCGTGTTTGGGGTTGATGACGACATCCTTGTACTCGTCAATCACATCGACGATGTGCAATTTGATGCCAATCTGCTCGGCCGACCACAGCGCGTTGTTGCGCTTCGGTTTGTCCTGCTTGCTGCTGCGGATGGCGTGGGTGTGGCCCTCAACGCAGAAGCCGGTGAAGAAATTGATGCCTTCGACGTGGATGCCCTGGTCACGCATCAGGCGCGCGGCGAGCATGGAATCGAGGCCTCCGGAGATGAGTGCCACGGCTTTGCGGGGTTCGGTCATAAACAACGGAGCCGGGTCATTATAAGAGTGAAGTTTAACGGATTCCGTCGTGCGCGGCACGGCTGCGTGTACGAAAGACGTTGCGAATTGCGGGGTTATCGATGGAAGCGGGAGAGAAAGAAAAAGGGCCCGTCCCGGGCCCTAGGCTCTTCTTATGACTGCTTTATCCATCTGTTCGGTTCGCGCTGAACCGGCTCCTCGGGTGGCTCGGACGGTACACTTGCCGGGAAAGACCCTACTCCGCCTCGCTGACTTTGTCTACCGGCCACACATCTGTTGCTGTCAGCCACTGGTCACTAAACAATGACTGGTATGCGCTGTGAAAGGAGAAAAGCTGGCCGGTGGCGGCAGGGGACATTAGAATCGGCGCCTTGCGTAAGCTACGTTCCGACATTGTGTGTCCAGCCAGAGCGCTCTCATTGAGATACCCCCATTTCCACCGTAGCGAGTGTTGCGCGTGAGCCGACGCAAAGGTTTGCTGGCACGCCTCCGCCGTTCGTTGCGCTGGGTATTGCGTATTTTTCTTATTCTGCTGATTGCGGATCTTGTGTATCTCGCCATGATCTGGCCGGATTGGAAGAAGCTTGCTCAAGGCGATATTCCCAGGTCCAGTTTTATGCAGCTCTACACGGAGAAGCAGGCCGATCACGATTGGCCGAAGTTGCGCTGGCAGCCAGTGGCGCAGTCAAAAATACCGCGACACGTGATGCGTGCCGTATTGTTGGCTGAAGATAGTCGCTTCTATTCGCACAGTGGTTTTGACCTGATCGCCATCCGCGAAGCACTGGATTACAATTTTGGCCGCGGCGAACTGCTTATTGGCGCCAGTACCATCTCCCAGCAGACCGTAAAAAACCTGTACCTGAGCCCGTCCCGCGACCCGCTGCGCAAGTGGCACGAAGTGGTGCTGACTGTGGCACTCGAACAAAACCTGCGCAAAAGCCGTATTCTCGAGCTGTATCTCAATGTCGCCGAGTTTGGGCGTGGCATCTACGGTGTGCAGGCCGCGGCCCAGGCCTATTACGGTGTCGATGTCGGTATGCTCAGCCTTGCCCAGGCCGCCGAGCTCGCCGCCAGCCTCCCCAGTCCGGTGAAGAACAACCCGGAAACACGCACCGAGCGCTTTTTGCGTCGCAGCCAGCGAATACTCGATCTGCTCACGCGCGAGCAGTCGGCTCTGTTGCCGGACGGCCCGGGTTCCACCGGGCCAGAGCGCTCTGAGCCGCCCGCCGCCCCGCCCATGGCATCGGTTACTACCGGCCTGTAACCGGGGTTTATCGCGTCCGGCGGCGGAACCGGTATAATCTGCCAGACCAAAATCCTTGAAAGAATTCAAAGAATTTCCAGGCCGCGCGTGACCTTCCAGCAACTCATTCTCGCTTTGCAGCAGTACTGGGCCAAACAGGGCTGCGTCCTGTTGCAACCCTATGACATGGAAATGGGTGCGGGCACTTTTCATACCGCGACCTTCCTGCGCGCTCTGGGCCCCGAGCCGTGGAAAGCCGCCTATGTGCAGCCGTCGCGTCGCCCGAAGGACGGCCGCTACGGCGAAAACCCGAATCGCCTGCAGCACTATTACCAGTTTCAGGTAGTGCTCAAGCCTTCGCCGGACGACATTCAAGACCTGTACCTCGGTTCGCTGCGTGCCATCGGCATCGACACCAAAAAGCACGACATCCGTTTCGTCGAAGACGATTGGGAATCGCCGACTCTCGGTGCCTGGGGCCTCGGCTGGGAGGTGTGGCTGGATGGCATGGAGGTCACGCAGTTCACTTACTTCCAGGAAGTCGGCAGCCTCGTGTGCAAGCCGGTGCTGGGTGAAATTACCTATGGCCTCGAACGCCTGTGCATGTATTTGCAGGGCGTGGAAAATGTTTTTGACCTGAGCTGGACGCCGGGCGTGAGCTACGGCGACGTGTACCACCAGAATGAAGTCGAGCAGTCCAAATACAACTTTGAGCACTCAAATGTGAACTGGCTGTTCCAGCAGTTCAATGACTATGAAAGCGAAGCCAAGCGCCTGCTGGAACTGAACCTGCCGTTGCCCGGTTTCGAGATGGTGATGAAGTGCTCGCACACCTTCAACCTGCTGGACGCGCGCGGCGCGATTTCCACCACCGAGCGCGCTGCCTACATCGGGCGAGTGCGCACGCTGGCGCGCACCGTGGCGCAGAGTTACTACGAAGCGCGCGAGCGCCTGGGCTTTCCAATGCTGAAGTCAGGTAAAGGGAAGCAGAGATGAAAGATACGCTGCTGGTCGAGATTCTCACCGAAGAGTTGCCGCCCAAGGCGCTGGCGCGTCTTATGGAGGCGTTCAGCCACGGCCTGTTTGAAGGCCTGAAGGATAAGAATTTTCTGCCGCCCGAGGCCGAGTTCACGCCATTCGCCACCCCGCGCCGGCTCGCGGTGCTGATCACACACGTGCTCGCCAAGCAGGCCGACCGTGTGGTCGAGCGCAAGGGACCGGCGCTCGCAACCGCGCTGGACGCCAACGGTCAGCCTACCCCGGCGCTGCTTGGCTTTGCCAAGTCATGCGGTGCCGATGTAAGCCAACTCGAACGGCAGGCCGGCGAAAAGGGTGACTATTTCGTATACCGCGCCAAACAGAAGGGCGAGCCCCTGAAAAATCACCTGGCCACAATCGTCGAAGCGGCGCTGAAAAAACTGCCGGTGCCCAAGACCATGCGTTGGGGCGCGGGCGAAGCGCAGTTCGTGCGCCCGGTGCATGGCGTGATCCTGCTGCATGGGGAAAAAGTGGTGCCGGGTACGGTGCTGGGCATCAAGAGTGGCATCAAGACCCGTGGCCATCGCTTCCTGAGCACGGGCACGCTCACTATCCGCAACGCGAAGGATTACGACAAGCTGCTCAAACAGCAAGGTAAGGTCATCGCCTCGTTCGAGACACGGCGCGAGCTGATCGCCAGGGCACTCGACGCCGCGGCGCACAAGGCCGGTAAGGGCGTGAGCTGGGATCTCGGAAAAAGTGCCGAGCTGGTGGATGAGGTGACCAGCATCGTCGAATACCCGGTGGTGCTGGCTGGAACGTTCGACAAGGCATTCCTTGCCGTACCGAAGGAATGCCTGGTGATCAGTATGCAGCAGCATCAGAAATACTTTCCGATGGCCGACGCCCGGGGCGAACTGTTGCCGAATTTCCTGTTCGTGAGCAACATGAAGGCCACGAACCCGAAAGACATTATCCAGGGCAACGAGCGCGTGCTGCGCGCGCGCCTTTCCGATGCGCGTTTTTTCTTCGACCAGGATCGCAAGACCAGGCTTGAGAATCGTGCGCCACGCCTTGCCAATGTTGTGTACCACAACAAGCTCGGCAGCCAGTTGCAGCGTGTGCAGCGGCTCCAGAAACTCGCCGGACAGATTGCGCGCCTGTTGCATGCCGATGTGGCGCAGGCGGAACGTGCCGCGCTGCTGGCGAAGGCCGATTTGCTCACCGACATGGTCGGTGAATTTCCGGAATTGCAGGGCATTATGGGCCGTTATTATGCGCGACACGACGGCGAAGCATCGGCAGTGGCTGCCGCCATTGAACAGCACTATTACCCCAAGACCGCGGGCGGCACGCTGCCGGAAGAGGCGGTGGCGATCAGCGTGGCGCTGGCCGACAAGCTCGATACGCTCACCGGAATCTTCGGTATCGGTCTTGCGCCGAGCGGCGACAAGGATCCGTTCGGTCTGCGGCGTGCGGCGCTCGGCGTGGTTCGCATTCTCGCGGAGAAGTCTCTGGCACTCGATGTGCTGGAGCTGCTCACGTTGGCGCGTGGACATTTCCCGGCGGGCGTAGTCGCCGACAGCGTTGCCCAGGACCTGCACGGCTTCATGCTGGAACGCCTGAAGCCATATTTGCGCGACAAGCTGTTCGAGGTAGACGAAATCGATGCCATTGTGTCGCTCAACCCGACACGCTTCGATCAGGTGTTGCCACGCCTCAAGGCATTGCAGGCTTTCCGTGCATTGCCGCAAGCCGAAGCGTTGGCCGCCGCCGACAAGCGTATCCGCAACATTCTGAAACAGGCCGGCGCTTTACCGACCACGACGGTTGATCCGGCGCTGTTGCGTGAACCCGCCGAGCAGCAGCTGGCCCGCGAGGTCGAGGCGCTGCGTGCTCAGGTCCAGCCGCTGTTCAGTGCCGGTAACTATGCCGCGGCGCTACAGGCGCTGGCGTCGCTGCGTCCAGCAGTGGATGCGTTCTTCGACAAGGTCATGGTGATGGCCGAAGACACGACGCTGCGCCACAACCGGCTCGCGTTGCTAAACAACCTGAGCAACCTGTTCCTGGGCGCAGCAGATATTTCGAAGTTGCAGGGTCGGCAGGGCTAGCGAATGCCACAAATACAGGCCAGGCGGAGAGGTGGCTTATGAATATGGATTCCTACCAGAAGATGCTCGCGGCGGTACAGTTATTTCACGACAAGCATCGCTTCAAGGACACCGGCGGGGAGGAGATGACCTACCGCATTGCCCTTATGGCCGAAGAGCTGGGCGAAATCGCCGAATGCGTCACCAAGGGCAAGAGCAAGGAACAGCTTGCGGAAGAATGCGCCGACCTGTTTATCCTGCTCATCGGCACGGCGATCTCCGCTGATTTTGACCTGCAGCAGGCGTTCTGGGACAAGCTGGAAAAAATCCAGAGCCGCCAGAGCCGCATGATCAACGGCCGCATCCGCGTGTCGGAGTTTAAGGATTGATAATAATTTTCAGCCGCAGATAAACAAAGAAATATGTCAAAAACTGCATGCGCGGATTTTTCATCCATATTCATCCGTGTTCATCTGTGGCTTCAAAAATAATATGAAACTAGTTATCCTCGGACGTGACGGTGTGATCAACGTAGCCCCCGCGGCCTATGTGGACGCGCCGGAGAGTTTTGAGCCGTTGCCCGGCAGCCTGGAGGCAATCGCGCGCCTGCACCGCGACGGCTATCGCGTGGTGATTGTCACCCACCAGCCGGCGGTTGCGCACGGCGCGCTGCACATGGAAGTTCTCAACCGCATTCACGCACGCATGCTCGACCTCATCCGTCACAAAGGCGGCGAGGTGGAAGCAATTTTTGTATGTCCGCACGGGCCGGAGAGCCACTGTCGTTGTCGACCGCCATTGCCCGGACTGTTCGAAGAGCTTGCCGAGCGTCTCAAGATCAATCTTTCTGGTGTGGCGGTAGTTGCAGCCCTGGAGGAGGAGATCGCCGCGGCGCGCGCCGCCGGCGCCCAACCGGTACGCATAGCATCCGGCGGCAGCGACGCGAGCGATATGCCGGTATTCGACGGCCTGCATCAGTTCAGTGATGCGCTGCTTACCGGACATCTCATACTGCGCTGATGCAAGCGCTGCGCTCATTGCTGTTCAATGCCGTCATGTTCGGCTCGGTGACGATCTATGCGCTGTTGTCACTGTTCACCTGGCCATTCCCGCCACTTGCACGCTACCGTTTCATCAGTCAGTGGGCGCGCTTCCACATCTGGTTGCTGGGCTCGCTTTGCGGGCTGCGTTACCGGGTTGAGGGACGCGAACACCTGCCACGCGATCGTACGGCGGTGGTCCTGGCCAAACATCAGTCGAGCTGGGAGACGCTTGCCTTTCAGCAGATCTTTCCGCCGCAGGTCTGGGTGCTGAAACGCGAACTGCTGTGGGTGCCGTTCTTCGGCTGGGGCCTGGCGCTGCTCGACCCGATTGCCATCAACCGCGGTGCCGGACGCAAGGCGGTACAGCAGATTATCGAGCAGGGGCGGCAACGGCTCGAGAGCGGTCGTTGGGTGGTGGTGTTTCCGGAGGGCACGCGCATGGCGGCCGGTCAGCATCGGCGCTTCGGTATCGGCGGTGCGGCGCTGGCCGCTGGTACTGGCCATCCGGTGGTCCCGGTGGCGCACAACGCCGGTCACTACTGGCCGCGACGCGGGTTCCTCAAGCGGCCCGGCACCATTCATGTGGTGATCGGGCCGATGATCGACAGTCACGGCAAGACAGCGGAGGAGATCAACCGTCTGGCGGAGACCTGGATCAGTACGACCATGGCCAGGCTCGACGCCGAATACGCTGGACAAGACTGATCAGTCGCGCTTGGGTGTGACTACGATTTTCACGACCTGATCTCCGGAAAACGTAATGGTGTACAGCCCGTCGTCCCCGCGGTAGGTCAACGAACTGCCTCTCCTGGCGGATTTTCCGATCACAGTCGTGTTATGTGTCGAGGTATGCGTACGCTGTGGCTGGCCAAGCTCGCTGAGCACTTCCTGGCGGGTCATACCGATGCGGACCATGCCGCCACCCGGCGCACGCATGGTCGATGTCTCCCATGACGTGGCGTAGCTCGCGCTGTTAATAGTCAGCCCGATGACGGAAATGAAGATGGCGACAGCGTGAGTGGAGAAAGCAGATCGTAACGGGAACTGGTGAATGAAGAACAGATTCTGTTGCATAGTCCACAGGCCTCCATGCCTGAACAGCCAAACCGTAATTCAGGAAG
>Ga0315281_10005997_pt1 | contig 17330 bp, 16 predicted proteins | sample YL17G07_0_MG_FD_204540 | JGI IMG/M metagenome (GOLD analysis project Ga0315281, IMG submission 204540) | Sediment microbial communities from Yellowstone Lake, YNP, Wyoming, USA - YL17G07_0 | ecosystem: Environmental > Aquatic > Freshwater > Lake > Sediment | place: USA: Wyoming | collected...
GGTCAATCGATCGATCTTTCCGGGGCGGCAGCGCAACTGGGGAAAGACGCGCAACGCGGTGCAAAAGTCTATTTCGATTATGTGAACAGCAAGGGGGGTGTTCACGGCAGGAAAATCATCGTTCATTATCTCGATGATGCCAACGAGGGAGTCCGTTCCGCTGCGAACACCAGGAAATTCATCGAAGAAGATAAAGTATTTGCCGTGTTCGGCTACCTCGACGGCCCGACCATTGCAGCAGCATTGCCGCTTATCACCGCGGCCAAGGTGCCGCTTATCGGCCCGTTCAACGGCAACAGCATACTGCGCAAACCGAACCGCTACGTCTTTCACGTGCGCGCCAGTTTTTTCGATGAAGGCGACAAGATGATCGAGCAACTGACTTCGCTCGGCATGACCAAGATCGCGGCGCTTTACCCCGATGACCCCGTAGGCAATGCGGCGCGCGAAGGCACGGACAGGTCGATGAAGCAGCGCGGGCTCCAGCTTGTCTCCTCGGCGACTTACAAGCGCGACGATAAAGACCTTGGCGCGGCGGTCAAAACGATTTATGCCGGAAACCCTCAAGCGGTCATACTTATCAGCCAGTATCGAATTGCCTCGGCTTTCATCAAGCAGGCGAAACAAATGGGCTTCGGTGCGCAATACATGACCCTGTCCGTGGTAGGACCAACGCAACTTGTCAAGGAGCTGGGCGACGATTCCAGGGGGATCGGAACTTCTCAGGTTGTACCCTTTCCCTTCGTCAGGAGAACGGCGCTTGTCACCGAGTATCAATCCCTGATGAGAGCCAGCGGCAACCAGGAGTTTTCGTTTACCAGCCTGGAAAGCTTCATGATCGCCAAGGTCATCGTCGAAGGATTGAAGCGCGCCGGGCCAAACCCGACGCGCGAGAAATACATTGATGCGCTGGAGGGAATTTCCAAATTCGATCTCGGCGGCGTTACCATTAGTTTTTCGCCGAATGACCACAACGGCGGCAAGTACGTCGAAATCAACGTGATCGGCAAGGGCGGAAAGTTTATCGACTGACCGGGTAAATAGGGGCGTTTATTTGCTAAACTTGCTGCATGAGACCCGCTCATTTCGCCTTCAAGCCATGCTGCAACGAGCGCGCCGGAATCTTCGGGGCCGGGTATCTCATCCAGCACGGCAACAATCGCCAGGCGCCAATCAAGCGGCGAAGTTCGCGATAGCGCAGTTGCATGAGGAATGAGAGCGTTTGATTCAGGTCAACACGGTGTATGCACCTTTGCAGAATACTAACGACGTGGCGATGACCGGAACCCGGCAAGTCTCCGGCGCGCGATCAACAACCAGCTCAAGAAAAACACGATGCGCTACGATGGGGAAAACATCGCCATTGACCTTGGAAAAGGCCATGCCATTCCGGACTATCTGAAGGAAACCTACTGGTGGGCCTATGTCCACCCCAATGCGGTTTATCTTTTCGAGCGGCAATGGCTGGTCAATCTCATCCTGTTCGGCAATTTTGCGCGCCTGCGCGACGCGGCCCTGGATGAACTGGGAGAAGAAGTTCCGGGGAAAACGCTGCAGGTTGCGTGCGTATACGGAAACTTTACCGAATTGCTGGAACGTCGTATCGTGCCGGGCGGCAGCCTCGATGTCATCGATATTCTGCCCATTCAGTTGCGCAATCTGAGCAGGAAGCTCCCGGCGGGGTCGCCGGTGATCTTGCGTCAGCGCAATTCGGCCGACCTCGGGTTCGACGATGCGGCATACGACCAGACTGTGGTGTTTTTCCTGCTTCACGAAATGCCCGAAGCGGTACGCAGACAGACCCTGAGCGAGGCGCTGCGCGTGACCCGGCCCGGCGGCAAGGTCGTGATCGTCGATTATCATCTGCCGCGGCGCCTGCATCCCCTGCGCTATCTGTTCCGCCATATTCTCGACTGGCTCGAGCCGTTTGCGCTCGATTTGTGGCGGCACGAGATTGCGGAGTGGTTGCCGGAGAATATTTCCCCCGCACAAATCGCAAAAACAACCTACTACGGCGGCCTCTACCAGAAGCTGGTGATCACGATTCCGCGCTAGCGCCGTTACGCCGGTTTTTTTTGCGCGGCATCGAAACGCTCCTGCGCGGCGAGCACCTGGCCGGTGTGCGCATTGGCCCATTCCGTCACGGCGCCCAGCACCTTGACCAGCGAACGTCCGAGCGGGGTAAGACTGTATTCGACGCGCGGCGGCACTTCCGCGAAGATCTCGCGCGTGATCATGCCGCGCCGCTCCAGCGCGCGCAGCGTCTGCGTTAAAACCTTCTGCGATACTCCCTCGACGCGCCGCCGCAGTTCGTTGAAGCGCGTCGTGCGTTCAACCAGCACTTTCAGAACGAGCGCCGTCCATTTGTCGGCGATCTGCGTCAGCACCTCGCGCGCGGGGCAATGTGCGGCGCTGCAATTGTAGCGGGCGGGGCTGGAGGCATTCGCTGCGCGGGCGGCGCCACGGGGGCTTGAGCGGGGCATTGGTATCCTTTAGGAACCTAGATTACAAACCGTATCCTACTATCAAATACATACCAAAGGCAATACACTTGCGTCCGTCTGCCATAAGCAGGCACGAATTGCGCAGCCGCATAGGCGACGCAATTTGCTTTTTCAACTAATTGGAGAATGTAATGAAGCTCTATTTTTCCCCTGGCGCCTGTTCCCTTTCCCCGCACATTGTCCTGCGCGAACTGGGACTGCCGTTCGAGCCCGTGAAGGTGGACCTCGCGACCAAGACGGAAGAGGGCGGCGCGGATTTCCGCACCCACAACCCGAAAGGTTATGTGCCTGCGCTGTTGCTCGACAATGGCGAACTGCTCACCGAAGGCCCTGCCATCGTCCAGTATCTCGCCGATCTCGCCCCGGAAAAGAAACTCGCGCCGCCCAATGGCGCCTTGCCGCGTTACCACCTGCAGGAGACGCTCAACTACATCACCTCGGAATTGCACAAAGGCATGGGGTCGCTGTTCAACGCGAAAATGCCCGCCGAGTGGCGTGAAATCGCAGTCGAACTGCTGGGCAGGCGCCTGGATTTCATTGCGGGGCAACTGGAGGGTAAGACGTGGTTAATGGGCGATACGTTCACCGTCGCCGACGCTTACCTGTTCACCGTGCTCGGATGGGCGAAGTGGGTGAAATTCGATCTGTCGCGCTGGCCGGGTTTGACTGCGTATATGGAACGGGTAGCGGCGCGGCCGGCGGTTCAGCAGGCGCTGAAAGCGGAGGGACTTATTTGAACCCGAGCGTCAGCAGCGCGTAGCCGCTAACGATCGTGACAAGCAGCGGCACGCCGTAGCAGATCAGCCTGGCGCCGGCGCCGGTGCGGATGCCGAGGTCATGCAGCGTGTGAAAGATGCGGTGCGCGCCGTGCCACAGGAACAGCGACACTACCGCAAATATGAACGCCTTCCCCAGCCAGTGCTGGGCGAAGGCGAGCATGTGCGCATAACTCAGCAAATCGTGCGGCAGCAGCCACCCGAGAGGCACGGCAATGCCGGTGACGAATACCAGGAATGGTCCGGTCAAGGCGGCAAGCATGCCGCCTGCGCCGAACAATGACCAGAAGATCGGGGCGTTCGAACGCTTCATGGCCGGATCCATTCGACGACGAGAAACAATGCGACCGTGGCGGCGACAGCCGTTGCCAGCCCCAATCCGGCTATTGTCGAAGCGGCCAGCTTTTTGCCGCCAATAAAAATCATCGGCATGGTCTTGGGCATGATCGCAAACCAGCTCCAGGTGTGGTACAGGAACACCGCCAGTGCCACAGCATGGAAAAGCAGCATCAGCGGCATGCCGAGCGTTGCACGCCACGCTTCATACGCGGCCTCTCCCTGCGCGAGGCGCACCACCCCCCAACCCAGCAGCAGCGCATAGATCACCACAATGATCGCCGTGACTTCGCGCGCCATATAGCGCATGAAGAACGGATTGCGCCGCCACCAGCCCTGCATCGGTCTGATATAGGGACGGCGTTTGCTCGCTTGCCCGCTCATTTTCCTTGCCCTCGCGGCTTGATGAAGCGCAGAAAATAATCCATCGCGCTTGCAGTTTTATTCTGATTGACGGCATTGGCCGGATCGACTCCCTTGGGGCAGACTTCGGAACAGTAGCCCACTGCCGTGCAGCTCCACACGCCTTCTTCGGCGTGCACGAGTTGCATGCGTTCTTCCCTTGCGCCGTCGCGCGAATCGGCGTTGTAGCGGTGCAACAGCGCGAGCACGCCCGGGCCGGTGAAGCCGGAGTCGAGCCCGTATTGCGGGCACGCGGCATAGCACAGCATGCAGTTGATACACGTGCTGAACTGCCTGAACTGTTCGAGCTGCCGCGGCGTTTGCAGGTATTCGCCCTGCTCTGGCGAGCGCGTTTCCTTGGGGATGAGGTAAGGTTTGATGCTCTCGAGTTTCCTGATGAAATCGTTTGCATCGACCACCAGGTCGCGCTCGATGGGAAAATGATTGAGAGGATCGATGCGCAGCTTGCCCTCGGCATAATTGCGCAGAAAAGTGCGGCACGCCAGCCTGGGCACGCCGTTCACCATCATGCCGCAACTGCCGCAGATCGCCATGCGGCACGACCAGCGGAAACTCAGCGTGCTGTCGAGTTCGTCCTTGATATACAGCAGCGCCTGCAGTACCGACATATCGTCGCTGAATGGCACGGTGAATGGTTGATAGAAAGGCTGGGCGTCGCGCTCGGGACGATAGCGCAGCACTTCGATCTCAAGCGTGCGGTCAGTCATGCGCGGCTTCCTTTTCGGCCTCTTCTGCCTCTTCCACCTTTTCCCCCGCGGCGCCGTAGGCCCGCGTGCCGGGCTGCGATTGGGTGATCACCACCTCGCCATAGGCGATGCGCGGCGACGCGTCGCCGGTAAAATGGGCGAGCGTGTGCTTGAGATAATTGACGTCGTCGCGCTCCGTGTAACCATCGAGCCGCTGATGCGCGCCGCGCGATTCCTTGCGGTTGAGCGCGGAATACGCCATGGCCTGCGCGGTGTCGAGCAGGTAACCGAGTTCGAGAGCGGTGAGCCATTCGCTGTTCCATACGCTTGATTTGTCGGCAACCTGAAGATGCCGGTAGCGCTGCTTCAGTTCGTCGATCTTTTCGCAGGTGGCGCGCATGTCCTGCTCGGCGCGATAAATGCCGCAGCCGTTTTCCATGCTTTGCGCCATTTCCTTGCGCAACACCGAAACGCGCTCCGTGCCGCCATCGCGCGCAAGCGGCGCGAGCGCGCGCTGGCGCGCCGCCTCGGCCAGCTTTTCGAGCGTGCCCGGATTGCCGGGTGTCGCGGATTTCGCGAATTGCGCCGCAGCGATTCCCGCCACCTTGCCGAATACCACCGTTTCGACCAGCGAGTTCGAACCCAGACGGTTCGCGCCGTGGATGCCGTTGCTGGCGCACTCTCCCGCGGCGTACAGGCCGGGAAGCGATGACGCCGTGCCGATATCGACCCAGATTCCGCCCATGGTGTAGTGCACGGCAGGACGTACCGGAATCGGCGCATGTACCGGGTCGATGCCGAGGTATTCCTGGGCGAGCTCGCTGATCATCGGCAGACGCTCGTGCAACTTTTTTTCGCCGAGATGACGTAAATCGAGGTGTACCACTTGTCCTTGCGGCGTGGCGATGGTGCGGCCCTTTTTTTCCTCGTGCCAGAACGCCTGGCTGAGACGGTCGCGCGGCCCCAGTTCCATTGCCTTGTTGCGCGGTGAAGGTTCGGCGGGACCGAGGCCATAGTCCTGCAGGTAGCGGTAACCGTCCTTATTGACGAGGAACCCGCCTTCGCCGCGGCACGCCTCGGTGAAAAGGATGCCGCTGCCGGGCATGCAGGTCGGGTGATATTGCACGAACTCCATGTCGCGCAGCGCCGCACCGTGGCGCCAGGCGAGCGCCATGCCGTCGCCGGTGACAATGCCGCCGTTGGTGTTTTCGCGAAACACGCGCCCCGCGCCGCCGGTGGCCATGATCACGGCTTTTGCCTGAATGAATGTAAAACGCCCGCTGGCGACCTCGATTGCCACCAGTCCCTGGCAGCGTCCCTCCTCGACCACCAGATCGCAGCAGAAATGTTCGTCGAAGCGTTTGATCGAAGGATATTTGATTGAGGTCTGGAACAGTGTGTGCAGCATGTGGAAGCCGCTCATGTCCGCGGCGAACCAGGTGCGCTCGATTTTCATGCCGCCGAAGGCGCGCACATTGATGTGTCCGTCCTCCTTGCGGCTCCATGGGCAGCCCCAGTGTTCGAGCTGCACCAGTTCCTCCACGCAATGCGCAACGAAATACTCGACCACGTCCTGGTCGCACAGCCAGTCGCCGCCGGCGACGGTGTCGTGGAAGTGGGATTGCAGACTGTCGTGACCCTGCACCACACCCGCCGCGCCGCCCTCGGCGGCAACGGTGTGGCTGCGCATCGGATAGACCTTGGAGACCAGCGCAACAGTCAGCGCGGGGTCGGATTCGGCGACCGCGATCGCGGCGCGCAGCCCCGCGCCACCCGCGCCCACGATCGCTACATCCGCCTTGAATACTTCCACATCGCGCTCCTGGTGGGTTTATCGTTAAGGCATCGCAGGCATTCTGCACCACGGAGCCCGTTCTCGCAGGCCCTCTGCTTACCGGCCTTGTGCGGTGATCATGTACGTGCCGGATCGGAGGTTAGTGGAAACGTTAGATAAAGTCAGTCCGGGCAACTGTGCCGAATGGTTTGGCCAGCTCATGCAGTCGCCGCTGGCCGAGAGGTGATCGAAAAGGAAGTGGCCGCGCTTCCCGGCATAGTAGTTCCAGCAGGTTTTGTCGATAGAGTTCCCCACCAGCAGCTTCGATCCGGCAGATCCACGCGGGTTATTTTAGACACAGGGTACGCCAGCGATACACCGGCGGTTTGATCATAGTCAAACAAATTGTAAGACACGCGGAACCATGCCGGGTTACCCCCGCCCCGACAAAGACTTGCGCGCTTTATGGAATCCCACGGTCCCCGCTAGAACGGAGCGGCCGTGGACGTCGGCATAACCGAGTTCGGTGAGGAGGTGGGAAAGCTCGTCGACCGAGTAGAACAGGCGGATGGCGTCGACGAAATAGCGCCGGCATTTCTTTGCTGCCTCGTTGCTTCTGAAGGCGGTGGCGATAGTGGATACACAGGCGGTGAGGTAGAGGTAGTAAACATTTTCGACCAGCTTATTGGCCGGCCGCAGCATGTCGCAGTGGTAGAAGTAGCCGCCGGGCTTGAGTACGCGCTCTATTTCGGAGAATACGTCGATTACACGCAGGTGTCGCGTCGCCCACTGCAGGGTCACCACATCGAAATGGTTGTCCGGGAAAGGCAGCCTGTGTACGTCGCATATGTGGGACTTGATGTTGAACCCGAGGCGTTCGGCCCTCGCCCGGCCGACGTCCTGCATCGCCGCGCTGCGGTCGACCGCATGGATGTCGAGATCCAGTTGCTTTTCCAGGAGGCCGATGCCAATTACATTGGTCCCCGCGCATACATCGAGCACTTTGTGCCTGGGCTGAACGTCGATGGTGGATACAAAGCGATTACGCAGCCTGTCGATAAGGCCTAACGTGGCGAAGAAGTTGGCGCGGTCATAGTAGGGCGCGACGTCCGCAAACACGTCGTTGATATCGTTGGCCCACACCGACTCGAAAGCAGTTTCGCGGACAGTTTCCTTCAACACATAGGTGCTATTCAATTTTGCCTTCCTTCACACAAGAAAGAATCAATAAATAAGCCCGATAAAAAAATCAGGGGATTGGCCGCAAGGCCATTGAAAAAATGGAAACGGAGCAGATCCCTCCCAGGCATCGCCGCGCCGATCATCGCGCATTCGGAGCGTTGGCTTCCTATCGATAGAAGCTGCAGTTCTCCGTCTGGCGTTATTCTACAGAATCCGGACGTTGCAACGCCGGGACGCGCCGCTCGCCGTCCGGCGCATGCACGAGGGGTTACTGCTTTGCCGGCAGGTGGGCGGGACGATGTCCCTGCGATAGCCGATCAACCCCCAGCCGATCCGCCGGCCGCCTCGCCCTGTCGCACGCGATCGTCAACGCGGCAATCATCGGGAGCGGAAACGCGCCGTCAAAATCGGACGCGGCGCTGCCGCCTGCGTGGCGGCTGTGCTCGTCTCGATACCGTTACTTGATTACTTGCACTGGGCAAGCATATATTCCGCAGACACCTTCACGTCGGCATCGGATGCCGCGCCACCCTTGGGCGGCATAACGCCCTTGCCTTTGATGACTGAAGCCGTCAATGCATCGAGACCGGTCTTCTTCATTGTATCGCACGCCACCGCATCGCCAAGCTTGAACGCCTTCATGAGGCCCGCTTTGTGGCAGACCGCACAAGACTTTTCGTAAACTGCCTTGCCGTCTGCGGCGGCAACAGTCTGGCTGATACCGAAAAGCATGGCCAATACCATAGAACTCATAATCGCGCGTTTCATGTTGTCTCCATTATTATCAAGAAAATACCAGCATTGCCCAAACTTGGCCCGGCGCCATGACGCCAGCAGCAGCCGTTCCTCCTGCAATCCCAAACACCAGCCGCCCCGTTCGCAATTAGCGCGAAGCGCCTCCTGCTCTTTCTACCACCGGCGCAGGCGGCTTGGAAAACCAGAGTTGGTACATGGTCACCACCCACATGAACGCAAAGCACATGCCCATTATGGCGCCTGCAATCAGCACCACCCAGGCGAATGGGTGATATAGCTTCGTGAAGTACCACGAGGCGATATCCATCACAATGGCAACGAAGGGCAGTGCAACAATCGAGCACTTCAACCACACCGGCCGCAGATAGGCGTGGCTAAACATGAAACCCATGATGAAGAAGATGAACGTGAGCCCAAACAGGTGAATATGCGACACGCGGACGAGTGTGAAGACGTCAGTCCCGGTATCCTGCTCGGTCACTTTCTTCAGACCATCGAAGCTGCTGAAGTTCACAAGGTGCGGATTGCTGCCGTCGTGGCAGCTCATGCAACGCTTGTCCAGCACGGCCTTGATGTCCTTTTCGTACTTCGCGCGATCGGCGCCGGCCTGTACCCAGCCGACAACTTTGTTCATCTCGTCGGCCGGAAGCATACTTTGCATCGGTCCGCGCAGGGCCGATTCCAGGCGCGAGCCTTTGCCGCTGCCGCTGTAGGTGATAACGATGTCTTCGACGGTCATATAACCCTTGCCGTCCCGCCCGATCTGGGTGTGCATCAGATACAGCAAGGCGAACAGATACCCCAGCCCCAGCACCAGAAGCGTCGCCGTATACAGGACGCGCTGGCTATATGGCAATTCAGAGTAATGCGTATACAGCTGGTGCAGCGGATCTTGACTGGTCATCATCGGTTCCTTTGGGTTTTAATTCCGGCGGGGACGCCCGAACGCGGCTCAAGCCGTATTGCGGGCGCTCCAGACTCGCTTTTCCTGCGGCTGTGCGCGTGGCTGCATATTGCATGCGACAGAAACACTTTGATCATGCCGGGGCTGGCGCCGTTACTTTTACTTGCCTGGCTGCGTCATATACACAACGGCGCGTGGCTTCTGCTGCGCATAGTGGGCTGCGAGTTTTTCGACTTCCGCCTCGGTCAGCACGGATGCCATGGCAGCCATTGTCGTGTTTTTCCGCTCGCCCTTTCGGTAGGCGGTCAATACCTTTTCCAGATAATCCACGCGCTGCCCCGCCAGAGCCGGCGATAATGGGTCGGTGCTATTGCCGTTGATGCCGTGGCAACGGTCACACCTCAGCGTCCACTCGGCAAGAGTCAGCGGCTTGCTGACTTTCGGCGCCTGTGGCTGCTGAGCCGCGTAAAAAGCCGCCAGATTCTTGATTGTCTTGTCATCGAGCGAAGCCGCAAGCGCCTTCATCGTCTCGTCGGTGCGTGTGCCCTCCTTGTAGGCCCGAAGCGAGACCGCAAAGTATTGCGCATCCTGGCCGGCGAGGCTTGGAGTAGCGGGATTACCGCTGGCGCCCAGATCGCCATGGCACCCGGCACACGCTGCCGCGGCAGCTTTGCCTGCAGCCTGGTCGCCTGGAGCCGGGGTTTGTGCCCGCGCGGGCGTTTGCAGGGCGTAATAAAGCGCAATATTCTTCACGTCGGCGTCGCCAAGCGCGGCGACCAGGGTTTTCATCATGTCGTGTTTACGCTGACCGCTCTTGTAGGCGCTAATGGTTGCAACGAGATATTTCGGCTCCAGTCCGACCAGACTCGGCATGCCGGGTATCTTGCTGATGCCGGTTTCTCCGTGGCAGCCCGCACAGCCGGCTGCCGCAGCCTTGCCGGCCTGAACCGGGTCAGGCCTGGTGGTACCGGCCTTGACATTGCCCGGTGGCGGGGGATCGAGACTTGCATAGTAGGCGGCCACTTTGAACAATGCGTCGTCGCTCAGAAACTTGACCGCGTTATCCATGGCGTGATCGCCGCGGGCGCCCGATAGATAAGCGCGCAGTTCAAGGTGCAGATACGCCGGGCGCTGACCGGCGAGATGCGGTACGCCTTTTGTGGCGCTGACGCCAGTCAAGCCGTGACAGCGAACGCACGATGCTTCCGCGACACGTTTGCCCTCGGCAACATCCTGGGCCGTCGCGCGCGTCGCGCGGAGGTCATCGCCGTTGGCCGCCGGTTGTGCATGAACTGCCCCGGCTGGCAAATATCCCGCGATCGCTACCGCCGCGATCAGCGTGAATGCCCACACCTGCAGGGACTGGGTTCTTCGTTTCATCGACATTACCTCGAACGGTTGCTAAAAATTTTCGCAATTCTACCTATCATCCGCTGCGCCTCATTGCGTGCGCCGTGGCCAATCTCATGCCAAGGCAGCGATCTCGCGCGCACGCGTGGCGGATATCTAGTGTGCCGGTTTGTCCCACGGCGGAAACAGCCGCGCGAGAATGGTTAACAGGACGATCGGCGCAGCGAGCGTAAAGGCCGCGACCAATGCGCCTTCCCAGCCCCAGAAGTGCAGTTGATAAGACAGCAATCCCTTGCCGGTCTTCGCAATTTCCTGACCGCCGATGACCACGTTCCAGCGCATCATGAACACTGCAATCAGCACCATCACGCCGCACGCCGTAACGCCGGCGATCAGTGTTTTCCCGGTAGTTCCGCGCCATATCATGTACGTCAGCACGACGATCGGGAGTACGGAACCCAGGACGAATTGTATCGTGAAGAAAGGAATAATCAGCGGGCCTCTGACGTATTCCATGATCACCTCGATGCCCTCGCGGCCGCGGTAGACCAGACTGGCAAATTCGACGCCTTCGAGTAACAGGGTGAACATCATAAAGCCCCAAAGCGTGTAGGCCATGCCTTTTACGCACGGCAAGTCGATCGTGACCTTGCGCAGCTTGCATGTAATAACGTAAAGGACGGCCAACAGCGCCGTACCGGAAATGATCGCAGAGAACAAAAAGATCGGCGGCATGAGATCGGACGACCACCATTCGCGCGACTTCAGCGAACCGAATACAAACCCGACATAACCGTGCAGGCCGTGTGCCGCGGGTATGCCGATGATCGCCAGCGCAAAAATCCACTTCCGGTCGTAACTCAGCGCCCTTTCGGACAGATCGTTGGATCCGAGCGACAGTATCCGATAAAACAAGCCCAGCACCCCTTGCCGCTGCTGTGCTTGCCGGACAATGTGCGGCCGGAACACAAACCAGTTTTCCAGGAGCAGCAGGATCGTGTAAAACGACGCCGCGTACCCGAAGATGGCAAACGCAGAGGTCGTGTGCGGTGTGATCATCGCGTTGAAAGCACGCTCCGGATGACCAAGATGTATCAGCAATGGCACGGGCACGACCAGCATACAGCACAGCGAGGTGAGCAACGCCAGGTGCGCCGCGGGCTTGAAGCGCTCCATTGCGAACACCTGATACAGGCTCGAAATCGTGAATGCACCGGCAACCAGGCCGGTGAGATAGGGATAGACGCAGATGAGGATGGTCCACGGGATCAGCGTTTCGTTGGGGAAAACGTAACCGGTAAACGGCGCTACATGCAGGAGCGTGTCCATTAACTCACCTCCTTGTCAATGCCGACATAGAACACGTTCGGAGCATTGCCGCTTTCGGGTCTCAGAACGGATACCCGGTTGTCGCGAATGAACAGGCTGATCGGGCTCTGCTTGTCGTTGCGATCGCCGAAAATGCGCGCGCCGACGGGACACACTTCGACGCACGCGGGCTGCAACCCCTTGGTGATGCGGTGGTAGCACCAGGTGCACTTGTCCGTGACGCCTTTTTCCTCATTGAAGTAGCGTGCGCCATAGGGACAAGCCTGCACGCAGTACTGGCAGCCGATGCAATAAGTGTGGTCGATGACCACCACGCCGTCCAGAGTCTTGTAGGTAGCTCCGGTAGGACACACCTGCACGCATGCCGGATGCGTGCAGTGATTGCACAGCTTGGGTACGAAGAAGGCCTTTTCCACCTTCGCGTCTTTGTAGCGATTGGCGAATCGATATTCCGCTTCAGAACCGGAGGCCGCGATGTTCACCGGATCGCTGTGGCTGTCGATGTGCGCCTTGTCGTCGCCCTCCAGATAGACGTAGCGCTCGACCCAGGTGCGGAAATGATGCGCGTCCCTGGGCACATTGTTTTCCGTCTTGCACGCCTCGACACAACGCAAACAGCCGATGCATTTTGTCGCATCGACGCCGAAAGCCCAGCGATGCTGCGTCCAGTCATACCCCGGAATATCGGGTTTTGCAGGCGCTTGCGCAACGACGGCAGTAGCAGTTGCCCGCAGGGCTGTGCCGGCCGCAATAGCAGCGCCGCCGCACCCAACGGCAGCACCAAAGTAACGCAGGAAACTTCTACGGTCCTGCTGACCCTCGGGTAGTTCTTCGTTGTTTTCCATGTTCAAATCTTCCTCCTGAGTTTCCTGATCGGCACTCAGCGGCATGAGGCATAGGAATAATAGGACGCCACGCTTGCCGAATCGGCATCGCTCAGGTCCTTCGCGATTCCCTCCATCATGCCGTTCTTGCGGCCGCCAGTCTTATAGGACTTCAGAGCGTTGACCAGATAATCCCTGGACAATCCGGCGAGATTTGGCCAGGCGGGTTGCCCGCTGATTCCCCTGGCGCCATGGCAGGCGGCGCACCTGGCTGCTACCGTCTGGCCTGCGGCCACAGCCTTCTTGTCTCCATTCCGGGCGCTCCTGCATTTCGAATCCGCAAAATACGCCGCCATGTTGTCGATGTCGGCATCGGCGAAATCCTTGACGAGCGCGGTCATTAGCGGATCGGCTCGCCCTCCTGTCTTGTACGCCTTGAGGGAATCCGCAAGATAACCTGCCTTCTGTCCGGCAAGGCCCGGCCCGGGAACGTTTCCGCCGACACCAGCCTCGCCGTGACATCCCGCGCAACCGGCGGCAATCGTCTTGCCCGCAGCCGCATCGCCCTTTGGCTCCGCCGCTGCAGCCACCTTGAACGTCCTGGGCGTATGTGAATTGTGGCAGGCCGAGCACTGCTGCGTGCCGGCGTGAGTGGCCACGACAATCTGACGTTGCTGTACAGGTCTTCCGGGCATCTTCTCGTGGCAAAGCGTGCAAAGTTTGGCGGTCTCGGCCGGGATAGTCATCTTTAGACCGTTGGGGTGGTCCTTCCCGGTTGACGCGTTCACATACGGACTCTTGATATCCCGATCGCTCGCCGCGCCATGGCAGACCTCGCACTTAACGACCTTGCCGGCGTCCGGGTTGTTGTGCACGCTTCCGGACCACTCGGCGTATTGCGCGGCATGGCATTGCTCGCAGGATTTCGGGATGTTGAATTTTGGCTTATCTGCCGCGATGTCCGCTACCGATTTGCCTCTATAGTGGCCATAAAGGTAAAAGGAGTCGTCAGTAAAGAACTGCTTCGCCGCATACGCCAGCACGACGCCGGCCACGATGAGCAGGGTGAGTCTGACGATATGTTTTGGCATCTTTTTTCTCGGGCAGATCGGGCTGACTTCGCATTGGTTCGTGTTCGCGTGAACCGGCCAGGGCAGTTCAGCCGATTCCCGCATGTGAACGCGCCCGTAGCGCCTGCGTGCCGCGGACTTCGCGTCGATTCAGTTTTATTTCAAAGGGAGTTCCCCGCTATTGAACATGTAGGTCACTGCACTGCGTAACTCGCTATCCGTGAGATTGGCCATGCCGCCGCGCGCGGGCATTCCTCCGTGACCCGCGATGGCGGAGCGTACCAGGGGATCGAATCCATTCGTGCCGCGCGCTATCCAGGCTGCCCGGTCGCCGATTTTCGGTGCGCCGTCCTCGCCCTTCAGGTGGCACTTGACGCATTGCACCTCGACGATCTGCTTGCCGCTGCGCTCGGGAGTCCGGGCGGTCTTGCTGACAGGATCGGCCCAATGGCCACCCGATTGGTTCACCATGTAGGTAATGGCGAGTTCGAGTTCGAAATCCGCGACATTCGCATTGCCGCCATGCGCCGGCATCTTTCGCACGCCCTTGATCGCGCTTTTTGTCAAACCCGTGAGGCCGCGCGTCGCGCGCTTGGCCCACGCCTTCGTGTCGCCGATTTTCGGTGCGCCATCCGCACCGGTGCCGTGGCAGGAAATGCACACCGCGTCCACCACTTCCTTGCCGCTACGCTCGGTGGTCTGCGTCTTTGTCCCGGTCTGCGCCAACGCGACCGTCGATAATAAAATGGTTGCCACTGCGATTGGCCGGAGCAACACCATTGCCGCCGCATTTGTTTGAATATTCGTCTTCGTGCCCATTAAACACCCCTCGGAATTATTAATAAAATAGCGCGCCAACACTTGCGCCATTGCTGGACGCAACAGTTGCAGCGACTTCCAGCCAACGCTCATTTTGCCGGCTGACTTGCATACCAGGTGGCGATGCTGTCGATCAGGGCAGTACTGTAAATGGAACTCATGTTATGCATTGTGGAGCTTTCGCGCTTGCCATCCCGATAGGCTCGTAACGCCATGATCAGATAATCCTTGTCCTGTCCTCTCATTTTTGGAGCCGGAACCGTAGCGTTGTCGGCGTCATGGCAACGATTGCATTGATCGGCCAATTCCCGGGTTGAGCCTGGCACCTTGTCGGCGGCTTCGGGTTTCTGGAGCGCATAGAACGCGGCGATGTTCGCGATGTCCTTATCGCTCAGGCCCGCGACATAGCGCTGCATGCCCCAATTCTGGCGGATCGTCCGGTACGCTTTGGTCGCCTTTTCCAGGTATTGAGGATCCTGGCCTGCCAGGCTGGGCGTCGAGGCGTCGTGACTCACGCCATTAATGCCGTGGCACCCGCCACACATGGCGGTGGCCGCTTTCCCGGCCTCAGCATCTCCGGAAGCCGGCGGCGCGCGCTGAACCGGGGTCTGGGACGAGAAATACAGGCCCAATTTTTCCAGTTCCAATTTGTCCGCACCACCCATCATTGATTTCATTACGGGCGTGCTGCGTTCGCCCTGGTGGTATTCCTGAATCGCAGTGACGAGATAGTGAGGTTGCTGGCCTGCCAGACTGGGCGTGCCGGGGGTTTTGCTGTTACCGTCCTCGCCGTGACACTTTGCGCAGGCGACAGCCAGTGTCTTGCCCTCTTCATAGAGCGATGAACTCTTGAGGTCTTGGCCGGCGGCGCCCGCAGGCGGTGGCAGCCCGGCATAGTAGGCGACCACATTGCGCTTGTCCGCCTCAGTCATGCTCGTCGCCATTTCCTTGAGCGCGGCATGAATGCGCTGGCCTTGTTTGTACTCGTTTAGCGAGGCGAACAGATACCGTTCCCGCTGCGCGGTGAGGTTGGGAATACCTGGCGCCACACCCTTGCCGTCCAGGCCATGACACGCCTTGCAGACTCGCTCCGCGATCGCTTTGCCCGCATTGACGTCCGCTGCGGGTAGCGTCACGGGCGCACTGACCGCGGACGCGTCCTTCTCCTTCTTATCGGTACAGCCGGTCAATACCAGCAAGAGCGCAGCGGCGAGCAGGAAAAATCTCATGATAAGTCCCGATGATGTGTTGGTGAACTACCAGTCCAGTTAGAACACTGTAACCAATAAGGTACGGTGCGGCGTTTGATCCAAATCAAAACACCATGATGTAGCGCTGCATAATCGATGCCAACTCTGTACCTCCAGGGGCGATGACCACGAAAGTCTGTTTGACAGGTCGTACGCGCATGGACAGCTCGCACACCGTTTCCATGCGTTGCCGCAAGCGGCGAGAATGCATCGCCCATCTGTCGATATCACAAAGATAACGGAGCGGCTTTAGTCAAAGCCGCTGTCCCGTTGTTGCCGGAGCCCCGGTTTTTTGCCCAGGCCGCGGCATCTTCATGTCGATCTTGCGGCGCGTTTGTTATCCTCCCGCTCTCAGGCCAATCACGAACCCGGTGATCACGAAAGCGAGCAGGAAAAGTCCGGCAATGATGAGCGTGAAGCCCAGGATCTTCGAGCCCAGCGTGAGCGGCGCCGACGGCGCATCCACGATGTACTTCTCGAGTTCGCCCGTCTTGACGAGCCGGTCGTATTCGACCGTGTGCTCCTTCCTGAACTCGTCCAGGGGCAACACGCCGGTGAACATCTGGGTATCGAGCGGGAACTTGTCCGGCCGGAAGTGATTGTTGAAGAAGTGCACCGTGAACAGGAATCCGGCGGCCAGAACGGCCTCCTCGCCGTGGGCAATCATGGCCACGTTGAACACCCAGCCGGGCAGGTATGCGGCGGTGAAGCTCTTGAGCCACAGCATGAGGCCGCTTCCGCCGATGATTGTCACACCCCAGAACGGCGCCCAATAGTCGAATTTTTCCCAGTAGGTGAAGCGGTCGAACACGGGCCGCGGCCTTAGACCGAAGAACCATTTGAACATGTTGGTGCAGTCCTTGAGATCCTGCCAATTGGGTACCAGCGAGTTGGGTCCGAACCACTTGAACTTCTTCCACTCCGTACGGGCGAGGAAAATCGCCAGGTGCAACATGAATATGCTCACGAAAATGACCGCAAGCACGCGGTGAATGATCGCCGCGATCTTCGGACCGCCGAGCAGGTTTGCGATGGCCAGAGCCCAGGCCGTATTGGCGTAAAAGACGGTCATGCCGGTCAAGACCAGCCCCATGAGGCAGAGCGCGAAGACCAGGTGGGCCAGGCGCCAGCCCGGCGCCCAGCGCCGAACCCACTTGCCTTCGTCCGCGAGCAATTCGCTCGTCAGTACATGCGGCCGGGTCTTGCGCTGCTTGCGATCTTTGTATTCCCGGAAGAACCACAGCGCGGTGTGCGTCCAAAAGAACGCGAAGGTGCCGCCGAGCAGTCCAATCATGAATTTCGATGCGATCCAGGTATGGGGATAGCGTTCGAAGTCATGGGTCGTGG
>Ga0315281_10005998_pt1 | contig 17330 bp, 24 predicted proteins | sample YL17G07_0_MG_FD_204540 | JGI IMG/M metagenome (GOLD analysis project Ga0315281, IMG submission 204540) | Sediment microbial communities from Yellowstone Lake, YNP, Wyoming, USA - YL17G07_0 | ecosystem: Environmental > Aquatic > Freshwater > Lake > Sediment | place: USA: Wyoming | collected...
CCCGCGGCAGCATCGACCAGGTGCGGCAGTTGGCGGGCATGCGCGGCCTGATGGCGAAGCCTTCCGGCCGCATCATCGAGACGCCCATCAAGGCGAACTTCCGCGAGGGCCTGACGGTGCTCGAGTACTTCTCCTCGACCCACGGCGCCCGCAAGGGCCTGGCCGATACCGCCCTCAAGACGGCCGACTCCGGCTACCTCACCCGCAAGCTCGCCGACGTGGCGCAGAACGTCGTCGTCTCCGAGCCCGACTGCGGGACGCTGAACTCCATCGAGAAAGAGGTGTGGTACAAGGGCGCCGAGGTCGACCGGCCGCTCGTCGACGCCATCATCGGCCGCGTGGCCGCCCAGAGCATCGTGGACCCGCTGACCGACGAGTACGTGGCGAAGGAAGGTGCGGTTATCAGCGAGCGGGCCGCCCACCGCATCGAGGACCTCGGCATCGACCGCATCCGCGTCCGCAGCCCCCTGACGTGCGAGTCGTCGCGCGGCTGCTGCACCCGGTGCTACGGCGTGGACCGCTCGACCGGCAAGACGGTCGAGGAGGGGATGGCGGTCGGCATCATCGCCGCCGAGTCGATCGGCGAGCCCGGCACGCAGCTCACGATGCGGACGTTCCACATCGGCGGCACGGCCAGCCGCGCCGTCCTCCAAAGCGAGCACCGTGCCAGCCAGGAAGGCAAGGTTGGTTACCACGGCATCCGGGCGGTGACGGTGAAGGAGGAGGCGGGCGCGCGCCTCATCAGCCTCAAGCACAACGGCGAGATCATCGTGCTGGACGCCAAGGACCGCGAACTGGAGCGGTTCAGCGTGCCCCTCGGCGCCACGCTCCTCAAGGACGACGGCAAGTCCGTCAAAGCCGGCGACCTCCTGTGCAAGTGGGACCCCTACATGGCGCCCATCCTCGCCGAGGAGAAGGGTATCGTCCGCTACGCCGACCTGGTGGACGGCGAGACGATGCGCGTCGAGGAGGACCGGACGGGCTTCAAGCGCCGCCTCGTCGTCGAGCACAAGGGCGAGCTGCACCCGCGGGTCATCGTCGAGGACGCCGATGGCAAGATCCTCGAGTTCCATTACATCCCCGCCCGCACGTACGTCGAGGTCGAGGAAGGGCAGAAGGTGGTCCCGGGCACGCTGCTGGCGCGCCGTCCGCGCGAGGTCGGCGGCACGCAGGACATCACCGGGGGCCTGCCGCGCGTCACCGAGCTCTTTGAGGCCCGCAAGCCCAAGGAACCCGCCGTCATGAGCGAGATCGACGGCGTGGTGGAGCTGTCGCAGGAGAAGAAACGCGGCAAGATGACGATCATCGTCCGCAACCCCGAGTCGGAGATCGAGAAGGAACACTACGTGCCGCACGACCGGCACCTGCGCGTGCACACGGGCGACAGCGTCCGCGCCGGCGACCAGCTCACCGACGGCCCGCTGGTGCCGCACGACATCCTGCGGATCTCCGGCGAGGCCGAGCTCCAGAAGTACATGCTCCGCGAGATCCAGAACGTGTACCGCTCGCAGAAGCAGGGCATCGATGATAAACACGTCGAGATGATCCTGACGCAGATGCTCCGCAAGGTCCGCGTCGACCGGCCGGGCGACACCAGCTTCCTGCCGGGCGAGGTGGTCGACAAGTTCAAGTTCCGCGCCGAGAACGAACGCCTGAACCTCATGGTCAAGGTGGCCGACCCCGGCGACACCGAGTTCGAGGAAGGCCAGCTCGTCCTGCGGAGCGAATTCGATGAGGCGGCCGCTATCGCCGAGCAGGGCGGCGGACAGCCCCCCAAAAAACGCCGCCCGCGCCCGGCCACCGCCAAGACGATGCTCCTCGGCATCACCAAGGCCAGCCTCCAGAGCGAGTCGTTCCTGTCGGCCGCCAGCTTCCAGGAGACCACGAAGGTGCTGACCGAAGCCGCCCTCGCGGGCAAGGTGGACCCGCTGATCGGCCTCAAGGAGAACGTGGTCCTCGGGCACCTGGTGCCGGCGGGCACGGGCTTCAAGCCGTACCTCGAGGCGACCGTCAAGCTGCACGCCGAGCCGGTGGTGCCGGCGGCCGAGGAACTTGCCGTCGAAGGGCCTGCCGCCGTAGCCACCGAGGTGGCCGATCCGAAACCCGAACAGTGAGCGGAGGGGCTTGGTTAGCCGCCCATCTTGATGGGCGCGTCATCGAACGGAGAGTGAGCTTCGAATGCCAACGATTAACCAGTTGATCCGGCGGGCACGCAGGGTCCAGAAGTCCAAGTCCAAGAGCACGGCCCTGGTGCAGTGTCCGCAGAAGCGCGGCGTGTGCACGCTGGTCCGCACCATGACGCCCAAGAAGCCGAACTCGGCCCTGCGAAAGATCGCGCGCGTCCGGCTCTCGAACGGCCGGGAGATCACCGCGTACATCCCGGGCGTCGACCACAACCTCCAGGAGCACTCGATCGTCCTGGTGCGCGGCGGCCGCGTGCGCGACCTGCCCGGCGTCCGCTACCACATTATCCGCGGCACGCTCGATTCCCTGGGCGTCGACAACCGCAAGCAAAGCCGCTCTAAGTACGGGGCCAAGCGAGGCAAGTAAGAGCATCGGGCAGCGCCGTCGGCCGGCGGCCCGACCAGCGAGGAGAAACCGTTCCATGGCCTACAAAAAGTGGACGTCCAGCCACACGATGCTGAAGCCGGATCCCCGGTACAACAGCGAACTGGTTCAGAAGTTCATCAACTGCTTCATGCTCCAGGGCAAGAAGAGCGTGGCCACGCGGATGTTCTACGACGCGATGGACATCATCGCCAAGAAGATCAAGGACGCCCCCCCGCTCGACGTCTTCACGCAGGCGGTCGAGAACGTGAAGCCGCACATCGAGGTCCGCTCGAAGCGCGTCGGTGGCGCCACCTACCAGGTGCCGATGCAGGTCAATACGCGCCGGCGCCTGTCGCTGGCGATCCGCTGGATCCGCGAGGCGTCTCGCGACAAGAAGGGCAAGCCGATGGCCGACCGCCTGGCCGACGAGCTCATGGCGGCCTACAAGAAGGAAGGCGCCGCCATCCAGACGCGCGAGAACGTGCATCGCATGGCCGAGGCCAACAAGGCGTTCGCGCACTTCGCATGGTAACCCCGCAGGGGCCTCGGGCGCTGGCGCGCGAGGCCCCTCTTGTTGTCGCCGTTGGGCAAGGCAGCGCTGTTTTCCCGATAGGTGAGCGGCGAGAGACCCGTACTTGTTGAGCGTGGTACCGGATTGCCGGGTGGCACGGCCACGCAACGGCGCGTGACCGTGCCACGCACGCTAAACACGTGTGGAGACCCGCCGCGCACGCCACGCGGGCATCCGGCCAAGCGCCGGAACGTGAAGCATGAGCATCACCGAACTCTCGAAAATCCGCAACATCGGCATCGCCGCCCACATTGACGCCGGCAAGACCACCGTCAGCGAGCGCATCCTCTATTACGCCGGCAAGACCTACAAGATGGGCGAGGTCCACGAAGGCACCGCCGTCATGGACTTCGACCCCGAGGAGCAGCAGCGCGGCATCACGATCCACGCGGCGGCCACCACGCTGCCGTGGAAGGGCGACACCATCAATCTTATCGATACGCCGGGCCACGTGGACTTCACGATCGAAGTCGAGCGCTCGCTGAGGGTCCTCGACGGCGCGGTCGTGGTCTTCTGCGGCGTGGGCGGCGTCGAGGCCCAGAGCGAGACCGTGTGGCGCCAGGCCGACCGCTACGGCGTGCCGCGCCTGGCCTTCATCAACAAGCTCGACCGCGTCGGCTCCGACTGGGAGCGCGTGGTCCACGAGATCCGGGAGCGCCTGCACAAGGGGGCCACGCCGGTGCAGCTCCCGATCGGGGCGGGGGCCGAATTCACCGGCATCATCGACCTCGTGCGGATGCGGGCCCACTACTACCGCAACGAGCTCGGCACCGAAGTCGAGGAAACCGACGTGCCGGCCGACCTGAGGCCCATGGCCGACCTGGCGCGCGACGAGCTGGTCGAGAGGGCGGCCGAGTTCGACGACCGGCTCATGGAGAAGTTCCTCGCGGGCCGCTCCGCTGAGGCCGGCGCCGACGAGCTCAAGGCCGCCATCCGCAAGGGCTGCATCCGGTGCGAGTTCATCCCGGTCCTGTGCGGCGCCGCCCTCAAGAACAAGGGCATCCAGCTCTTGATGGACGCCGTGTGCGACTACCTGCCGAGCCCGCTCGACGTCAGCGCCCTGACCGCGCACGAGATCACGCGCAAGGGCGAGACGAAAGAGGTCAAGATCGAGCCCGACCCGGACGGCGCGTTCGTCGGCCTGGTCTTCAAGATCAGCGCCGACGCGCACGGCGACCTGCACTGGGTGCGGGTGTACCGGGGCAAGCTGGTCTCCGGCACGCGCGTCCTCAACACGACGCGCGACAAGAAGGAAAACGTCCAGCGGCTCTGGCGCATGCACGCCGACGAGCGCCTCCGCGAGGACGAGGTGCTCGCGGGCGACATCGTGGCCTTCGTCGGCCTGCGCGAGTCCTACACGGGCGACACCCTGTGCGACACGCGGCACCCGGTCGTCCTGGAGAAGATCGGCATCCCCAAGACGGTCATCTCGATGGCCATCGAGCCGCGCACCAGCGACGACCGCCAGCGCCTCGGCGAGGTCCTCCAGACGCTGGGGCGCGAGGACCCGACGTTCGAGTACCGCGTGGACCCCGAGACGGGCCAGACGCTGATCTCGGGGATGGGCGAGCTGCACCTCGAGGTGCTCACGCACCGGATGCTGCGCGACTTCCGGCTCGACGTCAAGGTCGGCCGGCCGCGCGTCTCGTACCGCGAGACCATCCGCAACGCGGTGGAGGCGGAGGGCCGCTTCATCCGCCAGACGGGCGGGCGGGGCCAGTACGGCGTGGTCAAGATCCGCGTCGAGCCGCGGCCGGGCGGCGACCTCGGCGCCGACCCCATCACGTTCGACGTCAAGATGAAGGGCGGGGCGGTCCCGCAGGAGTACATCCCCTCCGTCGAGCGGGGCATCCGAGACACGGCGGCCGGCGGCATCGTCACCGGCTACCCGCTTATCGATGTGCATGTGACGCTGCTCGACGGGCAGGCCCACGAGGTGGACTCCTCCGAGATCGCCTTCGAGGCGGCCGGGAGCCTCGCGCTCCAGCAGGCCGTCGAGAAGGCGGGCGTGCGGCTCCTGGAGCCCATCATGCGCCTCCAGGTGGTGGCGCCGAACGAGTACTTCGGCGACCTGACGGCCGACCTGATGTCGCGACGGGCCGAGATCCGCGAGACCGAGATGCGGGGCACCACGCGGGTCATCACGGCCATGGTGCCGCTGGCGCCGATGTTCGGGTACGCGACCACGGTTCGCAGCCTGACGCAGGGCCGGGCGACGTACTCGATGGAGCCGTCGCACTACGCCGTGGTGCCCGACGAGGTGGCGAAGACCCTTCTGGATTAGAAACTGTTTCAGAACCGGCGATGGCGCGGTGGGCAGTCTTGCCCACCGCGCGTACGCGCCTGCCTTCGCGCGGCGGGCAAGACTGCCCGCCGCGCTACGCAGCGCTGATGGGCGGTATCCGGGCGTGGTTTACAAGCCCCCGGCACCGCCGGGGGATGGCGCCGCCAAGGGGTTGTCCCCACGCGGTGCGTGCGGCTTGTGAACCACGCCAAAATTTCGGACAGGATTGTGGTTGACAGTGTAGTTTGGCATGGTAAACTTCACGTTCTCGGCACTCAACAAAGAACCGGTCTGACCGGTTGGCGAATGCGCCTTACGAGCGGCCCAGCCTGAGACGTTGGGCGGGCGGGGGGCCGGCGCAGCGGCTGCATCGTCTTTTACAGGCAACGGCGACCAGAGGCAGCGCATGCTAGGCGAGCGAATTCGAATTCGTATGCAATCCTATGACCACCGGGTGCTCGACCAGAGCGCGCTGGAGATCGTGGAGACCAGCAAGCGCTCCGGGGCGCGCGTCAAGGGGCCGATCCCCTTGCCGACGCGCATCGAGCGCTACACGGTGCTCCGTTCGCCGCACATTGACAAGAAGAGCCGCGAGCAGTTCGAGATCCGCACGCACAAGCGGCTGATCGACATCGAGGAGCCGACGGTCAAGACCGTCGACGCCCTCAACAAACTCAACATGCCGGCGGGTGTGTTCATCAAGATCAAGGCGTAGAGCCATGCCAGGAATCCTGGGTAAAAAAGTCGGCATGACCAGTGTGTTTGACGAAAAGGGCCGGCAGGTGCCGGTCACCGTCATCGAGGCGGGTCCGTGCCAGGTGCTTCAGGTCAAGACCGTCGAGACCGACGGCTACAACGCCGTGCAGCTCGGCTTTGCCGAGAAGCCGGCGCGGCTGGTGACGCAGCCGTTGGCCGGCCACTTCAAGAAGTCCGGCGCCACGGCGAAGCGCTTCATCCGCGAGTATCGCACCGACGACGTGGCCAAGTACCAGGCCGGCGGCGCGGTGACCGTGGCGGAGTTCGAGGGCGTGGGCCTGGTGGACGTCATCGGGGTCACGAAGGGCCGCGGTTTCGCGGGCGTCGTCAAGCGGCACCATTTTGGCGGTCAGCCCGCCAGCCACGGCACGGAGCGCAAGCACCGCTCCAGCGGCAGCATCGGCGAAGGCGCCGGCATCCCGGGTCGCGCGGTCCGCCGCGGCAAGCGCATGGCCGGGCACATGGGCGACGAGCGCAAGACCTCCGAGCGCATCAAGGTCCTGAAGGTCGACACAAAGGCGAACCTCCTGCTGGTCCGGGGCAGCGTGCCCGGCGCCAACGGCGGCTACGTCTTTGTGCGCAACGCCAGGAAAGTCAGGCCGGTGAAGTCGAAGTCGTAGGGCTCTTGAAGAAGACGAGCGACCATGATTCAGGTGAAGATCTACAACACGGACGGCCGGGAGGCCGGCGAGATCCCGGTCGACGAGGCTTGGTTCGGCGGCAAGGTCCGCATGGAGCTCCTGCGCCTGGCCGTGAAGCGCCACGAGGCGAACCAGCGGCAGGGCACGGTCGCGACGAAGAGCCGCGGCCTGGTCCATGGATCGAGCAAGAAGATCTTTGCCCAGAAGCACACCGGCCGGGCCCGTGCGGGCACGATCCGCAGCCCGAAGCGCCGCGGCGGCGGCGTGACGTTCGCCAAGGTCCCGCGCGACTTCAGCCTTGCCATGCCGAAGAAGATGCGCCGCCAGGCCCTCGACTCCGCGCTTCTCGCCCGCCTTCTCGGGAGCGAGGTGATCGTCGTGGACGGCTTGAAGCTCGAGCAGCCGAAGACGAAGGAAGTGGCCCGGACGCTCAAGGCCCTCGGCGTGGAGCGGTCGTGCCTGCTGGCGCTGCCCGCCGGCGAGACCGTTTTGTACAAGTCGGCCCGGAACCTGGCGCGCGTCCGCGTCCGCCCGGTCCTGGACCTTACCGCTTACGACGTGCTGTGGCCCAGCCGCGTGGTCTTCACGCGGCCGGCTTTCGAGGCCGTGCTTGAAGCGAGGAAGAACTGATGGACCCGTACCAGGTCGTCATCAAGCCGCTGATTACCGAAAAGGGCACGACCCAGAACGAGAAGCTGAACCAGTTTACGTTCGAGGTTCACGACCGCGCCAACAAGGCCGAGATCCGCGAGGCCATCGAGCACATCTACGAGGTGCGGGTCCTGAAGGTGCGGACGCTGAAGCGCCGCGGCAAGGTGCGGCGGTATCGTTACACGCATGGCCGCACGGCGGGCCTGAAGAAGGCGGTCGTGACGCTGCACCCCGAGGACCACATCGACCTGTTCTGAGACGGGTCGGCAGGCGGCCCGCCGCGGCGGGTGAAGGATAGGCTTATGGCGATCAAGGTATATAACCGAACGAGCGCCGGGCGGCGGAATTCGTCGGTCCAGGATTTCTCGGACCTGACGAAGAAAGAGCCCCAGAAGGGCCTGACGATGCGGATCGCCCGGAGCGGCGGCCGCAACAACCAGGGCTTCACCACGTCGCGGTTCCGCGGCGGCGGCGCGCGGCGGATTTTCCGCGTCATCGATTTCCGCCGCGACAAGGACGGCGTGCCGGGCAAGGTGGCCGCCATCGAGTACGATCCGAACCGCAGCGCCCGCATCGCCCTCATCCACTATCGCGACGGCGAGAAGCGCTACATCCTCGCCCCCGACGGCCTGCTCGTCGGCCACACGGTCATGAGCGGCGACCGGGCGGAGCCCCGCAGCGGCAACTGCCTGAAGCTGGCGAACATCCCGGCGGGCCTGGCGGTCCACAACATCGAGATGGAGCCCGGCTGCGGCGGCAAGCTGGTCCGCGCGGCGGGCCGGGCGGCTATGCTCAGCGCCAAGGATGGCGCGTGGGCCTACATCATCCTGCCGAGCGGCGAAATGCGGCGCATCAACCTCCAGTGCCGCGCCACCGTCGGCACGGTCGGCAACGCCGATCACAGCGCCGTCCGCTGGGGCAAGGCCGGCCGGATGCGCCACAAGGGACGCCGACCGCACAACCGCGGCTCGGCGATGAACCCGGTCGACCATCCGATGGGCGGCGGCGAGGGCCGCCGGTCCGGCGGACGCGACCCGGTGTCGCCCACGGGCGTGCTGGCGAAGGGCGGCAAGACCCGCAAGCGCCGCAATCCCACCAACAGGCACATTATCCGTCGGCGCATCGGACGGCGGTACGGCGAAGCGAAGATTCCTAAGTAAGGTTACGGGACCATGGGACGTTCGACAAAAAAAGGTCCGTTTGTGGACGTCAAACTCCTGCGGAAGGTCGAGAAGATGCAGGAGAAGGGCATCCGCGAGCCCATCAAGACGTGGGCGCGTCCTTGCACGATCGTGCCGGAGTTCGTGGGCCAGACGTTCCTGGTCCATAACGGCCGGGTGCACCTGCGGGTGCTCGTGACGGAAGACATGGTGGGTCATAAGCTGGGGGAGTTCGCGCCGACGCGGACGTTCCGAGGCCACAGCGGCAGGAAGGCCGCGATGGCGGCGGCAGGCGCCGCTGCGGCTCCCGCGGCGCCCGGTGCCGGCGGGCCGAAGAAACCGGAGTAGTTCACCGTAGCGGCGCCCTCGGGGTGACGCGTCCGATCGGCGGGTGGAGAGGTTCACGACGATGGGGTACCGAGCGAGCCATCGATTTGCACGCATCAGCCCGCGGAAGGCGGGCCTCGTGATGGAGATGATCCGGGGCATGGCCCTGGAGGAGGCGCTCAAGGTGCTGGACTTCAGCCCCAAGCGCGCCGCGAAGCTGGTGGCCAAAGTCGTCCGCAGCGCCATGGCGAACGCCGACGAGCGCGAGGCCGACCTGGAGACGCTCTACGTGGCCGACGCCCGGGCCGACATGGGCCCGGTGCTGAAGCGCGTGTGGCCGCGCTCTCGCGGCTCGGCCGACATGCTGCGGCGGCCCACGTGCCACCTGATCGTCGAGCTCGAGGCAACCAAGGAAACTAAGGAAGACAAGGGCTAACGCAGGCAGGCAAGGCGGACCCGCATGGGACAGAAGATCCATCCAATCGGTTTTCGCATCGGCATCACGGAGCCGTGGCGGAGCCGATGGTACGCGCCGAAACGCACCTTCGGGCAGCTCGTCGTGGAGGACGAGAAGATCCGGGTTTTCATCAAGGCGAACTACGGGTTCGCCGCCGTCTCGAAGGTCGAGATCGAGCGGACGCGCGAAGAAGTGAAGGTCATCCTGCACTCGGCGCGGCCCGGCCTCATCATCGGCCGCAAGGGCTCCGAGGTCGACAAGCTCCGCGAGCAGCTCGAGGAGCTGACGGGCCGCCGCATCACGGTCAACATCATTGAGATCACCAAGCCGGAGCTCGCGGCCCAGCTTGTGGCGGAGGCCGTGGCCCAGCAGTTGGAGAAGCGGGCGGCGTTCCGCCGGGCGATGAAGCAGGCCGTCGACGCCACGATGAGCGCCGGCGCCAAGGGGATCAAGATCCGCACCGCCGGCCGCCTCGGCGGCGCCGAAATGCACCGGGCCGAAGTCACGGACCGCGGCAGCGTCCCCCTCCAGATGCTCTCCGCCCACATCGATTACGGCTTCGCGCAGGCGTACTGCACGTACGGCGTCATCGGCGTAAAGGTATGGATCTATCTGGGTCCATACGCTAAGAAGGAAGAGGAGGCCGCCGATGGCCCTGATGCCTAAACGCGTGAAGTTCCGCAAGAGCCAGCGCGGCCGCATGAAGGGGCAGGCGCAGCGAGGCAACTACGTGGCGTTCGGCGATTATGGGCTCCAGGCCATGGAGCAGGTGTGGCTGAGCGCGCAGCAGATCGAGGCCGGCCGCGTGGCCGCCACCCACTTCCTGCGGCGCGAAGGCAAGCTCTGGGTCCGCGTCTTCCCCGATAAGCCGATCAGCGGCAAGCCCCTCGAAACCCGCATGGGCAAGGGCAAGGGCGAGCCGGAGTACTGGGCGTGCTGCGTCCGCCCGGGGCGGATCATGTTCGAGCTGGGCGGCGTGCCGGAAGACCTGGCGCGGCAGGCGCTGCGGCGCGTGGCCAACAAGATGCCGATCCGGACGCGGATGGTCGCGCGGCGGCGGTACCTGTAGGGAAGGGGGCACGGTCGCCGCGGCGACCGTGCGGAACCTGTGAGACGTTGCCCGGCCGAGGCCGGCTGGGCCACAAGGGCGATGGCATGAAGGCGCAAGAGATTCGCGAAATGTCGCAGGAGCAGATCCTCCAGGAGCTCGAGCACCTGGAGCGCAAGGTCTTCGACCTGCGGACGCAGGCCGAGACCGAAGAGCTCCACATCCCGAGCGAGCTGAACAAGGCGCGCCGCAACATCGCCCGCATGCGGACCATCCTGCGCGAGCGCGAGAGGGCCGCCGGCGCCGCCGCGGCGCCGGCCGCCAAGGAGACATCGACGGCATGAGCGGACCGCACACAAGCCGACGTCGCCTGCGGGGCACGGTCGTGAGCGATAAGTGCGCCCAGACGGTCACGGTTGAAGTCACCCGCCGGTTCCGGCACCCGAAGTACGGGAAGATGGTGCGGCAGGACCTCCGGCTGCACGCCCATGACGCTGGCAGGACGGCGCGCGTCGGCGATACAGTCGAAATCGAAGAGTGCCGTCCGATGTCGCGGACGAAACGCTGGCGCCTGGTGCAGGTGCTGGAGCGCAACCCGGAACAGGCGGTCCCCTCCGCCCCGCCGCCACAGGCGGAAGGAACGCCGGCCACGTAGGCCACGAGGAGCGCCCCCGATGATTCAGATGCGAACCATTCTGGACGTGGCGGATAACACCGGCGCCAAGACGGTCCGGGCGATCCGCGTCATCGGCGGCTCGACGGCCAAGGGCCGGTTCACGCGGCCGATGGCCCACGTCGGCGACGTGGTCATCGCCTCGGTGCAGAAGGCGATTCCGGCGGGCGAGGCGAAAAAGGGCGAGGTCGTGCGGTGCGTCGTCGTCCGGACGAAGTACGCCATCTCGCGGCCCGACGGCTCGTACGTGCGGTTCGACCGCAACGCCGTCGTGCTGATCGACAAGGAAGGCAATCCGCGCGGCACGCGCGTCTTCGGCGCGGTGGCCCGCGAACTGAGAGAGAAGCAATACATGAAGATCGTCTCGCTCGCCAGCGAGGTGGTCTGACAGGAACGGATTGACGCTATGCATATCCGACGGGACGACATCGTGGAGGTCATCGCCGGCGACGATACCGGGAGGCGGGGCAAGGTGCTCCGGGTCGAGCCCCGCAAGGGGCGGGCCATCGTCGAGGGCATCAACCGCGTCTACAGGCACCTGAAGCGCTCGCGGAAGAACCCGCAGGGCGGCCGCCTGGAGATCGAGGCCGCCATGCACGTGTCGAACCTCCTGGTGGTGTGCAACAAGTGCAACAAGGGGGTCCGGGTGGGCTTCCACAAGGAAACCGATGGCTCGAAGCACCGCGTGTGCCGCAAGTGCGGCGCCGACCTCGGGGAGCTGTAATCCGCCATGACGCGAATGCAGGAACGTTATCGCAACGAGATCGTGCCGGTGCTCCGGGAGAAAACCGGCCGGCCGAACGTGATGAGTCTTCCGCGCCTCGAGAAGATCGTCGTGTCGATGGGCCTCGGCAAGTCGCGCGACGAGCCGAAGCGCGTCGAGGCGGCCGTCGAGGACCTGGCCATCATCACGGGCCAACGGCCGGTCATCACGAAGGCCAAGAAGAGCGTGTCGGCCTTCCGCCTGCGCGAAGGGGTGAACATTGGGTGCCTGACGACCCTGCGCGGCCGGCGGATGTACGAGTTCCTGGACCGCCTGATCAACCTGGCGATGCCGCGGTTCCGCGACTTCCGCGGCATGGACCCGGACGCCTTCGACGGGCGCGGCAACTACAACATGGGCGTGAACGAGCAGATGGTCTTCCCGGAGGTCCGGGTCGACAAGGTGCAGTTCCAGCAGGGGATGAACATCACGTTCGTCATCGGCAGCAGCCGGTCGGACCAGGAATCGCGGTGGCTGCTGGAAGGCTTCGGGTTCCCGTTCCGGCGCGACGAGCGTAGGTCGCCCCCGGTGAGTACGCCGGGGGTAGTTCGCCCCCGGTGAATACGCCGGAGGGTATTTCGCCCCCGGTGAATATACCGGGGGGTATTTCGCCCCCGGTGAACCCACCGGGGGGTATTTCGCCCCCGGTGAATACCCCGGGGGCCATAGGTGGCTAATTCATGGCGACGAAAGCCCAACGACTGAAAGCGAAGCGTGAGCCGAAGTTCTCGACGCGGCGGCAGCGGCGGTGCGAGTTGTGCGGCCGGCCGCGCGCCGTGTATCGCAAGTTCGGCATCTGCCGCATCTGCTTCCGGAACCTGTCCCACATGGGCCAGATTCCGGGCGTGCGGAAGGCCTCCTGGTAACCGGCTCAAGGAGACGAGAGGGCGATGAACAAAGATCCCATCGCCGACATGTTGACGCGGATTCGTAACGGCCTCCTGCGGCGCAAGGCCTCGGTGGACGTCCCCGCCTCCAACATCTGTCGGGGAATTCTGGGCGTGCTCCGGGCCGAGGGGTATATCCTCGGCGTCGACGAAATCCAGGACGGGCGCCAGGGCATCATGCGGGTGCACCTGAAGTACGGCCCGGACGGCGAGCAGGTCCTCACCCACATCCGGCGCGACTCGAAGCTGAGCCGTCGCCAGTACAAGAAGGCCGACGACATCCAGCCGGTGCTGGGCGGCCTGGGGATCGCCATCTACACGACGCCGCAGGGGATCCTCAGCGACCGGCAGGCCCGGCGCCTCAAGATCGGCGGCGAGATGCTCTGCACCATCTGGTGAGTGACGCCCCCAGCGGGCGGGAAGAGGATGCGATGTCTCGAATCGGAAAACGGCCGGTGCCGATCCCGGACAAGGTCAAGGTGACCGTCCAGGACAGCACCGTCGGGATCGAGGGGCCGAAGGGCAAGCTCGAGTGGACCTTCGACCGCACGCTGAAGGTCGTCGTCGATGCCGCCAAGAAGGAAATCCGCGTCGAGCGCCCCGACGACGAGCGCCGCAGCCGCGCCCTGCACGGCCTGACGCGGGCCCTGATCGCGAACATGGTCAAGGGCGTCGTCGACGGCTACCAGCGCGGGCTGGAGCTCTACGGCACGGGCTACTCGGTGAACGTGCAGGGCAAGAAGCTCGTGATGGCGTGCGGCCTGGCCCAGCCGATCGAGAAGCCGATCCCGGCGGGCGTCGAGGTGGTCGTGGAAGTGCCGAACACCCGCGGCAACGATACGCCGGCGAAGTTCGCCGTGAAGGGGTGCGACAAGCAGCTCGTGGGCGAGTTTGCCTCGGAGATCCGGCACCTGCGGCCGGCCGAGCCGTACATGGGCAAGGGGTTCCGGTACGCGGGCGAGCAGATCCGCCGCAAGGCCGGCAAGACCTTCGTCAGCGGCGCTACCTCGTAACCTCGTGCGGTTGTTTGGCCGCGAGCCGCCGGCGAGCGCGTTCGCGCGGGAAGCCGCAGGCGACCGCGGCTGTTTAAGGGCAAAAGGAATATGCCAGATATCAAGCTAAAACGCGCGGGCCTGTACCGCCGCCACCGGAGGCTTCGGAAGCGGGTCGAAGGGACGCCCGAGCGCCCGCGCCTGTCGGTCTATCGCAGCCTGAAGCACATTTACGCCCAGGTGGTCGATGACGTGTCGGGGCGGACCCTCGTGTCGGCGAGCACGCTGAGCGAGCCCTTGAAGGGCACGCTGAAGGGATCGGGCAATCGGGCGGCGGCCGCCAAGGTCGGCGAGCTCCTGGCCGCGCGGGCCAAGGAGGCCGGCATCACGGCGGTTTGTTTCGACCGCGGCGGACGGCGGTATCATGGCCGCATCAAGGCGCTGGCAGAAGCCGCGCGGAAGGGTGGGCTGAAGTTCTGACGTACGGCCCCGAGCGGGCGGAGGAAATGAGCGCGTGGCAACCGAGCAGGATGGGTTTTTCGGCGAGGGCGGCGATCTCCAGGAGGCCGTCGTGGCGATCAACCGGTCGGCCAAGGTCGTCAAGGGCGGCCGGCGATTCAGTTTCAGCGCGCTGAGCGTCGTGGGCGATCGCCGCGGACGCGTGGGCGTCGGCTACGGCAAGGCCAACGAAGTGCCCCCGGCCGTCGAGAAGAGCATCTCCGAGGCCAAGAAGAACATGGTCCGCGTGGCCCTCAAGGGCGACACGATTCCTCACGAGGTGATCGGCCGGTTCGGCGCCGCCCGGGTGTTCATGCGGCCGGCGGGGCCCGGCACGGGCGTCATCGCCGGCGGCGGCGTGCGGGCCGTCTGCCAGATGGTCGGCATCCGCAACATCCTCACCAAGGCCATGGGCAGCACCAACCCGGTCAACCTGGTCAAGGCCGCCATGGACGGCCTGCTCGGGCTGAAGGAAGCGAAGGAAGTGGCCCGTCTTCGCGGCGTGCCGATCGAGGAGCTGACGCAGGAAGCGCCGGCGCCCGTGATGCCGCCGCCGAGCCCGGCCGAGCCAAGCGAGGGTCAGCCGCAGTGAACCTGACGGATATCAAGAAATCGAAGAGACACCATCCGCTCCGCCTCCGCGTCGGCCGAGGCATCGGCTCGGGCCGCGGCAAGACCAGCGGACGCGGCCACAAGGGCATGAAGTCCCGGTCGGGCTACTCGCGCCGCCTGTCGCACGAGGGCGGGCAGATGCCCCTGTTCCGGCGGATGCCCAAGGTCGGGTTCTCCAACGCCCGGTGGTCGACCCCCGTGACGGTGGTGAACGTGGATGATCTCACGCGGTTCCCCGCCGGCTCCGAAGTCGGCCCGCACCAGTTGCGCGACGCCGGCTTGATCAAGGGTCGCCTTTACACGCTCAAGATTCTCGGCCGCGGCGATCTGGATCGGGCCCTGACGGTCCTGGCCCACCAGTTCAGCGCCACGGCCACCCAGAAGATCACCAAGGCGGGCGGCAAGGCGGAGGTACTCACCCGGTGATTGAGTCGCTCATCAACGTCTTCAAGATCCCCGAGCTGAGGCGGAAGATTCTCTTTACCATCCTCATTCTCTTCGCCTACCGTCTGGGCACGTACCTGCCCATTCCGGGGACCGATGGGCGCTACCTCCACAATTTCATCGCCACCGACCAAAGCGAGACGGGCGCCGGCGGCGGTATCGCGGAGTACCTCAAGTTCATCGCGAAAATCACGGGCGGCAGTTTCCAGCCCTTCCTCTTCGCCCTGGGCATCATGCCCTACATCAGCGCCTCGATTATCCTCCAGCTTCTGACGCAGGCGGTCCCCTCGCTGGAGAAACTTGCCAAAGAGGGCGAAACGGGCCGCAAGAAAATCAACGAATACACGCGCTACCTCACGCTCCTCTTGTGCGTTATCCAGGCCGCCTTCATCGTCAACGCGAACACCTTCGGGGCGGGGGGATGGCGAAGCGAGAACGTCAGCCAGGTCATGTATTTCCTGGTGTCGGTGACCGCCATGAGCGCGGGCACCGTCTTCTTGATGTGGCTGGGCGAGCTTGTCGACGAGTACGGCATCGGCAACGGCATCAGCTTGATCATCATGGCGGGCATCGTCGACCGCCTGCCGGGCGTCGTCGCGTATGTCCGCGAGAACGCCACGTTCGAGTTCCTCTCGTTCCAGGCCTCCGAGAAGATCGGCGTCGAGACGGTCTTCCTGATCATGGTCATGTTCGTGGCCGTGGTCATCGGCGTGGTGCTGATCACGCAGGCCCAGCGGCGCATCCCGATCCAGCAGGCCAAGCACACGCGCGGCCGGCGGACGTACGGCGGCCAGCGCCAGTACCTGCCCCTGCGCGTCAACCAGGCCGGCGTCATCCCCGTCATCTTCGCCTCGAGCCTCCTGTATCTGCCGATGTTCCTTTTCCAGAAACTGTACGAAGTGACCGCCGGCACCTGGGCGGCGCAGCCCACGCACGAGATCGCCCTGGCGTTCGGGTACGGCAACCCGATGCATCAACTGATTTATGTGGCCCTCATCTTCGTCTTCTGTTACTTCTGGACGGCCATCACGTTCAAGCCGGCCGAGATGGCGGACAACCTGCGCGACTGGGGCACGTTCATCCCCGGCATGAGGCCCGGCCGGCGCACGTCCGAATACCTCGAGCGGGTGATGAACCGCATCACGTACGTCGGGTCGGCCTTCCTGGCCATCATTGCGATTGTCCCGACGACGGTCAGCGAGTTGCTCCAGGTGCCGATGCTGATGGCCGGGTTCCTGGGCGGGACGAGCCTTCTGATTATCGTCAGCGTGGCCCTCGACGTGGTCCAGCGCGTCGAGTCGCACCTGATCATGCGGCACTACGAGGGGTTCCTGGCCGAGGGCCGGGTCCGGGGGCGCCGCTAAGGCTCTGTTATTGGTCACGTGGTGATTGGCCGTGGCGGCGGGCTTGGCCGAGATGCACGGCCACGCAGAAGCGCCCGCCGCGGCGGGCAGGCTGTGGCTGCGTCACCCCTGGTGGCGTGTGGCGGAACACGAGGCGGTGGGCTAATCCGGCCCGGGCGGGGTCGACCGAGGAGCGGTGACGGTGCGATTGGTGTTCATGGGCCCTCCGGGGGCAGGCAAGGGGACACAGGCCAAGGCGGTGGCGGCGCATTACGGCGTCCCCCACGTCTCGAGCGGCGACATCTTCCGCGGCGAGATCGAGCGCCAGACGCCCCTCGGCCTGAAGATCAAGTCGTTTCTGGCGACCGGCGCCCTGGTGCCGGATGAGATTACCGTGCGGGCGGTGGCCGACAGGCTGGCCGCGCCGGACTGCGGCCGCGGATGGCTCCTCGACGGCTTTCCGCGGACCGAGGGCCAGGCCCGGGCGCTCGACGCCGAGCTGGCGAAGGCCGGCGCGAAACTGAGTGCGGTGGTCTACCTCGAGGTGGACCCCGAAGACATCGTCAGCCGCATGAGCGGCCGGCGCGTCTGCCCGAAGTGCGGCAGGTCGTACCACGTGGTGCACATCCCGCCGCGCATCGAGGGCCAGTGCGACGCTTGCGGGACCGGCCTC
>Ga0315281_10005999_pt1 | contig 17325 bp, 18 predicted proteins | sample YL17G07_0_MG_FD_204540 | JGI IMG/M metagenome (GOLD analysis project Ga0315281, IMG submission 204540) | Sediment microbial communities from Yellowstone Lake, YNP, Wyoming, USA - YL17G07_0 | ecosystem: Environmental > Aquatic > Freshwater > Lake > Sediment | place: USA: Wyoming | collected...
GGATAAGGGGCTCCTTCATCTGCCCGATCAAGGCATCCCCCAGAATCATAGCGGGATTTCGGTATTTGTCGGATAGATTAAAGGCAAGGCAGGTCAAGTCATACATTTCTTGAACCGAGGAAGGAGCAAGGACAATCATTCGATAATCTCCATGCCCTCCGCCACGTGTGGCTTGAAAATAGTCTCCCTGAGAAGGAGAGATTCCACCCAGTCCTGGTCCGCTTCTCGAGATATTGACGATCAGGCCTGGAAGTTCACTTCCTGCCATATAGGAGATGCCCTCTTGCATGAGTGAGATTCCAGGGCTCGAGGAAGAGGTCATGGCCCTTGCTCCAGTGGCTGAAGCCCCTAAGAGTAAATTGATCGAAGCAATCTCACTTTCGGCCTGGATGAACCCCCCGCCCAAAGTAGGGAGATGTTTGGAAAGATATTCCGGGATGTCATTCTGAGGAGTGATGGGATATCCGAAATAAAGGAGACACCCCGAATCAATGGCGGCCATGGCAATGGCCTCATTTCCTTTCGCTAGCATTTTTTCAGGTTCTTGAGTCTCCACTTTCCCTCCACACTCGAATGGCGACATCAGGACAGATCTCGCCGCAGAGTGCACATCCCGTGCATTGTCCATTCGTCTCCCACACAACATAAAAATATCCCTGGCGATTAATTTCTTCTCCAATCTTAATCAGGGCCTTCGGACAGGCAATCGTACAAAGCCCGCATCCCTTACATCGCTCTTGATCAATCTCGATTTTGGCCATCACACAAAACCCGTTGGAATAATGGAATATTGGAATGGTGGAATATTGGGTAACAGAGAAAAGGAGTTTATTGGCCTTTGAACCCATCATTCCATTGTTCCATCATTCCAGTATTCCAGTTCTTCATATTGCTTTTAATTCTTGAAAATGCTTGATCTCCTCTTCTGAATAACCAATCGCTTTCAGAGTCTCCATCGTGTGTTCTCCCCAGGCAGGGGAGGGGAGACGAATCTCAAAAGGGAATTGGGATGATTTGATGGGATTTCCCACCTGGCGGACCTTTCCTTCAACAGGATGCTCGTACTCCATGACCATTTTCCGATGGAGAACCTGCGGATGTTGAAAGACCTCTTCAAAGTTTAAGATGGGTTCACAGCATGCATCCACATTTTTGAAAAAGTCAACCCACTCCTTTTGAGTCTTAGTCTTAAATAGATCTTGAATCTCCTCGATGACCTGAAGCCGTTCCTCTCCTTCGATAAATTGTTTATAAATGAGGTCTTTCCGTCCGATCGCTTCACAGAAATTCATCCAGAATTTAGGTTCCAGTGCTCCCAAAGACATGTGGCGTCCGTCCTTAGTGGAATAGACCTGATAACATGCATACCTGCCCGCTAATTGTATCTCCCCGCGTTTTAAAACTTCTCTATCCATAAAATATTTTCCTGCATGTATAGAGAGCCAGGAGATGACTCCATCCATCATGGAAATATCCAAGTATTGTCCCTCCCCTGTTTTTTCGCGATGGATGGCGGCAGAGAGAATGGCGATGGCAGCCATCATTCCCCCTGCACCGATATCTGCAATCTGAACTCCGGGAATCACTGGAGGTCCGTTTTGGGAGCCGATCAGTTCAAGGACTCCTCCTAAACCAATGTAATTTACATCGTGGCCTGATCTTTCTCGGTAGGGCCCATCCTGTCCATATCCTGAGAGAGAGCAGAATATCACACGAGGATTTCTTTTTTTCAGTTCCTGATAACCGATACCAAGGCGTTCCATCACCCCGGGTCTGAACCCTTCTAAAATAATGTCATAGGTTTCGATGAGTTTATAAAATATTTCCCTCCCTTCTTTTAACTTGAGATTCAATTTCATGCTCTTTTTATTTCGATTTAATGCAAGGAAATTAGCGCTGTCCTTTTCTCGAACAGGGCCCATCGCCCGCATATAGTCCCCTTGCTCAAGGTCTTCGACCTTCAATACCTCCATCCCTAAATCGGCCAGGAGAAGAGTACAATAGGGTCCTGGTAAAAGCCTTGAAAGGTCAAGCATTTTTAATTCTTTTAAAAGCCCCATCTATCTCTCCGTGATGTAATTAATGAAAATTAATAACATATTAAGTTAGAAAATAAAAGTCTTTGACTCAAGGTTTAGGGTGTAGATCATCTTAACGCTATGCACTATGCTCTTAGCCCTTAGCGTTTTTATTATCGGGCAAATACTTCTTGACGGAAAATGTCAAGAGTGATATTTAATGGACGCCGGGAGAAAAAAACTTAGAAATAAATTTAGAAGGGGGGATTTTTTTATGAAACAACCTTTATGGAAACCATCGGAGGATAAGATCAAGAATGCCAACATGACGCGATTCATAGAATTTGTTAACCGAAAGTATGGAAAAAAATTTAAAACGTATGATGATTTGTATCAATGGTCTGTTGATTCCATTACTGATTTCTGGGCAGCCGTGTGGGACTTTTGTGAGATCAAAGCCTCGAAAAAGTACGATCAGGTGGTAGATGACCTGAAAAAGTTTCCAGGAGCGAAATGGTTTGTCGGGGCAAAGCTCAATTTTGCAGAGAATCTTCTGCGGTATCGAGATGATCGATTGGCTTTCATTTTCAAGGGAGAAACACAAAAAACTGCCAAGATGACCTATGCAGAACTCTACTCAACCGTCGCACGCTTGGCGGCCTCCCTGCGCGAAATAGGAATTCGCCCAGGAGACCGAGTAGCAGGCTACATGCCAAACCTAATGGAGACTGCCATGGCTATGCTGGCTGCGACCAGTATCGGGGCTGTCTGGTCATCCTGTGCCACGGACATCGGGTCTCAGGCTGCTCTGGATCGACTGGGTCAAATAGAACCTAAGGTCTTATTCTCTGTAGACGGATATTTTTACAAAGCGAAGTCCTTCAGCTCCTTGGGGAATGCAGCGGAAGTTGCCAAAGCCATACCTTCCTTAAAGAAAGTAGTCATAGCCTCCTATGTGGGGGATAAGCCGGATATCAAGAATATTCCTAACGCTGTCCATTTTGAAGATTTTTTGGCTAAGGGGAAAGAGCCTGTCCTTGAGTTTGAACAATTACCTGCTGACCATCCCGTATTCATCATGTTCTCCTCCGGAACGACGGGCAAACCTAAGTGCATGGTACAGAGCGCAGGTGGTATTCTGCTCAACCAATTGAAAGAGCTCATTCTTCATACAGATGTTAAGCGCGAGGACAAAATCTTTTACATCACCACCTGTAGTTGGATGATGTGGAACTGGTTGCTCAGCTCGTTGGGCGTCGGGGCGACCGTGGTCTTATACGACGGTAACCCAATGTATCCTGATACTGGAGCCATGTGGAAAATGACGCAGGACGAAAAGATAACCATCTTTGGCCTCAGTGCAAGCTATATCAACTATCTCCGAAGCCAGGGAGTTAAGCCTGGGAAGGATTTCGATCTTTCCTCCCTCAGGGAGATTTCCCAAACAGGTTCCGTTCTTTCAGCAGAAGGTTTCGAGTGGGTCTATCGCGAGATCAAGAAAGATCTCCATTTCAATTCCATCTCCGGTGGCACGGATATCAACGGCTGTTTTGCTATTGGGAGCCCCATTCAACCCGTCTATGCCGGAGAGCTGCAAGGCGCAGGTCTGGGCATGAAGGTGAAAGCTTACGATGAGAATGGGAAACCCGTATGGGATAAGGAAGGAGAGTTGGTATGCGAAGCTCCAGCTCCTCCCATGCCTCTCTATTTCTGGAACGATCCCAATGGAGAAAAATATAGAAGCGCCTACTTTGAACATTATCCCAATATTTGGCGACACGGCGACTATATCGTTATAGACAAGGACACCGGGGGCATCACATTCTTTGGCCGTTCCGATGCTGTTCTGAAACCCTCTGGAGTCCGGATTGGCACAGCTGAAATTTATAACGTGGTGGAGAAGCTGGGGGAAATTGCGGACAGCCTCGCCATCGGGCAAAATTGGGAGGGTGAGCAGCGCATTATCCTCTTTGTGAAACTTGCTCAAGGGGTGAGCTTGACTAAGGAGTTGAAGGACAAGATCACAAAAACCCTGCGGGAAAAGGCCTCTCCACGTCATGTCCCAGCGATCATCATGGAGATGCCCGACGCTCCCTATACTATGAATATGAAAAAGGTGGAGAGCGCTGTTACCAATATCATCGATGGGAGACCGGTTGTGAACAGGGATGCTTTGATGAATCCAGAGGTTCTGGATTATTTTGAGAAGATCCTCCCAGAACTCCAGAAGTAGGGGCAATTCATGAATTGCCCCTACTGGGTTCTTTCTGTTATGAAACTGACTCGAAAAGAGTTTGAGGAGTTAGTGGTTTTAGCGCTGAAGAGGCTTCCTAAATTTTTTAAAAAGAAAATGAAGAATGTGGATGTGGTGGTGGAGGCCCAAGCATCACGAGAGCTTCTTTTAGAGATGGGTTTACGATCCCCTTTCGAATTATTGGGACTTTATCAAGGCGTTCCATTAGATCGAAGGGGGTTTTATTACGGGAACGTCCTTCCGGATAAAATCACACTCTTTCAAGTCCCCATCGAATCGATGTGTAAAACGAAGGAAGAGATTGAAGAGAAAGTCAGGGAGGTGGTGATCCACGAGGTCGGGCACTACTTCGGTCTGGATGATGAGAGGTTAAGAGAACTGGAAAGAGGCGAATGACTCGAATGACACCGAACTTGAACATTTATGTCCTATGTCTTTCATCAAATTCTTAGGCACGGCAGGCGCCCGATTTGTGGTGATGAAACAACTCCGAGCCTCTGGTGGAGTCTGGCTCTCGGTTGCTAAGACGAATCTCTATATTGATCCAGGCCCCGGGGCATTGGTCCGGTGTCTCAATAGCAAACCCAGATTAGAATCCTCCACATTGGATGGTATTCTCCTCACCCATAAACATTTAGACCATTCCGGTGATGTCAACGTTATGATTGAGGCCATGACGGAGGGAGGGTTTAAGAAGAGGGGTGTCCTGTTTGCTCCCAGGGATGCCCTTGAAGAAGATCCAGTTGTTTTAAAATATGTAATGGGTTATGTTGAGAAAGTGGAGGTGCTGAAGGAGGATTCCGAATATCGGGTCGGAGACATCTGGTTCTCAACTGCCCGAAGGCATCAACACCGAGTAGAGACGTACGGTCTCAATTTTAATACATCACCCCGGACGATATCTTTTATTACGGACACAAGATTTTTTCCAGAACTCCCAAACCTTTATCGAGGAGAGATCCTGGTGATCCATGTCGTTCGGCTCAAACCCGTTGGGGATGATCCGATCGACCACCTCTCGATTGAAGATGTGAAGAGCATTATCAAGAAAGCGGAGCCAAGATTGACTATTCTGACACATTTCGGGATGACCCTGATCAAAGCAAAACCTTGGGTTGTGGCTGCTGAATTGGAGAAAGAATTGGGATTGAAAGTGATCGCTGCCAGCGATGGAATGAAAATAGATTTGGAGGAGGTTTAATGATGGAAAAATGGATGGGAGGAGATATGCATCCGAGCTACCGGATTCTTATGGGTCCCGGACCGAGCAATGTCCATTACCGGGTTTATCAAGCCATGTCTAACCCGGTTATTGGTTATCTTGATCCCCAAATTCTGGCCTGTATGGACGAGATCAGCGAGATGTTGCGAGGTATTTTCCAGACAAAAAACCAGGTGACGCTGGCTATTTCTGCTACGGGGAGTTCCGGGATGGAGGCTTCGTATGTCAATTTCGTTGAGCCTGGAGATATTGTGGTCATTGGAGTCAATGGTTTCTTTGCAGACAGAATGACTCAGGTGGCCTCCCGATGTGGCGCTCAGGTCATTCGGGTCGAGGAGGAATGGGGAAAGATCATTGAACCAGAGAAAATGATCAAGGCCTTGAAGGAACATCCCGAGGCCAAGATCTGTGGCGTTGTTCATGGGGAGACTTCCACTGGCGTGAGGCAGCCTCTTGAAGAGATCGGGGCTTACTGCAAGAAAGAAAACACCCTTCTTGTGGTGGATGCTGTGACCACTGTGGGAGGATATGATGTGAAGGTTGACGAATGGGGAATCGACGTCTGCTACGGGAGTTCCCAAAAGTGCCTTAGCGTTCCACCAGGGCTTTCTCCGATCACCGTGAGCCCCAAAGCGATGGATGTCCTTCGGTCCCGCAAGACAAAGGTCCAGAGTTTTTATCTTGATTTATTATTGCTTGAAAAATATTGGGGAGAAGAAAGGGTCTATCACCATACTGCGCCTGTTTCCATGTTCTATGCCTTGAGAGAAGGGTTGAAGATCGTTTATGAGGAGGGCCTTCAGAATCGATTTCGGCGTCATGAGGCGTTGGGCGATCGCTTAAAGATGGAACTGGAGGGTTTCGGATTCAAACTTTTTGCGCAGGAAGGATATCGTTTGCCCATGTTGACTTCGGTGACGCTTCCTGACTGGGTCGATGATGCAAAGACACGTTCGAGGCTTTTAAATGAATATAACATCGAAGTGGGAGCAGGCTTGGGCTACTTAAAAGGGAAAGTATGGAGAGTCGGCCTCATGGGAGAGACCTGCAAACTCCGATATATCCACTGCCTGATGGGAGCGTTAAAGGAAATCCTGGCGTAAAACATTGCAAATTGAAAATTGAAAATTGCAAATTGGGATGGGTGGGGCCGACTTCAGTCGCCCATTCTTAGGAGCGTTTGCTAAACCACTTTTTCTTCTTTTTTTGGACCACGTATTCAACTTCAGGCTCATGGACAGCAGGGAAGCCATCCATCCATGACAAGTCCTTTTCATTCTCTCAGCATTCAAGAAATCCGGAACCTTTGGCGAGAATCCCTCCACAAAACATTCTATCCGTGAACAGACTCATGAACGCTTGCCTCCAAGGGTCTTCCTTAACGTATTCTGCTTGAATACTCCCTTCTGAATTCTTCATAAACTATTCGCAAAACCTTCTGCCGATCTTCCATGTCCTCAAACTGAGCAGCCAGTCTGAGGACGTCATCTTTACTTATAGACTGGACCTTCATGCTGATAAGATATTGCTTTACTGCCTTTGAAATATCATCGATAATTAAAATGACGTTGCCGTTCTGCAGACGCTCGTTGTCGAAGTTCATTTTCAACTCTGAGTAAACACTCTTCGCCGCTGACTCTGTCAGAATCTTTAGTTTCTTTATCTGGTAGACCACTCCGAAATTGGTCGCAAGGTCCACACCCCTGTCGTGTGACGCCGTTCTGGTGTCTCGATATATCTTGCACGCGAACTTTTCCAGGTGTACTTTTATTACCGCAAAGCTAAAAATTTCAAAATTGGCAGGTGTCTTATTAATGTGCTCCTTAATAAGTGCAAGGAATTCTTTTCGGTTTGCTGCGAGGGTTGCTCTCCCCTTCGGGTCAACCAGAAAGGGGATTATTCCGAGTCGACTTGCTATGTGTTCTCTGATCCGGTCCGGAATCCACCTGCAAAGTGAGGCTGCATAATCGGTATATGGCGGAAGGAGTTCGTATTGCAGGTGTCCAACAGACTTCACAACAGAGTACCGCGGGAGGTTTCGAGATGGATACGCATCGTAATACTTCCCACCAATGTGGACGTCATGCTTCAAGAAGTCCTTTAGCAATTGCACAGTATGTTCGTAGGCTTTACGAATTTCCCTGTCACTGAAGAACTTTTTCCCCGTAGCGCGGTACTCCTCCAACAGGGCCAGTGTAATTATCGGAAAGATAACTTTGGTCTGGGAGTTCTTAAGCATTCTGTCAATGCTGCTCTTGCAAAATTCCTCGTTATTTTCGGGGCGATTTGTTAGCATGCGACAATGGCTTTTTCGAGCATTATATCAAGATGTCTAACAAATGTAACAGCGTTTTGTGTGGTTATAGGCGATTTTGACATGAGGAAATCTGGCCACTTGCTGTAGACTACGTCGTGTCTGGCCAACCTCGTCTGGTAACTTAGAGACGTAGTTGCACCTGTTGGTGGCAACATGACGTCGTAGATGAGCCATGCGATATCTGCTTTTGATTTTGAAACAGGTTTTAATTTTGGTAGCGTATTAAAGAAGCTTTTATTTAGCGCAACGGCAATTTTCTTCCCCCAGCCATGAAGAATGCCACCTTTGAAAAGAAGTTGCGGAGCAAGTCTTTTCCGCGAAGACGAAAGATAGTCAGGTCGTGGATAATTTGGCTGATTTGACCAATCCATTGAGGCTCTGGTTTTGGGATCTTTCATGAAGTATTCAAATGGATCGCGCACGTTTCCTGAAATGTATACCGCTTGGATTTCCAGTGCTCCGAAATCATATACCTTACCTTTGGCATCGTAAGCAACGAGTACGACATCAATGTTTCCAGCAGATTTACCTTTTGAGTCATTCAATCGGACCTCTGTCAGAGAACTCCACGTCGTTCCTTCACGAAAGAAAAAAGATGCAGCATGGTCCGTAATTATCCATTCTTCACGGAAGCGAATGGGGCAGGTGATTACAGGCCGACCTTCATGATAAATGCTGCAAACCCCAAGTGGGTCTTTGGCTTTGTCTTTTGTGCAATTCGGTACTTTATTGTTAAAAGGGCAAAGGCGGCGAGAGCGGTATCGATCGGCCTTTTCCGTGTGATCTGTTATCAAATGCCCAAAAACTTCTGCCAGTGGTTGTGCTGAACCTTTCATGTCAAGTTTCCCTTTATTTCATCCGAACATTCTGACCAAGTGGCACGGGTTATCCGCATGCCCCACAGTTTGTTAGGATAGATTAGAATAGCTCGAAGAATGACTCTTTTCCTAAATGCTTTAAATACCTTTTTATCAGATTCTCCAACTTGTCAGGTCCACCTATGTTTATCCAATCGTCTATTGACCCAAGAAAACAATATCTTTCCACTACAAACCTCTTTTCCTCATTATCCGTCAGAATAAACCTCATCATGGGTGAATACTCCAATATGGAATCCAGCGCCTTCTCCATACCCCCGTACTTGGCAATATACCTTTCAGGAAGTAGCTTTTCAATCGTTTCTGCATCCTGATCTGCCAAATAAACGATGATTGCATTATTTTTGGTATCGAGCTTGTAATACTCTATGTCAGAATATTTCCTCATGCCTTGGTCCACAACCCTGATTTCAGAGTCACTAATGATTGTAGGTTTCTTTTTACGAAGGAAGACCTGGCCATTAGGATTTTCATACACTTCATACCCTTCAGACATAGTATCAGGCAAAGGGCCAGAGCTCTTTAACGAAAAGAAATAGTTTGGACGACCTATTTTTGTTTTGCCTTGATGGAGATAAAAGGTTTGAGATCTTCTGTTTTTATATGTTATCGGTCTAAGAGACATATTATCATCACAAAGGCTTAAGGTGGTGAGTAATCTTTTGTAAGGGGCTTTATGGTAGCAGATGGCCCCTTCTACAGTGATTCATTCAGCGCTTCTTAGGCACTTAGCGCATTAACATCGACAAAAAATTGTCGGCATCAATGGAAATTACGGTGTTGAAATCATAACTCCTCTGTCATTCCCGTGAAAACGGGAATCCAGAACCTTCAAAGAAAAGACTGGATTCCTGCTGGAGTTCATCCCGATGAAAATCGGGGCAGGAATGACGAAAAAAGAGGCTGCCCAAAAGGGGGCACCTCTTCCGGGCGAAGTCCCGGATGAGGCGTAGATTCTTACACGATAAAGTCTGAGAATTTATCTCTAACACTTGAAAACAAATGGTGTCATGAACTTGGTTCAGCATCTCGTTTTGTCCAAAGGGTGAGATCCTGAAACGAGTTCAGGATGACAAATCTGTGAAATTTAAAATATTTTTCGTTAGGGTTTATTTTAATTTTACCCCGTTAGAAATAATGCCCCGCTGGAATTTCTAACGGGGTTTACTTTCAAAAAAACTAAATGGTGGCTGTCCTATTGTCCTCAAGGTTAGTCTTCTTTTTTATCTTGGCGAAGAATATCCTGGGAGCCATGAATGACGGCCAAAACATCGATTTGGTCCGGTTTGATGTGATAGATGATCCGGTATGGCCCCTCGATCACCTCTCGAATCTGGTCCATTTCGTACTCCGGCACTTTGCGTCCGGAGAGAGGGAAATCAGCGATCTGCTGCGATCGCCGGGTCAGCCGGTCAACCATCCGCATGGCATACTTGGGAGAGTCTAGGGCAATGTAAGCGTAGATGGCATCGAGATGCCCTTCAGCTGTTTCGGTCCAATGGACTTTCATTCCGGAAGGCCATATTTAGCCCGGACTTCTTTCACGTCCTTTGTTCTGTTGGCCCTGCTGTCCGCTAAACCCCGTTCGATAACTTCACGCACGTAGATTTCATATATGAGGTCATCCCAAGTGGCGTTTTCAGGCATCCGGTCAACCAGTTTGTGGGCTTGTTCTTTCTCCATTAGACTTGACATGGCAACGCCTCCTATATTTGAAAGAATATCAAAAAACCGAGAAAAAATCAATTTCATCCCGCATAATATTATCTCTTTTATGTTGATGTTATATTTTTCCTAAGAATAAGTCTATATGTCTCTAAAGGTTGTTTTTTGTTTTAAAAAAGCCCAGGGACAGGCACTTTTTGAAAGGAAAAATTATTTTAAACAGTGTTATATTGCATCCATATAATTTGCTCAGAAAATAGCCTTGTCACCCCCACCCATCCCCTCCCCCCTCGAGGCCTCCGGCTCAGAAGAGCCTCTGGCTTGGAGAGGGGAGGGGATGGGTGGGGGGCATTTTCATGCTTGGAGGGTGACGTAGCCGTCATGAAACATTACAAAGGAAATCTTCGGTTGAGCTTGAAGTATGTCTCAATTGTCAATTTACGGTTGTAATATATACCTTTTTTGAATTTTTGGAAGTGCGGATTGCGGATTTTCAGTTAATTTGGTTATTTTGGTTTCTCTGGTTTATTTACCCTATTGTTGCATAAAGATCCGGTTGAATTAACTGGATACCATCATGAAAAGTCGGTTTTCAACATTTTAATGATTTCTTCCAAACGTAACCATTTGTTTAATCCAGCAGATGAGATTGATTTAAGAGTCGTCCCTTAATTGCCAAAGGTTTGATGAATCTGAGCGCCGAATTTAATGCAACAACAGGGTTTAGTAAACCAAAAAAACGAAATAAACTAAAGAAACGAGATAAACCCAAAAAATTTGTAGGAGGTTACAGCTACTTCAATCTTTTTTAGAATCTTGAACCGGATTTAAGATCGTCTGGGCAAAGTCTTTGGGTTCCACCCCGGGGGATTCCACCCCTTTTTCTTCATAAAAGGTTTCCACTCTTTCGATGATTTTCTCTTCCTTCAATGGAGCTTTTTCTAAGGATTCCTCCAATCCAGTGAGTCCTTCCTTTGGATAAAATGTAAAATCACCAGAAATGTTGATGTCTTCAATTCTACCCTCCGAAATTTCTTCGGCAGTCCGAATCAAGCCTCCCCTGGCTTTGTGGAGACCGTAAAGAACTTCTACGCCTTCTCTAATTTTTACACCGCTTGGGATTCTCGGGGTCTTCTTCAGGAGAAATTCCTCAGAGGACATCCAGACTTCGAGCTGCTTCATTTTTTCTATGATCTGTGGATTTAAAGAAGCGACCTCCAATTTTCCCACCTTATTTTCGAATTTCTCCTTAAGAGTTTTAATCACTTCTTCCCGAGGGGGAGGTGCTCCCAGTTCCTTCTTCATTGTGGTGAGATTCTCTTCCATTGTTTTATAAATTTTGTCTCTGAATTTTTCGTGGGGTACCTTCAGTATCCTGCACATCGCTTGATAGTCGAAATCTAAAAGGATACCACCCACAAAAACCATGCAGTCACCGATGTTTCCTCCACCTTCCCCGGCGATCTTTCTCCCCGCCTTGGTGATGATATCGTTGACGACTCGAAATTCGACCTCTATCCCGAACGCTCTGTAAGTTTCCACTGGCGCTTCTGAGAACCATGGGTAAATCTCATCGATTGCCCCGGGAAATTTTGGGTGATCTTTTTTCCAGATAAGTTGGTAGAAAATCTGGTTTTCATCTAAATAGGTGGTTCCTCCACCGACCTCTCTTCGCATGAAGGGGATTCCGGATTCTCTACAATATTTAAGATCTACTTCCTGCTCAGCATCCTGGAAATATCCAATGCTTACAAGAGGAATTTTGGGTGAAACAATGACCAAGGATTCAATTCCCATTCGGGCAAGGGCATGAAAAATGAGCATGGATTGCTGCCCCGGAAGTTTCCCAAGATCGAATAAAAGCATATCCCCTCACTTCCCCAACGCTTTTTGGCGGTCGGAGATGACGGTCATTGAAGAAGTAAAGATGTGAAGCAGTTTGCTATGGGGAATATAGATGAAAAAAATGAGGCTGGGCACCACATGAAGGTACCAGAGGAAGTCGGCGTTGATTTTTATATCTCTCAGAAATTGGGATAAAAAGTAACCCCCGAAGGAAATCCAGTTATTGGCGCTGGCAGGTGTGAAGTTGGCCAGGAAGAGATGAGCTTTCACCACTTCGGGGTGTGCGATACGGTACCCCTCGATAAAAAAGCCTGAAAGTTCCAGGAAAAGGATGAAGAGTAGGGTGGTCATATCCTCTTCCTCTGTCAGGAGTTGATCAGGGCGAATTACAAAGCGGCGAACAATAGCCATGACGCAACCCACCAGGATGAGAAAACTAAAAAATTCCAGAAAGAAATCGAGAAAAGGACGGATCGCACCCGTCTCAAACACGCGGGCAAAAGAGAAGAATGGAATGCTATGGCTGAATTCAACAAGATAACCTGTGGTAAATCCTTTGATCATATCTACGACAAAGGTGGCCACGAAACCAAATACCAATAGAGTATGAGCGAGCCAGCGATAGAAAGACTTACCAAAAAGTTTTCGATGGAAAATCACTTCGGTGATCAAAATTTTGATATACCATCCTGGCCTTGCCCAAAATCCTCTCCAGCCTCTCTTTAGGTAGATCTTGAATTTTTTCCACTTGGTGGCCTTCTCTGCTCCTTCGAGGGTTCCCTCCAGCCACATACTGACATGGAGGCCCATCCCCCAGAAGAAGAAGATCACTGTGGGGAAAAACATGACGTAGAAGATAAGATGTTTGTCCATTTGCATAGCAAATAGTTCGGAGTTGGTAGTGTCGTCCTGAGCAAAGTGAAGGATCTCTCCGAACTCCGAACGGGCGATTCATGCTTGCACGCCGGAGTGCGGCGTTACAGCACGCAGGCATGAATCGCCCCTACAACTCATTTCTTCATATTCTTCAGCACAAACTCCGTGATGTCCATCGCATTGATGGGGATCTCTTTTCTTCGAGCTGTGGTCAAAATGCTACGGACACATTGCTGACAGGCAGTGATCACAGTATCGGCTCCTGTCGCCTGGATCTGGTTTATCTTCTCTTGAGCCAAGGCTGCTGAAAGTTCCGGCTCCACCATTTCCAGATTACCACCTCCACCACAGCATTTACACTGCTCACGATTCTCTGCCATCTCTACCAGCTCCACACCGGGGATGGCACGGAGAATTTGTCTTGGGGCTTCATAAACTCCGCTTGCCCTCCCTAAATCGCAGGGGTCGTGGTAGGTGACTTTTATCTTCTTTTCTTTGAAGGTGATCTTCCCCTCGTCAATCAGTTTTTTGATAAATTGGGTAGAGTGGAAGATCTCGATATCTGTCTTATACTCCTCCATCCAGGTATGGTAGCAGGAGGGGCAAGCGAAGACCACCCTTTTCACGCCTTTTTCTTTCACCATTTCCAGGTTGTGCTGGATTAAAACCTCGGCTTCTTTTCTCATCCCAGCGCCGATGAGGGGAAACCCACAACACCACTCTTCTCCACCCAGGAGCGTGAAATCCACTTCTGCTTTGTTCAGGATTTGAACGAAAGCCAAGGGGATCTTTTGTACCAGAGGGAAAAAGGAAGCCACACATCCCACAAAAAAGGCAACCTCGGCTTTCTCTTTCTGATATTGATGATCAGGGAGTTCATCCAAGAACTCAAGCCATTCTGTTCTCTCTTCGTTTTCATCTCCAGAAACATTATGGGTCTTAAGAACATTGGCCTTCATTCTCTTGGCAGCTTCAGGAAAATGCCCCATCTCTACCAAAGTCTCACGCAATGCAGTCCAGAGATGTTTGGCATCAATGGAGACAGGGCAGCTCACACTACATTCCCCGCAGAGAGTGCAGCGATAAACCATCTCGGAGAATTTTTTCAGTTTCTCTTCATCCAACTTCTTCGGGCCAAAAATCTTAGCCCATAGCCCGTACTGGCTGCGGATGAAAGACTTGAAGGCCTGAATTTTCCCCCGAGGGTCAATCTCCTCCTCATTCCTCTGGGCATAGACAGGACAAACTTTCAGGCATTCACCGCAGCGAGTGCAGGCTTCAATCTCAACTAACTGTTTTGGGGAAAAGGCTGAAAGTTTCATGGAAGAATATCCTGATTACAACGATTAAGTTGAGATTACACAGATAAACTGATTAAGAATAGGATCATGATCTTAAGGTTTTGTTTTTATAATCCGTGTAATCTTTTTTTTGAATCTGTGTAATCGTCCTTATTTTTTACCGTGTTCAGCAATCTCCACTCTAAGCCACTCCTGGATGACAGCAGGGTCGGTCATGAGATTTTTGAGTTCATCCATGTTGTCGGGTTTGATCTTAAACATCCATCCTTTGCCGTAACAGTCCTCGTTGATCAATTTGGCTTTCTTTTCTAAATCTTCATTCACGGCCACCAACTCACCGCTCACTACTGAAAAGACTTTTCCGAGCCATTTCCCTGACTCAATCTTAGTAAAGTTTTTCCCCTGAATAAGTTTTTTTCCTTCAGGGGGAAGGCCCACATAAACAATGATACCCGCCATCTTCTGGGCGTAATCATTCATCCCCATGATCACCATATCCCCTTCCACTCGAGCCCAAAAATGGTTCTTATCGTAATAGAGTCCTTCTGGAAATTCGTATCCCTCAATATTCATTGCAATCCTCCTTCCAATGCAAAATGCAAAGTGAAAAGTTTAAAATGCAAAATTTAAATCATCTTGGGTTTAAGGCTACCTCAAAAAATGTCATTCCTGCAAAAGCAGGAATCCATAGGTTTTTGATATTACTGGACTCCCGCCGGAGTTTACCCCGTACTGGATACGGGGCGGGAGTGACAAATTGGAAATTATTAGAGATTCCCTTAATTTTGACTTTTGCATTTTACAATTTGCAATGGCTATCGTGAAATTAGGCTGCTTCCTTCTCTTGTCGTTCCTGTAAAAGTTGGGCGATGAACTCCGTAATGTTATAGATCTCAATCTTCTGTTTTCGAAGCTTGGCATTTCTGAAATTATGCAGGCAGGAAGGACATTCCGTGAGCAGAACTTCAGCTCCTGTTTCCTCGATAATTTGGCTTAGGCGATTTCTCGCAATTTCGATGGAGTCCTCAGGAAACGACCCTCTGAGTCCACCCCCTGAGCCACAACACATGGCATTCTCTCTCGTTCGCCTCGGCTCCACAAAATTGGATGCAATCTTTCGGATGATTTGTCTCGGCTCATCATAGATACCGGCGTGGCGGCCCAGATCGCAGGGATCATGATAAGTCACTTTTTTATCCGTTTTCACTCCAAAATCAAAGTCCTTGAGAAATTGAGTGATATGTTTAGCCTCCAGCCCTAAGTTTTTGTAGGAAGGATGCTCTTTGAACACTCGGTAGCAGTAAGGGCAAGTGGTGATTAGTGTTTTGGCTCCAGTTTTTTGTAGCTCTCGAACATTACGTTGGGCCAATTCCTCCTTGATCTTGTAACCTACATCTTCCATCACACCACTGCAGCAGACCTCATCAATCATGGTGAAGTCAACTTTTAGAAGATCCAAGAGACGGATAGTTTCTTCCACACTTTCTTCTTCCCTGTAAGTCCCAACACAGCCCACAAATAGGACATAGGGGGCGCTTCCTTTTTTGTGTCCCCAATCGTACCGCTCTTCCTCTCCATAAATATTTCCGTATTTTTCAACCACCTCGCCCATTTTCTTAAACAGGTTGTCGAACCCCGCTGTCACCATATCCTTACGCGCAGCCTTGATGATTTCCTGAGGATCCACACCTGAAGGGCAGTTGACCGTGCAATTCATGCAGGTGGTGCAGCGAAGGAGAGCTTGGGCCACCTCTTCAGTTACAGGAAGCTTTCCCTCCACGACCTCTTTCATGAGAATCATCTTCCCACGGGCATTGGTAATGGGTCTTTTGGTCAAATCAAAGATAGGGCAGACCGCCCGGCAAAAGCCACAGCGGGAACACTGAGTAATTGCCTTGCGTCGTTTTTCATCAAGCTGGAGTTGATCAGCCATTAAGACTCCTTGGGACAATAGAATGATGGAATGTTGGGGGTAGAAGGTTAAGGATCAGATTAAGGCTAAAGTATGTCATTCTGAAGGAGCAGAGCGACTGAAGAATCTCCCTCAGGGCAAGCTCCGTGAAGAATCCCCACCTGCCATAGCTATGCGGCGGGCAGGTCAGAGATCCTTCGCTATTGCTCAGGATGACACCCCAACCTTAATAATGTTCCGTTCAGCATTCCAGTCTTCCATTATTCCTATATTCCGACCTTAATCATCCAACGCCCTTTTACCAGGATTCATGATGTTGTTGGGGTCCAAAGTTCTTTTAATCTGCTTCATCAATGCCATCTCTACAGGGTCATGTTCCAATGTCATATAGTTTGCTTTGGAAAGACCAATACCGTGTTCACCGGAGAGGGTCCCCTTGAGGGAGATGGCGAGGCGAAAGATTTCCACCTCAACTTTTTCCATCCTCTCTACTTGTCCCGGATCGTATTCATCGTAGAGGATCTGGGGATGGAGGTTTCCATCGCCGGCATGACCAAAGGTGGCAACGACAATGCCATGTCTTTGAGAGATTTCCTGAATCCCCACCAATAACTCGGGTATTCTGGAAATCGGGACCGTGACATCGTCCAGGACAAAACTGGTGCTCGCCCGGGCAAGGGTAGCATAAGCGGATTTTCGGGCTTTCCAGAGATTGAGCCGATCCTTTTCATCTTTCGCTGTCTTGATCTCGGTGGGGTTATTCTGTTTGAGAATGCGAAGAACCACTTCCATCTGGGCCTCCACCTCTTCCCAGGTGTAACCATCTGTCTCCGTCAAGATCATTGCCTCTGCTTCGGGGAGATCGATGTCCGTGTTTTCTTTAATAGATTTGAGCGTGACCTTGTCCAGAATCTCCATGACACTGGGAATCACTCCACTGGTCATGGTCTGGAAGATGGCTTTCCCTGCATCCTCCAATTTGGCATAAGTGGCCACGGCAGTCATGGCATGACGGGGAAGGGGATTGATTTTTAATG
>Ga0315281_10006000_pt1 | contig 17320 bp, 12 predicted proteins | sample YL17G07_0_MG_FD_204540 | JGI IMG/M metagenome (GOLD analysis project Ga0315281, IMG submission 204540) | Sediment microbial communities from Yellowstone Lake, YNP, Wyoming, USA - YL17G07_0 | ecosystem: Environmental > Aquatic > Freshwater > Lake > Sediment | place: USA: Wyoming | collected...
CGCCCGGCGCTGCCTGACGGAGGCCGACTGGCAGGAAATAGACGCCGCCCTGACCACGCCCACCGATCCTCTATTCGCCGGCGCGGTCGAGGAACGCTATCGCGCCCTGCATGAGCAAATCATGCGGCTCGGCGCTTAAGCCATATCGAACAACAGAAACTCCGCCGGCGTCGTCGCGACCATGGACAAAACCGGCTCCTCGGCAAAGGCGGCCCCGTCACCTTCCTTAAGTGACTGTCCGTTGACCGTCATGGCGCCCTTCGCCATCTGGATCCAGCCAAAGCGATCGGGCGCCAATTCATGCCGCACACTCTCGCCCAGCGCCAAGACCGCCGCGAAGATGGCCACGTCCTGATGAATCGTAAAGGCGCCGTCGCGCCCGTCCGGGGCGGCGATCGGACATAGGCGCCCACGCCGCCGTTCGATCGGAAAATCGCGCTGCTCGTACTCCGGCTGCAATCCGGTTTGATCCGGCAAAATCCAGATTTGCAGCAGCCGCAGAGCCTCGTCGCTGGACGGGTTATACTCGCTGTGGCGGATGCCGGTCCCGGCGCTCATGCGCTGCACCCCGCCCGGCTTGACGATGCCGCCGCTCCCCAGGCTGTCCTTATGCTCCAGGGCCCCGTCTAGAACATAGGTCACGATCTCCATGTCGCGGTGACCGTGGGTCGGAAATCCGCCACTGGGCGCGATACGGTCGTCGTTGATGACACGCAGCGCGCGAAACCCCATGTAACGCGGATCGTGGTAATCCGCGAATGAAAAGCTATAGCGCGTGTCCAGCCAACCATAGTCGGCGACGCCGCGTTCTTCCGCCGGTCGAATTGCTATCATGGCTCTATCGGTTCCTTATCTAGCCCCCTACTATGGGTATCTTGGGCATTGGCGCAAGAGTGGCGCATGAACGACAGCTTCCGCATCGCTACTTTCAATCTGGAAAACCTCGACGACCGGCCGCCACCGGCGTTAAGTCTTGGCGCACGAATCGCCGCCTTGCGCCCGATCCTGCTGCGCCTCGAAGCGGATATCCTGTGCCTGCAAGAGGTCAATGCCCAGGACCATTCCGGGCCTGAGCGGCGCCAGCTTGCGGCCCTCGACTCTCTCCTTGCCGGCACGCCCTATGAGAGCTTCGATCGTGTCTGGACCCGCGACCGTCATGGCGCAGGCGCCCTCGACGTGCATAATCTGGTCGTTCTCAGCCGCTTCCCGATTCTCGACAGTGCGCAGATTCGCCACGATTTGGTGCCGGCGCCGCTCTATCGCCTGGTTACGGCCACGCCGGTTCCGCTCGATGCCGCGGCCGTTGAGTGGGACCGGCCGTTGCTTTACGCGCGAATCGATCTTGGCCGGGGCCGATGCCTCCATGTCGTGAACCTGCATCTGCGCGCGCCGCTGGCCGCGGTGGTCGCCGGGCAGAAGGCCGGGCCGCTGACGTGGCACAGCGTTGCCGGTTGGGCCGAAGGGTTCTTCCTTGCCAGCATCAAACGGACGGGCCAGGCGCTTGAGGCGCGCCTATTCCTGGACCGCCTCTTGAGCGCCGACAGCGCGGCCCTCATCGCGGTGTGCGGCGACCTGAACTCGGACCTGCGCGAAATGCCGGTGCGGGTTCTCCTCGGCGACAGCGACGACACCGGGAATCCGTCCCTGGCCGACCATACCTTATGGCCAGCCACGACACTGGTCCCCCGCCAGGCCCGCTACTCCGTCATTCATGCCAGCCGCCCGGTGCTGGTGGATCACGTGCTGGTTTCCGCGTCCCTCAAATCCTGCTGCCGCGCGGCCGAGATTCTCAATCAAAACCTGCCGGACGAAGCCGTGCCGCCCGGTGCCAGCGACTATTCCGGCTCCTACCACGCGCCGGTGGTGGCGGCGTTCACCCTCATTGCCGGCGCCGAAGGCTTGCCCGCACGAGGGCAAGCGACTACCTAGAGTCCATGGAACCTTCCCTTTTGCCGGAACCGGAACGCCATACGCTGAAATTGAGGCGTATAGCCATCGACAGCTATCGCGAAAATGTCGCCTTTCTGGCGCGCAACTGCACCGTCTATCGCCCCGAGGAATTCCAACCACTCGGGAAAATCGAAATCCATCACAACGGCCGCCGCATCCTGGCCGTGCTCAACATCGTGGACGACGTTCGGCTTCTGGCGCCCGATGAGCTTGGACTGGCCGAACAGGCCTTCGCTCAACTCGGCCTGGCGGAAGGAACTCCGGTCAACATCATGCTGGCGCCGCCTCCCGCAAGCCTCGATGCCGTTCGCAGCAAGATCTACGGCCGCAGCCTGACGGCTCAGGAAATCGACGCCATCATTCGCGACATCGCCGGTCATCGCTACTCGAAGATGGAAATCGCGGCCTTTCTCATCGCCTCGGCCCGCTTCCTGACGACGGACGAAGTGCTGGCGCTGACCCGCTCGATGGCCGGCGTCGGCAACCGCTTGGAATGGGCCGAGCCGGTGGTCGCGGACAAGCATTGCATCGGCGGTGTCCCCGGCAACCGCACCTCCATGATCGTAGTCCCGATCGTCGCCGCTCACGGCCTACCTATCCCCAAGACATCCTCGCGCGCGATCACCTCGCCGGCTGGCACGGCCGACACCATGGAAGTTCTGGCCCGGGTCGATCTCGGCATCGCTGAAATGAAAGCCGTGGTCGAGCGCACGCGCGGTTGCCTGGTATGGGGCGGCCATGTGAATCTGTCGCCAGCCGACGATGTACTCATCTCGGTCGAACGCCCCCTGGGCGTGGACACGCGCGAGCAGATGGTCGCCTCCATCCTGTCGAAAAAACTCGCCGCCGGTTCCACTCATCTTGTCATCGACATTCCGGTGGGCCCCTCGACCAAGGTTCGCAACCGGAACGAAGCCATCGCACTGCGCAAGCTGTTCGAATATATCGGCGAGCAGGTCGGACTTTATCTTGACGTGGTGATTACCGAGGCTCTCCAGCCCGTCGGGCGCGGCATCGGTCCGGTGCTTGAGGCCCGCGACGTCATGGCGGTACTACGCCGGGAACCCGATGCTCCCGCCGACCTCCGCGACAAAGCCCTATTGCTGGCCGGCCGCATCATCGATTTCGACCCCGCCCTTCGCGGCGGTCACGGCCATGCCCGGGCGCAGGAAATTCTGGAATCGGGCCGTGCCCTGGCGACGATGGAAGCCATCATCGAGGCCCAGGGGCGCAACACCACGCCTTATCCGCTGGGTCATTTGGTCGCCGAGATCAAGGCGCCGCGCGATGGCATCATCACCACCATCGACTGCTGGCGGTTGGGCCGCATCGCCCGCTTGGCCGGCGCGCCCATGGACAAGGGCGCCGGCATCGACCTTCTACGCAAGGCCGGCGAGCGCGTTCGCTACGGTGAACCGCTTTACCGCATCCACTCCTGCGTTTCGGCCGACTTCCGCTTCGCCACCGATTTAGCGGCTCAAGGCGACGGCTACGGAATCGGTGACGGCGCGTGAACCTCAACGATCTTCAACCATGACCGTCACCATCCAATTCTGCGGCGCCGCCCGCACGGTGACAGGTTCCTGCTACCATCTGACCCATCCGGGTGGATCGTTCCTGGTGGATTGCGGTCTGTTTCAGGGATCGAAGACCCTGCGAGAACTGAATTACGGCGCCTTTCCATTCGCCGCCGACAAGGTCGATTTCGTTTTGTTGACCCATGCCCATATCGATCACAGCGGGCTGGTTCCCAAGCTCATCAAGGTCGGAATGCCAGGCCCCGTCTTTGCCACCGCCGGAACCCGCGATTTGTTGGCCTTCATGCTGCCCGACAGCGGCCACATCCAGGAATCCGAGGTCGAGCGGCTCAATCTCCGCAACGCCCAGCGCGATCGCCCCCCCGTGACACCGATATATACCCGCGTCGAGGCAGAGGAATCCTTGGCCCGGCTGCGGGCGGTGGAATACGGGGCTTGGATTTCATGCGGGCCTGGCGTCCGGGCCCGCTGGTGGAACGCCGGCCACATTCTCGGCGCCGCCTCGATCGAGATCGAGATTGCCACCGGCGATGAAAAGAAGCCGACCCTACGCCTGCTGTTTTCCGGCGATATTGGGCCCGAGCATAAACTGTTTCACCCCGATCCCGAGGCTCCGACCGGCCTCGATTACTTGATCGTGGAGTCCACCTACGGTGATCGTGACCGTCCGGATATCACGCCGGCCGCACGGCGGCGCCAATTGAAAGACGAGGTCCAAACCGCTCTCAAGCGTGGCGGCAACCTGCTCATTCCAGCCTTCGCGGTCGAGCGCACACAAGAGCTGTTGCTCGATTTGCAGCACCTGGTCCTGGCCGGAGAAATACCAGCCGCTCCGGTGTATGTCGATTCTCCTCTTGCGATCCGCGCCACCCAGGTCTTTCTCAACCACGCTCCCTCGCTCGAGGATACGGACAAGGTGCCCCATCCGTTCGCGGCACCCAATCTGCGCTACGTCGAAACGGTCGAGCAGAGTAAGGCGCTCGGACGCGTTGTTTCAGGGGCCATCATCGTTGCCGCCAGCGGCATGTGCGATGCCGGGCGCATACGCCACCACCTGAAACAGAATCTGTGGCGGCCCGAAGCGACCGTTCTTTTTGTCGGCTATCAGGCTCCGGGAACTCTGGGCCGGTTGCTGCTAGAGAACACATCCCAGGTCCGCATTCATGGCGAAGAGATCAGCGTTCGCGCCGCCATCCGTCGCCTCGACGTATATTCCGGTCATGCCGACCGTAGCGAGCTGCTGGCTTGGGTAAGGAAGCGACTGCCCGTTAGCCAGGCTACGTTCCTTACCCATGGCGAGGAGTCAGCCATGGCCGCGCTTCGCGACGACCTTGCCGGGGCGGGCTGCGATCTCGCCCGAACATTCCTCCCAGAACTCGACGATTGCGTCGTCCTCGGCGAGAACCGGCCCCGCTGGTTGAAGGGCCCACGGCGCCTCCCCTCGGAGGCCGTCGGGGGACCGGACTGGCACAACAGCTACGCGGCCTTGGTTCTCGATCTTCAGCACACCCTGCGTGATCTTGGCGACGACAGTTCCCGCCAATCCATGATCGAGAAACTGCGTCAGGTGCTAGGGCACAAGCTCAAGTCGCGCCCGCCAACCTGAACCGCCGGCGCAGCCCCTTCTCGGCCTCGACCAGGAAAGCCACGGCAACAGCGGCGGCAACGATCCTTGCCCACTCCGGCGCACCCAGCGACGCCGTCCCGAATAGACGATGCATCGCCGGCAGATAGGTGAACGCCATCTGCGCCGCCACCGCGACCCCCACCGCAATCCAAATAGCCTTGTTGTCGAATAGCGTTGGCCCGATCGCGGGCGCTAACAGATGGCGCGCTGCGAACAGATAGGTGATTTCACTCATCACCAGGACATTCACCGCCACCGTTCGTGCCGTCTCGACCGAAGCCCCGTTTTCCATCTCCCACAAGAAAAACCCCAGCGTCGCCGCTGTCCCGGTCACGGTTACCAACAGCAGTCGCCACAAGAGGAAGCCAGAGAGCAGCGGCTCGTCGGCCCTTCGTGGCGGTCGCCGCATCACATCCCGTTCGGCGGGCTCAAACGCGAGCGACAGGCTCAGGGTAACCTCGGTGACCAGATTGACCCATAGAATCTGGACCGCGGTAATGGGCAGCACCGCCCCCATCGCCACGGCCGTCAGAATGGCAAAGGTCTCGGCCCCGTTGGTAGGCAGGATGAAAAGCAAGGCCTTGCGCAAATTGTCATGAATGACCCGCCCCTCCTCGACCGCGGCTGCGATGGTGGCGAAATTGTCGTCGGCCAGGACGATCTGGGCCGCCTCACGGGCGGCGTCGGTACCAGTCATTCCCATGGCGATCCCGACATCGGCGCGCTTCAGCGCCGGCGCATCGTTGACGCCGTCGCCGGTCATGGCGGTGATATGTCCGGCCGCTTGCAGCGCCCGTACCAGCCGCAACTTGTGCTCGGGTGAGGTGCGCGCGAACACCGCCGTGCCCGACACGAGCGCCGGCAAATCCCGGTCTTCGATCAAATCGATGTCACGCCCAGTTACGACCTTGTCGGCGTCGGTCAGCCCCAGCATCTTGGCCACCGCGCGCGCCGTCAGGGCGTGGTCCCCAGTAATCATCTTCACGCCGATACCGGCGGCGGCACATTGCGCCACGGCACGAATCGCCTCCTCTCGCGGCGGGTCGATCATGGCCACGAGGCCCAATAGTTCCATTTGGCCGCCCAAGTCCTCCGGCCTGATTTCTTGCAGGCGATCCAGCGACGCACTGGCAACCGCCAGCACCCGATGGCCCCGCCTGGCCAGGTCAGCAGCTCGATTCAGCCATGACTCTTTGCACTGGCCGGTGAGAGTGCACAACTCAAGCACCCGCTCCGGGGCTCCCTTGACCAGTGCCACGGATGTTCCATCAGCTCGGCGATGCAGTGTCGCCATCCAGCTCAGCTCCGCCTCGAAAGGAATGATGTCGAGGCGGGGCAGATTTTCGCTCGCCGACGTCGGAGTAAAATCGGCGGCGATGGCGGCCGTGACCAGCGCCACTTCGGTCGGATCCCCGGATACCTGCCATTGGCCCTCGTCGTCACGTTGGATGGCCGCTTCGGTACACAGCAAGCCAGCCTCCAACAGCGCCAGTAATGGCAGATCCCCGGCCGGGTCGTGGGGGCGCCCTCCCTTGAGAAAGATCCTCTCGGCGACATTCACCTGCACATCCCCGTCAGGCAACGCGATCTCGCGGACCACCATTTCGTTTCGGGTGAACGTCCCGGTTTTGTCGGCGCAGATGACCGAAATCGCGCCAAGCGTCTCCACCGACGGCAAATGACGGACGATGGCGTTGCGACGCGCCATGCGTTGTACACCAATGGCCAGCACGATGGTCATGATTGCCGGCAGGCCCTCTGGAATTGCCGCGACCGCCATGCCGACCGAGGCCAGAAACATCTCCTCCGCCTGATAGCCCGCGATCAGAACCCCATAGCCGAAGGCAAGCGCGCAGATTCCCAGAATCGCCACCGTCACCCAGCGGCCAAAACCCGCCATCTGCCGGATCAACGGCGTCATCGGCGCCTCGACTTCACTCAGCAGCCGACCGATGCGACCCATTTCCGTAGAGTCGCCTGTCGCCACGACCAACCCGCTGGCCCGTCCGATAGTCACCAGCGTCCCGGTATAGGCGATGCAGAATCTTTCGGCGAGCGCAGCCAAAATCTCGACGGGATCGAGCGATTTCTCGACCGGAGCCGACTCGCCTGTCAGCGCGGCCTCCTGAGTGCGCAGCGCGCGCTCCGACAGCAAGCGGATATCCGCTGGCACACGATCGCCTGACTGTAACAAGACGATATCGCCCGGCACCACCTCTTCGGCCGCAACCGTCTTGACCTGCCCGTCACGACGCACCGTTGCCCGTGCCGATAAAAGGCCACTTATGGCCCGTAGTGCTTTTTCCGCCCGACGCTCTTCGGTGAAGCCGATCAGGGCATTGACCACAACCACGCCCAGGATCACACCGGCGTCGAGCCAATGGCCGAGCGCCATGGTGATGATCGCCGCGGCGATCAGAACTTGAATCAGGACGTCCTTGAATTGCGCCCCCAGTCGCAACCAGGGACTGCGTTCTCTCCCGCCGCTCAGACGATTGCGGCCATAGGCCATCAACCGGCGCGCCGCCTCGGCGGAATCGAGTCCGCTCGGCCCTACATCAAGCTGTTCGAGTGCCTGCGCCCCTGTCAGCGTGTGCCACGCGGTTGGCGCTGTGCGGGGCCGTTCGGCAGGGAAGTTTGTACCCATTTCACCGCTACGATCTAGCGAGCGACGATCCAGACCCTTTACCGGCGAGCCAGGCGCTTCCGCGCCATAGTCAGCATTGGACTGTCTACTGGCCCCCTAATCCACTGCTCGGCAATCTCGCCATCAAGCCCGGCGACCTCCGACAATTTGTCCGGGTCCATGATCCGTAGCGCCCGATCCTTGAACATGACGATTCCATCGCGCCGAAGTTTCGACAGTGTCCGGCTGACATGGATCGAGGTCAGCCCCATGGCATCGGCAATCAGCGGTTGGGTCAACGGCAGTACGACCTCGTCGCCACTTAACTCGGGCATCCGCCGTCGTGCCCGGCAAAACAATTCCAACAGGAGATGCGCCACGCGCTCACGGGCCGAACGACGCCCAATACTAGCCAGATGATCGCTAATCAGGATCTCATCCCGCTTCGTTGCCGAGGCCAAACCCATCCCGTAGTCCGGATTTTCCTGGATTACGCGATGCAATTGACGACGCGGCAGCGAGCAAACCACGACATCGGTCAAGCTTTGACAGCCAAAGGGAGCCCGGTCGGTCTCCGCCGGGAGAAATCCGAGGACACTGCCCGGCAGCCAGAACTCGATGATCTGCCGGCGGCCGTCTTCCAGCAGAAGATAGGTGTAAGTCCAGCCATGGTGCAGGATGAAGACGAATTCCAGGGCGTCGCCCTGATCGAACAGATAACTGCCGGCGGGAATCCCCCGCACTCCTCCCTTCAGGAGATTGAGTGCCGCAACGTGCTCGGCCCCGACAGCGTTGCACACGCCCTCCATGCGGACCTTGCAAAGGCGACAATCCAGGGGCACTAGGCTTGAGTTGCTCATAATTACTATTTACTCTAAGCGCTCCCGCCAAAATTGTCTCTACCCCCTTACCTAACGCCCTCCGTCCCTTAAGAAATCCAATAGACCCGCCGTTGAGCAGTCAGTGGGCCCGGCGGCCAATTTCTGCCCCTCCAAGGCCGGGAGGATTTGCGCCGCCAGCCGCTTTCCCATCTCCACGCCCCACTGGTCGAATGACTCGATATTCCAGACGATCCCCTGGACAAAAACCTTGTGTTCATAGAGCGCCAAGATAGCCCCCAAGCTAAAGGCATCAAGTTGCCGCCCCAGGATCACATTGCTGGCCCGGTTTCCCGGCATCAGCATATGCGGGGCCAGCCGGGCGATCTCATCCGAGCTATGTCCGGCCGCGACCAAATCGGCCTCGACCTCTTCCCTAGTCCGTCCCTGCATGAGCGCCGCCGCCTGGGCCAGCAAATTGGCCAGCAGCATGGCGTGATGACGCCCGACAGGATGCCCGCTCTGGGACATGGCGATGAAGTCCACGGGCACGGCTGACGTTCCCTGGTGCAGAAATTGGTGAAAGGCGTGCTGACCCCGGCTGCCCACGCCGCCCCATATCACCGGCGCCGTACCATGCGACACGCGTTTCCCATCCCGTCGCATGGACTTGCCGTTGCTCTCCATTTCGAGTTGCTGAAGATACTCCGGCAACAGAGCCAGGCGTTCGTCATAGGGCACGATCGCCGTGCTCGCCGCGCCTAGAAAATTCACATTCCAGATCCCAAGCAACCCCAATATCACAGGTGCGTTTCTCTCCAAGGGCGCGGTCCGAAAATGCCAATCCATGGCATGGGCACCCTCCAGCAGGCGGGTAAACGCATCCATGCCAAGGCGCAAGGCAACGGGCAGCCCCGCCGCCGACCAAAGCGAGTAGCGCCCGCCGACCCAATCCCACATATCGAATATGTTTTCCGGCGCAATGCCGAAATTGCAAGCCGCCGAGGCCTTGGCCGTAACGGCCACGAAATGGCTTGCTACCCCCGCCGCGCCCACCTTCTCGGTCAGCCACTCGCGCGCGGTGGCGGCATTGGCCATGGTCTCGGCCGTCGAAAATGACTTGGAGGCAACGACGATCAGCGTCTTTTCCGGATCAAGGCCGTCGAGACAAGTTGCAATCGCTTGCCCATCCACATTAGCCACGAAGCGAATCTCCGGCCCTGGATCCTTTTCGGACGCAAGGGCCGCCACCGCCAACCGCGGCCCCAGATCCGACCCGCCAATGCCGATATGGACGACCGAGGTTAACGGCTGGCCCGTCAGGCCGATTTTGCGTCCCTCCCGTACCGCCGCCACGAACGCCCCCATTTTGGACAGCGTTGAGGCGACAACGGGCATGACATCGCGCCCGGCGACATGGATAGGTTCGCCGCTACGATTGCGCAGGGCGATGTGCAGCGCCGGTCGGCGTTCCGTCCCATTGACCGTTTCGCCGCGGTACATCCGCTCAATCCAACCGGGCAGCTCGGCTTGCCGGGCCAAATCGCACAGCAACCGCAAGGTTTCCTCGGTAACGAGGTTCTTGGAGTAATCGATCAGAAGCTCGCCAACCCTTAACGAAAAGCGCGCAAAGCGGTTCGGATCGCCGGCGAACAAGTCGCGCATATGAACCCGCGCCATCGCCTGCCGGTGGGCCGTCAGCAGTCCCCAAGCAGCCGTCGCCGTTAGGTCATCCATTGCTCACTCGCTTCATCTGGTTTCGAACGCGCTCCAGCCCATGGCACTTCCAACACCCTCGACAAATCTTCACAGTCGGGCAAACTCTAGACGCCCTTGCTTGGCGGCGTCCACGCCGTTGCTGGGCCCCGAAACCTCTTACCGTACCATAATCGGAGCAAGCCGACCCATGTCCCAAACCTGGTTCTCACTGGCCAACAAGTCCGCCGTCGTCACCGGCGCCGGTCGCGGTCTCGGCCGCGCCATCGCCGCCGGCCTGGCCGGCGCCGGCGCCCGGGTCGTCGCCTGCGCCCGGACCTTGTCGGAATGCGAGGAAACCGCGGCCCTGATTCGGGATCGAGGCGGCGCGGCCATCGCTGTCCACGCCGACGTCGTCTCGCGTCAGGATTGCAAGGCGGTCGTCGAGGAAGCCGTGCAGCGCTTCGGCAGCCTCGACATCATGGTCTGCAATGCCGCTGTCGGCCTGCGCAAGGACGCCGTCGAGACCACCGAGTCCGAGTGGCAGAGGATCCTGGACATCGACCTGACCGGCTGCTTCAACGCCGCCCAGGCTGCCGGTCGGCAGATGATCGCCCAAGGCAGCGGCGGTTCCATCATCGTCACCTCTTCGAACGCCAGCTTGGTCGGTTTCCAAAGTCTGACGGCTTACTGCGCCGCCAAAGGCGGTGCCGATGCCATGGTCAGGGCGCTGGCTATCGAATGGGCTCGGCACAAGATCCGCGTCAATGCCATAGCGCCAGGATGGATGGTCCACGCCATGCGCGACACCGCCGGGGCACGCCTTTCCGATTCGCGCATCCGCGAAGAAATCGACCGCATGACGCCCATGGCCCGTTGCGGCGAGGACGACGAGATCGCCGGACCGGCCGTATTCCTCGCCTCCCCAGCGTCTTCATTCATAACCGGGGTCGTCCTACCCGTGGATGGTGGCTACTGCGCCATGTGAGTCTCTTGATCCAAGTCAACACCGGGATTGGGCTTTGCCTGTACCCTTTGCCCAAACTAACAAGCAGGGGCATGCCGGCCATGATCGCAGCCAGGGAAATCCCACTTCAAATCACCTTTCGAGAAATCGGCCCTTCCGCCGCCATCGAGCGGCGAATTCGCTCGGAAGTGGCCAAGCTGGACCGCTTTCAAGGCCGCATGATCGGCTGCAATGTCCTCGTCTCGTCGCCGCACCGGCACCGGCGCAAAGGTGTGCTCTATTCGATCCGTATTCAACTTGTCCTGCCGGGCGGAAGCGTCTGGGTCAATCGTGGCGCCCCCCTGCATCAGGCTCATCAGGATATCTACGTCGCCATCCGCGATGCCTTCGCCGCCGCCACCCGGCGCCTGGAAGACCGCACGCGCCGTCTTAGCGGCCAGGTCAAACAACATGAAATCGAACCGCATGGCATCGTCGCCCGCCTGTTTCCCGATCAGGGCTACGGTTTTATCCGCACTCCTTCCGAAGACGAGATCTATTTTCATCGCCATGCCGTCCTCAACCGCGGTTTCGGGCGGTTGAAGGAAGGAGCGGAGGTGCGTTTCGTTGTCGCCGACCAGGAAGGGGACAAGGGCCCGCAAGCCAGCACGGTCCGGATCGTCGGCAAGCATCACTTGCCGCCCCACTAGCGTGATGGCCCCGGTCAGCTAAAGCGACCCTGGCCGGCGGCTATGACGGCGTGCGCCGCCGCCAGCGCCGCTTCCGGGCTGGCGCCGACATCGATCCTGGTCCATTCCATGGGGCCAAGATCATAACTCAGTTGCTGGCGCAATACGGCTACATCGGCGTCCGAGGCATCGCCCTGACGCGAGGCTACGCGCCGTTCTAACGTCGCGGTCGGCGCTTCCAGCCACAGACCATGAAACGGTACGCCGGCCGCGCGCGCCAGTTCGGCCATTGCTCGACGCTGCTCCGGGCGCGCGAAAACCGCATCCGCAATGACGGCCTGACCCGCGTTTAGCGCCGCCACGGTCCGCTCCGCCAGGATCGCATAGACATGGGCCGTGACCTCGGCACCATACCCGTCCGCCGGTAACTTCTCGCGCCACGGCACGCCCATTAGCTCCTTGCGCAGCATGTCGCTACGTAACACCCGCGCCCCGGGGGCGGCGCCTATCGCCGGCGCCAGACCATAGGCCAGCGTCGATTTGCCGCTGCCGCTCAATCCGCCGATGGCCACCAGCCGCGGCCGGGGCGGTGACAGAAACCGCTCGGCCAACGTCAGGTAGGCCCGCGCCTCCCGTCCCATTGCCGCCAGCACCGCCCGGTCGGTCTCGACCGGTTGCAGCGCCAGCGCCGCCGCCCCGACATGGGCGCGAATAGCGGCGCGCAACGACAGGTAAAGGCCCAGCAGGCCGAGCCCGTCATCCTCGTGAACCAGATCGAGATAGCGGTTGAGTGCCCCACTGGCGAAGCCTTCAAGCCCACGATGCCAAAGATCCATGAGCAGGAAGGCCAGATCGTAAAGCACGTCCACCGTCGCCAGCGCCGCATTGAACTCGACACAGTCGAAAAGAGTCGGCCGGTCGTCGAAAAGACAGACGTTGCGTAGATGCAGATCGCCATGACAGCGGCGAACCTTGCCCTCGGCCCGCCGGCTTTCGATCAAGGCCGCGTTCTTAGTGAGCGCGCCTTCCGTCCGCTCCGCCAGCCGCTCCACCTGAGCGCCGTTGAAAACTTTTCCAACTCCCAGCCTCAGGTTGAGGGTGTTGGAATCCGCAACGGCAATGAGGCCGGACACACCCCCCGCCTCGGGTTCTGGGCTAAGGCCAGCGTGAAAGCCCGCCACGACCTCGGCAAGATCCAGCACCATGTCCAGGGTCAGGGCACCGGTTTCCGCCATGCGATCGAACAGTTGCGACTGCTCGAACCTCCTCATGACGACAACCCAGTCTGCCGGTTCTCCACGCCCCCCAAGGCAAAGCGCTCTGTCGGATGCCCGGGTCACGGGCGCGACTTCCAGATAGAGTCTGGGCGCAGTTCGGCCATTAAGAGCGACCTCGGCCTCGCAGGCCCGCCGCCGCAACTCGACGGTGGAAAAATCCATGTACGAAAACCGTACGGCCCGCTTCAGTTTATAGGCGCGATCGCCGGCAAGAAAGACGATGGCGCCGTGCGTGTCGATTCTTTCGACTGGGGTTGTAGCCGGCAGGCCATAACTCTCGGGTCGCGCCAGTAAGGCGATGGTCTCGCTTTGGTCACCAGGACTCTCACTCACCCTCTTGCCCCTCGTTCAGTGCCCGGTCCGGACCAGCAGCACGGTGCACCCTGCGTCCTCCACTGCCTTTGCCTGTTCGTCGCCATCGGCGGCGAACATCAACACCACGAGCTTGCCCCCTTCGCCTCGCCGGCAACAGACGCCTGAATCAGGCCGACTGTGCTGACCTGGCCTGCTGGCGAAGCTCCTCCACCCCTTCCAGAAGCGCCGCGCCGATGATGAGTATGCAGCCCACCATTTCACGCCACCCGAACGGTTCATGGGTCAAGATCCCGGCGCTGATGGCCGCGCTGACCGCCTCAAGCAATAGCAGGATATTAGCGCGGCCAGGATCGAGCCGCGCCAGCCCCCACATCAACAAGGCGCCCAAGGCTATCTGCCAAAGCAGACATAGCGCCAGGGCCGGCAAAGCCGAGACAACCTCCGAGGGAACGGGGACGGCGGTTCCCGTCGTCGCCACGAACGCGGCGGAGAACGCAAAGGCGAAAACAAAGGTCGCCAACGTCCGCTCGATGGCGCCGCCCTCCCCACCATAGCGAACAAGAATGGACATGATGGCGAAGACGATGCCGCTCAATACGCCCGTCCATTCGCCGAAACTTCGCGGCAGTGGAAAGCCGCCCTCAAACCCAAGGATCACAATCGCGCCGCCGAGACCGACGACGATCGACAACCCACGAATCCACCCCAATGGCTGGCGGAACACCACCGCCATAAGAATCGTCGCCCAAATCGGCGACAGATAGAACAATAGCGTGACGCGGATGATATCCGACGTAATCAGGGCATGGTTCCACAGACCGAGGGCGGCGCCGGATGTAAGCCCGATGAGCCAGAAACTCGGCCTCGCTAACGTCCGGCGAACGGACCCGCTCGCCAGCGCTGGCGCCAGGATCGCGGCGCAAACGCCAAAAACAAGGACACTTGCCCAATCCCCGCTGACGCCCGCTTGCTCAAGCTGCCGCAGGGGTATCCACCACAACCCCCAAGCGCTCGCCGCGGCGGCAATGGAAATAGCCGGCAGGGCGCGCGAGCCCGTCACTGCTCCCGAAACGCGCGATACATGCTGCCGGTGATCGGAGACAGCATATATTCCAGGGCCGTCCTCTCGCCGGTCTTGATCATGACATCGACCGGCATACCCGGATAGAGCTTAACATTCTGAAGTTTGGCGAGGGACGTTGCATCGATCTCGACGCGTACCTTGAAATAGGCGACCCCCGTTTGCTCGTCAACGATATGGTCGGCCGATACCTTGGTTACCTCTCCTTCGACATAGGGCGTGGTTCGTTGTTTGTAGGCCGTCAACCGAACTTGCGCCGGCAGCCCCTCGTGCACCACGTCGATGTCGTCCGGCCGCACCTTTGCCTCGACTACCAGACGATCCGCGCTTGGAACGATGTCGAGAATCGGGGCTCCCGGGCTAACCACTCCCCCGGCGGTGTGGAAACGAAGTCCAACCACCGTCCCCGCCTGCGGCGCCACGATATCGACCCGCTTCAGCACATCGGCCTGGGTCTTGACTCGATCTTCCAGTTCGGCGATCCGTTTCTGGGTTTCCCGCAATTCCGCGGCCACATCCTTTCCAAAGTTATCCTGGAGGCTCAGGATTCGAAAATCGGACTCGCCGATTTTTTGTCGAGTCGCCGCGACGTCTGAGTCTAACAACGCGATTTCGCCTTTCAGCACCGCTGCCGCTCTTTGCAGCGCCAGAACCCGGGGCTTCTTTTCATAGCCCTTCTCGTAAAGCTCCTTCACCGCCTTGTATTCTTCAAGAATAAGGGCGAGTTGGGTCTTCTTGGCTTGCTGCTGCGCCTTGTTTCCCTCGATCTCCTGCTCGGCCTGCGCTTTTCCTTGCGTCAAAATACCGATCTGATCGTTCAGCGCCCTACGACGTGTCTCGAACATGCCCCTCTGGCCGCTAATGATGTCGGCTACGGTCGGGTCGCTGGCGGCCGCCATGACCCGCTCGCCGAAGTCGATCTCGGTGCCGCCCTTCTGTTCCGCCCTTAGGCGGGCCTCGGCCGCGAGTTCGGCCAAGTACTGGGACTCAAGGACATCGAAGGCAGCGCGGGATCGTGTTTCATCGAGGCGAACCAGCACCTGCCCCGTCTCGACCCGGTCTCCCTCGGCTACCAAGATTTCGTCGATGATGCCTCCCTCGAGGTGCTGCACGGTCTTTCGGCTCGTATCCACGGCGATGAATCCCGGCGCGCTCGCCGCGCTATCGAGGGGTGCCAGCGCCGCCCAGGTGCCAAAACCGCCAAAAAACACGACAATCAAGATTAGGCCCAGACGAATCGGACCCCGGGTGTCGGTATCAAGAACGGGATCAACCCTGGGCGCCGGCACCTGTGACGGCGCGATCAGGCTCGGCAACTGAATCGTCATGCCGCCCCCCCGCTTCCGCCGTCCCGGGGCTTGGTTGCCTCGCGGGCGATCTGCGGGACCGAGGCGCCCTCAAGCCGCGCCGGCCGCCTGATCTTCTCCATGACCTCGTCGCGAGCCCCAAACATCTCCACCGTGCCGTTACGCAGGACCAGCATCTTGTTGCAGACATCGAGTACGGTCGGCCGGTGGGCGATGACCACGATGGTGGAGCCGGCGTCGCGCGCGGCGGCCAGCCCCGCCATCAACGCCTTTTCTCCTTCCGTATCCAGGTTCGAGTTCGGCTCGTCGAGCACGATCAGCTTGGGCTGTCCGAGCAGCGCCCGGGCCAACGCTACCTGCTGCCGCTGGCCGGCTGAGAGAACCTCGCCGCCCTCGCCGATCTCCGTCTCATATCCCTTCGGCAGGCGCAGGATGGTTTCGTGGATGCCGGCCATTTTGGCCGCCGCCACGATGACTTCCGGTTCGACATCCCCCAACCGACCGATATTGTCCCGGATGGTTCCGGAAAAAAGTTCGACGTCCTGTGGCAGATAGCCGACATAGCGGCCGAAATCGGCCCGATCCCAGGTGAACACATCAGCATCGTCCAATCGCACCTTGCCGGCCGATGCCCGCCATGAGCCGACGACAAGCTTTGCCAGCGTACTTTTTCCAGCGGCCGAAGGCCCGACTACCCCAAGCGCATCGCCTGGATTAAGCTCGAAGGATACCCCCTTCAGGGTCGCCGTTTCAGCGCCCGGCGGCAGATAGACAACACGTTCCACCGACAAGCGACCGGTTGGCGCCGGCAGCGCCATGGCTACGCCCCGCTGCTGCATCGAGCCCAACACCTCGTTAAGACGCGCGTAGGCGACCCGGGCGGAAACAAGGCTTCTCCATGTGCCGACGGCCGCCTCGACCGGCGCCAGCGCCCGACCCATCAACAAGGACGACGCCACCATGACTCCGGAGGTAATCTGATGGTCGATCACCAGATAGGCGCCCACTGCGTAAACCAGGACCTGAAGCAAGAGCCTTACCTTCTTGACCAGGGCGACCACGTATCCCGCCCGTTCGCTGGCGATGGCCTGGGGCAGCAGCACGCGCAGGTTGTCTCTTTGCCAGCGACGCAGAAGCCCACCCATCATGCCCATGGACTCGATTGCGTCGGCATTCCGGGTGCTGGCCTCCGCATTCCGGTAGGCCAGCACCGAGGCGGTGCTTGCTTCCGCCAGGGGCTTGCGCGTCACCATCTCCGAAAGAAGCGCCAAGCCAAACAGTGTCATCGCCCCCAACAAAGTGACCAAGCCCATGCTCGGGTGAAGGAGAAAGGTGACGGCGATGAAGATAGGCGCCCAAGGCGCATCGAAGAGGGCGAAGATGCCGGTTCCGGTCAGGAAATTTCGCACCGTGGAGACGTCACGCAGCGCCTGCACGCTGTGGCCGCGCCC